>Ga0302299_10001400_pt1 | contig 14483 bp, 11 predicted proteins | sample III_Fen_N3_4_FD_198795 | JGI IMG/M metagenome (GOLD analysis project Ga0302299, IMG submission 198795) | Peat permafrost microbial communities from Stordalen Mire near Abisko, Sweden - III_Fen_N3_4 | ecosystem: Environmental > Terrestrial > Soil > Wetlands > Permafrost | place: Sweden: Abisko... | reverse complement strand
CCTCGCCCGCCCGAAGGACGGCCGCCGCATCTCCGCCATCAAGGAGGAGCTCGGCGAGACGATGAACCGGTACGTCGCGGTGTTCCGCGAGGAGGCCGGCCTGAACACGGCGCTCGAGATCGTGCGCCGGCTCAAGGATGAGGCCACGAGCGCCTACGTCGACGACAAGGGCACGGTCTTCAACCAGGACGTGCTCGGAGCGATCGAGCTGGGCTACATGCTCACCGTCGCCGAGACGATCGTGGTCGCTGCGATCGAGCGCAAGGAATCGCGCGGGGCGCAGTTCCGCACCGATTACCCGGAGCGCAACGACGGCGAATGGCTGAAGCACATCGACGTGTCCCGCAACGGCGACGCGAGCCCCCACCTCTCCTACTCCCCCGTCACGATCACCCAGTGGCAGCCCGAGGAGCGCAAGTACTAGTGGAATTCACCCTGAAGATCCGCCGCTACAACCCCGAGTCGGGCGAGGCGCCGTACTGGGACGAGCACACCGTCGAGCTCGAGCCGCACCGCTCGGTACTCGAGGGCATCCTCCAGGCCAAGGCCACGACCGACGGCTCGATCGGCGTGCGCTGCTCGTGCCGCGCCGCGATCTGCGGTTCGTGCGGCGTCCGCATCAACGGCCAGCCGGGCCTCGCGTGCCACACGCACCTGGACTCCGCACTCGCGGGCTCCAGGGACGGCGTCATCACCGTCGAGCCGATGGGCAACATGCCCGTCATCCGCGACCTGATCGTGGACATGGACGCGGTGCACTGGAAGAAGATCCAGCGCGTCACGCCGTGGCTCATCAACAAGGAGCCGATCCCTGAGCGCGAGTACATCGTCCCGCGCGAGTCGATGATCGACGTCACGCAGACCGCCGCATGCATCCAGTGCGGCGCCTGCGTCTCGGACTGCCTCTCGATGGAGGTCGACCCGCTGTTCGTCGGCCCGGCCGCGCTCGCCAAGGCCTATCGCTTCGTCGGCGACCCGCGCGACGCCAAGCACGAGCAGCGCCTCAAGGACCTCACGCATGACGAGCACGGCATCTACGCGTGCACGCACTGCTTCAAGTGCATCGAAGCGTGCCCCAAGGGCGTCGCGCCGATGAGCCAGATCATGCGACTGCGGCGCATCGCCGGTGAGGACCACGGGATCAACGACCGCAACAACGGGCATCGTCACGAGCAGGCGTTCGTCTCGCTCGTCCGCGACAACGGCCTGCTCTGGGAGGCCGAGCTGCTGCCGCGGTCGTACGGCGGCGACTCCTGGTTCGGCAAGTTCGCGCCGCCGGCGGGCCTCGAGCTCGTCGCGTCGCTGCCCGCGATCACGACTGCGCTGCTGCGCCGCAAGGTCACGATCACCGGCGCGCTGAAACCGCACAAGCTCCCGTCGGCCGATCTCGCATCCGTGAAGAAGATCTACGACATCGTCGAGGGCCGCGACCAGCGCGACGAGCTGAACCTCTACATCACCGGGACGGACGCGGACAACGCGGAGCACCCGGTGGCCGCGACGGAAGGAACACCCGCACCATGAAGGTCGCCTACTGGCCCGGCTGCGTGAGCCGCGGCTTCACTCCCGAGTTGCACGGCTCGATGGCGCAGGTCGCGCCGCTGCTCGACATCGAGCTCGTCGAACTCGACCGTGCGAACTGCTGCGGCGCCGGCGTGATCGCCGAGCACAGCCAGGAGCTCGCCGACACGCTCAACGCGCGCACGTTCGCGCTCGCGCAGCAGGTGCCGGGCGCCGACCTGATGATGAACATCTGCTCGACCTGCCAGGGCGCGCAGAGCGAGTGCCAGGAGCGCCTCGACGCGAACGCCGAGTACCGCGGGCGCGTCAACGAGACGCTCAAGGCGTCGGGCAGCCCCGAATACAGCGAAGGCGTCATCAACAAGAACTTCCTCTGGGTGCTCGTCGAGGACATCGGCCTCGACCACTTGAAGTCGCTCGTGAAGCGGCCGCTCACCGATCTCAAGGTCGGGCCGTTCTACGGCTGCTACATCGTGCGGCCCACCGACCGCCTGGGCATCGACGCCGAGAACCCCCGCGACACGTACCTCGCGCAGGTCATCGAGGCGCTCGGCGGCACCGTCATCGACTACGCGGGCAGCCACAAGTGCTGCGGCTTCCCGATCATCACGATGAGCAAGGAAGCGTCGCTGAAGCAGGCCGGCACGCACCTCGGTGACGCCGTCGACGCCGAAGCCGACTGCCTCGTCACGCCCTGCCCGCTCTGTCACCTGAACCTCGACCTCCAGCAGCCGCTCGCCGAGCGCGCCGTCGGCCGTGAGCTGAACATGCCGGTGCTGCATCTGCCGCAGCTCGTCGGGCTCGCACTCGGCCTCACGCCCAAGGAGATCGGGCTGCAGCGCCACGTCGTCAAGGCGACCAGCGTGATCGACTGGAGCGAGGCGGTCGTCGCCGGCGTCGGGTCGGGCGGGGACGCAAGCGGCTGGTAGGACAGACGCCGACGGCCGCCGTCGGCGCTGACAGACTCACGCACATGCGCCCGGTCCTACCGCTGTTCCTCGTGGTCCTCGCCGTGCTCGCGTCCGGCTTCGCGGGCGCCGCATCCGCCGATGCCGCGAAGGCGAAGAAGCCCACCGCCACGAGGACACGCTGCGCGCCCGGTTCCTACCCGGTCGTGACGCTCTCGAGGAAGAAGCTGAAGCCGCGGCGTGACAAGCGCGGGCGTCTGCGCTGCGTCACGACGAGGGCGAAGTCGCGGCCCGTCGCGCCGGCGACGAGCGCCACGCGTCAGCTCGGACAGGTCGCCGACCAACTCGACCGCGCGCTGGAGGTCCTCCCTGCCGCGCGACGTTCACTGGACCGCCGGCTCGGGAAGCGACGGACGTCTGCACTCGTCGCGCTGGGCCTGAACGGCTGGCGCCGGTCGGCAGGCGTCGCGCGCACACGCGCACATGCGAGCGGCACGACATCGACGACGTTCGGGTCGGAGGCCGACGGGACGGCGGGAAGCGCAAGCCTCAGTTTCGACGAGATCTCCGGCGACAAGCTCGGCGTCAAGGCCGCGGGCGAAGCGGAGCTCTCCGTCTCACGTGACGGGGTCGAGAAGCTCGTCGGCAAGGATCAGCTGCCCGCGGACATCAAGGGCGCGAAGATCAAGGTCTCGCTGTCGTTCGAGGATGGGCCGCAGGCCTGCCCGTCGGCGGACGGGGTCGTGGACGGGCGGCTGCACGGAGCGGCCTCGATCACGGTCACGATCACCTCGTCCTCCGGCGCGCCGACGGTGATGCGGCTGAGCGCCGACGCCGACATGACCTACAAGGTCAAGGTCGGCGAGGACGCTCGCTGGACCACGATCGACGATGTCGACATGCAGACGGAGTTCCAGGGCAGCAGCACGGGCCAGGCGACGCAGACCTATCGCGGTCACCGGCTCGGCGGCGGGTTCGGGCGCCAGGGCATCCTGAACGGAGGCGACTTCAGCAAGAGCCTCGAGCGCGACTGGTCGCTGATCGATCCCCAGAAGGGCGGTGGCGTCTTCGGCCCCAAGGGCGGCTGGAACTGGAAGCGCGGCGTCACGCTGAACGACCTGCATTCGATCGACAACGTCAAGGCGATGGCGAGCACCTGGATCGCGACCGACGCGCTGCTGCTCGCGGGCGTCGAGTACCTGCGCGAGGTGGCGCTCAAGCGCGGGGAGAAGCACTGGTATGACGACGAGGCTTGCCTGACGATGGACGGCAAGCCGGCCGCGGCGAAGCTCCGCGCGGGTCAGACGACGAAGGTCACGACGAAGAACGCGAAGGCCGCCGATGGGACGCCGGCAAAGACGAACCTCACAGCCTCGGGCGCAGCGTCGCTCGAGCCAGGCACGGCGGAGATGGCCCCGAGCGCATCGTTCGACTTCACGCTGACCGCGCCGAACGCGACGCCGACCCGCTCGACCTGGAAGGTCGTCGCGCTCAGCCGTGCCGGGAAGAAGACGGTCGAGGGGTCGCTCGGCGACCAGGCGGCCTACGAGGTGCGGCTCGACGACCACGAACTCGGGGACTTCGCGACACATTCGAGCGCCGGCCGGCTGCTGTCGACGCTGCGCCTCGAGCCGGTCGCCCAGAGCGATCCGGCAAAGTGGACGGCGAGCGCACCGCTCACGTGGAGCGAGCTGACGGCCACGACCAAGATCCCCGAGTGCACGCCGATCGACCCGATCTCCGGCGGAGCCTGGACGGTCGTCGCCACCCAGTCGTCGCCCGACGCGATCACGATCAAGCTCGACTTCAGCGCCGACACGCGCGTGCTGTGGACCTTCCACTGCGTCTTCCCGCCGCCGGATGGGACGACGTTTGACAGCCCGGGTCTGCAGGGTCCGAGCGTGCTCGCCATGACCCCGCTGACGTTCACGCTGCCGGCGGCCGGGGGAACCCAGGCCCTCGCCGGGGCGATCCTCGACGCGGGCGACGGCTTCACCACCAGCGGAACGCTCACGCTCGCGCCGGTGGCCTAGGCCCGGGCCGCGTCAGGCGCGCGCGCCGACCAGTCCGCGCTCGACGGCGAGCTCGGCGATCTGCACAGTGTTCAGCGCGGCGCCCTTCAGCAGGTTGTCGCCCACGACGAAGAAGTTCAGGCTCCTGGGGTCCGCGAGGTCCACGCGCACGCGGCCGACGAACGTCTCGTCGCGGCCCGCGGCCTCGAGCGGCGTGGGCGCATCCTCGACGATCAGGTTCGGGAACGCACGCAGCGCCTCGAGCGCCTCGTCGCGATCGACCTCGGCGGCGTAGGTCGCCTTGACCTCGATGGCGTGCCCGACCATGACGGGCACGCGCACGCAGGTCGGGGAGACCGCGAGGTCCGGCAGGCCGAGGATCTTGCGGCTCTCGTTCTGGAGCTTCATCTCTTCGTCGGTGTAGCCGTTCTCACCGAGCGTTCCGAGCAGCGGCACGACGTTGTACGCCAGCGTGTTCTCGTGGATGCTGGACTCCACGCGCCGCGCGGCCTGCGCCCCGTCGTTGACGAGCATCTCGATGTCGTCGTGCAGGACCGGGACCTGGAAGGCCAGCTCGTCGATCCCCTTCTGTCCCGCGCCGCCCGCAGCCTGGTAGCTCGTGGCGACCATCGCGGTCATCCCGAAGGCATCGTGCAGCGCCTTCGCCGGCAGCATCACGACCATCGTCGTGCAATTCGGATTGGCGACGATGCCCTTGCGCGCCTCGTCGATCGCCTCGGGATTGACCTCGCTGACGACCAGCGGGACGTCGGGATCCATCCTCCAGGCGGAGGAATTGTCGACGACGACCGCGCCGCCCGCGACGAAGTGCTCAGCCCACGCCCGCGACGTCGAGCCGCCGGCGGAGAAGAGCGCGAGGTCATAGCCCTGCACCGTCTCCTCGGTGAGCGGCTGGATGACGCCGTACCCGTCAAGCTCGCGGCCCGCCGAGCGCTCGCTCGCGAATGGCACGATCGCGTCGGCGGGGAACCCGCGGCGCTCGAGCGTCCGCAGCATGATCTGCCCGACCGCGCCCGTGGCGCCGACGACCGCGACCCTCATGACGCGAACTCCCCGAACGGCTGCTCCGGCCGGATCGTGTCCTCACCCTGCAGCTCGAACGCGGTGTGCAGCGCGCGGACGGCCTCGGGCACCTTCTCGCCCGGCACCACACAGGAGATCTTGATCGGGGACGTGGAGATCATCTCGATGTTGATCCCGTGGTCCCCGAGAACGGTGAACACCTTCGCGGCGACGCCCGGATGCGTCTTCATTCCGGCGCCGACGATCGACACCTTCCCCATCGACTCGTCGGCCTGCAGGCCGCCGATCCCGAGCTCCACGACGAGCGGCTCGAGGGCGGCGCGCGCCGTCCGCAGGTCGTCACGCGGGATGGTGAACGACATGTCCGCCCGCGAGCCCTCGGAGACGGGCTCGTTCTGGATGATCATGTCGACGTTCACGTTCGCCTCGGCGAGGGCCGTCGCGATGCGGCCCGCGATACCGGGCGTGTCCGGCACGCCGGTCAGGGTGACGCGAGCCTCGCCGGTCGAATGGGTGACAGCGGTGATCAGCGGGTGTTCCATGGTCTCTCTCTCCGAGACGACGATCGTCCCAGGGGTATCGTCAAAGCTCGACCGGCAGTGGATGCGCACGCCGTGGTTGCGCGCGTACTCGACCGCGCGAAGCTGCAGCACGCCGGCGCCCGACGCGCTCATCTCGAGCATCTCCTCGAACGAGACGACGTCGAGCTTGCGAGCGTCCGGGACGATGCGCGGATCGGCGCTGAAGACGCCGTGCACGTCCGTGTAGATCTCGCAGACCTCAGCGCCGACGGCGGCGGCAAGCGCGACCGCGGTGGTGTCCGAGCCGCCGCGGCCGAGCGTCGTCACGTCCTTCGACGTCGAGACGCCCTGGAAGCCGGCGACGAGCACGATCGCGTCCTCGTCAAGTGCGTCCATGATCCGGTCTGCGCGAACGTCGAGGATCCGGGCCTTGGTGTGCGAGGTGTCGGTCACGATGCCGGCCTGCGAGCCCGTCAGCGAGATCGCGCGGTGCCCGAGGTCGTTGATCGCCATCGCGCAGAGCGCGCAGGAGACCCGCTCGCCGGTCGAGAGCAGCATGTCCATCTCGCGCGGGTGCGGGTTCGGCGAGACCTCGAACGCATCCTCGATCAGGCGGTCGGTCTCCAGCCCGCGCGCGCTGAGTACGGCGACCACGCGGTGGCCGTCCTCGCGCTGGGCGACGATGCGCGCGGCCGCGCGCTTGAGGCGCTCCGCATCCGCGACCGACGTGCCGCCGAACTTCATGACGATCGTGCCCAGGGTCATACTCGCCTCGGAGGATACGAGCCGAGGCGCACGGCCCCGCTCGACGCGGGCTCTACGGTTGACCTGGTGCGCCTCCTCACCCGCATCGCGGTCGACACGACGCCGCTGCGCGAGTCCCGGGATCTGCGGCTCCTGCTGCTCGGGAACGTCGTCACGGGCCTCGGGACGCAGGCGACGCTCGTGGCGCTGCCCTACCAGCTCTACGTGGAGACGCACTCGGCGTTCCTCGTCGGCCTGCTCGGCGCCGCCGAGCTGATCCCGCTCGTGACGCTCGCGCTGCTCGGTGGCGCGCTGGCCGACCGCTACGACCGTCGCCGGCTGCTGCTGCTCGACCAGATAGCGCTCGTCGCGCTCGCCGCGGCGCTCGCCGCGCTGGCGTTCGCGGGCTCGCCCCCGGTCGGCCTCCTGTACCTGCTCGGCGGGCTGCTCGCGGGGTTCGCCGCGCTGCAGAACGTGACGCGCAGCTCGATCGTGCCGAACCTCGTGGCGCCCGCGCGGTTGCCGTCCGCCCTCGCCCTGAGCTTCGGGCTGTTCCAGCTCACGCTCGTGATCGGCCCCGCGATCGCGGGCGTGCTGATCGGCGCGGTGGGGCTGGGCTGGGCCTACTCGCTGGACGCGCTCTCGTGCCTGGCATTCGTCGGGGCGATCGTGCAGATGAGCCCGCAGCCACCGCACACGACGGCGGGCGCGCAGACCGCGCTGCGGTCCTCGATCGGCGAGGGCCTGCGCTACGTGCGCTCGAACCAGGCACTGATGGGCTCCTTTGCGATCGACCTCGTCGCGATGACCTTCGGCATGCCGCGCGCGCTGTTCGCGGTGCTCGCGGTGAGCGTCTACGGCGCGGGCGCACAGGGCACCGGCCTGCTCTACGCGTCCGTCGCCGCAGGCGCCACCGTCGCGGCGCTGACGACGGGCTGGATGCGGCACGCACATCGCCTGGGCCTGATCACGATCTGGGCGGTGGTGGCCTGGGGCGTCGCGATCGCCGCCGCGGGCCTCGCGCCGACGCTCTGGCTTGCGGCCGTCCTGCTCGCCCTCGCGGGCGCCGCCGACAGCGTCAGTGCTGTCTGCCGCTCGACGATCAACCAGTCGGTGACGCCGGACCACCTGCGCGGCCGCATGTCCTCGGTGTTCTCGCTCGTCGTGACGAGCGGGCCGCGACTCGGCGACATCGAGTCGGGCGCGGTCGCCGGCCTGACGTCGCCGCGATTCTCCGTCAGCTCCGGTGGCCTGCTCTGTGTGGCCGGAGCCGGGCTCGTGGTGCTCGCCTTCCCGGCACTGGCGCGTTACGACAAGGGCAGGGCGCTCGAGGCGGCGGCGGCAGAGGCGGAGGCCGCCGCGCTCGCAAGAACCGCGGCCTACCCGGGCGCCGCCTAGACCGCCCGGCGGCCCATCATCGCGCGGCCGAGCGTGACCTCGTCGGCGTATTCGAGGTCGGCGCCCACCGGCAGCCCGCTCGCGAGGCGCGTGACGGAGATGTCGGGCGAGCGCTCGTGGACGCCGCGCGCGACATGCAGCGCGGTCGCCTCTCCGGTGGTGGTCGGGTTCGTGGCGAGCACGACCTCGGTCACCCCGCCCGCGTCGAGCCGCGTGTAGAGCTCGTTGATCCGCAGATGCTCCGGGTCGATCCCGTCGATCGGCGAGAGCGCGCCCCCCAGCACGTGGTAGCGCCCGCGGAACTCGTGCGTGCGCTCGATCGGGATGACGTCCCCGGGCTCCTCGACGACGCAGATCACCGATCCGTCACGCCGCTCGTCCTGGCAGATCGTGCAGCGCGGGCCTTCGGCCAGGTTGAAGCAGATCTCGCAGAAGCCGACCTTCTCCTTCACGTCGCGGATCGCGTCCGCGAGGGCGATCGCATCCTCGGGCGAGCGGCGCAGGATGTCGAACGCGAGCCGCTGCGCCGTGCGCGGACCGACACCCGGCAGCTTGCCGAGCTCGGTGATCAGGCGCTGGACGGGCGGGGCGTGAATGTCTTACATCCCGGGGATGCCGAGCCCGCCGAGGCCGCCGCCGAGACCGCCGGCGATGCTGCCCATGCGGTCGGACGCCAGCTGCTGAGCCGAGCGGATCGCCTCGTTCGTCGCCGCGGTCACCATGTCCTGAAGCAGCTCCGGGTCCTGGGGGTCGATGGCCTCGGGATCGATGACGACGGCCTTCACGACGAGGTCACCGCTGATCTTGACGGTCACCATCCCGCCGCCCGCTGAGGCCTCGACCTCCTCCAGCTTGAGCTGCTCCTGCGCCGCCAGCATGTCCTGCTGCATCTTCTGGACCTGCTTCATCATCTGATTCATGTTCGGCTGGGGCATCAGGCAGGTCCTTGGGGCTCGGGTTCGGGGACGATCTCCTCGGCATCGAACTCTTGCACGATGCGCGCCACGAGCTCATCGCCCGCGAGCTCGGGCGGGCGCTCCGCCTCACCGAGGTCGCGCAGCTCGTAGACCAGGCGCAGGCGTGCTCCCGTGAGTGCCACGAGCGCCTCACCGAGCGCGCGCCGGTGCTCGGGGTTCTCCGCCGCCATCCGGCGGTTGAACGTGTCGTCGGCCGCGAACGCCAGCGTCAACGTCCCTTCGGAGAGCTCGACCGGCCGCGCGTTGTGCAGCGCAGCGGCGAGCAGCGCGTAGTCGGCGCCGACCGTCTCGAGCGCCGCCGGCCACACCTCGTGGACCTCGGCGAGCGTGACGTCGGTGCGGGTCGCCGCCGGCGCCGGAGGAGGCGCGACGGGCGGCGGAGCGGTGTCGGCGGATGCCCCGGCGGATGCCGGCGCCGGCGCGGCGGCGATCGCGGACGGCTGCGCGGGCGCAGGCGGAGGCTCGCGCGGAACGGACTGGATCGGCGTCGGCGCCTCCAGCGGAGCGTCAGGCACGGCGGAGAGCGGGGTCGCGGGCGCGGTCGCGACCCCGGTGCCTTGAAGCGTCGCCTCGAGCCTGCCGATCCGCGCAAGCAGCGCCTTGGTCGACGCATCGACCTCGGGCGTCGCGGCCTGCACGAGCGCCAGCTCTAGCCGGGTCCGCGGGTCCGCGCCGTCCTTCACCGTGCGCATGGCGGTGCCGAGCAGCTCGAGGAGCCGCACGAGGTCGGGAGCCTCGATGCGCTCAGCCTGGTCCGACAGCCGCGCGTCGCGCTCGGGCGTCACGCGCAGCTCAGCGGGAACGGCGCCGAGTGTCCGGACGACGAGCAGCTCCCGCGTGTGCGCCTCGATGTCGCGCATGCCGGAGACGAGATCGCGACCGGTCGCGGCAAGCGCCGCGGCGACCCGCAGCGCGACCGCGGCGTCATGGGTCGCGACCGCGTCCAGCGTGCCGAAGAGGAGGTCGTCGTCGACGGCGCCGAGGACGGCCTGGACATCGCCGACGGTGATGGTCGTGCCCGAGTAGGTGACGAGCTGCTCGAGCGTGCCGAGCGCATCGCGGAAGGAGCCGGTGGCGTGTCGCGCGAGCAGCGCGAGCGCGTCGGGCGCGATCTCGATGCCCTCCTGACCCGCGACGCGCTGCAGCACGGATGCGAGCTGCTCCACGGTCGGCCGGCCGAAGTCGAAACGGTGGCAGCGGTCGACGACGGTCGGCAGCACCTTCTGCGCCTCGGTTGTGGCGAGCACGAAGATCGTCCCCGGCGGCGGCTCCTCGAGCGTCTTGAGGAACGCGTTCCACGCCTGCGAGGTCAGCATGTGCGCCTCGTCGAGGATGTAGATCTTCGCGCGGCCCGAGACCGGCGCGAACGCAACCTTGTCGCGCAGCTCGCGGATGTCGTCGACAGAGTTGTGCGAGGCGGCGTCCATCTCGATCACGTCGAGCGACGTGGCGCTCTGAATCGCCACACACGCCTCACAGACCCCGCAGGGCTCGATCGTCGGCCCGTTCACGCAGTTCATGCAGGCGGCGAGGATCTTCGCCATCGACGTCTTGCCGGTCCCGCGGGAACCCACGAACAGGTAGGCGTGATGCACCTTTCCCTGCTCGACCGCGTTGCTGAGCGTGCGGACAACGTGCTCCTGTCCGACCACGTCCGCGAAGGTGCGTGGACGGTGACGACGGTAGAGCGAGGGGCCGGCGGACACGAAGGCCGAGGGTACACGTCCGCGCGGCGCGGGCCGGACCCGCGCAGATAGGGTCAGGGCCATGGATCAGGCGCTGCGCGAGAACCTGCTGGACTGGCTGGAGATCCCGTCGATCTCGACCGGCGGCGGCGACCCCGCGGACCTCGAGCGGGCCGCTGAGTGGGTCTGCGAGCGGGTGCGCGCAGCCGGCGGCGAGGCGGGCCTCGAGCGGATCGGCGACGGCAATCCGCTGGCCGTCGGCGAGCTGCGATCCGCCGACCCGGGCGCGCCGACCGTGCTGATCTACGGCCACTACGACGTGCAGGGCATCGGCGATCCGGACGCCTGGCAGTCGCCGCCGTTCGAGCCGGCCGAGCGCGGCGAGCGCATCTATGCGCGCGGGGCCTCCGACGACAAGGGCAACTTCCTGCCGCTGCTGCACGCGGCGTGCTCGCTGGCTGCCGCCGGGGAGCTGCCGGTGCACGTGCGCGTCCTCGTCGAGGGCGAGGAGGAGGCCGGCGGGGCGAGCGTCGAGCAGTGGGTGCGAGCCGACAAGCGCGGCGCCGACTGCGCAATCGTCTTCGACTCCGGCATGGAGGACGTGCACACACCCGCGATCACGCTCGGGCTGCGCGGGGTGATCGCCGCGTCGCTCACCGTGACCGCGCAGCCGCGCGACCTGCACTCCGGGCTGTACGGCGGCGTGACCCTGAACGCCGCGCATGTGCTGCATCGGATCCTCGGCGCCGTGCTCCCGGGTCCCGATGGCGTGCTGCGTGAGGAGCTGCGCGAGGGCATCGTTCCGCCGTCTCCGGCCGAGCTCGAGTCCTGGGCAGCGCTGCGGCCATCGCGTGAGGCGCTCGACGAGATCGGCGCGCGGCCCGTCGTCCCCGGTGCCGGGGACGACTGGCGCGCCCGCACGGGAGCCGACGCCTCGCTCGACGTGAACATGCTCGAGGCGGGAGCCGAGCGGACGATCGTGCCCGCGCGGGCACGCGCGTACCTGACGTTGCGCCTCGCCCCACGGCAGGACGCGGCGCACATGCGCGACGTGCTCGACGGACTGCTGCGCGCCGAGCTGCCGGAGGGAGCCGAGCTCGAGGCAAGCTACGCCCTTGCCGAACCGATGCTCGTCGACGCCGAGCTGCCGGCGGTGCAACTGGCGCGCGCGGCGATCGAGCGGGCGACGGGGATGTCCTGTGCGCTCGTGCGCTCCGGCGGATCGATCCCCGTGGTCGCGGAGATGGCCGCGCGCGGGTGGCCGGTGATCGTCAGTGGGTTCGGCACGGCCGAGGACGACATCCACGCCCCGAACGAGTCCTTCCGCCTCGAGAGCATCGACCTCGGGGAGCGCTCCGCCCGCGAGCTCCTGCGCTCGCTGGCCGAACTCCCCCGGGGCTGACGGACACCCGTGGCCCGCGCCGCACGGCTGACCGCCGGGATCACCGCGCTCGCAGCGGCGCTGTGGGCGCTCGTCGGCCGCGGGCTCGTGAACTACGACACGCTGTACTCGATCGTCTGGGGGCGCGAGATCGTCCAGGGCCGTACGCCCGACCTCGACGCGGTCCTCGCACCGACCCAGCACCCGCTCGCGACCCTCGCCGGGGTCCTCGCGGCACCGCTGAGCATCGCGAGCGACGCGGGCGTACACGGCGAGGCGGCGCAGACCGCGACGATCGTCGTGGCCTTCCTCGCGCTCGCGACGCTCGGCTGGGTCGTGTTCGCGCTCGGCAGCGCCTGGTTCGACCCGTGGGTCGGCGCGCTCGCCGCCGCGATCGTCCTCACCCGCCGTCCGGTCCTCGACTTCGGCGCTCGCGCGTACGTCGACATCCCGTATGTCGCGCTCGTCCTCGGCGCGTTGCTCGTCGAGACGCGCCGCCCGCGATCCGGGGCCCCGGTGCTGCTGCTGCTCGCGGTGGCGGGCCTGATCCGGCCGGAGGCGTGGCTCTTCTCCGCCGTCTACCTCGTGTACCTGGTGTGGCGCGGCGAGCGCGACGCGCGGCGCCTGGCGCTGCTCGCCCTGCTCGCCGCGAGCGCCCCGGTGCTGTGGGCGCTGACCGACTGGATCCTCGCCGGTTCCCCCGTGCATTCTCTGACGGGGACACGCGACACCGCCGAGACGCTCGACCGCGTGACGGGACTGAGCGAGGTCCCGCTGACCGTTCCGCGGCGCCTCGGCGAGATTCTGCGCGAGCCGGTCCTCGTCGGCGCGGCCGGCGGCCTCGTCCTGTCCTGGCTGTGGCTGCGCGACCGCGTGCGCCCGGCGGTCGTCGCCGGCGTCCTCGCGCTGGCGGCGTTCTGCGTGCTCGCCGCTGCCGGCCTGCCGATCCTGGGGCGCTATCTGCTCCTGCCGGCGGCGATCGGGGCCATCCTCTGCGGGGCCGGCGCCTTTGGCTGGCGCACACTGCCCGAAGGCGACCCACGACGCCGTCCCTGGGCATGGTTCGGGGTGCTGACACTCGTCCTGCTGGCGGTGTTCATCCCCGCGCAGGCGGGGCGTATCAGCGACCTGCGCGACGCGCTGCGCATCCAGGACACGATCCAGGACGACCTGCGCGCGCTCGTGCACGTGCCGCCCGGCACCATCGGATCCGGCTGCTCCCCCGTCGGCGTGCCGAACCACCGGCCGGTGCCGCTCCTCGCGCTCTGGCTCGACACCCCGCCGAGCAGGGTCGTGAGCCTCCAGGAACGGACGATCGCTCACGGGACGTACGCACGCCCCGCGACGGCGCGAGTCGCACGCGACTACATCCTCGACCCCCGCGACCTGCGCAAGGCGATCCCGCCGCCGCCCGCAGGCTTCAACCTCGTCGCCGGGAACCGCTCGTGGCGCGTGTTCAAACGCTGCGCCCCGAACGTCCGCGTCCTACGCGGCGAATGAAAAGCGGACCGTGCACCCCGCGTCGTGGTGGGCTCGCGGGCCCCGGTGCCGGGGCACGGCTCCGGCTCGGGGAATCCCGCCACGCCCGCCGATGACCGCTTAAGGCTGCTTCCTTCCGGACCTGACCTGGTTCACGGCTCGACGTCGTACGGGACCCGGGCCATCGACACCGTGCTCGGCGCGGCGGACACCGCGGGCATCACCCCTCGGAAGGGAATTCAGCCCCGCTAGAGCGGATTGCGGGTACAGGGCACCGCTATCTCCCCGCCTAGCACGGTCCGCGGCGAGTGTACCGGCGCGGACGCAAAGGGTGGCACGGCGCCCCGCCGGGGGGTATGGCGGGGCGCCGTGCCGGTGTGGCGTGAAGCGGCATCGTGCCGCGGAGACGCCACGGTTGGGGAACACTCAGGGAGCCACGGACCCTCCACTCGGAGCGGTCGTCGTCGCGGTCGTCGTCGGCTGCGTGGTGGTCTGCGTCTGCGTGGTCGTCGGCGGCTGGGTCTGCGTCGTCGTCAGCGTCGTCGTCGTGGTCGGCAGCTTCGGCGCCGTTCGCGTGATCGTCGCCGTGGTGGTCGTCTTGCTCGACCCGTCGCCGCCGCCCGTGATGAGCAGCGCAGCGATGACGCCCGCGACGATGATGGCCACGCCGGCGAGGACCCACGGCCAGGGATTCGACTCGCGCGGGGGCGGCGGAGCGCCGTACCCACCCTGCTGCGGGTAGCCGGGCTGCCCGCCGTACTGCTGCGTGGGCGGCTGCCCAGGGTCCTGGGGCGTTGACATCGCGTGCAGGCT
>Ga0302299_10001399_pt1 | contig 14483 bp, 11 predicted proteins | sample III_Fen_N3_4_FD_198795 | JGI IMG/M metagenome (GOLD analysis project Ga0302299, IMG submission 198795) | Peat permafrost microbial communities from Stordalen Mire near Abisko, Sweden - III_Fen_N3_4 | ecosystem: Environmental > Terrestrial > Soil > Wetlands > Permafrost | place: Sweden: Abisko... | reverse complement strand
GCTGACCCCCGGCGGCTACGTCGGCGCCTCGCTGGTCTTCGACCCGGCAGGCGAGCCGCCGCTCGGCGTGCCGTGGGTCGGCGAGCTGTTCCGGCACCCGGCTGCCCCGAGCGGCGTCGGCGCGTCCTTGCTCGCCGCGACGCTCGACCAGGCCCGCGACGACGGCCTGGCCGTCGTCGGTCTGCGCGTCAGCGACGGCAATCCGGCGCGGGTGCTCTATGACCGCCTGGGGTTCCGCCCGCGGCAGGAGGTCGTCACGGTGTTCGTTCCGGCAGCGTCCTGAGCGCCGAAGACCGCACCCAGCCGCTGCGACCGGCGTCGGTGCTGACGTGTGACCAGTCGCCCGAGCGGCGCAGCACGCGGACCGGCTGACCGAGGCGGACCGACCCGGTCGCGGCGCCGCCCGCGTGCACCCGCAGCAGCGCCTCGCGCACGGCGACCCGGGCGGTCGGAGCGGCGCTCGAGCGCTGGTCGGCCGCGCGGATCGACCCGCCCGCCGCCGGCCTGCGGCAGAGGATCCCGATGGTCACGCCGACCTGAGCCGGACGGGCCGGGGCACGCAGCAGGACGCGTGCCGAGCGGCTCGCGCCGACGACGGTCCCGCGCGCGTATGCGGTCCGCAGCGGCACGCTGCCGACGACCGGCAGCAGGTCCGCGACGCGCATCGGCGCGGGGCAGGTGATCCGCACCCCGCCGAGCGGCGCGCTGCCGGCGGGCAGCACGAGCCGCCGCCGCACGATCGAGGTCCCCGCCGGGACCGGCTGCTGAGCTGCGAGGACGCCGCGCGGGACGGCGGGGCTGCGGACCGACTGAGGTGAGGGATCACCAGGGCCGAAGACCTGTGTCCCGGCGATCACGACGCCCACCGCCGCGATGCCAGCCGTCGCCGCGACGCCCGCCTTCACGGCGGCGCCCTTTCCGGCGAACCCGTAGATCGCCCCGCCGGCGCCGCCGAGGCCCGCCAGGAGGAGACCAGGGTTCAGGATCGCGAGGGCCTGGCCGCTGAGCTTCAGCTCGTGCCGGAAGGCGCGGCATGGGGCACAGACTGCGACGTGGCGCAGTGCGCCGGCGGGGGCGCGCCGGTGCTCGTCCGCCGCCTCCAGCAGCCGCGCCCGCACGCCCTCGCAGTCGGCACTGCGCGCCGCGCGGTGGCGTATGAGGTTCGCCCGCGCGCGGAAGACGAGGCTCTTCGTCGCCTGCGTCGTAAGTCCGAGTTCTGCCGCCACCTGTTCGTGCGAGAGACCGTCGAGCTCGCGCCGAACAAGCGCGTGGCGCTGCTCGTCGGGCAGCGTCGCGAGGTCGTCCAGGAGGTCGCGGACGCCTGCGCGGCGGTCGGCGGCATACTCGGGCTCGCTGCCCGGCGGCGCGGCGAGGACGACCGGCATGAGCTCGTCGTCGAGGGGCACGCTGTCCATCCGCACGCGGCCGAGCTCGTCGAGCGCACAGTTGCGCACGAGCCGGAACAGCCACGGCTTGAGGTCCATCGGGCGGTCGTCGCGCACGAGCGCGCGGCTCGCACGGAGCATCGCCTCCTGGACGACGTCCTCAGCGACGCCGGGCGCGGAGCGCTGGAGGATGCGCTGGGCGAAGCGCTCCAGGCGCGGGCGGTAGCGCTCGTGGATCAGCTCGAAGGCATGCCGGTCACCCGCGCGGAAGGCGGCGACGAGCGCGGCGTCCGACGTGCGCGGGCCTGCGGGGGCCATCAGCGGCACAGGCTTCTGCTCCTGATCCAGCCGCTGAGCTCGTTGTGGGTGTTGATGCGCGCCCAGTGCCCGTCGGCACTGCGGCGCAGCACGCGGACGTGATCCCCGCGGTAGAGATAGCCCACCGCGAAGCCGCCCGGCGTGTCCACGACGACCGCGACCCGCGTGCCGCAGACCTTCGCGCTGCTCGCCGCCGACGCGGGCGCTGTGGCCACGGCGAGGGCCGCGAGCACGGCGAGCGTGCTCAGGGCGACCCTGGAGCGCCGCGTGGGGGCGCTGCGCCGGGACTCAGCGGCAGAGGGCATAGACCGTGCCGGTCACCGTCTCGCCGACCTTGACGTCGCGGCGGTTGTAGTCCGCGACGACGCCCCAGCTGGACTTGCCGCTGTAGTCGAAGCCGCGGCGGCGGATGAACGGGGTGTAGCCGACGATCTGCGGCCCGATGCCGCCCGTCGCGGCGAAGGTGAAGAGCTTGCGGCCGGCTGGGCAGCGGACCGTGAAGGTCGGATAGGTCTCCGTCGTCCCGCGCGTGATCGAGACGGCGTAGGAGATCGCGCGGAAGCGCGACGGGATCGGCTGCCCGCGGCGGTCGTCGCGCACCCCGGGGAAGTCGGTCGGGTCGGTCGCGCCTGCCGGCAGTTCCACCCGCGGGCCGACGGTCATCCCGGTGGTGCCGGGTGCGCCGGTCTGCGCGATCGCAGCGCCGCCGGCAAGCAGTGCGGCAACGACCACGGCGGCGAAAGCCGTCCGGATGATGGTGCGTGTCATGGCGTGTTCCCGGGTTGTTCTCGTGAGCTGGAAATGGTCCATCAGATGCTTCAACCGGCGTCCGCGCCGGTGGTTGCGGGTCAGGGTGCAACGTTTCTGACCCGCGGTTCAGGGTAAGCCCGAACAGCACCCGCGGCGGCGGTTCCGGGGGGAACTCCTGCCGCCGCGGGTGTGAAGGTCAGCGCCCGATGCGGCTGACCTTCGCTCCGGCGTGCCGGTGAGCGGCGAGCTTCGCGGTGACCTGCGCCTTCGCGCTGACCAGTTCGTCGACGGTCGTGTCCACGATCTGATTGAACCGGCCGTCGCCGAGGATCGACTGGGTCTGCAGCACCCGATAGGTCTGCGCGTCGACGAGCGCGGTCCCGCGCGACCCGGGGTCGCTCGTGATCCACTTCTCCGGGACCGACTCGAGCACGAGCTCCCGGCGGCCGCTGACGACCTGCTCACCGCTGACGCGCATGATGCCCTGCTGCACATAGGCGCGGTGCAGCGCCGCCTCGAAGGTGGCCGATGCATACGGCGGCGGATCACTGACCTTGTGCCGCAGGATCGTGAGGCGGTTCGTCTTCGCGTCGTAGATGCGGCTCTCGCCGGGACGGTCGACGACCTCGGTGCGGACCTTGCCCGTCGCGATGGTCGTGGCGACCAGCCGCGCGCGGGTGGCCGTCAGCCACAGCTCCTGGCGCTCCTTCTTCGGAACGGACTTCGAGCCGGACACGGTCACGGTCCAGACGCGGTGCTCGACCTTGCCGACGGGGACGCGGTACGCGGCGTCGGTCGGCTCCGGCAGTCCGGCGCTCGCGGCGGCCGGGACGAGTGCCGCGACGGCCAGCGCCGCCGCGGTGATGGTGGTGAACCTGAGTGACATGAGGGGAATCTCCTGGGGTTGAGGTGGAGTTCCCCTTACAACTGCCGACGTGCCGGTTGGTGGCGGGTCAGGGTGTCCGGGCTCGCTCGTGCTCCCCAGCACTGAGCTCTGCGTGGTCGCTCGCGGTGCTGCGTCCGCCCCGGACGCTTCGGGCTCAGGGGCCATTGACACATCGTTCGAGGACGGAGTGGGCAGCCATCCGCCACAGGACGGTGTTGTCAGTGGCCCCAACCACTGCCACGTCCCGGAAGCAAGAGCGCCGCCGGAACTAGGGCTGCGTGATCTCGTGCGCCATCTCCTCGAACACCGCGACGTAGCGATCGACGGACTCGTCGGTGTGCGTCACCGACAGCGTCCACTCCTCCTCGCGGCCCGGCGTCATGTAGATGCCGCGGTTCATGTTGAAAAGCCAGGCGAGGTCAGCAAGCTCGGCGTCCTGGTTGGCGGCGAACGTCTCGTAGTCGATGACCTTGGCGGTCGAGAACGTGACGCAGCCCTTCGACCCGATCCCCACGGCGTAGCCCGGGAGCGCGTACTTCTCGATCACGCCGGTGCAGCCCTCGAGGATGCGGTCGTTGAGCCGGTTGAGCGTCGCGTAGGCGTCGGGCGTGAGCACCTGCTCGAGGTTCGCGCGCGCCGCGGCCATGCAGAGCGGGTTCCCGTTGTACGTGCCCACCTGGTAGACGCTGCCGTCCTCGACGCAGGCCATGACCTCTTCGCTGCCGCCGATCGCACCGACCGGGAAGCCGCCGCCGAGTGCCTTGGCGAGCGTGACCATGTCGGGGAGCACGCCGTACTTCTCGGTTGCGCCGCCCGCGGCGATGCAGAGGCCGGTCTTCACCTCGTCGAAGATCAGGACGATGCCGTGCTTTCTGGTGATCTCGCGGACGGCCTCGAGGTAGCCGGACTCGGGGAGCACGACGCCGAGGTTCATCATCGCCGCCTCCATGATCACGCAGGCGGGCTTGCGGCCCTCGGCTTCGAGCCGCTCGATCCGCCGCTCCATCGCACCGGCGTCGTTGAACGGCACCGCGATCGTCATCTGCACGACGGAGTCGGGGATGCCGGCGCCGTAGGGGAGCGAGTCCAGGTTCTCGTGGTCGCCGACCTTGTCGTAGTCGACGCCGATGCTGACCATCACCGTGTCGTGGTGGCCGTGGTAGGACCCGAAGATCTTCATCACGGTGTCTCGGCCGGTGAAGGCGCGGGCGATCCGGATCGCGTCCATCGTCGCCTCGGAGCCGGAGTTCGTATAGCGCCACTTGGCGAGACCCCAGCGTGCCGCGAGGTCGTTCCCGACGGCGATCGCGTCCTCGGTCGGTGCGGCGAAGTGCGTGCCGAGCGCGTAGCGCTCGTTCATCGCGGCGCCGATCACCGGGTGCGCGTGACCCTGGACCATCGAGCCGAAGCCGTTATGGAAGTCGAAGTACTCGTTCCCGTCAACGTCCCAGACCTTGGGGCCGTCACCGCGCTCGAGGTAGATCGGCCACGGCTCCCGCAGCTGGTAGGACGAGGCGACGCCGCCGCTGAGGTGCACCCGCGCACGCTCGTACGTCCTCCCCGACTCCTGCGTGTTCTCGTTGAGCCGGGCGTCCTCGCGGGCGGTGAGCTCCGCGATCCGTGTGCGGTCGAGCTGCGTGCTGATCGTCATGACCCAAGGCTAGACGGTCAGCCGCTGTGCGGCCTGGCGCAGGCTGGACGCGCGCGCTGTCCGCGATGGCACGCGTCAGGCGCGCACGCGCTCGCCGGCGCGGTCGTAGAGGGGCTCCGCCGCGACCTCGCCGGACACCCATTCACCGAAGATGTCGATCTCGACCGCGGTGCCCGGCTCGGTGCTGGACGCCGGCACGTACGCATAGGCGATCGAGCGCTCGACGGTGTAGCCGTAGCCCCCGCTCGTCACGCGCCCCGCGATCTCGCCGCCGATCCGCACGGGCTCGTTCCCGAGCGCGACCGAGCGCGGGTCGGCAAGCGTGATGCAGACCAGGCGCCGGGCATCGTCGCCTGTCGCGGGGCCTGCCGCGAGCGCGCTCTGCCCGATGAAGCCACCGTCCTTCTCGAGCTTCACGCAGAAGCCGAGCCCGGCCTCGTACGGCGTCTCGTCGGGCGTGATGTCGGCGGCCCAGACGCGGTAGCCCTTCTCCAGCCGCAGCGTGTCGATCGCCTTGTAGCCGCCCGCGACGAGGCCGTGGCCCTGACCCGCGGCCCACAGCGCGTTCCACAACCCGGCGCCGTAGTCGGTGGGGCAGTACAGCTCCCACCCCAGCTCACCGACGAAGGTCACGCGCAGCGCGCGCACCGGCACGTCGCCGACGGTGATCTCGCGCATCGTCATGTACGGGAAATCGTCGTTCGACAGCGAGTCCGGCGTCAGCGGCTCCAGGATGTCGCGGGCGCGAGGCCCCCAGCGCGCGAAGCAGGCCCAGCGCGCCGTCATGTCGTGGATCTCGACGCTGCCGTCGCGCGGCGCGTGCTGCCGCAGCCACGCCGCGTCGTGCTGGCCGAAGGCGGTTCCGGTGACGATCGAGAACTCGTTCTCGGCCAGCCGCGTCACCGTGAAGTCGCATTCGATCCCGCCGCGCGAGTTCAGCATCTGCGTGTACGTGATCTGCCCGACGCCGCGCGCGACGCGGTTGTCGCACATGCGCTCGAGGAACGCCGCGGCGCCGGGGCCGCGGACCTCCAGCTTCGCGAACGAGGATTCGTCGAACAGCGCGGCGGTCTCCCGCGCGGCGCGATGCTCGGCGCCGATCGCCGGTGACCAGTGCTTGCCCGCCCACCCGCGCGGGCGCAGCCTCTCATCGTGTCCCGCCGCATTGCCCTCGTACCAGTTGACGCGCTCCCAGCCGGACTTCTCGCCGAAGGCCGCAGCGTTGGCGAGGTGCCACGGGTAGGCGCTGGACATCCGCAGCGGGCGGCCCGCGAGCCGCTCGTGCCCGGGGTAGCGGATGTCGTAGTAGGTCTCGTAGACCTCCTTGACGCGCTTCAGCGTGTACGACGGCGAGCGGTAGGCGGGGCCGAAGCGGCGCACGTCCATGTGCCACAGGTCGAGCTGCGGCTCACCGGCGTGGATCCACTCGGCCATCACCTTCCCGATGCCGCCCGCGCCCGCGAGCCCGTGCGCGCAGAACCCGGCCGCGACGAAGAAGCCGCGGACCTCCGTCTCGCCGAGGCAGAACTCGTTGTCGGGCGTGAACGCCTCGGGGCCGTTGATGAGCTTTGTGACCGTGAGGTCGTTCATCGACGGCACCCGCTTCCGCGAGTTCTCGGTGATCTCCTCGAAGCGGTCCCAGTCCTCCTCGAGCAGCTGGCCGTTGAACGTGGCCGGGATGCGGTCGACGAGCTGCTCGTCGAGCGACCACGGCGCGCTGTCGCGCTCGTAGCCGCCCATCACGATCCCGCCGCCCTCCTCGCGGTAGTAGACGAGCAGGTCGGGGTCGCGCAGTGTCGGGAGATGCCGCAGCGGGGGCGTCGTCCCGCGAGCGTCCTGCATCGCCGCGAACGGCTGGCTCACGAGGTACTCGTGCGCGAACGGGATGATCGGGACGCGCACGCCAGCGAGCCGCCCGATCTCCGCGGCGAACATGCCGCCGGCGTTGACGACGACCTCGCACTCGATGTCGCCCCACTCCGTCCGCACGCGGCGCACCGCGCAGTCCTCCACGTCGATGCCCTCGACGCGGGTGTGGGTGAATATCTGGACGCCGCCGCGGCGCGCGCCGTCGGCGAGGGCGTAGGTGAGCTGCGACGGGTCGAGGTAGCCGTCGGTCGGCAGGAACGACGCAACGCGCACGCCGTCCGTCACCATCAGCGGGAAGCGCTCCTGCGCGTCCTGCGGGGAGATCAGCTCGAGCGGCAGGCCGAACGTCTTCGCCCACGCGACCTGCCGGTGGATCTCCTGCTCGCGCTCGGGCGTGCACGCGAGGCGGATCCCGCCGCACTCGACCCAGCCGGGGTCGAACTCGGATTCGGCGGCGAGCCTGCGGTACAGCTCGACGCTGTACATCATCATCTTGGTCAGGGAGACGCTCGAGCGCAGCTGCCCGACGAGGCCCGCGGAGTGGAACGTCGAGCCGCTGGTCAGCTCGTTGCGATCGAGGAGCACCACGTCGCGCTCGCCGAGCTGCGCGAGGTGATAGGCGATGCTCGCGCCGCCGACGCCGCCGCCGATGATGACGACGCGCGCGCGGCTCGGAAGCTCACGCGGACGCGCCACGGATCCACTCCTCCAGCCGGCGGTCACCAGCGCCCGCCCGCAGCCGCGCGAAGTGCTCGCTCGCATAGGCGCCGTAGTCGAAGTCCAGGTCGCTGACCGCGCGCTGCAGCACGCCCCACATGCCCTCGCGCACGTCCGACATCAGGCGCATCAGCCGCAGGGCGGCGACGCGACGCTCGTCCGCGGGCTCGCCGAAGTACAGCTCCAGGAGCAGCCGCTCGTCGTCCTCGGCGAGCCCGTTGTTGACGGCGAGGTTCCCGAGGTCGAAGAAGCGGTCGTTCATGCCCGCGTACTCCCAGTCCACGATTCGCAGCTCATCGCCGGAACGCAGGAAGTTCGCGGTCAGGAGGTCGTTGTGGCACGGGACCGGGTCGTGCCCCGGGCGATCCTTCAGCGCGGCGCCGATCCGGTCGGACAGCTCGAGCGCGAGCGCATGGTCGTCCGCCGGCACCTCCCCCCCGCGAGCCAGCGCGACTTCGGCGTACTCGCGTGCGAGCGTGAAGGTGGGGAATGTGGTCGCCAGCTGCGGCCCGTCGTGGATGCGGCGCAGGGCGGCGGCCACGACGGCGAGCGTCGCGGGGTCGCGCAGCTCCGCGGCCACCATCGGGCGCCCCGGGACGAACGCGGTGACGAGGACCTGCAGCTCGGGCAGCCAGCAGACGACCTCGGGGGCCACGCCGGCAGCGCTTGCCGCTTGCGTCGCCGCAACCTCGGTCTCACGGTCGATGCTGAGCACCTCGGTGTCCTTGCCGCAGAGCCGCAGGACGTAGTCGTTCCCGCCGAGCCTCGCGCGCAGATTGCGGTTCGTGATCCCGCCCGAGAGCACCTCAGGCTCGCCCTCCAGCGCGCCCAGCTCGGGCTCGAGCCGGTCGAGGATCACCCGCAGGTCATCCACTCGTATTGACCTCGACGACGAACCGCGCCCGGTCGCCGCGATGGCGGTCCTGGGCGAACTCGACGGGTGCTCCGCGCGCGTCATAGGCGACGCGCTCGACCAGCATCAGCGGGGAGCGCGTGCGCACGCCGAGGGCCTGGGCGTCGGCGGCGCGCGCAGCGACGGGCTCCAGGCGCTCGATCGCGCGGACCGGCGCATGGCCGTACGTGTCGCTGCCCATCAGCGCGTACAACGAGCCGCCGAGGTCCTGCTCGATGATGCCCGGGAAGAGCGCGTCGGGCAGCCATGAGTCCTCGAGCGTGAGCGGCAGGCCGGCGCCGGAGCGCACGCGGCGGATCCGCGCGACGAGACCGCCGGGCTCCAGGTCGAGCGAGCGCGCGATCGAGCTCGGTGCCCGCACGACCTCGGCGCTCACGAGCAGGGCTCCCGCCTCGAGGCCGGCGCGTGCCATCTGCTCGCTGAACCCCGCGACGCGCTCGGTGCGGTCGAGCTCGACCCGCGGCGCGGTGACGAACGTCCCGCGGCCCACACCGCGCTCGACGAGGCCCTTGCGCGCCAGCGCGTCGAACGCCTGGCGGACGGTCATGCGGCTGACGCCGAGCGTCAGCGCGAGGTCACGCTCTGGCGGCAGGCGATCTCCGGGGCCGAGCGTTCCACGGGCGATCGCGTCAGTGACCTGGGACTCGATCTGCTGGTAGGCCGGGCGACCGGCGTCGGTGTCGAGCGAGAAGTCCATTTGGTCCGGTCCAATCAATGAGCCTATGGGCGCGCGGGGTGACCGTCAAGCGCGGCACGTTGCGCCCAAAGGCCCGGCCGGGATACCTTCCGCGGCATGACGCTCGACGAGCTGCGAAATGGCGTTGCCGACGGGGAGATCGACACGGTCCTCCTCGCCATGACCGATATGCAGGGACGCCTCCAGGGCAAGCGCTTCACGGCGGCGCACTTCCTGGACACCGTCCTGGGCGGCCACGGCGCCGAGGGGTGCAACTACCTGCTCGCCGTCGACGTCGAGATGAACACGGTGGACGGCTATGCGATGTCGTCCTGGGACCAGGGCTACGGCGACTTCGTCATGGAGCCCGACCTCTCCACGCTGCGGCGCACGCCGTGGCTGCCCGGGACCGCGCTGCTCCTGGCCGACCTGCAGTGGCACGACGGCACACCCGTCGTCGCCTCCCCGCGCCAGATCCTGCGCGCGCAACTGGGGCGCCTGAGCGAGCGGGGCTGGAGCTCGCTCGCCGCGACCGAGCTCGAGTTCATGCTCTTCAGCACGTCCTACCGCGAGGCGCACCTGAAGGGCTACCGCGACCTCGAGCCGGCGAACTTCTACAACGTCGACTACTCGATGCTCGGGACCTCGCGGGTCGAGCCGCTGATCCGCCGGATCCGCAACGAGATGTCGGCCGCCGACATGGTCGTCGAGAACTCCAAGGGCGAGTGCAACTTCGGCCAGCACGAGATCAACTTCCTGTACGACGGGGCCCTGGCGACCGCCGACAAGCACGTCATCTACAAGAACGGCGCCAAGGAGATCGCCGACCAGGAGGGCATGGCGATCTCGTTCATGGCGAAGTACGACCAGCGCGAGGGCAGCTCCTGCCACGTCCACCTCTCGCTGCGCGATGACGACGACGCGCCGGTCTTCGCCGACCAGCCGGAGGTGTTCGACTCCTTCATGGCGGGCGTGCTCGCGACGCTGCCGGAGCTCACGCTGCTCCACGCGCCGAACATCAACTCGTACAAGCGCTTCGCGTCCGCGTCGTTCGCCCCCACGGCCGTCGCCTGGGGCACCGACAACCGCACCTGCGCCCTGCGCGTGCTCGGCGAGGGCAAGGGCAAGCGCGTCGAGCTGCGGATGCCGGGAGCCGACGTGAACCCGTACCTCTCGCTCGCTGCGCTCATCGCCGGCGGCCTGCACGGCGTCGAGCTCGGGCTGCCGCTCGAGCCGCCCGTCAGCGGCAACGCGTACGTGACCGACCACCCGCGCGTGCCGGGGACGCTGCGCGACGCCCGGGACCTCTTCGCGGCGAGCACGGTCGCGCGCTCGGCACTGGGCGACGCCGTCGTCGACCACTACCTCAACAACGCCCGCATCGAGCTCGAGGCGTTCGACGCGGCGGTCACCGACTGGGAACGCGTCCGCGGCTTCGAGCGGCTGTAGCGGTGCCGGGCAAGCCCCACGCGGACGCGACGCTCGACACGGTCTTCGCCCCCGTCCGCTCCCAGACGGCCTTCGAGGAGACCGTCGACCGGCTCGGGACCGCGATCAAGCTCGGGCTCCTGACGCCCGGCACGCGGCTGCCTCCGGAGCGCGAGCTGTGCTCGCACATGGGCATCGCGCGCTCGACGCTGCGGCAGGCCCTCACGGCGCTGACCGAGAGCGGCCACCTGTATGCGATGCGGGGCCGCGGCGGGGGCACGTTCGTCGCCGACCCGCTGCCGCCGGCCGACCGCCCCGGCGACGAGCTGCTCTCACGCTGGCGCGAGGTCTGCGACGTGCGACTGGCGGTCGAGCTCGGTGCGGCGGCGCTCGCCTGCCAGCGCGCAGGCGACGACGAGCTGGACCCGCTCGCGGCGCTCGTCGAGCGCATGGACGACCTGCTCGGCGACTACGAGGCCTTCCGCCCGGCCGACGTGCGCTTCCACATCGGGCTGGCGGAGGCCTCCGGCAGCCCGCGCCTCGTCGCGGCGATGACGGAGGCCCAAGGCGAGATGACGGACCTGATCTCGCACATCCCGCACCCCCCCGAGGTGCTGCTCCACAGCAACGAGCAGCACGCGCTGATCCTCGCCGCCGTGCGCGCAGGCGACGCCGCCCGGGCGCTCGGGGTCGTCGCCGATCATCTGCACGGCACCGAGCACGTGCTGGCCGGTCTGCTGCCCGAAGCCTGACCGCACAGGCCACTTCGACCGAAGGTCGAAACCGCATTGTGCGATTCGTCGCTTGACTTCCGTCCGCGCGACTCCATAGATTCGCGGCGACTCTAGAGGACGGAAGTGCAGACCTTTGCATCACGCCCAAGGAGCCAGGTGCATTCGCAACGACCACCGTACTCCTGAGGAGGGGAACCGGGTGTCAGAACAGAACGTCGGTCAGCAGGAAGCAGATGAGCGGCGTCTCGCCGAGCTCGGGTACAAGCAGGAACTCGATCGCAGCTGGAGCGGCTTCCAGAACTTCGCGATCTCGTTCACGATCATCTCGATCCTTGCGGGCTGCTTCACGACGTACGGCCAGGCGTGGAACAACGGCGGCCCGATCGCCATCACGTGGGCGTGGCCCATCGTCGGGGGGATCATCCTGATCATCGCGTTCTCGATGGCCGAGTTGGTCTCCGCGTACCCGACCGCAGGCGGCATCTACTGGTGGGCATCGAAGCTGGGCGGCCCCGTCTGGGGCTGGTTCACGGGCTGGTTCAACCTGATCGGCCTGATCGCCGTGGTCGCATCGGTGGACTACGCGGCTGCGACGTTCCTCGGAACGGTCCTCGGCCTCTACAACGTGAACATCTTCGGCATGAACTTTGCGGACTCCTCGCAGATCCTGTCCGAGACGTTCGTCCTGTTCGTGATCATCCTGATCGCGACCGCGGTCATCAACATCGTGGGCAGCCACCTGGTCGCGATGCTCAACTCGGTTTCCGTGTGGTGGCACGTCATCGGCGTCGCGCTGATCGTCCTCGTCCTGATCTTCATCCCGGACAAGCACGCGAGCGTGGACTTCGTCTTCACGCAGCGGATCAACAACTCCGGCTTCAGCATGAGCATGTACTGGTTCTACATCCTCCCGGTGGGCCTCCTGCTGACGATGTACACCGTGACCGGCTATGACGCCTCGGCCCACATCTCGGAGGAGACCCACGGGGCGTCGACCGCGGCGGCGAAGGGGGTCTGGAGATCCGTGTTCTACTCGGTGGTCATCGGCTGGATCCTGCTCCTGGCCATCACCTTCGCGGCCTCCAATGCCGGGGCAGTGACCGACGGAGGCGGCACCTCGATCGCAGTCTTCGAGTCCGCGATGAGCTCCGCCTGGGTGAAGTTCATCCTGATCATCTCGACGGTCGGGCAGCTGTTCTGCGGCAATGCCTGCCTGACGAGCGCGTCTCGCATGTGTTACGCGTTCAGCCGGGACGGCGCGATTCCAGGGCACCAGCTGTGGAAGAAGGTCAACGCCAGGAAGATCCCGTTCAACGCCGTGTTCTTCATGGCGTTCTGCGCGCTGGTCCTCACGATCCCGGCACTCAAGGGCAACAGCGCGGGCTTCCCGGTGGCGTTCTTCGCTGTCGTGTCCGTCTCCGTGATCGGCCTCTACATCGCGTACGTGATCCCGATTTTCCTCCGCTGGCGGCTGGGCGACAAGTTCGAAGCCGGCCCGTGGAACCTGGGCAGCAAGTACAAGTGGATGGGCCCGGTGTCCGTGATCTGGGTCGGGCTCATGGTGATCGCGTTCTGCCTTCCGACCACGCCGGCCGGTGTGCCTTGGGACGACGCGTTCTCCACGTCGTCGTTGAACTACGCCCCGATCGTGACCGGCGGCGTCTTCCTGATCGCGGGCCTGTGGTGGGTCGTGAGCGCGAAGAACACCTTCACGGGGCCGAAGCAGTCGCTGGCCGAGATCGACGCGGAGATCGGCCCGCCGCCGCCGTTCCCCGAGGCCCCGTAGCTCGTCGGTCCTGAGGTTCCGGCTCGTCGGGGGGCGGGCCGGAGCCTCTTCACCGCCTTCAATGGCATGACGTTCGGTCCTTTGCGAGACTGCGGAGCATGACCGAGATGCTGTCCGTTCTGGAGCCGGCGACGGAGCAGGTGCTCCAGACCCTCCCGCGCGCGGGCGTCGAGCAGACCGACGAGGCGGTCGCCCGCGCCACCGAAGCGCTGCCCGCCTGGCGAGCGCTCGCGCCGGGGGCGCGTGCCGGCATCCTGCGCGATCTCACGACCGCGCTCGAGGATGCGCACGAGGAGCTCGCGCTCCTGGAGGCGCGCAACGCGGGCAAGCCGATCGGGGCGGCCCGCGGCGAGATCGGGGGTGCCATCGCGACCTTCCGCTACTTCTCCGCGGCGCCCGAGCGGCTGCTCGGTGACACGATCCCCGCTGACGGCGGGATCGCCATGACCTTCCGCGAGCCGATCGGCGTCGTCGGGCTGATCACGCCGTGGAACTTCCCGCTCGCGATCGCCTCGTGGAAGCTCGCCCCGGCGCTCGCCGCCGGCAACACCGTCGTGCTCAAGCCCGCCGAGCTGACGCCGCTGACCGCCGTGCGCTTCGCGGAGATCGCAGCCGAGGCCGGCGTTCCGGCGGGCGTCGTGAACGTCGTCGTCGGCCCAGGACGGACCTGCGGGCAGCGTCTCGTCGAGCATCCCGGCGTCGGCAAGATCGCCTTCACCGGCTCAACGGAGGTCGGCGCGTCGATCGCCGCATCCGCAGCCGCGACCATCAAGCGCGTCACCCTCGAGCTGGGCGGCAAGTCGGCGAACATCGTCTTCGCCGACGCCGACGTCGAAGCCGCGGCGATCGCGGCCCCCGGAGCGATGTTCGACAACGCCGGGCAGGACTGCTGCGCACGCTCGCGCATGCTCGTCGAGGCGAGCGTCGTTGACCGGTTCCTCGCAGCACTCGAGCCCGCGGTCACGGGGATTCGCGTCGGCGACCCCCTCGACCCCGCCACCGAGATGGGTCCGCTCATCTCCGCCGGTCAGCGCGAGAGCGTTGCCGGATTCGTCCCGGACGACGCCCCGGTCGCGATCCGCGGGCGCATCCCCGACGGGCCCGGCTACTGGTTCGCGCCGACGATCCTGCATCCGGTGCAGGCGACCGACCGCGCAGCGACCGAGGAGATCTTCGGGCCGGTCGCGTGCGTGATCCCGTTCAGCGGCGAGGACGATGCGATCCGCTTGGCGAACGACACCATCTACGGCCTCTCGGGCTCGGTCTGGACACGCGACGGCGCGAAGGCGCTGCGCGTCGCGCGCGCGCTCGAGGCGGGCAACCTCTCGATCAACTCGAACAGCTCGGTACGGGTCACCACGCCGTTCGGC
>Ga0302299_10001398_pt1 | contig 14485 bp, 14 predicted proteins | sample III_Fen_N3_4_FD_198795 | JGI IMG/M metagenome (GOLD analysis project Ga0302299, IMG submission 198795) | Peat permafrost microbial communities from Stordalen Mire near Abisko, Sweden - III_Fen_N3_4 | ecosystem: Environmental > Terrestrial > Soil > Wetlands > Permafrost | place: Sweden: Abisko... | reverse complement strand
GGTCCCGGCATCGGTCCCGGCCTCGACACCGACCTCGACACCGGCAATCCCCCGGGCCCACGGCGAGCACGAGTCCGAGCACGGCGAGACACCCTCGACCGTGGCCGAGCCCGAGCCCGCGGTCCCGACCCGCACCCCCTTGCGGATCGCCAACTGCAGCGGCTTCTACGGCGACCGCATCTCGGCCGCCCGGGAGATGGTCGACGGCGGCCCGATCGACGTGCTCACCGGCGACTGGCTGGCCGAGCTCACCATGATGATCCTGGCCAAGGGGCGCATGAAGGACCCCGACCTGGGATTCGCCACCACGTTCCTCACCCAGATGGAGCAGGTGCTCGGCACCTGTCTGGCCGAGGGCATCGTGGTGGTCAGCAACGCCGGCGGGCTCAACCCGGCCGGGTGCGCCGAGGCCCTGCACGCGCTGGCGGCCCGCCTCGGGCTGGCCCCCACCGTCGCCTACGTCGACGGCGACGACCTCATGCCCCGACTCGACGAGCTGACGGCCACCGGCGTCGACCTGCGCAACATCGACACCGGCGAGTCGCTGGCCGACCTGCAGGTGCAGCCCGTCACCGCCAACGCCTACCTCGGGGGATGGGGCATCGCCACCGCCCTCGACCGCGGGGCCGATGTCGTGATCACCGGACGGGTGACCGACGCCGCCGTCGTGCTCGGCCCGGCCGCGTCCTACTTCGAATGGGAGCGCACCGACTGGGACCGCCTGGCCGGAGCCGTCGTCGCCGGCCACATCATCGAGTGCGGGGCCCAGTGCACGGGCGGCAACTACGCCTTCTTCGGCGAGGTGCCCGGGCTCGAGCGGCTCGGCTTCCCCATCGCCGAGATCGCCCACGACGGCTCGTTCGTCGTCACCAAGCACCCCGGCACCGGCGGCCTCGTCTCCAAGAGCACGATCACCGCGCAGCTGCTCTACGAGATCCAGGGCTTGGGCTACTACAACCCCGACGCGGTGGTGGCGTTCGACAGCATCGAGGTCACCGACGAGGGCGCGGACCGGGTGCGCGTCTCGGGCGTGGTCGGTCTGCCTGCTCCCGACACCACCAAGGTGGCGGTGAACTACCTCGGCGGCTACCGCAACTCGATGACCTTCGTGCTCACCGGGCTCGACATCGAGGCCAAGGCCGAGCTGGCCGAGCGCACCCTCTGGTCGCTGGTCCCCGGAGGCCGGGAGTCGTTCGACTCGGTCGACGTGCGGCTCCGGCGCAGCGACCACGAGGACCCGGCCACCAACGAGGACGCGCTGGCCGAGCTGCGCATCACGGTGATGGATCAGGACCGGGCCAAGGTCGGCCGGGCCTTCTCGAACACCGCCATCGAGATGGTGCTGGCCAGCTACCCAGGCCTGTTCACCACGTCTCCTCCCGGCGACGCGTCGAGCTTCGGCGTCTACTGGCCGGCGCTCGTGCCCGACGATCTTCCGCACCACGAGGTGGTGCTCGGGGACGAGCGCATCCGCATCGAGCCGGTGCCGGCCGACGAGCGTGTGCCGCTCGAGCGGGTCGAGTCGTTCCGCTACAGCCTGCCGATGGTCGGTCCCCGGGCCGACGACGCGCCCGCCGCCGATCATGCCGATGGCCGGGGCGAGAGCGCCCGGTGGCCCGACGCGCTGGCCGCTCGGCGGGATGCCCCGTCACCGCCGAACGACCCGACGACCGGCGCGCCGCTCGGCCGGGTCTTCGGCGCCCGCTCCGGCGACAAGGGCGGCAACGGCTACGTCGGCATCTGGGCCCGCTCCGACGACGCCTACGTCTGGTTGCACCGCCACCTCACGGTCGAGCGGCTGCGGGAGCTCATGCCGGCCGAGACCGACGGCCTCGACGTGGCCCGCTACGACCTGCCCAACCTGCGGGCGCTCAACTTCGTCATCGTGGGGCTGCTCGGTCGGGGCGTGGCCGCGTCCACCCGCACCGACCCGCAGGCCAAGGGGCTGGGCGAGTACCTCCGGGCCAAGGTCGTCGATCTGCCGACCCGGCTGCTCGAGGGCGTGCCGGAGGCACCGGTCGCTCCCCCGGCGGCGCCGCTCGACCACCTCCCCCCTCCTCCGTCGTAGCCCTCCCACCTGGCAGGTCGCCCATGCACTTCACCGCCGAGCACGAGCAGTTCCGCTCGACCGTCCGCCAGGTCGTCGAGAGGGAGATCGACCCCCACATCGACGAGTGGGAGGAGGCCGGGATCTTCCCCGCCCACGAGCTGTTCCCCAAGCTGGCCGCGGTCGGACTGCTCGGCCTCGAGTACGACCCCGAGTACGGCGGGCAGGGCGCCGACCACAGCTACACGGTGATCTTCGGCGAGGAGGTCGGTCGGGCCGGGTGTGGGGGCGTGCCGATGGCCATCAGCGTGCAGACCGACATGGCGACGCCGTCGCTGCACCGCTTCGGCACCCACGAGCTGAAGCAGCGCTACCTCGCGCCGGCGATCCGCGGCGAGATGGTGGCGGCCATCGCGGTGACCGAGCCCGACGCCGGGAGCGACGTGGCGGGCATCCGCACCCGGGCGGTGCGCGACGGCGACGAGTGGGTCATCAACGGCTCGAAGCTCTACATCACCAACGGCACCCAGGCCGACTGGCTGTGCCTGCTGGCGCGCACCTCCGAGGACGAGACCGGCTATCGAGGCATGAGTCAGGTCGTCGTGCCCACCGACCTCCCCGGCTTCTCGGTGAGCCGCAAGCTCGACAAGCTGGGCAACCGGTCGAGCGACACGGCCGAGCTGTCCTTCGTCGACCTGCGGGTGCCCGTGGCCAACACCATCGGCGAGATCGGGCGGGGCTTCCAGCAGCAGATGGCTCAGTTCCAGAACGAGCGCATGATCGCCGCGTACATGTCGATCGGTGGCATGCAGGTCGCCGTCGATCGCACCATCGAGTACGTGAAGCAGCGCCACGCCTTCGGCCACCCGCTGGCCGACAACCAGCACATCCAGTTCAGCCTGGCCGAGCTGGTGGCCGAGATCGATGTGGCCCGCGCCTACAACCACACCTGCGCCGAGGCCTACATGCGGGGTGAGGACACCACGCGCCACGCCACCATCGCCAAGCTCATGACCGGGCGGCTGAACCGCAAGGTCGCCGACACGTGCATCCAGTTCCACGGCGGCATCGGCTACATGGAGGAGACGTGGACCGCCAGGTTCTTCCGCGATTCGCGGCTGCTGTCGATCGGCGGCGGGGCCGACGAGGTCATGCTGCGCGTGCTCGCCCAGCTCGAGGGCATCGGCCGTTCGTAGCCGATCCGCAGCAAGGCTCAGCTGAGGACGCCGGGGGGCTCCGGCTCACCCGAGCTCGGCACCGCCCAGTGGCGCCGGCCGGTGATGGCTTCGGCCTCGGCCGCCCAGCACTCGGCATCGCGTCGGGTGAGGCCCCGCTTGTAGCGCTGCTCGGTGCCGTCGAGGCCCGCCCGGTGGAGCTCCCAGTCGAGGACGATCGGGTTGCCGATCGCCGCGTAGCGCTCGGGGTCCTCGATGCGCAGCGAACGGAGGTCGTAGGCCTCGACCGCGAGGTGTCGCAACGCATGGGGGACGTCGGGCGCATCGAGCTGGATCTGCAGGTCCTCGGTGAGCTGGTGGAACTGCAGGCCCATCACCATGCCGCAGCTCCACTCGATGTCCCAGTAGAGGCGGGGGTCGGCATCGACCGGGTCGGTCATGGCGGTGGGATCGCCCAGTGACTGGTAGAGGCTGAGCTCGCTGGTGCGGACGCGGCAGAGGGCGACCTCGATCAGACGGCTGCGGGGGAACGACTGCAGCTTGAGCATCCCGTCTCGCATCAGGGCAGCCTAGGAGTCGCCGTCATCGACCGGCGCGGCATCCTGGTCGAGCAGGGCGAGCATTCGCTTGGGAGCCACGGCGCGGTAGGCGTCGAGGGCGATGCCGGCGATCTCGTCCCACTCGACGTCGCGGTCGAGGCGCACACCGATCCAGCCCCGATGACCGACGTAGGGAGGCACGAAGAACCGGTCGGGCTCCTCGTCCACCACCGTGGCCTGCACCCCTGGCTCGGCCGCGCACCACAGGGCGAGTCGGCCATCGTCGTGGTGGTCGTCGAGGAACATGACGAACGTCTTCTTGCCTCCGATGAAGAACGTCGGCGAGCCGTGGCTCTGGCGCTCGACCACGTCGGGAAGCGCGAGGCAGATCTCGCGCACCTGGGCGATGGCCACACCGTTCTCGTCGAAGGTCATGGCGCTAGCCACCGACCACCAGGCGGGCCTCGTCGATCGCACGAGCGAGGGGCCCGAGGACGCCGGGCCCGGGCCGGTTGTCCCCGTCGAAGTCGTCGCCGGTGGCGTAGACCACCGTGGGCACGCTCCAGCCATCGAGCGACGCGACGAGTGCCCGCATGCCGGTGTCGACGCTGAGGAAGTGGAGCGGGCCGCCCGCGGTGGCGGCCAGGATGCAGGCCTTGCCGGCGAACGCCGCCGCCGGCAGCTGGTCGAGCAGCACCTTGAGCAGACCGCTGTAGGTGGCCCGGTAGGTGGGCGTCACCAGCACCACCACGTCAGCCTGGTCGATGGCCTGGATGGCCTGGGCGACGGTCGGGTGGGACCCTCGCAGCAACAGGGCATCGGCATCGAGCGAGCCGATGTCGAGCACCGTGCCCGAGCCCGCGAGCTCGACGGCGGCTGTTGCCACCGCGTGGGTCTTGGAGGTGTCCGAGGGGCTGGCGTTGATGGCGATGAGCTTCATATCGGCCGAAGTCTCGCACGACCTGACCACATCGGCCTCGGCCGACCTCGTGGTGCGAGACTGCGCCGATGACGACCACGACGGCGACCCTGGTGGCAGAGCACACGGCCCGCTTCAGCGCGCGCCACCTCGATGGCCACTCGGTCGGCAGCGGCGTCGGGCTCTGGTTGCTGCTCGCCCTGCTCGCCCCCTTGACGGAAGACGACGCCCGCCGCCGGCTCGAGGCCGAGCTGGGCACCGACGCCGACGACGCGGCGCGACGGGCGGCCAAGCTGCTGGGCGACCTGCACCCCGCGGTCAAGACCGCAATCGCGCTGTGGAACCGGCCCGAGCTGCTGACCTCGGACTTCGACCACTGGATCGATTCGCTGGCGCCGGGTCTCGAGCACGGCCCGATGCCCGACCAGGCCCACGCCAACGCGTGGGCCCATCGCCACACGCTCGGGATGGTCCCGAGGTTCCCGGTGCTGATCGGCGCCGACACCGCCATCCTCCTGGCCAGCGCCGTGGCGACCGACGTGACCTGGGACGCCCCCTTCACCACGATCGACGCGGACCACCTCGGGGGGACGTTCGGCAGCTCGATCACCCAGGCCCTCCGCGCCGACGACCGCCACATGCAGGTCCTGGCCGACACCGACGCCGCAGGGATCGTGGCGGTTCACGCCGCCGACGCGACGACCGCGTTGCGGGTGATGTCCGTGATCGGACCTCCCGACGCGACCACCGAGCAGCTCCACCTCGCAACCCATCAGGTGTCCCGGCTCCTGGCCGGAGATGATCGCCGGGCCGGCTGGGTGGACCTGTTCGACCTCGAGCTGGGACCTGGCCACGCGTGGACCCTCACCGAGGATCGGGTGATGCGGCCGGTTCGGGCGGACCCGATCCAGGTCGTCCGGACGACGATGGCCGCGTGGAGGGCCGCGGGCGACCACGACCTGAGCGGCGACCCGGGGATCGCCGAGACGAGTGCCGTGGTGGCCCGGTTCATGGACGACCCCCGCGGCCGGACCGTCATGGCAGCACGCCAGGCGGCGATGGCCGAGTTCACCCGGGAGGGCTTCCGGGCCGCGGCGCTCACCTCCATGGCGGCCGGCGGCAACTCACCCCGGGAGGAGGTCGAACAGCGGAGGCGCATCGCCGAGGTGCGGTTCAACCGGCCGTACGCGGTGCTTGCGACCGCGCTCGGTCCGCGTGACCGGGTGTCGAGCTGGACCGGTGTCCCGGTGTTCAGCGCCTGGGTGGAGGAGGTCGAGGACACGCCGGCCGTGGACCAGCGACAGGCCGCGGACGAGCGCCGGGCCGAGATGCGATCGAGATCAGCCGGCGTCGAGGGATGAGCGCACCGAACCGATGAACGCGGCGGCGCCGGCCGGGCCCTCGCCGTCGAGGAGCCGCCGGACGAGCGCCGAGCCGATGACGACGCCATCAGCCTCGGCACAGACCTCCACCGCCTGTTCGGGCGACGACACGCCCACGCCCACCAGCACCGGCTTGTCGGTGACCGCCTTGAGCCGACGAGCGATCACCAGCGAGCTGGCGGCCAACGCCTCGCGCTCACCGGTGACGCCGAGCAGGCCGACGGCGTAGACGAACCCGCGAGCCCGGGCGCAGACCCGAGGCAGCCGCTCGTCGGGCGCGGTCGGTGCGGCGAGCAGCACGGTCTCGACGCCGGCCGCGTCGGCGGCCCGGGCCCAGGGACCGACCTCCTCGAGCGGCAGGTCGGGCAGGATCACGGCGGCGACGCCGCTGGCCACGACGGTCTCGGCGAAGCGCAGCAGTCCGGTGCGGAAGGCGATGTTGTAGTAGGTCATCACCGCCAGCGGCACGCCGGCGTCGACGCGGGACAGCTCGTCCAGGATGCCGTGCGGGGTGGCCCCCGCCGCGAGCGCCTGCTCACTGGCAGCCTGGATGACGGGCCCGTCCATGACCGGGTCGCTGAACGGGATGCCGATCTCGATGGCATCGGCGCCGGCGTCGGCGATGGCCCGCACGACCTCGGTCCAGTCGTCGCCGAGGCCACCGGTGACGTAGGGGACGAGAAGCTTGCGCCCCGCGTCGCGCGCCGAGCGCAGCGCGGCCTCGAGCACTCCGGGCTCGTCAGGGGCGACGGGGACGGTGAGGTCGAGGTCGTCGGTGCCCGGGCTGGCGCTCACGAGAGGATGTCCATCATCTGGGCGACGTCCTTGTCTCCCCTGCCCGACAGGTTGAGCAGCACCGTGCGGCCCGCCAGCTCGCCCCGCGCTCTCGACACCCACGCCAGGGCGTGCGCCGGCTCGAGCGCCGGGATGATGCCCTCGGTGCGCGACAGCAGCTGGAAGGCATCGATCACCTCGGCGTCGGTGACCGTCTCGTACCGGGCTCGCCCGATGGACGACAGGTGCGAGTGCTCGGGCCCGACACCCGGGTAGTCGAGCCCGGCCGAGATCGACTGCGCCTCGAGCACCTGGCCGTTCTCGTCCTGCATGAGGTAGGAGCGCATGCCGTGCACCACACCGGGAACGCCGCGGGTGACGGCAGCCCCGCCGGCCGGCTCGACGCCGACGAGCTCGGCGCGGGTGTCCGCGAAGCCGGAGAAGATGCCGATGGCGTTCGACCCGCCTCCGACGCAGGCCGTGACCACGTCGGGCACCTCGCCGTCGAGCAACGTCGCGCACTGCTCGCGGGCCTCGGTGCCGATCACCCGGTGGAACTCGCGGACCATCCAGGGATAGGGGTGCGGGCCCATCACCGAGCCGAGGCAGTAGTGCGTGGTCTCGACGGTGGCCACCCAGTCGCGCATGGCCTCGTTCACCGCGTCCTTCAGGGTGCGGCTGCCGGACAACGCGGGCACGACCTCGGCGCCGAGCAGGCGCATGCGGAAGACGTTGAGCGCCTGGCGGCCCATGTCGATCTCGCCCATGTAGACCATGCACTCCATGCCGAGCAGCGCCGCGGCGGTGGCGGTGGCCACGCCGTGCTGGCCGGCACCGGTCTCGGCGACGAGGCGGGTCTTGCCCATGCGCTCGGCCAGCAGGGCCTGCCCGAGCACGTTGTTGATCTTGTGCGAGCCGGTGTGGTTGAGGTCCTCCCGCTTGAGCAGCATCCGCACCCCGAGCTCCTCGCTGAGGCGGTGGCACTCGGTGAGCGGTGACGGTCGCCCGGCGTAGTCGCGCAGCAGCTCGTGCAGGGCCAGGCGGTACACCGGATCGGCCCAGGCGTCGCGGAACTCGGCCTCGAGCTCGAGGCAGGCCGGCACGAGCGTCTCGGGCACGAAGCGGCCGCCGAACTCACCGAACCGGCCCGCGGCCGTCGGCTCGCCCATGAAGGACTCCGGCGTGGGCTCGCGAGGTGGTTCAGGTGCAGGCACGGCGGCAGGCTAGGCCGAGGATGCGTCGCCGTCCCAGTCGTAAAACGACGCGTCACCGGGGTCATCGCGATCGAGCGGGGCCACCAGCGCCGGCCCGCCGCCGTGGCCCGGATGGTCGAGGAGATCGTCGAGGTCGCCGTAGCCGGGGTCGAGATCCTGGGCCGCGGCGGCATCCTTGGCCGCGTTGATGAAGCGGCGGACCTTGGTGCCGTCCTTGCGGCCCGGTCGGCTCTCGACGCCGGTGGACACGTCGACCCCCCAGGGGTGCACGCGCTGCACGGCTTCCCCCACGTTCTCGGGCGTGAGCCCTCCGGCGAGGATCACCCGACGGTCGGACGGGAGGCCCTCGGCCAACACCCAGTCGAACACCCGACCCGACCCGGGCTCGGTGGAGTCGACCAGGATCGCGTCGGCCGCGGTGTACTCGTCGACGCGGTCGAGCATGCGGTCGCCGGCCGAGAAGGCCTGGATGAGGAACTGGACCCGCTGACGGATCCAGGCGCCCTCGGCCGGGGTCTCGTGGCCGTGCAGCTGCACCGCGTGCAGCCCCGCGGTGTTGATCATCTCGACCACCCGTTGGGGGGCCTCGTTGCGGAAGACGCCGACGGTCATGACCTCGGGTGGCAGCCGCCGAGCGATGTCACGCGCCTGGGTGATGGCGATCTGGCGAGGCGACCCCGAGGCGAACACGAACCCGACGGCGTCGGCGCCCATGGCCACCGCGAAGAGGGCGTCCTCCTCGCTGGTCATCCCGCAGATCTTGACGAACACGCCCCAAAGGTAGTGGTGCCACCCGTCGGATCGGTGGCTTTAGGCGTCGATCAGCCGGCCGTGCAGGAAGTCGTCGTAGGCCGACAGGTCGAGGTGGCCGTGGCCGGAGTAGTTGAACAGGATCACCCGCTCCTCGCCGGTCTCCTTGGCTGCCAGCGCCTCGTCGACGACGGCCCGGATGGCATGGGCCGTCTCAGGGGCCGGGATCTTGCCCTCGACCCGGGCGAACTGGACGGCCGCCTCGAAGACCTTGCCCTGTGGGTAGGCGACGGCCTCCATGCGGCCGTCGCGCACGAGCTTCGAGATGATCGGCGAGTCGCCGTGGTAGCGGAGCCCGCCGGCGTGGATGCTCGGCGGCATGAAGTCGTGGCCGAGCGTGTACATGGGCATCAGCGGCGTCATGCCGGCCACGTCGCCGAAGTCGTACTCGAAGGTCCCCTCGGTGAGCGTCGGGCACGACGACGGCTCGACCGCGACGAGCCGGACTTCGGCGTCGGGCACGAACGGGAACGAGATGCCCCCGAAGTTCGAGCCGCCGCCGCACGAGCCGAGCACGACATCGGGCCGGGTCTCCCCCGCCATGGCCAGCTGCTCCTTGGCCTCGAGGCCGATGATCGTCTGGTGCAGCAACACGTGGTTCAGCACCGAGCCGAGCGCGTAGTGCGTGTCCTCGCGCTGGACGCAGTCGCGCACGGCGTCGCTGATGGCGGCGCCGAGGGAGCCCGGGCTGTCGGGATCGTCGACGGGTGAGGGCACGACCTGACCGCCCCAGAGCTCGATCATCGCCTTGCGGTACGGCTTCTGCTCGAATGAGGCCCGCACCATGTAGACCATGCACTCGAGGTCGAACTGGGCGCAGGCGAACGACAACGAGGAGCCCCACTGACCGGCCCCCGTCTCGGTGGAGAGGCGCTTGATGCCCTCCTGCTTGTTGTAGAAGGCCTGGGGCACCGCGGTGTTCGGCTTGTGCGAGCCGGCCGGCGACACCGACTCGTCCTTGAAGTAGATGCGCGCCGGCGTGCCGAGCTCGGCCTCGAGCCGGGTCGCCCGCACCAGCGGCGTCGGCCGCCAGAGCCTCAAGATGTCGAGCACCTCGCCCGGGATGTCGATCCACGGGTCGGCCGACATCTCCTGGCCGATCAGCGCCATCGGGAACAACGGCGACAGGTCATCGGGACCGACCGGCGCACGGGTGGCCGGGTGCAGCGGTGGGTCGAGTGGCGAGTCCAGCCGGGGCAAGAGGTTGAACCAGGCCGTCGGCAGCTGGTCCTCGGACAGGTTGAATCGCGTCATGGTCCCCCCGTTTCGCGTCCCCCTGCGGGACGCACCGATGGTAGGACCCCGAAGCCTGGGCGCGCCCGGGATCAGGTCGGCGAGCGCAGGGCGGCCACAGCCGCCTGCGGGTCGCCGGAGGTGACGAGCAGCTCGCCGACGAGCACTGCGTGGTAGCCGGCCGCGGCGAGCCTCCGGGCATCGTCGGGGCTGGCGACGCCGGACTCGGCCACCCGGATCACGCCGGCCGGCATCTGCGGGGCCATGCGCACGGCTCGGGCGGTGTCGACCTCGAAGGTGACCAGGTCGCGCTGGTTGACGCCGATCAGATCGGCGCCTGCGGCCACCGCCCGATCGAGCTCGACCTCGTCGTGGATCTCGACCAGGGCGTCGAGCCCCAGGTCGGTGGCGAGGGCCAGGAAGTCGGCGAGCTCGACGTCGTCGAGGGCGGCGGCGATGAGCAGCACCGCGTCGGCGCCCATGAGTCGGGCGTCGGCCACGTCGTTCGCCGAGACGGTGAAGTCCTTGCGGAGCACCGGCAACGGGCAGGCGGCCCGAGCCGCGGCCAGGTCCGCCGGTGACCCGCCGAAGAACTCGACGTCGGTCAGCACCGAGAGGCAGGCGGCGCCACCGGCGGTGTACGCCGCGGCCAGCTCGGCCGGGTCGAGGCCCACGGCCAGGTCGCCCTTGGACGGCGAGCGGCGCTTGATCTCGGCGATGACGGCGACCCCACCGGCCGCCGATGCGGCCAGCGCGGCCGCGAAGCCGCGCGTCGGCGGCTGGCCGCTCGCCTGGGCGACGAGCGCATCGAGGGATCGGTCATCGGCGGCCGCCGCGGCCCGGTGCGCTTCGAGGATGCGGTCGAGGTAGGTGGCCATCAGCAGAACCGGGCCGACCCGATAGGGATCGGCGGGATCGGACCGGCAGCGGGGCCGGTCGCGATCAGAGCCCGGTGCCCTTGCCCGACACTGGGATCGTGGAGACCATGAGCGGCGCATCGCCGAGCAGGCCGCTGAGGTCACCGATCAGGGTGGCCATCGCTTCGCTGCCGGAGTGCGTCGCCAGGGCCTCCTCGTCGGCGTACTGCTCGTAGATCCAGAGGACGTTCTCGTCGGCGGCGTCGAGGTTGAAGGCGTAGATCTCGGTGCCCTCCTCATCGTTCACCGTCACCAGCATCTTGTTGAGCGCCGCGAGCAGGTCGTCACGACGGCCGGGCTGGGTGGTGAGCTTCACGAACATCGAGGTCTTGGCCATGGGCCGGGACCTTATCCGATCAGTCCCGATCGCTCGCCAGGCTGCGCATCACCGCGAGCGCCGGGGTCAGCAGGAAGGACAGGGCCGAGAGCACCAGCGCCACGATCGCTCCCGCGTAGATCGCCGTGAGGCCGGTCACGAGGGCAGCCGAGAAGGCGAACACCGCCACCCCGAGCAGCACCACCGGGGCCAGCTGCACCGCACGCGGGATGGTCGCCCCGTTGCCCGGGCCGGCCTCGTCGAGCAGGGCCGAGTAGTCGGTGTCGTCGTCGTCGTAGGGGACGAACTTCGGGCTGGGCACGCCGGTCGGCCGGGTGCGACGCTCCTGGCGCTCGAGGTGGGCGAGGTCGGCGTCGTAGGTGCCCCGTCGCTCCTCGTCGCCGAGCACCGCCCAGGCGTCGTTCAGCACCCGCATCTGCTGCTCGGCCTCGGCCCGCCGGCCGGCATCCTCGCCGGTGTGGAAGTCCGGGTGCACCCGACGGGCGCGTGCGAGGTAGGCCTTGCGGATGTCCGCGGCGGAGGCCTTCGGGTCGACGCCCAGCACGTCGTAGTGGGTCACCCGCCCGATGGTAGAGGCAGGCGTCGTACCCCCGACCCGCCGCGGATGCCAGCATGGGCGGACCATGAGCTCAGAACAGACCGTGATCGTGCTCATCGAGGACGACCCGAACATCGCCGACCTCGTCGACCTCTACCTCCGCAACGACGGCTACCGCGTCTACCAGTCGAACAGCGGTGAGGGCGGCCTCGACATCGTCCGTGACCGCAGCCCCCGGCTCGTGATCCTCGACGTCGGCCTGGCCGGCGACATGGACGGGCTCCAGGTCTGCCGCGAGCTCCGGGCCCACAGCGACATCCCGATCATCATGCTCACCGCCCGTGACGGCGAGATCGACCGCGTCCTCGGCCTCGAGATGGGCGCCGACGACTACGTCACCAAGCCCTTCTCGCCCCGGGAGCTCGTCGCCCGCGTCAAGGCCATCCTGCGCCGCACCGACGGCCCCACCCGCGACGCGCCGACCGTGCTGATCGCCGGCGACGTCGAGGTCGACCTGGGGCGGCGGGAGGTGCGGGCCGCCGGCGAGGTCGTGGCCCTGGCCGCCCGCGAGTTCGACCTGTGCGCCTACCTGGCCGAGAACCGAGGCCTGGCGCTCAGTCGGCGCCAGCTGCTCGACGGGGTGTGGGGCGTCGATTGGATCGGCGACGAGCGCACGGTCGATGTCCACGTGCGCCAGTTGCGCAAGAAGCTCGGGGACGGCTTCCCGCTGTCGACGGTGTGGGGCGTCGGCTACCGCCTCGACTGAGGTTCATGGTCTGCTCACATGTGTGGGCCATCCTGGGGTGGGCCAGGACGTCGAAGCGCCCGACATCACGAGCCCGAACGGCATAGCCCGAACGTCACAACCCCAGCGTCACCGCCCAACGTCACAGCCCAACGTCACAGCCCAACGTCAGGAGGGATGGCCGCATGAGACGACGAATCACCCTCGCCATCCTCGGCACCGTGGCTGCCGCCCTGCTCCTCGCCGGCCTGGGCACGCTGGCGCTCACGCGGGTCGGGGCGCGCAGCTCGGCCCGCAGCGAGCTCGAGGCCCAGGCCCAGGCCACCTCGTTGATCGCGAACCTCCGGGCCGCGCCGACCAAGGACGCCGACGGCTCGAGGATCACGGCCAAGGAGCGCCTCACCCGCATCCGCGAGTCGCTGCGGCTCGAGGACGTGAGCCTCGTCGTCATCGACAACAAGAACGAGATCCGGCTCGATCTCGGCGACGCGCTGCCCAAGGGCCTCACGCTCACCGACGAGCAGATCCAGACCCTGCGCGACGGCGACATCGTCACCGCGACGCGGGGCGAGAACATCTACGCCGGCGCCCCGCTGCAGTACTCGACAGGGAACTTCCTGCCGGTGCTGATGTACACCCGCAACGTCGGGCCCACCCTCGGCACCGGGGTGCGCTGGTTCATCCTCGCCTCGGTGCTCGTGCTCCTGGTCGGCGCCCTCGTCGCGGCACGACTCAGCCGGCGACTGACCAAGCCGCTCACCGATGCCACCGAGGCGACGGCCCGCATCGCCGAGGGCGACCTGTCGGTCCGACTGCCCGATCACCAGGGCGGCGCCGCCGACGAGCTCGACGACCTGGCCAAGTCCATCAACGAGATGGCCGACTCGCTCGCGCGGTCACGGGGTCTCGAGCAGCAGTTCCTGCTCTCGGTGTCCCACGACCTCCGCACGCCGCTGACCTCGATCCAGGGCTACGCCGAGGCCATCGCCGACGGAGCCGTGCCCGACGATCGGGCCGCCGCCGGCATCATCCTCGCCGAGTCCCGACGGCTCGAACGGCTCGTGCGGGACCTGCTCGACCTGGCCAAGCTCGAGGCTCGCCAGTTCTCGCTGGACATCGTCCCCGTCGACCTCAACGAGCTCATCAGCGATTCGGTCGACGGGTTCCGCCGCGAGGTCGAGGGCGCCGGGCTCGATCTCCGCCTGGCCCGCTCGGGCGTCGGTGTCCTCGCCCTCGCCGACCGCGATCGCCTGGCCCAGGTCGTGGCCAACCTCACCGAGAACGCCTTGAAGTTCGCCTCCGGATCGATCACCATCGCCGTCATCGCCGACCCCGCCGCCCCCCGGGTCGAGGTCTCCGACGACGGGCCGGGCATCGCCCCCCAGGACCTGCCCCACGTGTTCGAGCGCCTCTACGTCGCCGGCCACCAGCCGGTGCGCAAGGAGATCGGGTCGGGCCTCGGCCTGGCCATCGTCCGTGAGCTGGTCGACGCCATGGGCGGCTCGGTGCAGGCCGAGGCCGCCCCGGGCGGCGGCGCCCGCATGGTCGTCACCCTGCGCCGAGCCGACGCCGTCGACGCCATCGCGAGTCCGCCCGCCCATCCGCCCGCGGCTCGACCCCCGGTTCCCCCGGTTCCCCCGGCTCCCCCGGCTCCCCCGGCTCCCGCGGCTCCCGCGACCACGTCGGCCGTCGTACCACCACCGCCGGCCCCACATCGAGGGTCCGAACCGACGGCGTTCTGAACCGCCTCCCTCGGCGCGGTGGAGCACCTCGAGACCTGCTCACCTTGCTGCACATCTAGCAGGTGAGTGCCTGCTCTTCTGATCGTTTCTACTATGTTCTGGCTGATCTGAGA
>Ga0302299_10001396_pt1 | contig 14489 bp, 15 predicted proteins | sample III_Fen_N3_4_FD_198795 | JGI IMG/M metagenome (GOLD analysis project Ga0302299, IMG submission 198795) | Peat permafrost microbial communities from Stordalen Mire near Abisko, Sweden - III_Fen_N3_4 | ecosystem: Environmental > Terrestrial > Soil > Wetlands > Permafrost | place: Sweden: Abisko... | reverse complement strand
CTCTCCATCGCGACCCTGGAAGCCCTGGTCAACGCCCTCGAGGCCAAGGACGCGTACCTCCGCGGCCACTCGGCGCGCGTGGCGGACCTCTCAGCGGGTGTGGCGGCGGAGCTCGGCCTGTCGGATGAGGACGTGGAGATGATTCGCACGGCGGGCCGGCTGCACGACATCGGGAAGATCGGCATCCGCGAGGATGTGCTGAACAAGCAGGGGCCGCTCACCGATGACGAGTACAGCCACGTGAAGCAGCATGTGCTGGTGGGCAGCCAGATCCTCGCCCCGCTGGTGCACCTGAAGGACATCATCAGCTTCGTGCGGAACCACCATGAACGCTGGGATGGCTTTGGCTACCCCGACAAGCTCAAGGCCGAGGCGATCCCGCTTGGTGCGCGAGTCGTCGGTGCCGTGGAGATCTTCGATGCCCTGACCACGGCGCGGCCGTACCAGGAAAAGATGCCGCCCGAGACGGCGGTGGAGCGCATGCGTGATCTGATAAACGTGGTCGTGGACGAGCGGGTGCATGGTGCGCTCGAGGCCGTCGTGAAGCGAAGGCAGGCCCTGACGTTCCTGGATGATTCGGATGACGGCGAGTCGTGAGTCGTGAGTGAACTGCCGACTCACTGACGACTGACGACGGACGACTGATAAGCCATTCCCCGGAGCCGGGCCACCCGCTCCCGCATCGGGGGATGCGACGCAAAGACATCGCCCACGATCCCTCCACGCTCCGACACCTTTCGTTCCGCCGGATCCACGATGCAGAGGTGCGCCGCGCCCAGGGTGATGGTGCGGGTCGGTGCCGTTTCCTTCTCCAGTTTTTCCAGGGCCGATGCGAGCGCCAGGGGGTTGCGGGTAAACTGTGAGCCACTCGCATCAGCCAGGAACTCGCGCTTGCGGCTCACCGCCATGGCGAGCAGGCGCGATACCAGTGGCGCGATGAGGAGGGTGAACACCCACAGCACCAGCAGGAGCAGGCCGAGCGGGTTGCCCTTCCCCTTGTCGCCGCCGCGCGACGAACCGCCCCCCACGCGCACGCCACCCCGCATCATCCGGCCCAGGCCATCCGACATCAGCGCGATCGCGCCCAGCATGGCCGCAAGCAGGGTCATCAGCCGGGTGTCCCAGTTGGCGATGTGCGCCATCTCGTGCGCCACGACGCCCTGCAGTTCCTCCCGGTTGAGCCGCGCAAGCAATCCCTCGGTCACCGCAATGCTCGCCTGCAGCGGATCCCGCCCGGTCGCGAAGGCGTTGGGATCGGGATCGGGCACGATCCAGATGCGGGGACGTGGCTGCCCGGCGGCAATGGCCATCTCCTCCACCACGTTGACGTACTGCTTCTGCTCCGGCGTGGCCGGCTCGATGACCTCCCACGCACCGGTTGCCCAGAGCACGCGGTCGGCACCCTTCTCCCAGGCGAACCAGGCGATGCCGCCGGCGACGAGTGTCGCCACGATGCCGATGAAGGGGATGAGATGACGGTAGGCGCCCGGCCCGGCATCGCGGGTCAGGAAATAGAAGGCCAGGTCGCCACCGAAGCCGACCCAGCCGAAGAACATGATGAAGAGGGTGACCAGCCAGAACGAACGGCGCCGGTTGCGCTCCTGTTCCTCGAACAGGTTGCCGCGACCGGCGGTCACTGCGTCAGCTGGCCGGCCGGTTCAGCGAGAGATCGACGGTGGGAACCTGCCGCTCGACCGCGTCGGTGATTTCCCAGAGCTCGGACGGGGTGGCCTTGGTGAGGCCGGCGACGAGGTTGGTGGGGAACTGCGCCTGCCGGGTGTTGTACTGCGTTGCGACGTCGTTGTAGAGCTGCCGGGCAAAGCCGATCTTGTTCTCCGTGCTGCTGAGCTCTTCCTGCAACTGGAGGACGTTGGCGGAACTCTTCAGGTCGGGATAGTTCTCCGCGAGCGCAAACAGCTTGCCCAGTGCCTGCGACAGTTCACCCTCCGCCCGGGCCGTCGCGGCCACGCCGGTGGCGCCCACGGCCTTCGCACGGGCCGAGATCACCGCCTCGAGCGTGGACTTCTCGAAATCCATCTGTCCCTTGACGGCGTTCACCAGGTTGGGAATGAGGTCGTGGCGGCGCTTGAGCTGGACGTCGATCTGTTTCCAGGCGTTGGCCGTCTGGTTCTTGAGGGCGATGAGGCCGTTGTATGCGCCGACGACCCACAGCACCACCACGGCGACGAGAACCAGGAACGCGATTGTCATCGGCAGCCTGCCTCGATCGAGGGAACCGGCATTATTCGCCGGTCACCAGGCGCGAGAGCACCTGGCGCACCGCTTCAGCAATGGCAGCGTCTCCACCGGCGGCGCGTAGCACCGGGTGGTGCTCATCCACGATGAGCTCGAGTCCGGGTGCCACCGGCACGCGCCGGCAATTGCTGCCCCGCTCCTGGCCCGGCACCGGGCTCGACAGCCACTGCTGGATGGCCCGGCCAACCTTGCCGCGGGCGTGGCTGGCAGGGCGGAGCAGCGGCAGGCGTTCGGGGGACGGCAGGGTGGTGCCCAGCGCAGCGGCCACGCGGCGCTCGATGATATCGCCCGTCATGCCGGCAAACTCGGCCGAGAGCGTGTCGAGGGTGGCGCCCTCCATTTGGCGAAGCTTGATGGCCAGCACCTGCAGCAGGTGGCGGTAGCCATATACCGCGGCGGTACCGCGGCCCTCGGGCGCGCTGACGAGTCCACGCGTGACGTAGAAGCGAATGGTGCGCTCGGTAGGCCGCGCGCGCGCCGCTGCATTCAGCGGGACGACGTCGGACGCCTCGAGCACCGCGGCGGCCACCGCCGCCAGGTCGCGAAGGCTCCACGGTGCAAGCGTGCGGTACTCGCGCAACACGGCCAGCGGGTCGGCGGCTGGCGGCACGGCTGGCGCGACGAAGCCCGCCGTCACGCGAGCACCATGGCGGTCGGAGCGCACGAGCCGAGGGGCACAGGTGCGAGGCACGGCGTCGGCGCAGGCAGCGAATGGATCAGGAAAGGCTCCGCAGGTCCGCAGGAAAACAGGCGACAGCAGGGACGACGAAAAAACAGTATGCGCGCCCGCGCGGCGCGCGGCAAGACCACCGCGTCACAATGCGCCGGATTGCACGCCTCGGGTACCGTGGCGGAAACCTGTCCGCCCTACTATGGGCCATGCGACGCCGGGGACACACACTCATCGAACTCACCATCGTGCTGGTGCTGCTGGGCATCCTGCTCGGGCTCGCGCTGCCCCGGATGGCGGGCGCGCTCGACGGCATTCACGCGGGACAGGCCGCCGCGCGCATCGCGCTCGCGCATGGCCGGGCTCGCGCCGTGGCACTCAATGAACAGCGCGTCGCCCGGGTAGTGCTGACCACGGATTCGCTGGTCGTGCTGGTGGGAGACTCGCTTCGCTGGCGCGCGCCCGGACCGGCCATGGACGGCGCGGCCCTCATGAGCGAACCATCGGAAACAAGCTACGCGCCGAACGGGCTCGCCATGGGCGCGGCCAACGCACGCTATGTGGTGACGCTGGGCGCGGCGCGGGTCGAGATCTTCGTGTCGCGCCTCGGGCGGGTGCGGATGGTCAGGACCGCGGCGTGACGATCCGGTACTTGCGCACCTTGTGCAGCAGGGTCGAGCGCGAAATGCCGAGGAGGAGTGCAGCCTGCTTCTTGTTGCCGCCGGTGTGATCCAGCACCCGTGCGATGTGCCGCCGCTCGGCGTCCTGGAGAGAATCGGGTCCAGCCGGTGTGGCCGGATCGAGGAGCGCCCGCAACGCGGCACCGTCCAGCTCCGGGGCGAGCAGGTCCACCAGCACGGCATCGATGCCAGGCTCGGTCAGCGCCGCCGCGCCAACAGCTCCGCTTTCCACGCCGACCGCACGGTGGCCGGCGGCGAGCAACGCCGTGGCCAGCGCACTGCGGCGCGCCTCGTCCGGTGACACGACGAGCACATGGAGGAGCATGACGTTGAAGCTAACGAAAACGGAAACGGCCGCAGAGCCCGGAGCCCTGTCGGCCGTTCCCCATGCTGATTACCCGAAGTCGGAGCGTTGCCGCCGCCGTTCTTCTCCCGTCGGCCATCGGTGACTGATGCGTCACTGTAGGGCGCGCGCGGGGCTTCGGCTTCCATCCCCAGGCTGGATGGCCATCCCTCCTGGTTCACCAACACGAGCGCTGCGAGTCGGATCGGGTCGCGGACCAACCCTTCGCACTGCATCCCGAGGCGCTACATCGGGGCGGATGGAGCGCGCGACTGGCTCCACCTGTTCGAGCCGGAGTGATCACCGGAATCATCGGCCGCCCAGCCTTGTGAGCTCTGGCAACCTCCTCCGACGCGCCGCTCGAACCCACCGACAACTCGCTTCCGAAACCAGGTTCCGGCGCTCGAGTTGTCGGCGCGTGACCCTAAGCTATGGTATCCCCGGGATGCCGCAAGTGCCTGATTTTGTTCGGCTTACACCACATTTGCATGTGCACTTTGTGGAGAGCTAAGCCTCATCCAGTACGGCACCTGCCCAGTCCATCCACAGTGTGTGGACGATGTTTACACGAGCCCGCCAAGAGTGTCCACGTTGTCCACTCAATCGAGCGGTGACTTACCAGCACTATTGATGATGGGGCGGAACTGGATCTTCATCGCCGTCGCGAAGGGCTTGATCGACTGGTCGAACTGCTGGAAGCCGGAGAGGATCGGCTTGGCGCGTGAGGGACCGTAGTCGCGCATCTCCTGGCCCTTGCCGCGCTGCGACAGCGGCTGGAACGTCGTCAGGCATTGGTCCAGCGGCTTCTTGAGCCGGTTCATCTCCTTGAGCATGTCCTTCTGGGCCTTGAGCTCACCCGTCTCGGTGAGCTGCGCCGTGGAGAGGTCCTTCACCGACTGTGTGCGCTGACGCTCAGCCGCGTTGCAGCGGTCCACCACGGTGGCCGCCCTGCTCTCCAGCACCTGTAGCGATGTAGTCGGCGCATCGGCGCTGAGTCCCGCCAGGGCACCGCCGGCGGCGGCCACGGAGTCGCGCAGCAGCGAGACGGCATCGCGTGCCTGCTTCTGCACCGGACCCAGTTGTTCGGGCATGTATACCTGCGGCAGGCCGGCGCCGGAGTTCGGCGGCGGTTGCACGGTCGCCTGCGCCCGCAGGGATGGGGTCCACAGCATTGCCAGCACACCTGCCGTGATCAACGCACGCATCATGTCTGAGTCCGACTCCAATGAAATGCCGACCTGGGAAGCGCCATCAGGGCGCAAATATAGCCGTCCCGCCCCTATGGCACCCCAACGGCCGAGCCTTCCACCTTCACCACCCAGAGCCCCGAGTTCATGTCGGGAACGTAGATGTTGCCGTTGCGGTAGATGGCACCCCAGGTCAGTGGGGCATTGGGGATCTTGCCCTGCGCATCGCCGGTAGCGACATGGGCGATCTCGCGGCCCTGCTGCTGCAGGTCGCCGCGCAGCTCACCGGAGATATCCACCACCCGGAGGCCGCCCTGATAGTCGCCAAGGTAGAGCGTGTCTCCGGCGACCCAGACGTTGTGTGCACCGCCGTCCTTCGGCTCGTACCACGCCACCAGCTTCGGTACCGTCACGTCCGACACATCGACCACGTGGAGCCGCCCATAGGCACGCCCGAGGCCGATGGGCCCCAGGGTGCCGACCGGCTTCGCCGAGAAGACTTCGTCGCCTACGAAGACGTACCGCCCGCTGCGCCATGCGGTATGGGTGCCGCGGATGAAGCCCGGCCCGCCCACCGCCTCCACGTCGCGATAGAGTGCGTTGAGGTCGTACTTGAGCTGCGACACCAGCTGGGGGTTCTCGGGAGTGCCGCCCTTGATGCCGTTGCCGACGTCGAGAATGACCAGGCCGTCGTTCCAGTAGCTGAGGTACGCCAGGCCGTCCTGCACGTCGATGTCGTGCAGCATCCGCCCTGCCTCGGTACGGGGCGTTTCCCATCGCGCCACCTGTGACGGATGGTAGGGATCGCGGAGGTCAATGACCCGCATGGATCCCGTCGCGTCGTCGGTGAGGAAGACGTAGCCGCGGTAGATGAAGGCGCTGTGGACGCCGCCGGTCACCGTCTCGGTGAATTCCGCTACTTGCACCGGGTGCGCCGGATCCTCGAACGAGAGCACGACGATCCCGTTCTTCCGCGAGCTCGCGCCCTCACGCGTCATCACGCCGAACTTGCCGTCCTCGGTGGTCATCACGTCGTTGATGACCCGCGCATCCACCATGACGGAATCGGTGATGACCGGCTTCGCCGGATCACCGAGATCGACCGCATACAGCCGGTCTCCCAGCGTACCGAGATACCCATGGCGGCCGTCGGGGTGGAGCCAGAATTCGGTGGAGATGAACCCCGACACCGGCAGGCGTCCCACGACGGTGGTGGGCCGCGCGGCATCGCGCGGACGGGCCGTGATGGTGGCCTCAGCGGTGCGGCCGGCGAACGATGCGACGATGCGATAGCTGCCGGGCTCGCTGGCCACGAAGGCCCCGTCGGCGTCCACCGCGCCGCCACCGGGGCTCACCAGGAACTCGGGCATCACGTCGGGCACGGGCTTGCCCGCGGCGGTGCGCGCACTGACGCGGAGCCGCACGACGTCGCCGGTACGCACCGCGGTGTCGGCCGGTGTGAGCACCAGGGCCGCCGCCGGATTGCCCTCGACAACGAGTGGAATCGCCTGGCTCGCGCGACCAGCGCGAGCCGTGACGGTGGCGCGCCCCGCGCGCACCGCCGTAATGCGACCGCCCGGCGTGACGGAGACAACGCCCGGGGCATCGGATTCCCAGGAGACCGGGTCGTAGCGCCGGTCGTTGTTCGCGGCGTAGGGCACGGCGGAAAGCGAGAGCGCCTGTCCCACGTAGAGATGCTTCACGACGGGCTCGACGGCGATCCGCGCCGCGGGCGGCGGCAGGATCGTGATGCGGGTGAACGTGGTGGTGGGCTTGCTGCCGGAGACGCTGGTGACGGCAGCGATGCGCATCGCCCCGGTGGATCCTGCCGTGACGAGCCCGTCGTCGCTCACCCGGCCCTCGAAGCCATGACTCGCCTGGAACCACTTCGTGGTGGCACCGGGAATGGCCAGGCCGCCCGAGTCGAAGGCCACCGCACGCAGTCGCACCGTATCGCCAGCCTGCACCGCGACGTCACCGGGCTCCACCTGCACCCGTGCGATGGGTGACGCCGGCCGAGTCACGGCGGGTGGCGGCGGGGGGGCAACCGGGGGTGCAACGGGCTGCTGTGAGGGCTGCTGAAGGGCGAAAATCAGGGCGAGCAACATATGCTGGTCGGGACCGGTTGGTCGGCGCGGAGGGACGAGTTCCCGGGCTGGCGCTGGCCGTTCGGGCGCCGGACCGTCATTATCCAATCTACTTCCCCCTCGAGCTCATGATGGTCGACCGCCGAACCTTCGTCCGTTCGCTCGCCGTGACCGCGCCGGCGTTCTCGCCCAAGGCGATCCGGTACCTCACCCAGGCCCAGCGGTCGGGAGCCAGCGCCGGGGCCCCGGACGACGAAGACTACTGGTCGGTCATCCAGCGCGCGTTCGACTGCGACCGCACCATGATCAACCTGAACAACGGCGGCGTGAGCCCGTCACCCACCGTCGTGCTCGACCAGATGATGCGCGACCTGCGCTTCTCGAACGAGCTGCCGGCGGAGCACATGTGGCGCACGCTCGAGCCCCGGGTCGAGTCGGTGCGGATCGGGCTCGCGGCCCAGTTCGGCTGCGACCCGGAGGAACTGGCCATCACCCGCAACGCCTCCGAGGCCAACGAGACGATGATCCTCGGCCTCGACCTGAAGCGGGGCGACGAGGTGATCGTCTCCGACCAGAACTATGGCCGCATGCTCACCACGTGGGACCAGCGCGCGCGCCGCGACGGCATCGTGGTGAAGACGATCAAGTTCGACGTGCCGCCGCCGTCGCACCAGTACGTGGTGGACCAGTTCGCGGCCGCGATTACGCCGCGCACCCGCGTCATCGAGGTCACCCATATCACGAACCTCACCGGGCAGATCCTCCCGGTGCGCGACATCGTGGCGATGGCGCGGCCAAAGGGAATCGCCGTGTTCGTGGACGGGGCCCATGCCTTTGCCCACTTCCCCTTCGACCGCGACTCGCTCGACTGCGACTACTACGGCACGAGCCTGCACAAGTGGCTCCTCGCCCCGATCGGCACCGGGTTCCTGTATGTGCGGCGCAGCCAGATCCCCGGCCTCTGGCCGTTGATGGCGGCACCCGCCTCGATGGATGCGAACATCCGGAAGTACGAGGAGATCGGGACGCATCCCGCGGCGAATCACAATGCCATCAGCGTCGCCCTCACCTTCCACCAGGCGATCGGTCCCGATCGCAAGGTGGCCCGCCTGCGCTACCTCCGCGACCGCTGGGCGGTGCCGCTCCAGGCCTCGAGCGATCGGGTGAAGGTGCTGACCCCGCTCAACTCGCCCGACAGCGCCGCCATCGGGTTCGTCACCATCGCGGGGCTGGATCCGGCCAAGCTGCAGGCATGGCTGCTCAACCAGCAGCGGATCGTGACCACGCTCATCGTGCACCCGCAGTTCAGCGGGCTCCGGATCACGCCGAACGTGTACACGACGCCCGGCGAGATCGACACCTTCACCACCCAGGTGCTGACTGCCATGCGGACCGGGCTGACCTGAGCGCACTGCAGCGATTTGCAGTCGCGAGGCACAGCGCCCAGGCGCATTGACAAATGCCATGGCGGCCGGAAGCTTACGATATGCAGGTGTTTGCCTCGACAGGTCCCTGGCTTCCAGCCGCGCCGACGGGCACACCGCCCTGATCGGCGCGCTTCCATTTTGGGGCCGGCCATCCCGACCGGCCGCCGGACCGGAGCTGCACGCTCCCCAAGATGAGGCCATTCCGATGGCGACGGGCAAGGTGAAGTGGTTCAACGATGCGAAGGGCTTCGGGTTCATTGCGCAGGACGGCGGCAAGGACGTCTTCGTTCATCACACCGCGATCCAGATGGACGGCTTCCGCTCGCTCGCGGAGGGCGATCCGGTAGAGTTTGAGGTCGTTGAGGGTCCCAAGGGCCTGCAGGCGGCGAACGTCCGCCGGGCATGAGCGGCCAGACCGGTGACCCGGGCCGCCCGGGTCGCCGGAGCGCTTCACGCCCCGGCCGGGGCGCATTCCTTGCACGCAACTGTTCGCATCCTGTCCTCCGGGGTATCGCGTGACCCGTACTGCGCTCGCGTTCGCTCTCCTGGCACTCGTGCCCGTGCCGCTCGTGGCGCAGGCTGCACCGGCCACGGACCCGCTGTCGATCTTCGGGATCAGCGCCGGCGCTACGGTGCGCGTCGTGGCGGAAACAATCGCCGATCGCGACGGCGGCAACCTTCGCTGCGATCGCTCGAAGGTGGACCCGCGCGTCGAGGAGTGCCGCGCCACGGTGAGCGTGCCGGAGGCTGCCGAACCGCTCGAGCTCTGGATGTCCGCCGTCGACAGCGTCACCAGCGTGCTCACCATCGCCGGGAACCTGGCGCCCGATGAGCTCGACCAGCTGCGCAGTTCACTCGAGCGGCGCTATGGCCGGGTCAACGCGAAGGCGCAGAATTCCCAGTGGATGATGCAGTGGGTGCGGAAGGGCACGATGATCCGGCTGACGTGGCGCGCGCAGCAGGGCGCCAAGGCCACCTCGGTCGCGCTGATCGACGGCAACGTGCTCGATGCATGGACGGCGCGCCGCGGCACGCCGCAGAAGGCCGGCGCGTCGGCCCCGGCCAGGAAGCCGGCGACCACGAAGAAGACCACCACCACCACCACCAGGCCACCGGCTGACACGTCGGCGGTCCAGGGTATCGAGGCGTCGCCGGCGCGCTAGCCGGCGAGCTTCACCAGGAAGCTTCCCTCGCTGTCCTCCAGTTCGAACCTGCGCACCACATTCCCCTCCGCTTCCAGCGTGCGGAGCAGCGTGCGTACCCTCGTGCGCACCGGCGCACCGCCACCCGACCGACCCCGACCGGTGATGAGCCGGACGCTCGCCCCGGGGCGCGCCCGGCGCTGGGCACGCAGGAAGCGCTCGGCGCTGGTGACGGCGTCGAGCACCGACAGGCCGTGCAGATCGAAGACAGCGGCGGGTTCGGGTATTGCCATTCGGGGGACCGGGGAGTAGCCTCCCCGCTCAATGGTCATTCTACCGCACGTCAAGCGCGCGGTGCCGGTTCTGGGCCTGCTGCTACTGGTCGGGCTCGCCAGCTGCAACCGCGCTGAACGCCCCATATATATCGGCGTCACGGGCGCCCTCTCGGATCCCATCGGCGAACCGATGCGGCGTGCCGCGCAGCTTGCCGTCGAGGAGATCAACGCGCGCGGCGGCGTGCGGGGACGGCCGCTCGCCCTCATCGAGCGCGATGATTTTGCCAACCCCGACTCGGCGGTCCGCGTCGCCGGCGAACTCTACGCATCCGAGGCAGTGGCCGTCGTCGGGCACCTCTTCTCCGGCACCACGCTCGCGGCCGCCCCGATCTACAATGGTGGCTCTCACCCGCTCGTCGCCGTTACCCCGTCGTCATCGGCCCCCGAGGTCAGCGACGCGGGACCCTACACGTTCCGGATGTGCCCGAGCGACCTGGCCCACGGTGCCGCGCTGGCGCGCTGGGTAACGGACCGACTCCAGTTCAAGCAGGGCGCCGTATTCTACCTCGATGATGACTATGGGCGCGGCATCCGGCAGGCGTTCGCCACGAACCTCAAGGAGCGCGGTGGCCGGCTGGTCGGCATGGAGCCCTACCTGGGCACCTCGCCCGACCTCGGCCCGCAACTCGAGCGGCTGGCGAAGCTGCAGCGCCCGCAATTTCTTTTTGTCGCCGGCAACCGGCCCGATGCCGAGTCCATCCTGCGCAGCGCAAGGGCCCTCAACCTGCAGGTGCCGATGCTCGGCGGCGACGGCCTCGAGGGCATCGAGGAAGCGGGCCCGCTCGCGGAGGGCACCTACGTGAGTGCCGCCTACCACCCGAGCCTCAACACGCCGGCCAACCGGAAATTTGTCGCGGCATACGCGCAGAAATATCCCGCGACACCGGTGCCGAACCAGCCCGCCGCCGCCACCTATGATGCGGTGAACCTGCTGGCCCGCGCGATCGAGGAAGGTGGCCCGAGCCGGGAGAGCGTGCGTCGCGCCCTGGACCGGGTGGGCCGAGGCGCGGCGCCATTCGAGGGAGCCACCGGCAAGATCGCGTTCGATTCCCTGGGCGACGTGCACGACAAGCAGGTGTACATCACCGTCGTGCGCAACGGCGCGGTGCTGCTGGCGGGTGGACTATGATGCTCGGCAGCCTGCGCAGCCGGGTCCTCTCGGGCATGGGCCTGCTCCTCGTGCTGGTCCTGGCCCTCGCGATGCTGGCCGTGAACACCATCAGCGCGCTGGACAAGCTGGTGAGCGGACAGCTCGCGTCGATGCTGGAGATCGCGCAGGTCGGCGCCGGGCTCGTGTCCACCTCGAACAGCCAGATCCGTGCGGCAGAGCAATACCTCACGCACCCCTCCGACTCGCTGCGCACCGCATTCATCATGCACGGCGACTCGGCCTACTCGTACCAGCGGCGTTACCAGCAGCTGACGTCACTCGGCAACAGCGACCGCATCGTCCTCAATCGCATCGCCGACGTGCAGGCCCGCATCGAGGTCGCCTTTGGGCGCGCCTTCGCGCTGACCGACCTGAGCCGGCCCGACGAGGCGCGGGTCGCAGCGGAACAGGCCCGCGCCCCGGCGACGACGCTCACCGAGGACGTGCAGCGCCTGTCCGATTCGCAGTCGCAGTCGGCGCTCCGCGGACAGCAGGAACTGCAGCAGGAGACCCAGCAGCGGCGCACCATCCTGTGGCTCCTGTTCAGCGGCGCCCTGGCCTTCGGCCTGGGCACCGTTGTCGTGGGGGTGCGCGCCATCGACCTGCCGCTCAAGAAGCTCGTCGGTGCCGCCGACCGGTTCGGGGCCGGTGACCTTCGTCCACTCGACCTGGGCGACATGCCCACCGAGCTGGGGCGGCTGGCCCACGCGCTCGACCGGATGCGCACCCGTCTTCGCGGACTGGTCGAGTCGGTGATCGGCGAGGCACGCTCCATCAGTGCCAACGCCAGCGATTTCTCCGCGATGAGCGAGGAGCTCGCCGCCACGAGTGGCGAGATCTCGACGGCAATGGTGCGGGTGGCCGACAGCGCGGAGCGCCAGGCGACCGGCATGCGCGCCGCCGACGTGCTGCTCGTGTCGCTGCGCGAGACGGCGGTCGGCAACACTGCCGCCGCGCGTCGGGTGGTGGACGTGGGCGACAAGATCCGCCGTCTCGCCGAGTATCACCGCGGTGACGTGTCGGGCGCGGGCAAGGCGCTGCTCGACGTGCGTGAGGTCGTGCGCACCTCGACGGGCCAGGTGCAGGCACTCGCCCGGACGTCGCGCGCTATTTCCGACTTCATCGAGCTGATCAAGCAGATCTCGTCGCAGACCAACCTGCTCGCGCTCAACGCCGCCATCGAGGCGGCCCGGGCAGGAGAGCATGGGCGTGGATTCGCGGTCGTCGCCGAGGAGGTCCGTCGCCTCGCCGACTCGAGCGCGCAGGCGGCCGAGGAAGTCGCTCGCACCGTGTCGCAGATCCAGCAACAGATGGCGGAGGTGGCCGCGACAATGGATGCCGGCTCAGCCAAGGTATCCGGCGTGGAGTCGGTGGCCGGCGCGGCGGCGCATGCGCTCGAGGAGATCGTAGCCGCGGTGGAGGGAGTGCGCTCTGCGGCGGAGGACGTGGCCCGGGAGGCGGCGAAGAACGAGGAGACCGTCACGGCGCTGGGTGAGCGCACGGCAGAGGCCGGTTCGGCGGCGAATGAGAACGCGTCCGCCAGCGAGGAAGTCACCGCGGCGGCGGAGGAACAGAGTGCATCGACTGAGGAGATGGCTGCGGCGGCGGCGGAACTGCTCCAGGCATCCAACCGCCTGGCCGCCCTGGTGACCGAGTTCCGGGTCTAGGGCGACCGAGCGTCTGGTCTAGCGCTTCTTGGCCGGCTTGGCCTTCTTGGCGGGCTTCACTGCCTTCACGTTCTTGCTCGCCTTGGCCTTCGCGACGGCCTTCGGCTTGACCACCTTCTTGGCCGGCGGATGCGCCTTGTGCTGGGCCCGCTCGGCGGCCTTGTCGGCCCGCTTCTGCTCGGCAGCCTTGGCCTCGGCGAGTACCCGCTCACCCTCATCGTTTCCGAGAAGGTTCCGGCGGATCGCGTACTTCACCATCTCATCAGCGTCGGCGTACTGAAAGTCCCGAAGCCGCACGCTGGAGCGGATCAGGTTGATGATCGCATCGGCCACCGGACTCCGGAGCACATTCGCGATGCCGGGCAGCGTCTCCATCAGGGTCGTGATCTGCGACCCGCCAAGCTCTGTTGCCACATACACCTCCGCGCTGCAGAAGCGCTGGGAGAGAAACGCCGACACGACAGTGTCGGTTGGGCGGCAACGTATCACGAGCCGTAATCTGCGTCAAGCATTTGCCTGGCTGCCTTTACGGCAGGCATAGTAGCATTGATTACTACTACACTACTTTGTTTAGTGTTACGATAGCGTTGCGTTAGTGTCGTATTGCTGTCACGACCACTGGTACTCCGGCGGGTAGCGAATAGTGGACAAATGGGTACATTTGTGCCGCGCGGCGCAGGGACTGACACTGTCACCACGCTGTTGGAGGACCTTCCGTGGGTCGAAGAGGAATCAAGGAATACCGGGCGCCTGAAGCATTGCTGCTCATTTCAGCTGATCGCGAGTTGCAACCGCTCGTCTGCCCAACATGCCAGACTACATCCGTCCAGCGCTCACCTCGTCGACCAGGAGATCCCGCGATCCCCTCCGGCAGGGTTACGCTCATGTGCGGTGAATGCGGCCGGACCGCGGTGTATATCGACCGCGTGCTGACCCGCGATTCGCTTCCCGAAGCACCGCGCCCCGTGCTGTAACCTTCTGATCGCAGCAGCCCGGGCGGCGCGCGTCGGCCTCCCGGGTGGAAAGTCGTGTGCCCCAGATTCCTGAGTCGCCGGTCGAGCCGCATCGCACCGCGAACGTGGCGGTCGTGCTCGCCGTCTTCCTCGACCTTGTCGGGTTCGGCATCGTCGTGCCACAGCTGCCGCTGGCAGCCGCCCGTTTTACCTCGAGCGGGCTGGTCATCGGCCTCGTGGTCGCGACCGATTCCCTGCTCTCATTCCTGCTGGCGCCACGCTGGGGACGACTCAGCGACCGCTTCGGGCGCCGTCCCGTCATCCTGCTGGGGCTCGCCGGCAGTGCCATCGCCTATACCGTTTTCGGCCTGGCGACGAGCCTCGCGGCCATCTTCCTCGCACGGCTCCTGTCGGGAAGCCTCGGCGCAACCGTGAATGTGGCGCAGGCCGCCCTGGCCGACACGACGCCGCCAGAACAGCGTTCCCGGGCCATGGGCCTGATCGGCGCCGCGTTCGGGTTGGCATTCACGGTGGGCCCGGCACTTGGCGGCATCGCCAGCAAGCAGGGAGAAGGTGTCCCGGGGCTCCTGGC
>Ga0302299_10001395_pt1 | contig 14496 bp, 10 predicted proteins | sample III_Fen_N3_4_FD_198795 | JGI IMG/M metagenome (GOLD analysis project Ga0302299, IMG submission 198795) | Peat permafrost microbial communities from Stordalen Mire near Abisko, Sweden - III_Fen_N3_4 | ecosystem: Environmental > Terrestrial > Soil > Wetlands > Permafrost | place: Sweden: Abisko... | reverse complement strand
GCCCCTGCGTGAGCTCCTCGCCCAGCAGCGTCGCGTCGGCTGGGCTGTGCAGCCCGTCGACGACCACGAGCAGCTGGTCACCGTCGAAGCGGGCGACCACGTCCTCCTCGTCGTCGGCGAACCCGTCTGCACGATCGTCCACGCCGATCCCCTGCTCCCCGTCGGCCTCGTTCCCGCGCGGGTAGGGAGTGCCGCGGCACGTTGTGCTGCCGAGCGCCGTCCCAGCGACGGTCGTGCGACCGGACCAGGACGGAACCGGGCTCCCACACTGCCCGCAGCGATGGGGCGCCGCGCCCTGGGCGGCTCGGTCCCGCGCTGACGATCGGGGGCCACGGGGCCAGCTCGACGCCGTTCGTCCACGGGAGGTCTGTCGTCGGTGCGATGGCGCAGTCGTCAGGCGGACGCGGCGTCGCGCATCGCGCGCACGTGGGCGGGGGTCGAGCCGCAGCACGCACCGATGAGGTCGACGCCGATGTCGCGCAGTCGCGCGGCGTGCACGGCCATCGCGTCGGGGTCGGCGTCGTACTCGAAGCGGTCGCCGACGAGGTGCGGCATCCCGGCGTTGGACTGGGCGAGCAGCAGGAGACCCTCGGGCCGCACGGCGACCATCTGCGCCATGACCTGCTCCATCTCCTCCGGCCCGCGACCGCAGTTGGCGCCGACCGCGCTCACGCCGAGGGGCGCGAGCGCCTCGACCGCCTGGGCCGGAGTCACGCCCATCATCGTGCGCAGGTGCGTGTCGAACGAGAGCGTGACGAGCACCGGCACCTCGGGGGCGACCTCCTGCGCCGCGCGCACTGCGGCCTCGACCTCGGCGAGGTCGCTCATCGTCTCGACGAGGATGAGGTCGACTCCTCCCGCGACGAGTCCGCGGACCTGCTCGGCGAAGAACCGCTGCGCCTCCCCGGGTGTGAGGATCCCCATCGGCTCGAGCAGCTCGCCCGTCGGACCGATGTCGCCGGCCACGAGCGCGTCGAACTCGGCTGCGACCTCGCGCGCGATCCGCGCGCCGGCAGCGTTGATCTCCTCGACCTGGTCGGCGAGGCCCTGCAGATCCAGACGCGGCCGCGACCCGCCGAACGTGTTGGTCGTGACGATGCGCGCTCCGGCGTCGAGGTAGGAGCGGTGGATGGCGGCCACGCCCTCGGGGTTCTCGATGTTCCACGCTTCCGAGGCGATCCCGGCCTCGAGCCCCGCCTCCTGCAGCATCGTGCCCATCGCCCCGTCGAAGACGACGTCGGGGGTCATGGCTGCCAGGCGCGTGAGTGCGGTCACGCGGGTCAGTCTAGGAGAGTCGGCCGGTCACCCTCCGAGCGTGAGCCGACAGGGACAACCCGGGCCGTCCGGATGAACCGGGCGCACCTGTCGGCGCCGCTCTGGTCTGTGTTCAGGAAGTGCCTGACGCCCAAGGGAAGGCGGCCCTAGCCTCCAGGCAGCGCAAGTGGGGGACGACCCTCGGGGGAGGCGCTCATGGCTCTGGACGACAGCGTGTCGCGGGACTACGCCGAGCACTCGGCGCGCGAGAGGTCCAAGCTTCGCCGCGAGCTGCGGCGCTTCGACACCGTCTTCTTCCTCATCTCGGCGATGGTGGTCGTCGACACCCTCGGCGCGATCGCGATCGGGGGCGCGCAGGCCTTCACCTGGCTGCTCGTGCTGTTCTGCTTCTTCTTCGTCCCGTCGGCGCTCGCCAGCGCCGAGCTCGGTGCTGCGCTCCCCGAGGAGGGCGGCGCCTACGTGTGGGTGCGCCGGGCGTTCGGCCGCTACGCGGGCGGAGTCGCCGCTCTCCTGTACTGGGCGGGAACGCCGATGTGGCTCGGCGGCTCGGTGACCGTCGTGGCGATCGCCGTGTGGAACCGGTTCTTCGGCGAGCTCGGCACCGCCCCCACGTTCGTCTTCGGAACGCTCTTCATCGTCGTCGCGACCGTCGGCGCCGTCGTGCCGCTGCGCTACGGCAAGTGGGTGCCGACGAGCGGAGCGATCACCCAGATCGCGCTGCTGCTGTTCTTCACCGTCACGGTTGCGGTCTACGGCACGCGGCACGGCGTCCACGGCATCGAGCTCGGCTCGCTCCGGCCGACGTACCTGGTGTTCATCGCCGTCTTCCCGATCCTGCTCTACTCGTTCGTCGGCATCGAGCTGCCGACGTCGGCGGCCGAGGAGATGGTCGATCCTCGCCGCGACATCCCCTTCGCCATCGGGCGGGCAGGGGTCGGTCAGCTGCTCATGTACGGCATCCCGATCCTCGCGGTGCTGCTCGTCCTGCCGCCGCAGCGCGTGACGTCGCTGCACGGGTTCATCGACGCGCTCAAGACCGTGCTCACGGTGTACGGCGGCGACGTCACTGCCGACGGCGCCGTGGTGCTGACGGGCGCGGGCGCGACGCTGGGCGCCGTCTGCGCGCTGGCGTTCATCTGGATCCTGCTCGCGAGCGGCTCCGCGTGGACGATGGGTGCCGGGCGCGCCCAGGCCGCCGCCTGTCTCGAGGGGGCCGGGCCCGCGTGGCTCGGCCACATCTCCGAGCGCACCGGTGTGCCGGTGCGCATGGGCCTGGTGTCCGGGGCGGTCGCGCTGGTGACGATGGCGGTCGACCTCGCCGTCACCGGCAACGACGGCCAGCGCTACTTCTCCGCCGCGCTCACGCTCGCCGTCTCGCTGATCGTGCTGTCGTACCTGTTCATCTTCCCGACGTTCGTGGCCCTGCGCCTCGCGGAGCCCGACCTCGAACGGCCCTTCCGCGTGCCGGGCGGCACCGGGGTCGCCTGGCTCGTCACGGTGGTCGCCACGGGCTGGGCCGCGCTGGCGGTGGTCTGCCTCCTGTGGCCCGGCTTCGGCACCGCCGACCCCGACGCGGCCCTCCCACCGGGGTTCGCCGGTGACCGCGCGGGATTCGAGGTGCTCGTCCTGCTGCCCGTCGTCGTCCTGCTGCTCCTGCACTCGGTGTTCTACGTGGCTCACGACCGACGGGTGCGGCGCACCGCGGCACGTGCGTCCGTCGCCCTCCCCTCACCGCGGGAGCCGGCCGACGCGGTGGCCGCCGACCTCCGCAGGGAGCGCGAACCCGACGCGGACCCGGTCTGACCGAACTGCAGCCAAGGGTGGGCTAATATACCCCTAGGGGTATACGATTCGTTTATCCGCCGTCCACTCTCGGGAGCGCCCATGGCTCGCGTCGTCGTCCTCGGTGCCGGGATCTCCGGTCACACCGCCGCCCTCCACCTCCGTCGGCTGCTCGACCGCACGCACGAGGTCGTCGTGGTCTCGCCCAACTCCCAGTGGAACTGGATCCCGTCCAACATCTGGGTGGGCGTGGGGCAGATGACCGCGAAGCAGGTCACGTTCCCGCTCGCCCCGGTCTACGAGAAGCAGGGCATCGACTTCCGCCAGGCCAAGGCCGTGGCGATCCATCCGGAGGGCGACGGGTCGCACGCCCGTGGCTTCGTCGACGTCGAGTACACGCTGCCGGCGAAGGCCGGTCAGAGCGAGCAGCTCGAGTACGACTACCTCATCAACGCCACCGGCCCCAAGCTCAACTTCGGGGCGACACCCGGCCTCGGTCCGGACGGCTTCACCGTCTCGGTCTGCACCTACCTGCACGCCGAGGAGGCGTCCCGCCGCCTCGACGAGGTCGTGGCCAAGATGAAGGCCGGCCAGCGCCAGACCCTGGTGATCGGGGTCGGCCACGGCACCTGCACGTGCGAGGGCGCCGCGTTCGAGTACACGTTCAACGTCGAGCACGCGCTGCGCGAGCGCGGCGTGCGCGACATGGCCGACATCATCTACTTCACCAACGAGTACGACCTCGGCGACTTCGGCGTCGGCGGCCTCACCTTCAAGCAGCAGGGCTTCGTCACCACGAGCAAGCTGTGGACCGAGTCGCTGTTCAAGGAGCGCGGTGTCAAGTCGGTGCTCCGCGCGCACGCGCAGAAGATCGAGGACGGGAGGATCTATTACGAGACCCTCGACGGGATCGAGGACGTCCTCGACTTCGACTTCGCGATGCTGCTGCCGCCCTTCCGCGGCCAGGACCTCGCGGCCTTCGACAAGGAGGGCGCGGAGATAACCTCCGACGTGTTCGCGCCGAGCGGCTTCATGAAGGTCGACGCCGACTACACGCCCAAGGCCTACGACGACTGGAAGGCGTCGGACTGGCCGAGCACCTACACCAGCGCCCGCTACCCGAACGTGTTCGGGGTCGGCATCGCGTTCGCGCCTCCGCACCAGATCTCGGTGCCTCGGACGAGCCCGAAGGGCACCGTCATCACGCCGGCGCCCCCGCGCACCGGCATGCCGTCGGGGCTCATGGGCCGCGCCGTCGCAGAGAGCATCGCCGAGATGGTCACCGGCAAGGCGTCGTCGGCGCAGCACCACGCCTCCATGGCCGAGATGGGTGCGGCCTGCGTCGCGTCGGCCGGCCACGGCTTCACGAAGGGCACCGCGGCGTCGATGACGATGTACCCGGTCGTGCCCGACTACGAGAAGTTCCCGGAGTACGGCCGCAGCCTCACCGAGACGACCGGCGAGATCGGGCTGGCCGGCCACTGGATGAAGACGCTCCTCCACCACATGTTCATCTACAAGGCCAAGGCCAAGCCCGGCTGGAAGATCATCCCCGAGTGATCGCCGCCCGCCGCCCCCGTCCCACGTCGCAGAGCGAGGAAGCATGACCACGACCCCGTCCGAGCCCCCCGCCGCGCGCGGCCCGTCGCCGGTGATCGAGCCGTCGGCGTACCAAGCGCCGTTGCCCACGCAGGGCACGGTGCGCATGCGCACCAACGTCCCGGTGCAGGCGTACCGGTTCGGCATGGTGAGCATCAAGATGATGCGGATGATCCTGCGGTCGCACGGCTGAGCCGTGATCACGACGGAGACGGGGTTCGACACGCGCCGTTCACCACGCCGCCCTACTGTGACGGCGTGACCGACCAGCAGCTCACCGCGGAAGAGACCCGGCTCCTCGAGGCCCGAGGCGGCACGCCCTGGCGGCGCTGGGGGCCCTACCTCAGCGAGCGCCAGTGGGGCACGGTCCGCGAGGACTACAGCTCCGACGGCGACGCCTGGTCGTACTTCTCGCACGACCAGGCACGGTCCCGCGCCTACCGCTGGGGCGAGGACGGCATGGCCGGCGTCTGCGACGACAAGGGCCTCGTGTGCCTCGGCCTCGCGCTGTGGAACGGCAACGACCCGATCCTCAAGGAGCGCCTGTTCGGCCTCACCAACGCCGAGGGCAACCACGGCGAGGACGTGAAGGAGTACTACTTCTACGTCGACAACACGCCGACCCACTCCTGGATGCGATGGCGCTACAAGTACCCGCAGGCGGCGTACCCCTACGACGACATCGTCGAGGAGAACGCGCGCCGCGGCTACGGCGACCTCGAGTACGAGCTCATCGACACCGGAGTGTTCGACGACGACCGCTACTTCGACGTCGAGGTCGACTACGCCAAGGCCGGTCCCGACGACCTCCTCATGCGCATCACGGTGCGCAACCGCGGGGCCGACGCGGCCGCCATCCACGTGCTGCCGCAGATGTGGTTCCGCAACACCTGGAGCTTCCCGCCGCACGCGGAGAAGCCGGTGCTCGAGGCCGTGCACCAGCCGCAGAAGGCGGTGCGCGTCCACCACGACGTGGTCGGCGACTACTGGCTGCACGTGCCGGACGAGGCGGCACTGCTGTTCACCGAGAACGAGACCAACACCGAGCGGCTCGACGGCACCCTCAACGCGTCGCCCTACGTGAAGGACGGCATCGACCGTGCGATCGTGCACGGCGAGGGCGACAAGGTCGACGGCGCCTCCGGCACGAAGGTCGCCGTCCACCTGCGCGCCACCGTGCCCGCCGGCGGCGAGACGACGTGGACGCTGCGGCTCGACCGCACCGCGCCCGCGGGCCGCGACCGCTTCGCCGACGCCGAGGCCGTGATGGCGCAGCGTCGGGAGGACGCCGACGAGTTCTACGCCGCGATCACGCCGGCCGCGCTCGACGCCGACCAGTCGTCGGTCATGCGCCAGGCGCTCGCCGGCATGCTCTGGACCAAGCAGCACTACTACTTCGACCTCGACCTGTGGCTGCGCGAGCACGACGGCCACCCGCTGCGCTCCCCGGGCCGCATCGACGTGCGCAACGCCGAGTGGTTCCACATGGTCAACGACGACGTCATCTCGATGCCCGACAAGTGGGAGTACCCCTGGTACGCCGCCTGGGACCTCGCCTTCCACACGGTCGCCCTCGCGATGGTCGACCCCGACTTCGCGAAGGCGCAGCTCGACCTCATGCTGTCGTCGGCCTACATCCACCCGACCGGACAGATCCCGGCGTACGAGTGGAACTTCAGCGACGTCAACCCTCCGGTGCACGCGTGGGCGACGTCGCTCGTCTTCGGCCTCGAGCAGGAGATGGCTGAGCGCGGCTCCGGGAACGGCGCCGGCGGGGTGGGCGTCGAGGACGCGCAGTTCCTGGCGGAGGCGTTCGGGAAGCTCCTGCTCAACTTCACCTGGTGGGTCAACCGCAAGGACCCCAGCGGCCACAACGTGTTCCAGGGCGGCTTCCTGGGTCTCGACAACATCGGCGTCTTCGACCGCAGCAAGGGCATCCCCTCGGGCGGCACCCTCGAGCAGGCCGACGGCACCGCGTGGATGGCGTTCTACAGCCAGAACATGCTCGAGATCGCGATCGCGCTCTCGCAGACCGACCCTGCCTACGAGGGCTTCATCCTCAAGTTCGTGCGGCACTGGTTCCAGATCGCGATGGCGATGGACCCGATGGGCGAGCACCCCGACGAGATGTGGGACGAGGAGGACGGCTTCTTCTACGACGTGCTGCGCATGCCCGACGGCAGCGGACAGCGGATCAAGGTGCGGTCCCTGGTGGGGCTGCTCCCGCTCGTCGCGACGTCGGTCGTCCCGATGTCGGTTCTCGAGCAGTTCCCAGGTGTCGCCGCCGAGCTGCGCACCTACTTCGGGCGCAACGCCGACCTGCTCAACGGCATGCACGACCCGCGGATCCCGGGGGTGAACGGCCGCCGCCTCCTGTCGGTGGTCGACGAGGCCAAGCTGCGGCGCATCCTCGACAAGATGCTCGACGAGGATCGCTTCCTCGGGCCGCACGGCATCCGCTCGGTGTCCAAGTGGCACGAGGAGCACCCGTACACGCTGCACGTCGACGGCCAGGACTTCACGGTGAAGTACGAGCCGGCCGAGTCCGACAGCGGCATGTTCGGCGGCAACTCCAACTGGCGTGGACCGGTGTGGATGCCGATCAACGTGCTCATCGTCCGAGCGCTGCTGCAGTTCTATCTCTACTACGGCCCCGAGCTCACCGTGGAGTGCCCGACCGGGTCGGGCGTGCAGAAGAACCTCTACGAGGTCGCGCAGGACATCTCCGACCGGCTGCTGTCGACGTTCACCCGCGACGCCGACGGACGCCGCCCCGTGTTCGGCGACACCGAGAAGTTCCAGACCGACCCGACGTGGAACGAGAACGTGCTGTTCTACGAGTACTTCCACGGCGACAACGGAGCCGGCATCGGTGCCTCGCACCAGACCGGGTGGAGCGGCGTCGTGGCCCGGCTCGCCCAGCTGTTCGCGAGCACCGACGCCGAGTCGCTGCTGCACGGGTCCGAGCGGCCGCTCACCGTCCCGTACCGCAGGATCATGGGCGCGCCCCTGGCCGACGTGGCGACCGCGCGACGCGCGCGGGGCTGACCGCGGTCAGCCGAGCTCGTACGACGTGATGCCGTAGACGGTGTCGAGCGGCAGCAGCGGGGGGTCGCCGAGCACCATCGCGGTGCGGCTGCTCGACCGGGTGAGCCGGTGCGCGGCGGCGAGCGCCAGAGCGTCGGCGTTCGCCTCGGGGACGTCGATCGTGATCGGCGACCCCGCGAACCGGCTCTCCAGAGCGGCGAACAGGTCCTGCGCGACGTCGGGCTCGGTGGCGTAGAGCGGCCCGACGGCCACCCCCGAGCGCGACCTGCGCACGACGCCCATGCCGAGCAGGTCACCGGCCTCGTAGACGCCCAGCCCGAGGCCGCCGGGAGGCGCGATCCACGTGCGCAGCAACGACTCGCGGACGACGCCGGTGTGCGCGGTGTCGAACCCGACGACGAGCTCGAAGGGGAGCGTGGGCAGCGCGCGGATCTCGCCGGTGTGCGGGCCCCGGCGCCCGACCTCGGCCGTGCCGCGCATGCGCACCAGCCGATGCGTGGCGACGAAGCCGTGGCGCTCGGCGTGGTCGCTGATCCCCTCGGTGGCGTCGAGCGTGACGGCGGCGCCCGGTGCCAGACGGGCGAGCAGGTCGTCGACCAGGAACGAGATGGCGAGCTGGCCCACGCCGTGACGGCGCATCTCGGGGCGCACCAGGATGAAGCCGATGCGGCCGAGCTGGCCCTGGTGCGCCAGGGTCGACGCCGCGGCCACGAGGACGCCGTCGACCTCGACTCCCCAGAGGCTCGTGGGGTCGGCGTCCCAGAGCGCTGCCGCGTCGTAGGGGTCGGGAGCGGACTCGTCGTCGGTCCAGGCGAGGACGAGGTCGAGCTCCTCGCGCGTGAGCGGTCGGATGGCCGGGGGGACGGTGGTGTCGAGGCCCACGGCGACGTCGCGCGTGCCGGGGCTGGTGAGGGTGAGCACCGTGCGGACGCGGTCGCGCGAGGCACCGACCTGCGTCGGTGTCCCCGCGACCGTCAGGCGGTCGTCCATCGTCTCGCTCACGCCGTGCTCCGTCCGCGCCGGCGGTGCCCTCGCCCCAGCTCCCGCACACCCATCCTGCGCCACTCCAGCCCCGCACGCGACCGCTTGGCCGGATGTTCATGAACCTCGCAGCCTGCGCACGCCCGCCCGACGCGCGGCTCATCGGCCTCCGGGTCGTTGACCTCGTGCTGCCGGTCGGAGAGGGTGTGCGTCGTCCCGCACGCTCGGCACGGAGGAGGACTCCATGGGGTTCGGCCAGGCAGTGAGCACGTGCTTCTCGAAGTACGCCACGTTCAGCGGCCGCGCGCGTCGCAGCGAGTTCTGGTGGTGGATGCTGCTGGTCTTCATCGTCAGCGCCATCACCAACGGTCTCGACTTCTCGCTGGGGCTGCACATCACCAGCGGCGGCACGACGTCGCCGGGCTGGATCGCGACCATCATCGGGCTGGTGCTGCTCCTCCCGACGCTGGCGGTCACCTTCCGCCGCCTGCACGACACCGGCCGCAGCGGCTGGTGGTGGCTGCTGTCCCTCATCTGCTGCGTCGGCGTGATCCTGCTGTGGATCTTCTGCCTCAGCGACTCGGCTCCGGGCACCAACCAGTACGGGCCCAACCCCAAGAGCGCCTGACCCGCTCCCGCCTCGCCCTCCGGCCGTCGTCCCCTAGAGGGGGCGGCGGCCGGAGATGCGTGCGGTGACGGTGCTCGCCGCCGCGACCGCCGCGGCACCGAGGCGCTCGCGCGTGCGCAGGTCGACGTCGCCGGCGAACGTCACCGCCACCGCGGCGATCGGGCGGCTGCCGTGGTCGAACACCGCGGCGGCGACCGAGGCGTAGCGGGCGGTGACCTGACCGTCCTCCTCGGCGTACCCCCGACGCAGCTCGCCGCGCACCACGGCACGCAGCTCGCGCAGCGACGCCGGCCCCGCCCCGGTGCGCGTGGTGAAGGCCGACGCAGAGGGGTACAGCGCCCGCACCTGCGCGGCCGGAAGGTGCGCGAGCATGGCGCGGCCGCTGGCTGTGAGGTGAGCCGGGAGGCGGACACCGACGTCGGTCACGAGCGTCAGCGGCGTGCGCGGCTGCTCCTTGAGCAGGTAAACGGTCTCGTTGCCCTGCAGGATGCCCAGCTGCGCGGTCTGCTGAGTCTGCTCGACCAGCCGTCCGAGCACCGGTCGAGCGAGCCGCTCGAGCGGGTCGTGCCGCAGGTACGCCGACCCCACCTCGAACGCGGCCACGCCCAGGCCGTAGGCGCGGTCCTCGGGCAGGTGCACGACGAAGTCGGCGGCGAGCAGCTCGGCGAGCAGGTGGTAGGTCGTGGAGCGCGGCAGGTCGAGCTCGCGCGCGATGGTGGCAGCCCCCGCGGGCCCCGGCCGCGCCGCGAGGAACCCGAGGATCGCGAGCGCCTGCCGCGCCGCAGGAACCCCTGCCACCGCACCCCACCCCCCCGTCGTCATGAAGGTGCCCCGGAGGGCTCACGAGGCCCCTGAGGCTCCCCCACCGATCGTGCGTTTGTCTGGGATCCCAGACACCATGTCGACGCCGAGGGTACGCGCCCCGGCCGCGAGGGGCCAGGGTGGGCATGTCCCCGTCGCGACCCCGAGGAGCGCCCCATGACCGCCCCGACCGTCTCCGGCCCCCGTCCCGTCCGTGCCGCCCGCGGCACCGAGCTCTCGACGCAGGGCTGGCAGCAGGAGGCCGCGCTGCGGATGCTGCAGAACAACCTCGACCCCGAGGTGGCCGAGCACCCCGACAAGCTCGTGGTGTACGGCGGCACCGGCAAGGCGGCGCGCGACTGGGCGTCGTTCGACGCGCTGCAGCGCACGCTGCGCTCGCTCAAGGGCGACGAGACGATGCTCGTGCAGAGCGGTCGCCCGGTCGGCGTCTTCACCACGCACGAGTGGGCGCCGCGCGTGCTCATCGCCAACTCCAACCTCGTGGGCGACTGGGCCAACTGGGAGGAGTTCCGTCGTCTCGAGCACCTCGGGCTCACGATGTACGGCCAGATGACGGCCGGCTCGTGGATCTACATCGGCACCCAGGGCATCCTCCAGGGCACGTACGAGACGTTCGCGGCCGTGGGGGAGAAGCACTTCGGTGGCACGCTCGCCGGCACCATCACGCTCACGGCCGGCCTCGGCGGGATGGGCGGCGCCCAGCCGCTGGCCGTCACGATGAACGACGGCGTCGCGATCTGCATCGACTGCGACCCGCGCGCGATCTCGCGGCGCATCGAGCACCGCTACCTCGACGTCCAGGCCGACAGCATCGAGCACGCGCTCGAGCTCGCGGTCGAGGCGCGCGACGCGCGCAAGGGTCTGTCGATCGGCCTCCTCGGCAACGCAGCCGTGCTCGTGCCGCAGCTGCTGGCCATGGACGCGCCCATCGACATCGTCACCGACCAGACCTCCGCGCACGACCCGTTGTCGTACCTGCCGATCGGCGTCGACTTCGACGACATGCAGACATACGCGCAGAAGGACCCGCAGGAGTTCACCCAGCGCGCCCGAGAGGCGATGGCCACGCACGTCGAGGCGATGGTCGGTTTCATGGACAAGGGCGCCGAGGTCTTCGACTACGGCAACTCGATCCGCGGCGAGGCGCAGCTCGCGGGCTACGCGCGAGCCTTCGACTTCCCCGGCTTCGTCCCGGCCTACATCCGTCCGCTGTTCTGCGAGGGCAAGGGCCCGTTCCGCTGGGCCGCGCTCTCCGGCGACCCCGAGGACATCGCGAAGACCGACCGCGCGATCCTCGAGATGTTCCCCGACAACGCGAACCTGCAGCGATGGATCCCCATGGCCCAGGAGCGCGTCCACTACCAGGGGCTGCCGGCCCGCATCTGCTGGCTCGGGTACGGAGAACGTCACCTCGCCGGCCTCCGATTCAACGACATGGTGGCGAGCGGCGAGCTCTCCGCGCCGATCGTCATCGGCCGCGACCACCTCGACTGCGGCTCGGTGGCCTCGCCCTACCGCGAGACCGAGGCCATGGCCGACGGCTCCGACGCGATCGCCGACTGGCCGCTGCTCAACGCGATGGTGAACGTGGCGTCGGGCGCCTCGTGGGTGTCCATCCACCACGGCGGCGGCGTCGGCATCGGGCGCTCGATCCACGCCGGGCAGGTCGCGGTCGCCGACGGCACGAAGCTCGCCGGCGAGAAGCTGCTGCGCGTGCTCACCAACGACCCCGGCATGGGCGTGATCCGGCACGTCGACGCCGGCTACGACCGCGCGGTCGAGGTCGCCGACGAACGCGGCGTCCGCATCCCCATGCGCGAGAACGGCTGAGCGCGTTGGTAGACCTCGCGCCCGGAACGCGCACCGGCAGCGTCCTCGTCGACAACATCGGCGAGCTCGTCACCAACGACCCGACGATCGGCGACGGGTCGCTCGGGATCGTCCGCGACGCCGCGCTCCTCGTGCGCGACGGCGTCGTCGAGTACGCGGGCCCGCGCTCGGGTCTGCCGAGCGCGGAGGCCAACGGCCGCATCGACGCCGCCGGCGCCGCGGTGATCCCCGGCTTCGTCGACAGCCACGGCCACCTCGTGTTCGCCGGCGACCGCGCGGAGGAGTTCGCCGCGCGGATGGCCGGCCTCCCCTACACCTCGGGAGGTATCGCCTCGACGGTCGCCGCGACGCGCGCTGCGAACGACGAGCAGCTCGCAGTCGGCATGGCGCGGCTCGTGCGCGAGGCGGCGCTCAGCGGCACGACGACGTCGGAGAGCAAGTCCGGCTACGGGCTGTCTGTCGACGACGAGGCGCGCTCGCTCCAGGTCGCCGCGCGGTACGTCGAGGAGGTCACGTTCCTCGGCGCGCACGTCGTGCCCGAGGAGTACCGCGACGACGTCGACGCGTACGTGGCGCTCGTGACGGGCCCGATGCTCGACGCCTGCGCGCCTCACGCCCGCTGGATCGACGTGTTCTGCGACCGAGGCGCTTTCGACGGCGACCAGGCGCGGGAGATCCTCCGCGCCGGCATGGCCCGCGGGCTGATGCCGCGCATCCACGCCAACCAGCTGCAGCACGGCCCCGGGGTGAAGATCGCGGTCGAGGTGGGTGCGGCGTCGGCCGACCACGTCACGCACGCGTCCGACGACGACATCGAGGCGCTCGCCGCCAGCGACACGGTGGCCACCCTGCTGCCCGGTGCCGAGTTCTCCACCCGCGCCGTCTACCCCGACGCGCGCCGCATGATCGACGCGGGCGTGACGGTGGCGCTCGCGGCCGACTGCAACCCGGGATCGTCGTACACGACCAACATCCCGTTCTGCATCGCGGTCGCGGTGCGCGACATGCGGATGACGCCGTCGGAGGCCCTGTGGTCGGCCACGGCCGGCGGAGCGCGCGCGCTGCGGCGCACCGACGTCGGTCACCTCGGGGTCGGCGCCCGCGGCGACCTCGTGCTGCTCGACGCGCCGAGCCACCTGCACCTGGCCTACCGGCCCGGCGTCCCTCTCGTACGGTCTGTGTTCCGCGCCGGTGCCCGCGTCCGCTGACGCCGACGTCCCTCACGAAGGAGATCCGATGCCCTCCTCCACGACCGACCGCGTCGTCGTCCTCGACGACCGGGGCGTCACGCTCGACGACGTCCTCGCCGTCGCCCGGCACGACGCACGCGTCGAGCTGAGCGAGCGGGCTCTCGACGGCATGGCGATCACGCGGGCGCGCATCGACGAGCTGGCCGGCGCGGCGGAGCCGAAGTACGGCATCTCCACCGGCTTCGGCGCGCTCGCGACGCGCCACATCTCGCCCGACCTCCGCACCCAGCTGCAGCGCTCGCTGATCCGCTCGCACGCCGCCGGCATGGGCGACCCGGTCGAGCGCGACGTCGTGCGGGCGCTGATGTTCCTTCGTCTCAAGACGCTCGCATCGGGGCGCACCGGCATCCGGCCGGTCGTCGCGCAGACGATGGCCGCCCTGCTCAACGCGGGAATCACGCCGGCCGTGCGCGAGTTCGGCTCGCTCGGCTGCAGCGGCGACCTCGCGCCCCTGTCGCACTGCGCGCTCGTCCTCATGGGCGAGGGCGAGGTGCGCGGCCCCGGCGGAGCGATCGTCGACGCCGGCCCGGCGCTCGAGGCCGCCGGCATCACGCCCGTCGTGCTGCAGGAGAAGGAGGGGCTCGCCCTCATCAACGGCACCGACGGCATGCTCGGGATGCTGTGCATGGCGATCGCCGACCTCGAGCAGCTGTGCGACGTCGCCGACGTCACCGCAGCGATGAGCGTCGAGGCGCTGCTCGGCACCGACCGGGTGTTCCTGCCCGAGCTGCACGAGCCGCTGCGCCCCCACCCGGGCCAGACCCGCAGCGCGGCCCGGATGCTCGCCGTCCTCGCCGGGTCGCCGATCGTCGCGTCGCACGCCGAGGGCGACACCCGCGTGCAGGACGCCTACTCGCTGCGCTGCGCGCCGCAGGTGGCCGGCGGCGTACGCGACACGATCACCCATGCGCGGCTGGTCGCCGAGCGCGAGCTCGCCGCCGCGGTGGACAACCCGGTGGTGCTGCCCGACGGCCGCGTCGAGTCCAACGGCAACTTCCACGGGGCTCCTGTCGCCTACGTGCTCGACTTCCTCGCGATCGTGTCCGCCGACCTCGGCTCGATGAGCGAGCGGCGTACCGACCGGATGCTCGACAAGGCGCGCTCGCACGGCCTTCCGCCGTTCCTCGCCGACGACCCCGGTGTCGACAGCGGCCTCATGATCGCGCAGTACACGCAGGCCGCCCTGGTGTCGGAGAACAAGCGCCTCGCGGTGCCCGCGAGCGTCGACTCCATACCGAGCTCGGCGATGCAGGAGGACCACGTGTCGATGGGCTGGTCGGC
>Ga0302299_10001394_pt1 | contig 14514 bp, 12 predicted proteins | sample III_Fen_N3_4_FD_198795 | JGI IMG/M metagenome (GOLD analysis project Ga0302299, IMG submission 198795) | Peat permafrost microbial communities from Stordalen Mire near Abisko, Sweden - III_Fen_N3_4 | ecosystem: Environmental > Terrestrial > Soil > Wetlands > Permafrost | place: Sweden: Abisko... | reverse complement strand
AGCAGGCGTCCGGCGTGCATGGCGGCCTCCCCGAAACGCGTTAGCGCGAGCGGCCGGTCCGGGTGCCCCGGAGGGGTTAGGGCGAGTGCCCGCTCGAAGCTCGCGAGCGCAGCGGCGGTGTCCAGCCCGAGAGCCCGTTCTCCGGCGAGCCCGAGGAAGCGCAGCGCCGGTGCTTCCAGCTCGGAGGCCTGCTCGACCTGGACCGCCGCTCGGGCCAGCTCCAGTGCGGTCGCGTAGTGGTAGGCGAGCACGTCAGCATGGTCTTCCAGCCGTTCCGTGGCCTTGGACTCGATCCACCTGGCCACCTCGACGTGCCGGGTGGCGCGGGAGGCACGCGGGAGCTGGTTGTAGGCGACATCGCGGGCGAGGATGTGCCAGAAGGCGTACTCCGCCTCTCCCGCCATCGACGAGCGCCGGGAGGGGCGCACGAGCTCCTTCCGCGACAGCTCCCGCAGCGTGGCGGTGACGTACTCCGGGTCATGGTCGCCCATCGCCGCCACCGCCCCGGCCCAGAAGACCTTGCCGATCACCGCAGCGTCGGCAAGCAGCGACTTCACTTCAGGTTCCAGCGTGTCCAGACGGGCGGCGATCAACGCCTGCACCGACTCCGGGAACGGCACCTCCGCGCCCTCCCGCAGCTCCCAGCTCTGAGCCCGGCGGACGAGCAGATCCCTGTCCTTCAGCAGGCGGACGAACTCCTCCGCATACAACGGGTTGCCCCCGGCGCGCGCGAGGATCGGCTTCTGTAGCTCGGCGGGGATCAAGGCCGCGTCGAACAACGAGGAGACGAGGCGGGCCGTCTCCTCGTCTGTCAGCGGCACAAGGTTGATCGCGGTCGAGTTTCGCAGCCTCGTCCCGAAGTCCGGGTGCCGCTCGAAGAGCTCGGGGCGAGCCGTGCAGACGAGAAGCAGGGGAACGCCCTCAGCGAGATCGGCCAGGTGCTCCAGGAAGGCGATCATCGCCCCGTCGGCCCAGTGCAGATCCTCGAACACGAGCACCGTCGGGCGCTCCTCCGCGATGCCTTCCAGGAACCTGCGCCAGGCCGTGAACAGCTCCTCCCGCTCCGCCGACGACGTCGCCTCGATCCCGAGCAGCGGCAGCAGACGCTGCCGGAACCAGGCCCGCCCCTCCCCCTCCGGTAGCACGGCGTCGAGCTTCTCCCGAGCCACCGCGGGGGAGTCGGTGTCGAGGACGCCGGTATGGGCCTTCAGGATCTCGCCCAGCGCCCAGAACGTGACCCCCTCCCCATACGGCAGACAGCGGCCCTGCCGCCAGATTGTCAACGCGGGACGAGCATCGATGAAGCCGAACAGCTCGGCCACGAGCCGGCTCTTCCCCAACCCCGGCTCACCGACCACCGTCACCAACTGGACGGAGCTCGAGGCCACGGTCTTGTCGAACAGTCCTTTCAGCAACGCCAGGTCGATCTCACGGCCGACGAACTTCGAGTCGTGCGTCCGCGTCAGATCCGTGCCGAACCGCGCCCTCGCGCTCTTCGCGTGAAAGACCCTGACCGGCTCTGCCTTCCCCTTCACCGTGGCGGGCTCGAGCTCCTCGTAGTCGAACACCACCCGGGTCGCCTCATACGTCGAGACACCCACGGCGACGCCCATCTCCGGCGCCACCGACTGCAACCTGGACGCCGTGTTGATCGCATCCCCCGCTAACACCCGCTCCCCCAGCCCCGGATTCGCCCCCAGCCGCACGAGCGTCTCGCCCGTGTTCACCCCCACCCGCAACCGCAACGGTGCTCCCCCGACAGCTTCCAGCTCCTCCGCGCCCTCCACGATCCGAAGGCCGGCCCTGACAGCACGCTCCGGGTCGTCCTCATGCGCAGCAGGCACCCCGAACACCCCCACCAATGCATCCCCGATGAACTTCTCCACGACACCGCCATGCGCCTCGATCCGCGCGCGAGCCATCTCGGCATACGCGCTCAGCATCCTGTCCACGTCCTCCGGATCCGCCGACTCCGACGCCGCGGTGAACCCGACCAGATCGCAGAACACCACCGAGACGACCTTCCGCTCCTCCGCCACCTGACGCGCAGGCGCCGCGAGATCCGCCCCGCAGAACGGGCAGAACGGGAATGCGCCCGGCAGCTCGTTGCCACAACTCGGACAGCTCTCCACCCGCCGAGTCTACGGAGGCGGGCGCGAGGTGTCACCCACCGCCTCTACAGAGCCCAGGCGTGCTGCCCGGGGAGGTAATGCCGAAGGGGGGAATCGAACCCCCACGCCCTTTCAGGCGCCGGATTTTGAGTCCGGTGCGTCTACCAGTTCCGCCACTTCGGCCTGGGCGGATCGTAGCCCGGGCAGCGGCCGGGGATCAGCTGCGGAGCTCGGAGAGCGGGAACGAGCGGCGGGCGCGCGGGGGAACGAGGAAGTTCTGGCGCCGGGTCGTGAGCAGGACGCTGTTGAAGCCCTGGCCTTCGGCCCGCGGGTCGAACACCAGCGTCGTGCCGTCGGGCAGGACGCCGTCCATCGCGTTCCGGACCCGGTGGAAGTCGTCGCTCGTCGGGTTGAAGACGACGAAGTGCACCCCTGCCGCGGGATCGGCCGACTCGGTGCCGGCGGCGCTCCAGGCGAAGGGGTTGTCGAGCGTGTTGAAGTCGGCCCGTTGAGGGATCGCCGTGCCGGCCGCGTAGACCGTTCCGTCGGGCCCGATCTGGCGCCGCGCGAGGCGCGAGGCCGTCTGCAGCGCGCCGGTATGACCGATCGCACCGTGCGCGCGGTAGCCGCGGCGCACATCCGCGGCACTCGAGATCTCGTCGCGCCCCTGCGCCACGGTGAGCGTCCCTTCCGGCACCTCCAACCCGGGCCGGAAGGTCGTCTGCACCCGGCCCTTGTGGGACGTGTTGACGTACCACTTCTCGAGGTTCTCGTGGATGTGCGAGAGGTGCATGTGCGTGCCGTGCCGGAAGTACCCCTGCGGGATCCGGGCGAGGCCGAGCGTCTCCAGGTTCGCGATCCGCGACGGGCCGAGGTTGTCCTTCAGCGTCGAGGTGAAGCCGAGGAACAGCTCCGCCTTCTCCGGGATCAGGTCGGCCCCCCGAATGCCGGCCTCGAGCGCGAGCGTGCGCGGCAGCCCTCCTCCCGCGAAGCCGCGCCGCACCGTGGTCTTCGCGAAGACGCCGAGGTCCTCGAAGAGGAGCTTCTCGGCCTCGGCGATCGCGGCCTCGCTGTCGCTGCGCAGCAGCACCGCGACGTCGTTCCCCTCCAGCTCGATGTCGGACGGGTCGCTCGGGAACCGGATCGCGTCGAGCAGGGCGGGCTTGCGCGCGCGCACGTCGAGGGGCTGCAGCCGCTCCCACTGCGCTGCCACGTGGCGCCTGAAGTACGGCAGCCCCCAGGCGACGGTGATGCCGAGGCCGGCGGGCGTGGCGGGGAAGCGCGACTCGAGCTCGCGGAGCGCGTCCTCGAGACCGGCCCGCGCCTTCGGGAGATCCGCGGCTGCCACCGTCCCGGTGACGACCGCATGGTGGAGCGGCGGCACGAGCACCTCGACGCCGTTGTCGGTGATCACCTGCACGCCGTCGAGAAGGTGCTGCTCGGGCGGGAGCGACGACGGCGCGGCGGCCCGCTCGGGAGGGCTCGCATGCCGGTCGACGAGCGCGTAGATCCCGGCGGCGCCCGCGACCGCGCCTGCGGTGCCGGCGAGCGCCTGTCGGCGCGTGATCCCCATCAGGCGGGCTTGACCAGCACGAGCCCGTCGAGCATGCGCTTCAGGTTCGTCACGACCTTCGAGAAGGTGAGCGGGAGCGCGACGTGCTCGCTGAGCGTGTAGAGGGAGCCGGCACGCCGCCAGGCGAAGAGGACGTGCCACGAGTCGGCGCCGTGGTTGACGGTGTACATGGTGGCGGTGATCCCGCTCTTCGAGGTCCAGGTGCCGTGCGGATCCTCGAAGCAGGCGATGTTCTTTCGGTAGGTCTTGCCGGCGACGGTCTTCACGTCCTGGCACGTCCTCGGGATCGCCGTCTGACCCGGGTAGCCGCGCAGGATCACGTGGATCTCCTGCGTGTTCAGGCCGGCCGCCTCCTGCCAGGCCCAGCTCTCGAGATACGTGCGATCAGGGCTGACCGAGTCGATGTTGTTCCAGCGGTTGCCGATCTGCGCCACGAGCGGGTCGGGCAGCCAGCTGGGGCAGTAGACGGGGGCCTTGATCCGGTTCGCCAGACGCTGCCAGCCGCCGAGCTGTGCACAACGCGGTGCGGCCGCCTGAGCCCTGGCCTCCCCGACACCCCCGGCGACCCCCAAGGCCGCCGCGAGCAGCGCCAGGCCGAGGACGCCCACGAGGACGGTACGCATGCAGCCGAGTGTAGCTGTGGCCTCCCGGAGGGCCTTCCGGCGCATGCCCACCTGCGGTGAATTAGTATGGCGATCGAACAATCCGAATGGCGCCGCTACGCCGCCGCCGTGTGTGAACCACAGCGTCTCACACGGCTTTGGCGTGACGGCACGGGTGACGAGGAGGCGGAATGCGGATCGGAATCCTGACAGGGGGCGGCGACGTGCCGGGGCTCAACCCGTGCATCAAGGCCGTCGTGAACCGCGTAGCCCACGAAGGGCACGAGGTGATCGGCCTGCGGCGTGGCTGGGCAGCGCTGCTCGAGCACGACCCGGACGACCCCACCTCCGCGGAGAAGTGGTTTCTGCCGCTCGACCCGAACGTCGTTCGCACGATCGACCGCACCGGCGGAACGTTCCTGCACACGTCCCGCACGAATCCGAGCCGTGTTCGTCCGAAGGCCGTTCCTGCTCACCTCGCCCACCGCATCGACGGCGACGGGCCCTTCGACTTCACCGACCACGCACTCCGGGTGATCGAGTCATTGGGAATCGACGTGCTGATCCCGATCGGCGGCGACGACACGCTCTCGTACGGGCTCCGCATGCACGACGAGGGAGTCCCCGTGATTGCGATCCCCAAGACGATGGACAACGACGTTCACGGCACCGACTACTGCATCGGCTTCTCGACCGCCATCACCCGCGGCGTCCAGTTCATCCACAACCTGCGCACGTCGACCGGCTCGCACGAGCGGATCGCCGTCGTCGAGCTGTTCGGACGCTACAGCGGCGAGACGTGCCTGATCACCGCCTATCTCGCCGGCGTCGACCGGGCCGTGATCTCCGAGGTCCCCTTCGACGTCGACAGGCTCGGCAGGCTGCTGATCCAGGACAAGCACTCGAATCCCTCGAACTACGCGATGGTGACGGTCTCCGAGGGCGCGACGCTCGCGGGCGGCGAGATGGTCGTGTCCGGCGAGGAGGACGCCTACGGGCACCGCAAGCTCGGGGGCATCGGCGAGCTCACGAGCGCCCTGATCAAGGAGCGGACGGGCGAGGACATCATCTACCAGCAGCTCGGCTACCTGATGCGCTCGGGCAGCCCGGACTCCCTCGACTTGATGGTGGCCACGAACTACGCGGTGATGGCTGCCGACCTGGCGCTCGAGGGCGCGACCGGCCGCATGGTCGCGCTCCGCAGCGGCACGTACACCTCCGTGCCGATCAGCGCGACGCGCGAAGGCGTGCGGCGGGTCGACGTGGACGAGCTCTACGACGTCGACGAGTACCAGCCCAAGGTCCGCCACGTGGCCGGGAAGCCGATGTTCCTGTATTGAGTAGTCGTCCATGGTGATTGGCGTCCTCACTGCCGGCGGCGACTGCCCCGGTCTCAACGCGGTCGTTCGCGCCGTCGTCAGCCGGGCGGTCGTCACGCACGGCATGGAGGTCGTCGGCATCCAGAACGGCTGGGACGGCCTCATGGAGGGGCACGTCCGAGCGCTCGGGCGCAACGACGTGCGGGGCATCCTGCAGCGCGGCGGCACGATCCTCGGCACCTCCCGCCGCGACCCCTACGTCCATGGAGACGGCTACGCGAGCGTGCGCCGCACGGTGGAGTCGAACGGGATCGACGCCGTGATCGTGGTCGGCGGCGACGGCACGCTGCGAACGGCGCTCGCGCTCCAGAGGGAGGGCCTCCCGGTGGTCGGCGTGCCGAAGACGATCGACAACGACATCGCGGGAACCGACACGACGTTCGGGTTCGACACGGCCGTCTCGATCGCGACCGAGGCGCTCGACCGCATCTCGACGACGGCCGAGTCGCACAACCGGATCATGGTCGTCGAGGTGATGGGTCGCACGAAGGGCTGGATCGCGACCTACGCCGGGATCGCGGCGGGGGCGGATGCGATCCTCGTGCCGGAGCTCGAGACCGACCTCGAGAAGGTCGCCGGCACGATCCGGGCCCGCCACCGCCACGGCCACACCTACTCGATCGTCGTCGTGGCGGAGGGATGCGAGGCGCCGGGCGGCGCGTCCATCAGCGCCGGCGTCGACGCGTTCGGCTTCGAGCGGCTCGGCGGCGTCGGCTACGCCTTTGGCGCCGAGCTCGAGCGGCTGACCGGGTTCGAGACCCGCGTGACCGTGCTCGGCCACCTGCAGCGCGGCGGCACGCCAACGGCATTCGATCGCGTGCTCGCGACCCGGTTCGGCGTCGCCGCGGTCGACCTGGCGGCGGCCGGACGGTTCGGCGAGATGGCCGCGCTTCGCGGCACCGAGGTCGTCGGGGTGCCGCTCGCCGAGGCCTGCGCTGACATCCGCGGGGTCGACCCGGCGTTGCTCGACGTGGCCCAGACGTTCTTCGGCTAGAGGCCGTGGTCAGTCCCCGGCTCGCCGCGATCGACCTCGACGGCACCCTGCTCCGCTCCGACCGCACCGTTTCGGAGCGCTCGCGCACGGCGATCGCCTCGGCGCGCGCGGCGGGGATCGAGGTCGTCGTCGCGACGGCGCGCTCGCCGCGAGGGGCCGGGCCGCTCGCGCAGGAGGCAGGCATCGACGGGCTTGCCATCTGCGCGAACGGCGCCACGGTCTACGACCTCGACGCCGGCCGCATCGTACGCCACACCCCGCTCGCGGCGGCCACCGCCCACGAGCTCGTCCGTGGCCTGCGAAGGCGGTTCCCGGAGATCGTCTTCGGCTGGGAGCACGAGCTGCGCTTCGGCAGCGAGCCCGCCTACGAGGCACTGCGCCGGCCGCAGTGGTGGCCTCGGCCGGAGGACGCGTACGAGCCATGCGACCCGCTCGAGTGGACGCTGCCGATGACGAAACTGCTCGCCCGGCTGCCGCAGGCGGACCTCGAGCACCTTCTCGCCGTTGCGGCGGAGCTGGCGGGCGACGAAGCGTCGGCGACGCTCGCGGGCGACGCATTCGTCGAGATGGCCGCGCCCGGGGTCGGCAAGCAGGTTGCGCTCGCCCGGCTTGCTTCCGACCGCGGGCTCGTGGCCGAGGACGTCGTCGCCTTCGGCGACCACCTCACCGACCGCGCCATGGTGGCGTGGGCCGGTCACGGAGTCGCGGTCGCCAACGCGCATCCCACCGTGATCGCGGTCGCAGACGAGGTGTGCGCGTCGAACGACGAGGACGGCGTGGCGCTCGTGCTCGAGCGCCTGGTGCTGGCGCTCGGGTGACGCATCGGCCTCACTCCAGGCGGTAGACCCTCACCCACGGGCCGGCGAGGTTGCCACCCGGGAAGACGCTGTAGGCGGGCTTCAGGCCGTGGCCGAGTTGCTCGTAGAAGCGGGCCTCGCGCGGGTAGCGATCAGGGGCCGCGAGCACGCGGTCCGTGACGGCGCCCGAGATGACCACCCACTTCACGCCTTTCCCGCGCAGGCGGACGATGTCGCGCTCCGGGTCGGACGCCCTCCCCGGCCCCGGCAACTCGAGGCGCGCTACCGGCCTCCCGGTGAGCGGCAGCGTGGACGGGTCGGCGGCGACGCGCTCTCCGCGGGGTACGTGGGTGTCGACCCAGGCGGCGGCGCGGAGGCGCGTATCGGTGCGGGTCAGCTCCCGTGTGTCGGAGATGCTCCATGCGAGAGGGACGAGGAGCGCCACGAGGGCGAGTGGCACCGCCCAGCGGACACTGCCGGCGAGCACGGCGAGCACGGGTACGAGCGGAAGGACGTAGCGCTCGAAGTGCGCCTGCTGCGGCATCAGGGTCAGCCAGTAGGCGACCGCGAAGGAGAGCAGCACGAGATCGGTGCGGGACCGCCGCAGGAGCGCGGCGACGACCCCGACGGCGGCGACGAGCAGGAGCGGGCCGACGGAGCCCCACAGCCGCTCCACGTACGCCACCGGTGTGACCGGGTCGTTCTCGAAGCCAAGCCAACCCTGGCGCGCGAGGCGCTGCACACGCGAGAAGTCCGCCCACGCCGCCCCTGCGTGGATCAGGACGAAGGGGCTCGTCAGCGCGAACCCCGCGACGGCCAGGAGCACAGCCCGCCCGAGCGGGCGCCACCTCCCCCACCCGGCGACGAGCACCGGCACCGCCGCGATCGCGCCCGGGTACTTGGCGGACGCCGCGATGCCGACCGCCAGCCCGGCCCACTCGATCCGCCCCTCCACCGCGAGCGCGAGCACCAACGTCACCGCGAGCGTGAGGAGCACGTCGGTGACGGCCATGCGCGAGTAGGCCACGTGCGTGGTGGCGACGGCGACGGCGGCCGCGCCCACGATCGCCGCGCCCGTGCCGTAGGCGCGCCGCCCGAGCCACCAGGCGGCGCCGACCCCGCCGAGGCCGATCACGACCGCGACGAACCGGGCCGCGAGGAGCGAGGGCTCATGGAAGAACGCCTGCACCGGCGCGAGCACCGCCATCAGGAGCGAGGGGTAGTCGTACCAGCCCGGGTCGAGATGCCCCTGCCCCATCCGCCACGCGCGCTGGACGATGTTGCCCTCGTCCGGGTTCAGGACCGCGAGCGGCAGCCCGTACCGGATGCCGACCAGGCGAAGGGCGCCTGCGAGCGCGAGGATCGCCGCGAGGGCGATCCTCGGGTCAAACCTCTGGAAGCGCGTCACCGACGAGCGACTCCACGTCGCTGCCGGAGACGATGACCGCGTCGACCCCGGCGCGCTCCAGCTCGAGCACGTCGGAACGGCTCGCTCCCGCGAGCTCCGCGATCGCGAGCTTGCCCGCCGGGATGTCCGGGAGCAGCTCCAGGAGGCGCTCCAGGTGATCCTGGCCGTCCTCGGCGTCCTCGGCCGAGAGCAGCAGGATCTCCGGGTCGACGAGCTCCATGACCTCCTCGAGCTCGTCCTCGTCCCGCACCCGCAGGACGCACTCGAGCCCGCGCGCCTGCGCAGCCTCGACCACGTCACCGACGTCGTCGCCGTGCTCGGCGACGTCGACGACCAGCGCGTCGACGTGCCCGTACTCCTGGGCGAGCGCGAAGGCGAGCACCGGCAGGTGGACGCCGTTGCGGAGCAGCGTGCCCGCCCCGGCCCGCCGGAGCACGAGGCCCTCGGCACCCTGCTCGGCCGCAGCCGCAGCGCCCGCCTCGTCGACGACCTCGACGAGCACGGAGATACCGTCGCCTTCAGCGATTGCCTGGCTCAGCCGGCGTGCACCCGTCACGGTTGATGATGCTACTCGGATCGGTGGCCGCCAGTGCAAAGGGTGCGGATCCGGGCGATCTCGTAGGCTGCGCCCGTGCACGGCGACATCAAGCGGATCTGCCTGCTCGGGGCCGAGTCGACCGGGAAGACGACGCTCGCGCGCTCCCTCGCGCTCGAGTACGGCGACAGCTGGAACCCCGAGTACGGCCGCCCCTACACCGAGATCGGCCGCGACCCCGAGGCGCCGTGGACGAGCGCGGAGTTCACCCACATCGCCCGGATCCAGTGCTGGTACGAGGACTGCCTCACGGCGACGGCGAGACGCGTCCTCTTCTGTGACACCGACGCGTTCACGACGGCCCTGTTCCACGAGGTCTACCTCGGCGAGCCGACCCACGGCTTCGACGACCTCGTCGCCCGGAGCTACGACCTCTACCTCGTCTGCGGGCTCGACGTGCCGTGGCGCCACGACGGGATCAGGGAATTCGAGGAGCAGCGCCACTGGATGCACGACCGCTACGTCGAGCGGGCGCAGGCGAGCGGATCGCCGTGGGCTCTCCTACAGGGGCCGCACGAGGAGCGCATGGCGCAGGCGCGGGCGGCGGTCGACCGGTTGCTCAGCGCCGCGCCGACGGGATGACCAGGCCGGCCTCGTACGCGTAGATCACTGCCTGGACACGGTCGCGGAGGCCGAGCTTGGCGAGGATGTGCGTGACGTGCGTCTTCACCGTCGCATCGCTCAACACGAGTTCCGAGCGGATCTCGCCGTTCGAGCGGCCACGCGCGATGAGCCCGAGCACCTCCAGCTCACGCGGCGTGAGGCGATCCAGGCCCTCGGGCGGCTCCATCGGACGAGGGGAGAGCCGCGCGAACTCCTCGACGACTGAGCGCGTTACCGCGGGAGCGAGCAGCGCTTCGCCGGCGGCGACGACCCGCACGGCGGCGACGAGATCCTCCGGCGGCGCATCCTTGAGCATGAAGCCGCTCGCGCCGGCTCGGAGTGCCTCGAAGACGACGTCGTCGAGGCCAAAGGTCGTCAACACGAGGACACGGGCACTCGATGCAGGCTCGGCGAGGATCCGCCGCGTCGCCTCGATCCCGTCGAGCACGGGCATACGGACGTCCATCAGGATCACGGCCGGATGCCAGAGCCGCGCCAGGTCCACGGCCTCCGCACCGTCGGCCGCCTCGGCGACGACCTCGAAGCCGTCGACCCCTTCGAGCAGCTTGCGGAAACCCGCCCGCACGAGCGCCTGATCGTCGACGACGAGCAGGCGGAGTGTCATGCCCCCGCGGGCAGCCACGCCCGCACCGCGTAGCCCGCATCGGTCGGCCCCACGTCGACCCGCCCCCCGTGGAGCGCCACGCGCTCGCGGATGCCGAGAAGGCCGTGGCCCGTGCCCGTGGCCGCGGTGCGAGCGAAGCCGCCCTCGTCGCGCACGTGGATCTCGATCTCCTCCGGCCTGAACCGGAGAGCCACGAGCACGTGGGCGCCGCCCGCGTGCTTGAGCACGTTCGTCAGCGCCTCCTGGACGATCCGGAACGCGGACAGCTCCACCCCGGGCGCCAGCGGCCGCCGCTCGCCCTCGATCCGAAGCTCGACGTCGATCCCGGCGTCGCGCACCTGGGCGACGAGACCGTCGACGTCCGCCAATGTCGGCTGCGGCGCGAGTGAGCTCTCCTCGCCGAAGCGCAGGACGCCGACGAGACGGCGCAGCTCGACGAGGGCCTCGCGCCCGGTCGCCTCGATCGTGCGGAGCGTCTCCTCGGTGGACGTGGCAGCCGGGTCGAGGACGCTCCGCTCGGCGCCTGCCTGCACCACCATCACGCTCACCTTGTGCGCGACGACGTCGTGGAGCTCCCTCGCGATCTGCGTGCGCTCCAGCTCCGCGGCCTCGCGGATGCGCAGTTCCTGCTCGCGCTCGAGCGCCTCCGCGCGCGCGGTGAGGGCCTCCACCCGGGCCTCGCGCTCGCGGACGACTCGGCGCACCACGACCGTCGCACCCAGCGGGACGCCCGCGAACCACGCGATGCCTCCCACCACGGTCCCGAGCCACGCGCTGGCAAGACCGATCCCGCCGAGCACGACACCGCAGCCGACCAGGAAGTGACGCCTGTCGGTCCAGACGGCGAGCCCGTAGAGGGTGCAGATCCAGGCAACCATCAGCGCAACGGAGCTCGCCGGCCCGGCGACCAGGTCGACGGTCACGTGGGTCGCTGTCACGAGCGTGAGGGCGAGGAGCGGCCGCGCCCGCCTGACCGCGACCGGGAGCGTTCCCGTGAACGCGAGGACGAACCCGAGCCACATCGGCCCGGGGATCGAGTGCGGCCACCAGAGCTCGATCTGCGCGAGGACGAGGAGGCAGAGCGCGAGCGCGAGGTCGAGGCGCACGGGCTCGATCCTGGGCAGCGAGACCCTCATCGCCGCCACCGTACTCCTGTGCGGGCCGCGGCGCATCATCCCGGGGTCGGGTCGGGCCGACGGCAGGATCAGACCGTGGTCTGAGTGGGGAACGGGACGTCGGCCCGATTCGCCATCGGCGCCTCCTCCGTACCGTCGCATCGACCGGGACAACGACCACGGAGGGAAGCGATGAGCAGCATCTGGACGAAGATCGCAGTTGTCGGAGGCGTGGTGTGCGGGCTCGGCGAGCTCGCGCTCTCGCCCAGCATGGACGGTGCGGCGGGAATCTCGATCGCGATCGCGTTCGGCCTGGCGTTCCTCGCCGCAGCGGTCCGGCTGCGCCGGGGCCTCGTGAGCGGCGCGTGGGTCATCGCGGTGCTCGCGACCCTCGAGCTCGCCTTCGTTCCGATGTACCCGCGGCCGAGCGCGTGGGACTGGGCAAGCCAGGGATCGTTCTCGCTCGTGTCGGCCATCGCCCTCGTCGGCGCAGTCGGCTTCATCGTCGAGCGGAGGCGCGGACGCAGGCGCGGGGCCCGCGAAACCCTGGTAGCCGGCTGAAGCCGGTCACCCGCACCTCGCCGTCAGGTGCCGACCGGGTGCCAGACGGTCTTGAGCTCGAGGAAGGCCGAGATCTCCCACGGGCTCTGCTCGTCGCCACCGTGGACGACGCGCTTGACGTTGTCGGCGGCCAGGGTTTCGAGCTCCACGCTGCCCTCGCCGGCGCCCGTGACGTCGATCGCGTTGACGTCCATGTGCGCGGCCAGCACAGGAGCGAGCTCGGCCCGCTGACCCGTGAGCACGTTGAGGGCGCCACCCGGCAGGTCGGACGTCGCAGCCGCCTCGGCGAGCTCGATCGCGGCGAGCGGGTGCGTCTCCGAGGCGACCACGACGACGGCGTTGCCCCCGGCGAGCGCCGGAGCGACCCTGCTGACGAGGCCGAGCAGGGCGGGCTGGTCGGGAGCAACGATCGCGACGACCCCCGTCGGCTCCGGCACGGTGAAGTTGAAGTACGGGCCGGCGACAGCGTTCGAGGAGCCGAGCACCTGGGAGAGCTTGTCGGTCCAGCCCGCGTACCAGACGACGCGGTCGATCGCAGCCTCGACCTCGGCCGCGCCGGAGCACGTCGCGGCGAGGTCGGCGCCGCGCGCCTCCATCATCTCGGCGAGCCGGTAGAGCACCTGGCCGCGGTTGTAGGCGGTCGCGCCGGCCCACCTCGGGAAGGCGCCACGCGCAGCCTTGACGGCGTCACGCGCATCCTTTCGTGAGGCGCGGGCGACGTTCTGCCCCTGCGCCTCGAAGGTGCGGCCGGACTCGGAGCGCGGAAAGGCGCCGCCGATGAACAGCTTGTAGGTCTTCATCACGGGCAGGCGGTCGCTCATTCGAACCTCAGGTACGCCTCGAGCCCGTGCCGGCCGCCCTCGCGGCCGAAGCCGGACTCCTTGTAGCCGCCGAACGGCGACGCCGGGTCGAAGCGGTTGAAGGTGTTCCCCCAGACCACGCCGGCGCGCAGGCGTTCCGCCATCCAGAAGATACGGGAGCCCTTCTCTGTCCAGATGCCCGCCGAGAGGCCGTAGGCGGTGTTGTTCGCCTTCTCCACCGCCTCCTCGGGCGTCCGGAAGGTGAGCACCGAGAGCACAGGCCCGAAGATCTCCTCCTGCGCGATGCGATGGCTCTGCGCCACGTTCGTGAACACCGTCGGCCGGTGCCAGAAGCCGCGGCCGGGAAGGGTGCACTCGGGCTGGAACATCTCGGCCCCTTCCTCCCTCCCGCTCTCGACCAGCTCCTCGATCCGTTCGAGCTGCTCGCGGGAGTTGATCGCGCCGACGTCCGTGTTCTTGTCGAGCGGGTCGCCCACCCGAAGGGTGCTCATGCGGCGCTTCAGCTTCGCGATCAGCTGCTCGGAGACGGACTCCTGCACGAGCAGCCGCGAGCCCGCGCAGCAGACCTCGCCCTGGTTGAAGAAGATCCCGTTCACGATCCCCTCGACCGCCTGGTCGAGCGCGGCGTCGTCGAAGACGATGTTGGCGGCCTTGCCTCCGAGCTCGAGCGTGAGGCGCTTGCCGGTTCCCGCAATCGCGCGCTGGATGTCCTTGCCGACGCCGGTCGAGCCGGTGAAGGCGATCTTGTCGATGCCCGGGTGCCGCACCATCGCGGCCCCCGTCTTCCCGTCACCCGTGACGATGTTGACGACGCCCGCCGGCAAGCCGGCCTGGCGGCAGACGTCCGCGAACAGCAGCGCCGTCAGAGGCGTCGTGTGCGACGGCTTCAGCACGACGGTGTTCCCGCATGCGAGCGCCGGGGCGATCTTCCAGGCCAGCATCAGCAGCGGGAAGTTCCAGGGTATGATCTGCCCGGCGACGCCGAGCGGCTGCGGCCGTCGGTTCGGGAACGCGTACTCGAGCTTGTCGGCCCAGCCTGCGTAGTAGAAGAAGTGGGCTGCCGCAATGGGCAGGTCGACGTCGCGCGACTCCTTGATCGGCTTGCCGCTGTTCAGCGACTCCGCGACGGCGAACTCGCGGGCGCGCTCGAGGAGGATCCGCGCGATCCGGAACACGTACTTCGCCCGCTCCGAGCCCGGCAGCCTCGACCAGCGCTCGTCGAACGCCTCGCGCGCGGCGGCGACGGCGATGTCGACGTCCTCTTCGCGTGCGAGAGCGATGTCGGCGAGGTGGTCCTCGTTCGCCGGCTCGATCGTCGAGTACCACTCAC
>Ga0302299_10001393_pt1 | contig 14517 bp, 12 predicted proteins | sample III_Fen_N3_4_FD_198795 | JGI IMG/M metagenome (GOLD analysis project Ga0302299, IMG submission 198795) | Peat permafrost microbial communities from Stordalen Mire near Abisko, Sweden - III_Fen_N3_4 | ecosystem: Environmental > Terrestrial > Soil > Wetlands > Permafrost | place: Sweden: Abisko... | reverse complement strand
TGCCGGCGAGCGAGCCCGGGTTCCACGCGCCGCGCGAGCTGCGGGTCCGCGGCCAGGCGCTGCTCGGCGCCGAGCTCAAGGTCCGCGGCTACGTGACCTGGATCTACGACTGCGTGGCCGAGCTCGAGCGCGCCAACCCGCGCGCCGGGCGCGCCCAGCTCGAGGCCGCGATCGAGCGCGAGCCGGCGCTGTGCGAGCGGCCGATGTTCAGCCTGGGCGACGCGCGCGACGCGTCCCGCGAAGCGTCGATCTGGGTGGTCGACGCGCCCAGGTCGCCGGGCGGCGCGCCGGCGCTCGCGGTCGGTGACTACGTGGTGGTCACCGGGGCGTGGGGCGGCGCGTCCGCCATCGACAGCACGGCGACCGGCGTGCTCGCCTACAAGGCGCTCGCGCACGCGGCGCCCGGCCCGGCGCCCGCGCTGGTGTCCGCGAGCCCGCCCGAGCCGCCCGAGATCGCGATCGACACGACGGTCCCGCTGCGCGCGATCGTCGACACCACGATCCGCAACACGTCGGTCGACGCGCTCAACGCGTGCAACCGGGCGAACGCGCGCAAGCAGTACGACGCCGCGCTCGTGAGCTGCCGGGCGGCGACCACCGCGTGGCCCGACAACCACCTCGCATGGTACGCGGCTGCCGGGGCACACCTCGCCCGGGCCGAGTGGGACCAGGCGGTGATCGCTGCCGAGCGCGCCGTCGCGCTGAGGCCAGATCAGGCGATGTATCAGCTCGTTCACGGCATGGCGCTGTACGAGGCCGAGCGCCAGCGCGCCCGCGCGGCACCGATCGCACGACGCGCGAGGCCGTCGCTCGACGCGGCGCGCGACGCGCTGGTCAGAGCGACCCGGCTCGGGCCCAAGCTATGGCGCGCGCACTACTACCTCGGGCGCGTCTACCGCGAGCTCGACGACGCCCGGCGGGCCGCGGAGCAGCTCGGCGCGGCGATCACCGCGCACCCGCGGTATCGCCTCGGCTACATCGCGCTGATCGAGCTGTACCGCCGGTGGGGCTACGTCGACCAGGCGCTCGCGGTCGCGCGGCTCGGCACTTCCCACGTGGCGACCGCCGAGGCCGGCGAGCTGTGGTTCGAGGTCGCCATGGTGTACGAGGCCCGGCGCGCCGACCGCGAGGCGCTCGACGCGCTCGATCACGCGCTGGCCAGTCGCCCCGACGACGCGAGCTCCAAGCTACAGCGTGGCCAGCTCTACGCGCGCCGGGCCGACCTGGCGAGCGCCCGGCGCGATCTCGAGGACGCCGCGCGCTCGGCAGATCCCGGTGCCGTGGCGGTCCGCCAGGTCGCGGCGCGTTTGCTCGACGAGCTCGCCGGGCACGACGAGCCCGCCGGGGCGCGGTGCACGCGGGGCTGCCGCGTGTATCGCCCGTCGACCCAGCCGTACCAGCCATGGACGACGGAGGACGCGAAGTACCGGTTCTAGTCCCGTCCTCCGAGCACTCGCCACGAGTCGTCGACGCGCGCGGTGGACGTGAGCTTGGAGTGGACGTGGTCGTGGTCATGAGCCGCCCGCGATCACCACCGTCTCGTCTACCCGCTTCGGCGTCGAGGACTTCAGGACACCAGAGGCAGCCTGGCGCCGCACGCCACGCAAGGCGACGTGCCTCGAGTAGGCGTCAACGGCTCGTGAAGGCTCGCCAGCGCCGTGGCATAACGGGTCCGTGATCCAGCGCGTCTTGCTCGTCAGCATCCTCGTGATCGCGGCGCCCGTGCTCGCACACGCCGGCCCCGGCAGCGGCAGCCCCGACGGCGGCAAGCTCGTGCCCGACGACCTGCCGGGGCCGCAGCCCGAGGTCGCGCCGCACGGCAAGCTCGATCTCCCGGCCGTCCCGGGGTTCGAGCTGGCGCCCGCCGAGCCCGGGTTCCACGCGCCCCGCGAGCTGCGAGTCCGCGGCAAGCGGCTGCTCGGCACCGAGCTCAAGGTCAAGGGCTACGTCACGTGGATCTACGACTGCCCCGCGGCGCTCGCCGCCGGCAACCCCAAGGCGACGCGCGCGCAGATCCTGGTCGCGATCGACAAGGATCCGACGCTGTGCGAGCGGCCCAAGCTCTACCTCGGCGACAGCAAGACCACGCCGCGCGACGTGGCGCTGTGGGTGGTCGACGTGCCGCGCCCGCCGAACAAGCTGGAGCGAGTCCACCTACCCAAGGCCGAGCTCGCCGCCTGGCCCGCGGTCCCCAGGGTCGCGGTCGGTGACTACGTGGTCGTCACCGGGACGTGGGAGATCCGCTCGCCGCACGGCGAGCACAACACCGACGGCCTCATCGTCTACAAGGCGGTCGAACGCGCCACGCCGTCCACCACCCCCGCCCCGGCGTCCGCGCCCGCCGAGGCCGCGAGCGAGCCAGCGATCGCGGTCGTGACCAAGGCGCCGCTCCGCAAGCCGGTCAGCGAGGCCACCCGCAACGCGTCGGTCGGCCACCTCAACGACTGCAACAGGGCGGTCGTCGCACACCAGCTCGACGCTGCGATCGCGGCTTGCGCACAGGCGACCCAGACGTGGGACGGCAACCACCTGGCCTGGTACTCCGGCGCGAGCGCACACATGGCCAGGAGCGAGTGGCCCGAGGCCGTGGCTGCCGTCGAGCACGCCGTCACCCAGCGCCCCGACCAGGGCATGTACCAGCTGTACTACGGGGTCTCCTTGTACGAGGCCGAGCGCCAGCGCGCCGCCCAGGATCAGGCGCGCAAGGAAGGCAAGACGCCCGGCGAGGTCGTGATCGACCCGTCGACGCTCAGGCTCGACGCCGCGCGCGACGCGCTGCTCCGTGCCGTCAAGCTCGCGCCCGAGCTATGGCGCGCGCACTTCTACCTCGGCCGCGTGTACCGCGATCTCGACGACAGCAAGCGCGCCGCCGAGCAGTTCACCGCCACGATCGCCGCGCACCCGGCCTACCGGTTCGCCTACATCGCGCTGATCGAGCTGTACCGGCGCTGGGACTACCTCGATCAGGCGCTCGCCGTCGCCGTGCTCGGCACCAGCAACGTCCCGGCGGCCGACGCGGCCGAGCTGTGGTTCGAGGCCGGCGCCGTGTACGACGCCAGGCACGCCGACGATCAGGCGATCGACGCGTACACCCGGGCGCTCGCCGGCAAGCCCGACGACGCGGCCAGCCGCCTGTCGCGCGGGCAGGTCTACCTTCGCAGGGGCGACAGCGCGAACGCCAGGCGCGACCTCGAGGAGGTCGTCAAGTCGACCGATCCACGGATGGCGGCTTCGAAGCAGCTCGCGAACCAGCTCCTGCTCCAGCTCTCGAGCAAGAAGCACTGACGACTCGTGACGAACGCGCAGCCGTCAAGCTGCAGGTCTCGGGACAGCGTTCCCGGCCATCACTTCGACGGCCTCGTTCGCGGCGCCCGCCGCGCGGAATCTGCGCGACGAGGCACGTCGGCCGGGGTGCGGTCTGAGGTTAGGATACGGGCGTGACCACACCCGGCTCTCCTTCCCGGCAATCGGCGACGCGCACCGCGCTCGCCGGCCTCATCGGCAACGTCCTCGAGTGGTTCGACTTCGCGGTGTTCGGCTTCTTCTCGACCGAGATCGGCAAGCAGTTCTTCCCTGACTCGAGCCCGAGCGCGCAGAAGCTCAAGGCGTTCGCCGTGTTCGCGATCGGGTTCGGCGGCCGCCCGATCGGCAGCATCGTGCTCGGCAGGGTCGGCGACCGGATCGGCCGGCGCGCGCTGTTGACCGTGTCGATCGCCCTGATGGGCGGCGCGACGCTGCTGCTCGGCCTTCTGCCAGGCTACGCGGCGATCGGCGTCGCGGCGCCGGTGCTGCTGGTGACGCTGCGCCTGATCCAGGGCTTCTCGCTCGGCGGGGAATTCACCGGCTCGATGGTCTACACCACCGAGCTCGCGCCCCAGCGCCTGCGCGGCCTGGTGAGCAGCTCGACGGCGGCAGGCACGACGCTCGGCTTCATCCTGGGCTCGGCGACCGCGGGGATCGTGACCTGGGTGCTCGGCAAGGACGCAGCCGCAGCCTGGGGCTGGCGGATCCCGTTCGTGGGCAGCATCCTGTTCTGCGTCGCGGGCTGGCTGCTCCGCCGCGGCATCCACGAGACCGAGGCCGGGCAGAAGGCCGCCGAGGATCGCGCGCCGATCCTCGCCTCGCTGTTCGCCGACTTGCGGCCGATCGTGCAGACCTTCGGCATCGTCGCGATGACCAACGCGGCGTACTACATGGCGTTCACCTTCGCGCTCGATCGCCGCAAGAGCGCGGCCCCCGATGGTGGCTCGGCGTTCTTCCTCGCCAACACGCTCAGCCTGATCGCGGTCCTAGTCTCGAAGCCGCTCGGCGGCTGGGTCTCGGATCTCTATGGCCGGCGCCGCACGATGATCGCGCTGACCGTGACCGGCATGGCGCTCATCTACTTCTCGCTCCAGCTCATGATGACCGGCACCCCCAACGAGTTCATGCTCGGTCAGCTGATGCTCGGCGTGCCGATGGGCATGGCGCTCGGGCTCCAGGGCGCCATGGTCGTCGAGATCTTCCCGCTGCGCGGCCGGGTCACCTCGATGAGCGTGGCCTACAGCGTCACGCTCGCGCTGTCGGGCGGGATCGCGCCGTTCGTCGCGACCTGGCTGATGGACGTGCTGGGCCAGCCAACCGCGCCGGCGTACTACGTGATGGCGTATGGCGTCATCGGCCTCGCGGTGCTGTTGCCGATGCGCGAGACCAACACCAACCGGCTCGATGTCCTCGACGGCACGCCGGCGCTCGCCACCGAGCCGCGGCCTGCGGCGTAGCGCACGTTCGTCGACGATCGACCGAGCGCGCCAGTCGAGCGCTCCGTGACACGCACTCCCGCACGGCACCGTAAGCTGCCATGCGGGGACGAGGATCGGTGTGACACTCCCGCGCGCGTGAAGGTCTCCGAATGCTCGCACACGGGCGATCGGCGCGACTGCGAATCGCGGCAGACTGCCGCCATGCAGCAACAACCCTCGGTGTTCTTGCCCTGCGCCCACCTGCTCGCGGCCGGGCTGCTCGCCGGTTGCGTCGCGACCGCTGATCCGGCGACCGCCGACGAGGCGGTGCGCGCCGGCGATCATCACGCCCCGCTCGTGGTGACCGATCGCGGCGCGGTCCGCGGCGTCGCGACCGCCACCACGCGCGCGTTCCGCGGCATCCCGTACGCCGCGCCGCCCGTCGGGGCGCTGCGCTGGGCGCCGCCGCAACCCGCCGCGCGCTGGCACGGTGTGCTCGACGCCAGCCAGTTCGCCAGCCATTGCCCGCAGACCCAGAGCTCGTTCGGCCGGCCGAGCGACACCGAGGACTGCCTGTATCTCAATGTCGTCGCGCCCGCGCGCCACCACGGCGATCGCGACGACGACCGCGACGACCACGATCGCGCGCGCCACGGCCACGGCGGGCACGGCCTCGCGCCCGTGATGGTGTGGATCCACGGCGGCGCGCTGGTCACCGGGGAGAGCGACGACTACGACCCGACCCGGATGGTCGAGCAGGGCGACGTCGTGGTGGTCACCATCAACTACCGGCTCGGCGCGCTCGGCTTCCTCGCTCACCCGGCGTTCACCGCCGAGTCGGCCGACCACGCGTCCGGCAACTACGGCCTGCTCGATCAGCAGGCCGCGCTCGGCTGGATCCAGCGCAACATCGAGCGGTTCGGCGGCGATCCGACGCGCGTTACGATCTTCGGCGAGTCGGCCGGCGGCCTGAGCGTTCACTCCCAGCTCGCCTCGCCCCGCGCCCACGACCTGTTCCACGGCGCGATCGTCGAGAGCGGTGCGTACCAGCTCGCGCAGCCGTCCCTGGCCACCGGCGAGGCAGCGGGCGCCGCGTTCGCCGCCGGCGCAGGCTGCGCCGATCAGTCCGCCGCGTGTCTGCGCGGCCTCACCGTCGCGCAGGTGCTCGCCACCCAGGCCACGGGCCTGGGCACCGCGACGCCTGTCATCGACGGCAAGGTGCTCACCCAGTCGGTCGCCGCCGCGTTCGCCACCGGCCAGTTCAACCGGGTTCCGGTCATCGAGGGCTCCAACCACGACGAGTTCCGGCTGTTCGTCGCGGGCTCGGAGCTGACCAGCGGCCCGCTGCCGGCGGTCGCCTACCCCGCCGCGATCCAGGGCGCGCTCGGCGTCCCGGCGGGCCTCGTGCCCGTGCTCGTCGCGCAGTACCCGCTGACCAGCTTCGCGAGCCCCGGCCTCGCGCTGGCCACGCTCGGCACCGACGCGATCTTCGCGTGCAACGCGCGGTTCGCGGCGCAGCAGCTATCGCGCTTCGTCCCGACGTTCTCCTACGAGTTCAACGACCCCAGCGCGCCGCAACCGCTGCTACCGCCGGTGAGCTTCCCGTACGGCGCGTATCACGGCGCCGAGATCGAGTACCTGTTCACCGTCCCCGCGGTCGTACCGGTCGCGCCGTTCGACGCCGCCCAGCAGGCGCTGTCCACCGCGATGATCGACTACTGGACGTCGTTCGCGCATACCGGCCATCCCGGCACGCGCGCCACGCCGGCGTGGGCGCCGTACCAGGCCACCCTCGACACCACGCAGGGGCTGGTCCCCGCGGTCCCGCGCTCCGAAGCCGGCTTCGCCGTCGATCATCGGTGCGCGTTCTGGGATGCGGCGCGCCGCTGACCACGACGAGCCAGACACAGCCCTGGCTGGCCCGGCCGAAGCGACGCCGGTCAGCCGTCGAGGCCGGGCAGCAAGCCGATGATCCGCTCGCCGTAGTGCGCGCCCGCGACGACCGCGAGGCAGATCGCCACCGCGACCGGCGCCCAGCTCGCCCAGCGGCGCGGCCCGGGTTCCTCGACCGCAGTAGCGCCATCGAGCAGGCGGTAGATCCGGTCGGAGAACGCCGCCGCGCCGTCGGGATCGGCCACCAGGCAAGCGTGGACCTCGCCCGCCGGGGCACGGGTCAACCGGGCGGCCTCGATCAGCGCCGCCGCGAGATCGCTGCCGTCGACGCGCTCGCACGCCTCGGCGTCGCGCGCCAGCTCGAGCGCGTGGCGCCAGTCGGAGAACCGCTGCCGCGCGCCGGGCACGGGCCACTGCAGATCGGTCGCGAGCTGGGCGAGCCACAGCCGCAGCGGATCACGGTGCCGCACGTGCGCCTGCTCGTGCGCGAGCGCGGCGTCGAGCGCGCGGCCATCGAGCCGGGCGGCCAGCTCCGGGGCGACCACCACGCGCGGGCGCAGCAACCCGGTCGTCATCGCCACCGGCGGATGCGCGGGCGCGCGGAACGCACGGGCGGCGCGCACCACCGCACGCAGCGCGATGAACGCGAACACTGCGGCGAACGCGAGCACCGGGGCGTCGGCCGGCTCTGCTGCCTCGGGCTCCTGCAGGGCCCAGCCGATCAGGAATGCCAGGATGAGCGCTGCCGGGACGACCGGGAACCACAGCCGACGCCAGGCGGCGCGCTCGTGCTCGCGGGCCGCACCGGGCGGGCGCAGCCGCAGCGTGAGCGCGCCAGCCACGACGAGCGCGGGCCCGCACAGCACGCACGCGAGCGTGGTCAGGACGATCTCACGATCCATCGCGGACCTTCCGGCGCTCGGCGGTGATGCGGGCGAGCTCGCCGAGCAACTCGGGATCGAGCGACTCGATCGCCTCCACGAGGCACGCGATCGCCGGCACAGGATCGCTGCCGACGAGCCGGGTGATCGTCTCCTGCGCGCGTGCGCGATCGACGTCTTCGCGAGGGATCGCGGGCTGGTACGAGAACGCCTTGCCGACCCGGATCCGCGAGCAACAGCCCTTCATGTGCAGCCGGTCGAGCACGGTCGCGGTCGTCGTGTACGCCAGCCCCGCGGGCTCGCCGACGCGGGTGTGGACCTCGCGCGCGGTCGCGGTGCCGAGCTCCCAGAGCACGACCATCACGGCGTACTCGAGGTTCCCGGCCAGCGCAGGATGCGAAGGTTTCACAACCTCGCGATATTACGACCGCGGTCGTAGGCAGTCAATTCGAATACCGTCGGTGGCGAGGTTCCTGACCGTGACCAGCTTCGACGAGCCGGGCGAGCGTGACCGTTCCCACGACGAGACCGTTGCGCGGCTGCGCGCGCTCGCCACCGACGGCGTTCCGCCCCGCGCGAGCGCGCTCCCCGGTGAGCTCTATGGCGCGGCGTTGCGACACTTCGGCTCGATCGCACGCGCGCGCCGTGCAGCCGGCTTGCCCGAGACCGTCCCGCCGAGGCGGCGCTGGACCCAGGCGACGGTGCTCGACGAGCTTCGCCGGCTGCATGACCTCGGCCTGCGGATCCGCGACCGCGACCTCCGCACCGCCGGCCACGCCGGGGTCGCGCAGGCCGCGCAGCTGCTCTGGGGCGGCCTCTCCCGTGCTCGCCGGATGGCGGAGATCTCGGAGGTCCGCCGCGCCGCACGCCGTCGCGAGCCGTGGGATCCGGACCGCGTGATCTCCGAGATCCAGCGCCTGCACGCGGATCGCCGCCCCCTCGCGAGCTCCAAGGTAGATCCGCGCCTCTACCTCGCCGCGCGGCGCTACTTTGGCGCCTGGGGTGAGGCGATCGACGCCGCCGGGCTCGACTACGACCGGGTCCGACTGCACGCGCCGTCGTACCCGGCCGGCCACCTGCTCGACCAGCTCCGCGCGCTCGCCGCCGCGCAACCGGACCTCACGGCGTCGCAGCTGGAGGATCATCCGCTCGCCCAGATACTGCGCCGGCGGTTTCGCTCGCTCCCCGCGGCGATCCGCTCGGCCGGGCTCACCGCGTGGCCGCGCCTCGAGCGCCGCCCGGTGCCGACCCCCGAGCAGACGCTGGCGGCGATCCGCGCCCGACGCGACGCTGGGCGCTCGCTGCTCCGCCGCGAGGTCCGCCGCGACGACGGTCCGCTGGTCCGCGCCGCGGTGCGCCACTTCGACAGCTGGCAAAACGCGCTCGCCGCCGCCGGCTGACCGTCGGACGATCCGTCACGCGTCAGCGATCCGTGGCCGTGCAGGTCAACGGGGCTGACCCGGTCACCGCACCCGCAGCGGCGGCGCGGTCAGCGGTCCGAGCGTATCGAGCAGCGCCAGCGCCAGCGCTGCCGCCGGCGCGAGCGCGATGAGATCCACCGTGCCGCGCTCGCCGAGGATGTCGAGGATCGCGGCGCAATCGGTGACCGCCTGCCGCGCACGCACGTACAGCACCCGCCGCGCATGCATGTCGGCGAGCGCCAGGCCCTGCGCGACGAGCTGCGGCACCATCGACGCCTTGCGATCCAGCTGATCCCGCAGGTGGAACCGCTCGGTCGCCGCCAGCTCGGTCACCGCGAACGCCCGCGCCGTGAACGCGAGCGCCTGGCGATACACGATCGCGCGCCCTGCGCCCTCGTGGGGCGACCCGGCGCCTCCCGCACCGTGCGATCCCGCGCCGAGCTCGGCATCGCTCGGGCGGTACTGGAACCGGATCGCGAACGGTGGGGTGTCGGGCATCTTCGTATCCGTAACACCCGAGCGGCCGCGTTTCATCGCCGGCTGCCCCACCCGTACCCGTGATCCCGCCCCTGACCGCGCGCTGGACGTGCACACGTCACACGGCGCGACGCAGGCGCTGCGCCGCCGCGGCTGTGCCACGGGCCGCGCCGCGGCACGCCAGCGGGCACGCGGGTTGCTGCTGGTGCGTAGATGACCCTCCGCTGGCTGCACCCGGTCCAGCGCGCTGGCATGCCACACCCGCGGATGGCACCGCGCTGGCTCGCCGCGCTGATGCTGACCGTGCTCGGCTGCGGCCGGCAGCCCCCGGCCCCGATCCTGGGCTTCGACGAGCGCCACGCGACCCCGCCTGCTCGTGACACGGCGGCGCCGCGCCCCGCGTTCGATCGCCCCGCGATGGTCGCGTTCCACATGCGGCGCCACTTCGACGACCTTCGCGCGATCGAGTCGATGGTGCTCGCGGGCAAGCTGCGCGACGCCAGGGCGCTCGCGTTCCTGCTCACCCGGCCCCCGCCGGACCCGGCGTTCACCGCGTGGACCGCCGAGACCGCGCGCGTCGCGGATGCGGCCATCGCGCTGAGCGACGCGCGCAGCCTGGGCGAGGCGTGCCGCCGCATCCCCCGTGTGTGGGTGGCGTGCGCGGAGTGCCACCAGCGCGCGCAGGCCGTCGCGGTGTTCGGTCCGCCGCCGCCCCTGCCACCCTCGCGCGCGACACCGGAGGCCCTTCTCGCCCGCCACCACTGGGCGGTCGATCGACTGTGGGAGGCGATGGTCGGAGGCTCCGCCGAAGCGTGGCGCGGCGCCCTCGAGATCCTCGCCGACACCCCGCCGCCGTCGACCGCGCGGCCCGACGGCGACCACCTCGCGCGCCAGCTGCGCGAGCGCGCGCGTGCCCAGCTCGCGTCGCCGCTCGCCACCTCGCTCGACCAGCGCGCCGTCGCCTACGGCGAGCTGCTGGTGACCTGCGCGGCGTGCCACGCGACCGCTTCACGGTAGTCGGCGCTCACCCCGACGGCGGCCGATCGAACCACGCGAGCCACTCGGTCAACAGGCCGAGCCGCGCGCGGTCGACCGCGTACACGCGATTCCGGCCCTGCCGCACGAGCGTGAGCAGGCCCGCGTCGACCAGCACGCGCAGGTGGCGCGTCGTCGTCGGCCACGCGTGGGCGAACCGCCCCGCGATGTCACCGGCCGTCATCGCGCCCCGCAGGTGCACCGTCAAGAGGATCTGGCGCCGCGCGGGGTGCGCGATCGCCGCGCACACCGCCTCGAGCGCCTCGAGCCGGGTCCGGGCGTCGAGCGTCAGGGCGCGCCGACCTCGCCGAGCGCCTCGAGCGTGATCAGCGACATGTCGGCGAGGTGAGGCCCCATGGTCTCCCACACCGCCATCACCTCGGGCAGCTGGTGGGCCAGATCCGACGCGCCGCCATCGCGCCACTGAAACCGCTCGACGAGGAACGCCCCCGCATCCGGCTTGCGGAGGTCGGTCGCGCGATGGACCTGCACCGGCGCGTCGGTCAAGAGGCCCGACGCGCGGAGCACCGCGCCGTGCCGCGCGACGATCGTCTCGAGCGCAGCGAGCTGGCCGGCCTTCGGGCGGTAGATGACCAGGCGATCGACGGGACGGGTGGAGTTGTTCGGCTTGACCATATTTAGCGTTCTAGCTAAATGATGAACGCAGATCAAGCGAAACGGGACGCTCGCCCTTCGCGCGCAGCTCCGCAGAAGCGGCAGGGCGACGCTCCCGCTGTTGAACCTCTCGGAAGGCGGACGATCCCGCCGCTTGAACCGTGCGCGCAAGTCCGGGGAGTGGCGTCGACGGCTGCGGGATCCGGTACGGTCCGCGGGTGCGCGCCATCCTGCTCCACGGGTTCGCCGGTGACCCCGCCGGCTGGGACGACGTCGCGCTCGACGCCGAGCGAATCGCGCTGCCCGGTCACCCGGGCGGCCCGCCGGTCGCGCGCGACTGGGCCAGCAACCTCGCCACGATCGCCTCACAGATCGGGCGCTGCGACGTCGTGATCGGGTACTCGCTCGGGGCCCGCGTCGCCCTGGGCCTCGTGATCGGCGGCCACGCGCCGCGCGCCGTCCTGATCAGCGCGAACCCGGGCATCGCCGAGCACGAGCGCGTGGCGCGCCGCGCCGGCGACGCCGCGTGGGCGCGGCTGGCGCGCGAGCGCGGGATCGCGGCGTTCGTCGAGGCCTGGGAAGCCCAGCCGCTGTTCGCGACCCAGGCGCGCGCGCCCGAGGGCCGGCGCGCCGCGCGGCGCGCCCGCCGGCTCGCGCTCGACCCCGAGCAACTCGCTCGCAGCCTCGAGGCGATGGGCCTGGCCGAGATGCCCGACTACCGCGCCCAGGTCGACGCGCGCATAGCGCTGATCGCGGGCGCAGCTGATCCGAAGTACCTTGCGATCGCCCGCGCGCTACCCGCCCCGCTCACCGTGATCGCCGACAGCGGCCACGATCCCGTGCTCGAGCAACCCGCAGCGCTGACCCGGGCCTTGCACGACGCGCTCGCGGCCGCCGCTCCTCGCGGCCCGACCGTCCCGGCGCAGGGCTGAGAGCCTGGGCACGATTCGGCGCGCCGGGGTCGTGAGCACCAGACTCCCCGCGCCCAGCACTTCTCCCCGAACCGATCGAAGATCTCCGTCGGCGAAGTCGTGCGAGGGTCAGGGCTGTGGGCGGGTGCGGAAGGCCGGTGAGCTGCGCGCTGGGTCCGCCCGGCCAGTCGAGACGCGCAGGTCACGGGCCGAGCAGCCGTCCACACGCGATCTCCAGCGGCCCTCCGCCAAGCGTACGCGGCCTCGCCAACGTCGCCGGCAACGCCTGTCTGTTCGCGCTGACCCAAACCTCCTGCGCGCCGCCGGCGCGATCGCCGCGGCCCCCAGGCCGCCGTCTCGTGGGCGTCGCGGTCACCGCCGGCTTGCGGTCCCGTGCGGCGCGGCGAACCGTGCCCAAGCTCTGCTCTGAGCCCGCGCGGCGCCACCCGGTGCATCACGGCACTCGCTGGCCCTCGAACGTCGCGCCGCTCTGCGTGACCCTGATCGTGGTCGCGCGCCCCGCGCTCGGCTCGAACACCAGGGTCGCGCCGAGCTCGCGCAGCAGGAAACGCCTGTCGCCCTGGGAGACCAGCCTCGGCCGCGCCGTGCCGCCGTCGCGGCGCGCGTACAGCTTGCCGTCCTGGGCCTCGACGATCAGCGTCTGGCCCATCGCCGCGAGCTGGTAGCGCCCGACGAGCTCGGCGGCCTCGCTCGCGCTGACCGCGAGGTCTCGTTCGGCGGGCCGCGGGATCGCCAGCACGCGACGGGCGATCGCCTCGCCGAGCTCGTCGGCGAACCCGCCCTCGGTGTCGACCAGCACGGCCACGTAAAGCTCGTCGTCGGGGTAGTACGCCAGCGTGGCGACGAACCCGTTGATCCCGCCGCCGTGCACGAGCGCGCGGTGACCACCGAGCTCGGACACGAACAGGCCGAGCCCGTAGCCGAACTGGCTGCCATCGCCGAGCGTCACCGGCGCGGTCATCGCGCGCCACGCCGCCGCATCGACGACGCGCCCGTGGCTCAGCGCGCGGCTCCACGCCACCACGCCCGGCGCCGTGGCGCACAGCGCGCCCGCCGCATAGGCGTAGACCATCTTGATCGGGCGCGCGGCGGTCCGCGCGCGATCGCCGAGCTCGTAGCCGCGCGCCGCGTTCGGGTAGTCCTGCTCGTCGGGACAGTACCGGATGCCGGTCGCGCCCGACGCGGCGATCACGTGGTCGCGCACGTAGTCGGCGTAGGGCTGGCCGGACACGCGCTCGATGATGAGGCCGAGCAGGTAGTAGCCGGAGTTGCTGTACGACCACCGGGTGCCGGGCTCGAAGTCGAGCGGCGCGGCGGCAAACTGCGCCACGAGCTCCGCTCCCGGCCGTTGCTCGGCCATGTGGTCATGAAACCACGGTAGGCCGTGCTCGTAGTCCCGGATGCCGGAGGTGTGGGTCAGCAGGTTGCGCAGCGTGATCCGCTTGCCGTGGCTCGGGTAGTCCGGGAGGTAGCGCGTCAGATCGTCGTCGAGCGCCAGCTGGTGGGCCGCCGCGAGCGAGAGGATCGCGGCCGCGGTGAACTGCTTGGTGATCGAGCCGATGCGAAACACCGTGTCCGCGGTGACGGGCGTGCCGTGCTCGACGTCGGCCAGGCCATAGCCCTTCGCGACCACGGTCTCGCCATGCCACACCACGGCGACCGCGAGACCCGCCGCGGGCGTGCGCCTGACCTCGTCGGCGGCGAGCTCGTCGATCGCGGCGGCGAGCTCGCGAGGGTGGCTCACCGGCGAGCGCGGAGCGGGCGCTGGGCTGCCGCACGCGCCGAGGCCGAGGCACGCGCTCGCCAGCCACGCGACCCGGCGGGTGGTCGGCGTCATCGGCTCACCTTGCTCGCCGCGCGGCCGAACCGCTTCATCAGCGCGCGATAGCCGGTGGCGTCGCGGGTCAGCAGCGCATCGCGCCGCGCGAGCACGCGGCGGAGCTTGTCGGAGTGTCCCCCGGCGCGCGCGAGGCTCTCGAGCTCGGCGATCGCGAGCTCGTCGGCGAGGGCGCCGTGATAGACCCACGCCAGGAACGGGCTCGCCGTCCAGATCGCCTGGTGAACCCCGGTGAGGCCCGGGGTCAGCAGCGCTTGAACGTGGGTCGCACCGTCGACCACCAGGTTGAGCCACTGGCCCGGCCAGCGCGCGAGCGCGGCCTCGCCGTCCGTGGCGCAGTAGACGTCGGCCCCGGCGAGCGTCGTGGCGCGATACGCCTTGATCGCCACCACCACGCCGCGGCCGACCGCCGCCGCGAGCTCCGGGCGGATCGCCTCGAGCGCGTCCGGGAACGCATCGACCAGCGCGATCGTACGGGCGGCACGCACCATCGTGCGCACGCGCTCGAGCACGTGGTCCGCGGCGCGCAGGCTGTACACCCGATCATCGCGGCCCGCGGAGCTCGGCCGGGCCAGCGCGGCGCGGGCGGCGCGGCTGGTCTGCGTGAACCTTCGCTCGAGCTTGCCGAGCAGCTCCTCCGCGGCGACCGCGCGGCACACGCGACTCTCGTCCTCCTCGACGACGATCGCCCCCTTGTTGTGCAGC
>Ga0302299_10001392_pt1 | contig 14517 bp, 14 predicted proteins | sample III_Fen_N3_4_FD_198795 | JGI IMG/M metagenome (GOLD analysis project Ga0302299, IMG submission 198795) | Peat permafrost microbial communities from Stordalen Mire near Abisko, Sweden - III_Fen_N3_4 | ecosystem: Environmental > Terrestrial > Soil > Wetlands > Permafrost | place: Sweden: Abisko... | reverse complement strand
CGACGGGCACATCGTCGACGAGATGGCCGAGCCGACCGCCGAACGGGTCCTGGACCGGATGAAGAGCTTCGACGCCGCCGGGCACGTGACCTGATGCTGCGCGCCACCTTCAAGAGCCTGCTGGCGCACAAGCTGCGAATGGCCATGAGCGCCTTCGCCATCGTGCTCGGCGTCGCCTTCGTATCCGGCACCTTCGTCTTCACCGACACCCTGAACAGCAGCTTCACCGACCTGTTCCAGCAGACCGCGCCGGATGTGACCGTTCGCCCCGTGCAGGCCGACGCGGCCTCGGCGGGCGGCTTCACCGGGGCTGACACCCGGACGGTGCCGGCGACCGTGGTCGCGACGGTGGCCGCGCTGCCCGGGGTGGCACGGGCCGACGGCGACGTCAGCGACCAGGGCACCTACATCATCGGCAAGGACGGCAAGGTCGTCGGCAGCGGCGGCGGCGCGCCCGGAATCGGTGGCAACTACACCGGCGGACCGGCGGCCGACGGCTCTCCGATCGTCACGATCACCCAGGGCAGGGCACCGGCCCGGCCCGGCGAGCTGCTGCTGGACGAGAAGTCCGCGGCCAGCGCAGGCTATGCGGTGGGCGACAAGGTCCGGCTGGTCACCTCCGGCGCCCAACCGTCGGTGACCGGCACCATGGTCGGCACCGTGCGCTTCGGCGAGACCGGGAATCTCATCGGGGCAACGCTCGCCCTGATGGACACCCCGTTCGCGCAGCAGCTCTACCTGGGCGGCGCGGACGCCTTCAACGACATCGCCGTCACCGGCGACGGTTCGCAGTCGAACCAGCAGTTGCGGGACAGCGTGGCTGCGGCGCTGCCCGCCGGTTTCGAGACGCGCGACGACGAGCAGATCGCGAAGGAGAATCAGGACCAGCTGCAACAGGGGCTGTCCTTCATCACCACCTTCCTGCTGGTGTTCGCGGCGGTGTCGCTGGTCGTCGGGACCTTCCTGATCCTCAACACGTTCTCGATCATCGTCGCGCAACGGACCAGGGAGCTTGCCCTCTTCCGTGCCCTCGGAGCGTCGCGGCGTCAGGTGACCCGGTCGGTGCTGTTCGAGGCGCTCGTCGTCGGGCTGGTGGGCTCGACGGTCGGGCTCCTGCTCGGATTCGCGCTGGCCCTGGGCCTGAAGGCGCTGTTCGGCGCGATCGGCCTCGACCTCACCCAGGCGGGGCTGGTCTTCCAGTGGCGCACAGTCGTGGTCGCGTACGCCGTTGGTGTGCTGGTCACACTGGTGGCGGCCTACCTGCCGGCCCGGCACGCGGCCAAGGTCCCGCCGGTGGCGGCGATGCGGGACGACGTGTCCATCCCGGAGTCGTCGATGCGCCGCCGGCTGATCGGCGGGACCCTGGTGACGGTGCTCGGTGCCGGCCTGATGGTGTGGGCGCTGGCGTTCGGCGGCGGCCTGCAACCGCTCGGCGGCGGGGTGCTCGCGGTCTTCATCGGCGTTGCCATGCTCAGCCCGGTGATCGGCCGGCCGATCGTGGCCGCCATCGCCTGGCCCTATCCACGGCTGTTCGGCACCGTCGGCGTGCTCGCCCGGGAAAACGCCCGGCGCAACCCGCGGCGCACCGCCGCGACCGCCTCGGCGCTGATGATCGGGCTGGCGCTGGTGACCACCATGGCGGTGCTGGGACAGTCGACCAAGTCCAGCGTCGACGAGCTGGTCAGCACCGACCTCAAGGCCGACTACGTCGTGTCCAACGCCGTCCAGACGCCGTTCTCGGCGGCCATCGCACCCAAGATCGCCGCCGTGCCAGGGGTCTCGGCCGCCGTTCCTTTCCGATTCGCCAACGCCACCGTGGACGGCGCGCAGACGTTCATCGCGGGATTCGACGCGCCGCAGTTCAGCCAGGTCGTCACCTTGACGGTGAAATCCGGCAACCTGCAGACCGGTGACGACGGCATCCTGGTGACCAGCACGAAGGCCGAGAGCGCGGGCTGGAAGGTCGGCGACACGGTGAAGGTCAAGCTGCCGGCGGCCACGAAGGACCTGCGGATCACCGGGATCATCGCGCCCACCAACTTCGTTGGTTCGGACGTCGTGCTGCCGCTCGCCGCGCTCGAGGCCGGTGGCGTCGCACCGGCGGACTCGTTCATCTACGTCACCCGGGCGCCCGGCGCGGACCCCTCCACGGTCACCTCCGGCATCGACAGCGTACTCGCGGAGCTGCCGACCGTGACGCTCAAGGATCAGAATGCCTTCGCCGATCAGCAACGTGCCCCGGTCGACCAGCTGCTCTCGATCATCTACGCGCTGCTCGGGTTGGCCGTGATCATCGCGGTGCTCGGCATCGTGAACACGCTGGCGCTGTCGGTGATCGAACGCACCCGGGAGGTCGGACTGCTGCGCGCGGTCGGCATGAGCCGGCGGCAACTGCGGTCGATGGTCAGGCTGGAGTCGGTGGCCATCGCGGTCCTGGGCGCGGTGCTGGGCATTCTGTTGGGGCTGATCTTCGGGATCAGCCTGCAGCGGGCACTGTCGGACCAGGGCATCTCCGTGCTGAACGTGCCGGCGACCCAGCTGGTGATCTTCGTCGTGCTGGCGGCGCTGGTCGGGGTGCTGGCCGCCGTCTTCCCGGCGCGCCGGGCGGCCCGGATGGACGTGCTGCGGGCGATCACGACGGACTGATGGCCACGCGCATCAGCGTGCTCGGGCCCGCCGTTTCCGTCAGAGATCATGCTTCGAGCACGGTTTCCCAAAGTTCGGCGACAGTGCTCATCACCAGCCAGCGGCGGTATTGTCCATCGCTGCGCTCCGATGCTGATCGTGCTGATCGGGACCGGACGCCGATTTCGACGAAGGAGAACCGTGAGCGAGCTTGCCGACACCAGCCCGGCCGACACCAGCCCGGCCGAGACCAGCCCTGCGGACACCATCATCGCCGCGTTGCGCCGCAACCACGACGGCCTGGCCGCGCGGGCCCGCGAGTTCGACGAGGCGGACCTCACCCGCCGGTCGGGAGCCTTGAAATGACAGGTCGCCCAGGTACTGAGCCACCCCGGCAGCGGGGCGGAGGTCATACTGGCCCGCCTGCGGGCCGCACGCACCGGGGAAGAAGCACCCGGCCAGGACTTCAGCCACTCGGTGTGGGGCCGGTGGAACGCGATGGACCCGCCGTAGCAGGCCGACGGTTTCGTGCGCGCCAACGAGGAGCTGGTGAGCGCCTATGAGGGCCTGGATCCCAGAGCTCGACGGGACGTGCGTGTCGAGCTTGGCTTCCTTCCGTTTCCCGCCGACATCGCCCTGCTGTCCGCGATGCAGCTGAACGAGGCGGCGCTGCACGGCCGGGACGTCAGGGTCGCGTTCGATCCCCTGGCGGCCTGGCGAACCAGGAAGCGGACATCCCCCTCGAGCAGATCACCGGGCAGCTCAACTTGCTGCTCGGCTTCCAGGCCAAGCCGGCCGCCCTCGATGGCAAGACCACAACGCTGCGCGTGGATACCACCGACCCGGACCTTGCCCTCGGCCTGGTCCTGGGACCCACCGTCGGTCTCGGTGACCCCGGACAAACCCGACGGCATCCTCGCCGGCCCGGCGGAGGCGTTTGTCCGCCTGCTCGCCGGGAGGCTCCGCGCGGCCAACACACCCGGCGGCGTCACCCTCACCGGAAGGTCGGCGGCGGCGATCACTGAGTGGTTCGGCAGCCGCTCCGGTCACCAGCATGAGCTCTCCTGCGGCGCAATCACTTTCGCCGTCTGATCCCCGTGGCGGACAATTCAGAAGGCCGCGCCAACTCTTCGCGTCGCGGCGTCCGCATCAACGGCGCGTCGTGGCACGGGAGGACGTTGACCGCGTTTCGATCGGCGTGCGCAGCCAACGCTCGCCCCGCGTCTATTTCCGCTGGCGCAACTGCAATGCAGACGGCGCCGCGAATAGTCGGCGCGCTGCACCCACACCCGGCGCGCCGCAAGGACGCCACGCCACGAGCCAGCACCCAGGGCCTGACCCGGCCTAACCCCAGCGATTCAAGCGGGCACTCGGAGTTCGTCCAGCGCTCGGCACCCGGAAGGCTCAGCTGGGGCCGCCTGCGGCGGAGATGGTGCCGACGGGGACGGACCGGATGCTCTGCGGCACCTCCAAGAGCGCGGCGAGTTCACCGGTCAGGCCGCGATCCCCGCGGGGCACCCCGTCGATGCCGACCACCGGGGCCAGCAGGCGCGCGCTCGAGGCGAGCCACACTCCATCCGCGGCGTGCAGGTCCGCCCGGGTGAGTTTGTCCCTGGTGGTGCCCCAGCCCGCTACCGTGGCCGCTCGAAAGAGTCGGCGGACCGTGATCCCGTCGAGGATCCCGTCGCGGGTCGGGGTGGACAACGTCCGGCCTCTCGCCACCACCACCGAAGCGGTCGGCGACTCCAGCACAGCACCGTCCGAGCCCAGAAAGATCACGTCCTCCGCATCGTGGGCGGCCGCGTAACGCAGCGCCGCCATGTTCACCCCGTACGACAGAGTCTTAGCGCCGGCCAGCAGCCAGGGCGCGGCGACCGCCGCCTTGGTGGTGAACCCTCTGTCCAGCAACAACACTCGGACACCATCGGTTCGCTGCCGAACACTCGCGGCCGACAACGGCCCGCCCAGCAGGTAACAGACCGGCTCGACCGCCGACTCCGGTCCGCGGGAGGCAATCATTCGGAGCACCATCTGCCGGTCGCCGGTCCACGCCTGGATAAGCGCGTCGACGCCCGGGCGCCACCGATCGGACGCCGGTACGACCAAACCGGTCATCTCGGCCGACATCGCCAGCCGGGACAAATGATCATCCAGATCGCGGGCGACACCGTCGACCACGAGGGTGGTCTCGAAAACTCCCTCGCCGCGGAGCACGCCCAAGTCGTCGGGTCGTAGCAACGGTTCGTTCGCGGCGAGCAGGGTTCCGTCCAGGAGCGCAGCCAAGGGCGCCGGATGGTCCGTCACGGCCACCACCCTAGGCCCGCCGTTGACCGGCAGAGAAGTTGATCTAATCTTGCCCTGACCGAAAGCGACCGCCCGTAACGGGGAGGCACGATGTCCGGCCGGACCGACCGCTATGCCGCCGCCGTCATTCCACTGATGGCCGTCACCGCCCTCGCGATCATCGCCGCGGTCGTCACCGAAGGGGCCGTCCGCGTCGTGGCCCTCGTTGTCCTTGTCGCCTCCGTGGCGGTGCTCGGCGCGGTGGTGGGAGCCCAGGTGGGAAGGCGATGCCGAGACATCTCCGGGTGAACGAGGCCGAGACGACGGCAGCAGAGCAGACCGCGGGCGGCCACTCATCGCACCGGATTCTGCAGTTCCGCACGGTGCGCCGGAGCGTCCGCCCCGGCGACGTGAGCCCGGCACGATGCATTGCCTCGGTCAGCCAGGCGCCGACTCCTCGCGGTATCCGCCTGGTCCCACACGTGCCCGGTGCGAGCGGCCTGATCTCCCCTGCGGCGGGCCGACAATCGTGCGACGAGCAAGGAAGCCCACTACAGCTTGCGCAGCCGGATCCTGGTCACCGCGTGATCCGGCCCCTTGGTCATCACGAGGGTGGCCCGGCCCCGCGTCGGAAGGATGTTCTCGACCAGGTTCGGTTCGTTGATCGAGGTCCAGATGTCCTGCGCCATGGCCGCCGCCTGCTCGTCGGTGAGTGCCGCGTACCGGTGGAAGTACGAGTGCGGATCGCTGAACGCGGTCGCCCGCAGGCGGAGAAACCGCTCCACGTACCAGCGCCGCACATCACGCGGATGGGCGTCGACATACACCGAGAAGTCGAAGAAGTCGCTCAGCGCCAGCGCGCTCCGACCCTCGTCGTCCAGATGGGCGGGCTGCAAGACGTTCAGGCCCTCCACGATCAGTACGTCGGGCCGCCGGACCACCACCTGGTCGTCCGACAGGATGTCGTAGGACAGGTGGTCGTAGCGCGGGGCGCGCACCTCGTCGGCGCCGGACTTGACCTCGGCCACGAACCGGAGCAGCGCCCGCCGATCGTAGGACTCGGGAAAACCCTTCCTGGACATCAGGTGTCGCTGTTCCAGGACCGCGTTCGGGTAGAGGAAGCCATCGGTGGTGACCAACTCGACCCGAGGCGTGTTCGGCCAGCGGGCCAGCAGTTCGCGCAGCACCCGCGCGGTGGTGGACTTGCCGACGGCCACCGAGCCGCCCACGCCGATCACGAACGGCGTGCGCTCGGACCGCTCACCGAGGAACGTGCTGGTCACCTGGTGCAACGCTCCGGTACCGCTGACGTACATGTTGAGCAGGCGGGACAGCGGGAGATAGATGGTCTCGACCTCGGCCAGGCCGATGGGGTCACCGAGGCCTCGCAACCGCGCCACCTCGTCGGCCGACAGCGGCAGCGGAGTGGACGCGGCCAGCGCCGCCCAGGTGGCTCGATCGAGTTCGACGAAGGGCGTGATTCCGTTGCCGTTGAACAGGGCCGGCCGGTGCCGATCCAGCCGATCCACCAGTCCGGCCACCGAAGATCCCGGGACATCCCAGTCACCAGCCATGAGGCGCCATTCTGCCCGTCAGGCCCGTCGCGGACGACGGCGCAGGATGTGAGCTGCGACTCACCTGCCCGGATCGGGTCGCCAACGGGTCGATCCGGCCCGGCAAAGGCGCGCCCCGGCCACGGCCGGACGTCACGATCCAGCCTGGCATCCCGACGAAGGCCGAGCGCGCGGCCCGCCGCACCTGGGTCGCGAAGGTGACGCCCGCCACTGCTCGCGCTCGCCCGGCGAGCCGGAGCGCCCGAGCCAGACGAGAATCGCACCAAACGAGCGGACGAGGGGGGCGACGTGAACGAATCGGGCTTCCAGATCTCCGTGGGCGGTGTGTGGGCCTACGAGCATTCCGTCTCGGCCTTCATGGGCCCCTTCGCCGACCTCGCGGTTTCCGCTGTGCACGCGAAACCGGGCGAGAACCTGCTCGACCTGGCCTGCGGCACCGGGTTCGTGGCGCGTCGCGCGATGTTCACGATCGGCCCGACCGGCACCGTGGTGGGGCTGGACATCAACCCCGCGATGCTGGAAATCGCCGCGGACGAGGGTCCGGACGGTGCCGAATGGGTCTGTGCCTCCGCTGACGACATGCCGTTTCGCGACGGCTCGTTCGACGCCATTGTCTGCCAGCAGGGCATCCAGTTCTTTCCCGATCCGGTGGCGGCGCTCGTCGAGGCGCGCCGGGTCTTGCGGTCGGCGGGACGGATCTGCGCGACGGTGTGGGACGCCCCGGCGGTCGCGCCGTACTTTCACGCACTGGAGACGGGATTGGTCGCGGCCCACAGTGACGCCGGAGTCGCGCTGTTGCACGCGGCGATGCCGGAGGACGGGGATCAGCGCCTGCGCGAGTGGACGACCGCCGCATCCCTGGCGGACTTCGCGGTGCGACAGATCGAGGTGGTGGTCAACCTGCCGCCGTTGCGCGAGTTCGTTCGAGGTCAGCTGGACGCGACGCCCTGGGGTGCCCTGCTGCGCGAAGCGGGACAGCATGCCTGGGACACTGCTCTGCGCGTCATGCTCGACGAACTGGCGAAGCACACCCGGGGCGACGGTTCCGCGGCCCTGCCGTTCCGCTCGTGGTTGATGACCGCTTCCCGGCCCTGATCTGCCGCCCGGCGAGTTGGGCACCACCGTCGCAGATCGCCCGGTCCGGGTGCCGCATCAACCCGACCGGCCGGCGGCGTTGGGGTGGCTGCCTACGATGGCAGCCATGGGAGTCCTGCACGGCCAGTCCACCGAGCCCAGCTCCGACCAGCCCCGCCCCGACCAGCCCAGCCCCCACCAGCCCAGCTCCGACCAGCCCGGCTCCGACCAGCCCGGCTCCGACGACGCGTTCACCGAGGGCGGCCCGTCACCGCTGCTGAGGCTGCCCGGCGCCGTGCTTGCCACCGGGGTCGACGCCGGAACCGCCTGGCACTACGGCGATCCGATCGGCGAACAGCGGGCCGCGCTGACGGGGGCGATCCTGCTCGACCGTTCGCACCGGGCAATCCTGGCGGTGTCCGGACCCGACCGGCTGGCCTGGCTGCACACGCTGACCAGCCAGTACCTGTCCACTCTCGCCGACGGCGATGCCACCCAGGCGCTGGTCCTGTCGCCGCAAGGTCACGTCGAACATCACGCCGGTGTCACCGAGATCGGCATCGTCACGTACCTGGACACCGAGCCGGGCGCCGGCGCGGCCCTGCTGGCCTACCTGGACTCCATGCGCTTCTGGTCCAAGGTCCAGCTCGCGGATGCATCGACCGAGCTGGCGCAGCTCACCCTGATCGGTCCGATGTCCGGCGCGGTCGCCCAGCAGGTCTTCGGTGCCTCGGACCCGGCAGCGGGACACGCGGTCGCGCTGCAGCCCGCCGGGTTCCTGCGTCGCACTACCGAGGGCCTTGACGTCGTGGTGTCTCGCGCCGGGCTGCCTGCCGCGGCCGCCGCGCTGATCGCCGCGGGGGCGGTGCCGGCCGGCAGTTGGGCGGCGGATGCGCTGCGGATCCCCACCCGCCGCCCACGGTGGGGCGTGGACACCGACGAGCGGACCATTCCGAACGAGGTGGCCTGGCTGGTGACGGCGGTGCACCTGGAGAAGGGCTGCTATCGCGGTCAAGAGACCGTCGCCCGGGTGCACAACCTGGGCCGGCCGCCGCGCCGGTTGGTGATGCTCAACCTGGATGGGTCGGCGGACCGGCTGCCGGTGCCGGGCGACCCGGTGACGACCGGGCAGGGCCGCGTGGTCGGCCGGGTGGGGACGGTCGCTCAGCATTACGAGGACGGCCCGATCGCGCTGGCGCTGGTGAAGCGGGGGCTGGCCGCCGGGACGCCGCTGCTGGCCGGCGGAGTCGACGCCGCGATCGACCCAGCCGATGTCGCCGACGCCGAAGAATCCGACCGGTCGACGCCGGTGTCGGCCATCGATCGGCGTGCGTTGCGCGACATCCGACGCGGATGAGCCTGGGGACGAGCACCACCGCCGAACGCCGGCTGGTGGATCTGGAGCTGATCCGCGACGCCGCCCGGCTCATCGAGTCCCACGCCGTCCGGACCCCGCTGCTGGCCTCACCCTGGCCGGGTCTGTGGCTCAAACCCGAGAACCTGCAACCGATCGGGGCGTTCAAGATCCGCGGCGCGCTCACCGCGATCTCCCGGCTGGACCCCGACGTGCGGGCTCACGGGGTGATCGCGCATTCGTCGGGCAATCACGCGCAGGCCGTCGCCTACACCGCAAGGGCCTTCGGCATCGACGCGCACATCGTCATTCCGGACAATGCGTCCCCGCGCAAGGTGCAGGCCACCCGGGACCTCGACGCAACCGTTGAACTGGTCCCGGTGGAGGAACGATTCAGCCGGCCGGCGCAGCTCGCCGAGGAATCCGGAAAGGCCCTGATCCCACCGTTCGACCACCCGGACGTGATCTCCGGCCAGGGCACGGTCGGGCTGGAGATCGCCCAGGACGCACCCGACGTCGACGTCGTGCTGGTACCGGTGTCCGGGGGCGGGCTGATCTCCGGGATCGCCGCCGCGATCACCGCCCTGCTGCCCACCGCGAAGGTCATCGGCGTCGAACCCGAACTGGCGGGCGACGCCGCCGAGTCCTTCCGGACGGGCCACCGGGTCGCCTGGTCGCCCGTCGACACAGCGCGGACCATGGCCGACGGGCTGCGCAGTTTCAGCGTCGGCGAGCTGCCATGGCAGCACATCAGCCGCCAGGTCCACGACATCATCACCGTCACCGAGGACGAGATAGCTGACGCGACCAGGCGGCTGATCCTGCAGGCCAGGCTGGTTGCGGAGCCCAGCGGAGCGGTCGCGACGGCCGCCTACCTGCATCACCGTGACCAGCTGCCGAGCGGCCGCACCGTCGCGGTCGTGTCCGGCGGCAACATCGACCCCGCCGCTCTCCGGGAGCTGATGTTCGATGGCTGAACTGCATTCCGACGATCACGATCGTCCCCGGCCGCAGGAACGCCGGACCGGCACTCTCATCACCCTCGCCCCGGCCGCAGGCACCGTGAGTCATCTGCTGCGCGCGGCCATCGACGCCGAGCAGGTCGGCGCGACCCGGATCCAACTGGCCGCCGACCAACGGGACCTGGTCGCGGTGATTGCGGGCCTGCGCCGCAGCACCGCGCTGGTGATCACGACCGAACCGGACCATCCCGCCGCCGATCTGGTCGACCGGATGCCAACGGATTTCACCGAGATCGTGCTCGACGAGGGCCCGGACGATCTCGACCTCGTGCAGGACGTGCTGCGCATCACCCGCGAGCACCCCGGCCACGTCAGCCTCGCCGGTCGCGGCGCCGCCGCGCTGCCGGTGTTGTTCGCCGCCCTGGCCGTCGGCGCTCACCTGCGGGTCGGAACGGCGGACACCCCGGCCGGGCCGGCCCCGCGGGATCTGCGCGCCGATCCCGGGACCGTCGGGCGCGACGATGCGGCCCTGGTCGCCCGAGCCAGCGGGTTGGCGCGGCTGGCCGGGCGTCCCCCGCTCGACGGACGGGCCGCCCGGGCCTGGTGGCGGGTCGGCTGATACTGGGCGGGAGACGCCGGCCTCGACCGTGGCAGACCAACCCGCCCGCGACGCCGACTGCGCGTTGCCGGGGCCAGCGCGTCTTGAGCCTGCCGTTCGTTGCGCGCCGGAACCGGCGCGGAGAGGAGTGCGCCGTGCCGGCCAGACCCACCGAAATGGTCCGGGTGTACCGGTCCGGGTTCCACGAGGGGTCACATTTCGGGTCGGTGGTGGTCACCGGGCCGGATGGTCGCGTCCTGCATCAACGCGGTGACATCTACACCCCGATGCTCCCCCGTTCGTCGAACAAACCGTTTCAGGCGGTCGCCATGCTGGCCTGCGGCGCCGACCTGGCCGGGCCCCACCTGGCGCTCGCCGCCGCCTCCCACTCGGGCGAACCGATGCACGTCGAGCGGGCGCTGGCAATCCTGCACCGGGCCGGATTGACCGAGGAGGACCTGCGCTGTCCCGAGGCGCTCCCGATGGACGAGTCGGCCCGCCGCGTGGTCGTGGCGGGCGGGGGCCGGCCCCGCCGGATCTACACGAACTGCTCGGGCAAACACGCCGGCATGTTGGCCGCGTGCGTCGCCCAGGGCTGGGACCTGAAGAGCTACCTGGACCCCGACCATCCGCTGCAGCGGCGGGTCGCCGAGGTCGTTTCCCGGCTGTCGGACGAGAGCCCGACCGCGGTCGGCGTGGACGGATGCGGCGCGCCCCTGTTCGCGATCCCGCTGGAGAGCCTGGCCCGGGCGTTCGGACGGGTCAACGCCGCCGAGCGCGGAACGCCCGAGCATCAGGTCGCCCTCGCCATGCGCAGCTACCCCGAGATGGTCGGGGGCACCGGACGAGACGACACCCGGCTGATGCAGGCCTTCGCAGGTCTGCTGGTCAAAGGGGGCGCGGAGGGCGTGCATTGCGCCGCGCTGGTCGATGGCAGCTGTGTCGCGGTCAAGATCGCCGATGGCGGTGACCGGGCGCGGATGCCGGTGCTCATCGGAGGTTTGGTCCGGCTCGGCGTCGGCATCGGCTCCGGCCCGCGGCCCGGAGCAACGGGGAGGACCGGGCCGGCCCATGATCTGCTCGACGAGATGGGCACCGGCGCGGTGCTCGGCGGCGGCGTGGCGGTCGGCACCGTCGAGCTCGCACCGGACGTCTTCTGAGCCGGCACGGTTCTCCGGGCGCGAGCCCGAACGCCCGGCGGGTGGGAGTGGGACCTCGGCGCCTGAACCTGTACTGTTGACCGCACGACACACACCTGATTCCGGGGCCGCCGACATCGGCCGCCCCGCTTCTTACTGCAAGGGGGTCGGCCATGGGGCGCGGCCGTCAGAAGGCTAAGCAGACGAAGGTCGCTCGGGAGCTCAAGTACCACTCCTCATCGATTGATGTCACGGCCTTGCAGCGCGAGTTGGCCGGAGGGGCGGTCCACCGTCCGCCACCCCCGGTCGTCGATGACGACGAGGACGACGAGGACCCATACGCCTCATACGCGGCATACGCCGACGAGGAGGACGACGAGTCGGCTGCCGGCTATCTCTCTCCGTCCCGTCGCCGTTAGTCAGCGGCTCGGTCGGTGCGGTTGCCGACCTGATACTTGCTGACATGACACCGAACGATGAGACGACCGCGGGCGCGGCAGGCCCGGGTGCACAGCCGCAGGTGGATCCACAGCTGCTGGACACGCTGTGGGACTTCGACGATCCGGCGGCCTCGGAGCAACGATTCCGCGCAGCTCTGGGCCCTCCGGCCACCGCGGAGGCCGAGTTGCGGACCCAGCTCGCCCGAGCCATCGGGCTACAGGGCAGGTACGACGAGGCCACCGCTGAGCTCGACGCGGTCGATTCGGACAGTGCCGACGGGGGTCTGCCGAACCGGATAGTCGGTATCAGACTGGCTCTCGAACGCGGTCGGGTGCTGAACTCGTCGGGCGACCCCGCCGCGTCGATCCGGCTGTTCGCCGAAGCCCTGGCAGCCGCCGAATCGGCCGGCGAGGACTTCCTGGCGGTCGACGCTGCGCACATGCTGGCGATCGCCGACCGCGATCGCGCCGAACACTGGACGAACCTCGCGTTGCGGATGGTGGCACACTCCCAGGATCCGCGCACCCAGCGCTGGGCCGGGTCGCTGCACAACAACGCCGGCTGGGCCCGGTTGGACGCGGGCGACTTCGCGACTGCGCTGGCGGAGTTCCAGGCCGCGCAGGCCTCCTACGCGGTCACCGGAACGGTCGAGCAGGTGCGGGTGGCGCAGTGGGCCGTGGCGCGTGCGCTGCGCTCGCTGGCCCGCTTCGAGGAGGCACTGGCGATCCAACACCGACTTGCCGAGCACGGCCAGCCGGACGGCTACGTCCAGGAGGAACTGGCCGAGCTGCTGCTGGCTACCGGTCAGCCGGACGAGGCGCGCCGACACGCGCAACGAGCGGTCGAACTGCTCGGCGGCGACAGTCGGTTCGCCGAGTACGAGTCCGGCCGGTTGGAACGGCTCCGGCGCATCGCCGAGCACGGCTGACCGACGATCCTTCCGGCGTCACCACCAGCCCTGGCGCTTGGCCCAGATCAGCAGCGCGATCGACATCACGATCATGATCAGCAGCGAGACGGCCAGGGGTTCGTACTGGGTGCTGTCGTTGACGATGAAGTTGACCCCCAAGATCGACGACAGGGCGGTGATCGGCAGCGTCACCGCGGCGATCACCGCAAGCCGCTCGGCGGCGATGGTCATCTTGGTGTTGGTCCTGGCCTGGTAGAACTCGATGGTGCCCTGCAGGTAGTCCTTCTGCCCGTCGGCCATCGACCGCAACCGGTCGAACTGGTCGACGATGTCCTCGACCAGTTCCTGGGCGGCCGACGAGCCCAACGCCCGGATCTTTCCCATCCGGGCGTACACCTCCCTGCTCAGCGCCGCCATCGTGCGGATGGTCAGCAGGCCGTGCCGCGCGCGGAACAACTCGTCCAGGAATTTCTCGGGGTTCCCCAGATGTCCTGCCGTCACCCGCTGCTCCAGCTTCCACACCTCCTGCGTCAGCCGGGCGGTGTAGGTCCGCAGCCGGCCGGTCAGCGCCGAGACCAAGGCGTACGACAGCTCGTACGACTCGGTGGGACGCATCCGACCGGCCTGCAGGCGGTGCAGCACCGCCTGCACCTCGACCGCGGCCGCCGCCGGTTCCACCGCCGGGTTCATCGGGCCGTGCACCGTCACCAGATACCGCGGACCGATGAACTGGTCGAGCTCGATGTAGTGCACGTGCCCGGCCTTACCGCCTTCCGGGGCGTGCAGCACCAGGAACACGTGACCCGGGTACACATGCACCTTCGGCACCTGGTTGCGCTCGATGCAGTCCCGGATGGCCATCGGGTGGAAGCAGAAGACGTCGGTCAGCACCCGCTTGGCGGCGTCGTCCCACGTGCGCACGTCCACCCAGACGATGCCGTCATCCCGGGCCAACAGAGCCGGCAGCTCGTCGACGGTGTGGTCGCTGACGAGCTGGCCCGTTGAAACCTCGCCGGGCGGGGTGGCCGTCGAGACGAACCTGACGTCCACTTCGACCTCCGTTCCCCGGTCCGGCGTCGTCGGGCCGGCCGGCACGCCAGTGTGCCACCAGCATCCAGTGTCCGCCGCTCAGCCCGGCGGGGAGCCGACCGCTCGGCAGCTATCGCACCCCGCCGTTCGGTGATCAACATCCCTGGCCCTCCGGTGTTGCTCAGCGGCGCCGAACGGCCAGAAGTCTTGATCTTGCTGGGATGCCCGCCGCTTCAGGCGCTCGTCGAGTGCGAGGCCAGGGTCGTCGGCACTCCCAGGTAGGCGCCGTAGCGGTGCACCGCGTCGTGCAGAGCGGCCGTCGCGCGACGATTCAGCGGGCGGCGCAGGGACGTCTCGATGAGCGCGCCGTCCCGCCCGACCTGGTGGCGCCAGCGACCGGCGAAGATCCCGTCGAGCAGGATGGTGTGCAGGTAGTTGGCGCGGTCCGGCACCGGCAGGACCGCGGGCCCGGCGGTCAGCTGGCCCCGGCTCTCGCTGTAGGACATCACGATCTCGTCGTAGCCCTGG
>Ga0302299_10001391_pt1 | contig 14519 bp, 12 predicted proteins | sample III_Fen_N3_4_FD_198795 | JGI IMG/M metagenome (GOLD analysis project Ga0302299, IMG submission 198795) | Peat permafrost microbial communities from Stordalen Mire near Abisko, Sweden - III_Fen_N3_4 | ecosystem: Environmental > Terrestrial > Soil > Wetlands > Permafrost | place: Sweden: Abisko... | reverse complement strand
CCCGCCGTGCCGTCCATGGCGCTGTGGTGCACCTTCATGACGAGGCCGAGTCGGCCGTCCTCGAGCCACTCGACGATCGACATGTCCCACAGGGGGCGTGACCGGTCGAGGGGCTCCGATGCGATCTGACCGGCCAGGTGACCGAGCGCCCGGAGGTCCGCGGGCTTCTTCTGTGTGCCGAGCCGAACCCGGTGCACGTGCTGCTTGACGTCGAAGTCAACGGCGTCGACCCAGACCGGGTGGTGCACCTGCAGCGGCATGGGGTGCAGCACGCGCCGGAACGGCGGGACCACCGGCACGCGTGACTCGACGTGCGCGCGGAGCGCCTTGAACGAGTACGGCGTCGCCATGGTGGCAGGGTCGATCACCGCGGCGAGGCACACGTGCATGTGCATCGCCGGTGTCTCGAGGTAGAGGAACGCCGCGTCGAGTCCGGACAGTCGTTGCACGCCGGCAGTCTTGCCCCTGAGCGACGCCTCGGTCGACCACTCGGTCGACCGACGTGCTCGATCCGGGCCGGCGCGGGCACAATGGGGCCATGTCCTGGCTCATGCTGGCGTTCGGCGCGTGGTGCGCACTCTGCGTCGTCAACGCGTTCCGACCGATCCGACGCAACAGGGTGCTCTTCGTCTGGAGCTTCTTCGCGGCCTGGCTCACCATCGAGGGCACCCTGGTGTGGCTCCTCATCGAGATCGGCCTGGGCGCGCTGCTGGTGTGGGCCGGCGCCCTCGACCGGCCGGCCGGATGGGTCGGCCTGGCCCTGCTGGCGCTGGCCTGGCTCGGCCAGGTCGTGCTCCTCGTGCAGGGGCGGGCCACTGGGGTCACCGCCGCCACCGCCATCGGTGACTTCGGGCGCGATGCCCTCGGCGCCCGACCGTCGGCGGCCAGGTCCAAGGTCGCCGTCGAGCGCAACATCGAGTTCCGCAAGGTCGCCGGTCGCCGGCTCAGGCTCGACGTCTACCGGCCGGCCGGCACGCCTGAGCCCGGCGCGCGCCGTCCGGTGGTCCTGCAGATCCACGGCGGGGCCTGGGTGATCGGCGACAAGCGCGAGCAGGGCATCCCCCTGCTGCGCTACCTGGCCGCCCGCGGGTGGGTCGGCTTCAACGTGAACTACCGGCTCAGTCCCGGTGCGACGTTCCCCGACCACCTGGTCGACGTGAAGGCCTCGCTGGCATGGATCCGGGCCCATGCCGACGAGTACGGCATCGATCCCGACTTCGTCGTCGTCACCGGCGGGTCGGCCGGTGGGCACCTCACCGCGCTGATGGCGCTCACTGCCAACGACGCCCGCTACCAGCCCGGCTTCGAGCACGCCGACACCTCGGTGCAGGCGGCCGTGCCGTTCTACGGGGTCTACGACTTCACCAACCGCAACGACACCATGGGGCCGGAGTTCCGGAACTGGATCCTGCAGCCGATGGTGGTGAAGGCGTTCTTCGACGACGAGCCCGAGAAGTTCGCCGACGCGTCGCCCCTCGACCAGGTCCACGCCGATGCGCCACCGTTCCTCATCGTCCACGGCGACAAGGACACCCTCGCCCCGGTGGCCGATGCCCGCCTCTTCGCCGAGTCGCTGCGAGAGGTGTCGACGTCGGAGGTCATCTACGTCGAGCTGCACGGTGCCCAGCACGCGTTCGACGTGTTCGGCTCGCCGCGCACCCGGCGGATGGTGCAGGCCGCCGAGCGGTTCCTGTTCGCGGTGCACCACGCGTACCTGCACGATCCCGAGTCGACCCTCGCCCCTCCCGAGGATTCGTCGGCCCCGGCCGCGAGCACATCGCGGGAGCTTGCACTGTAGGGTGCCGGCGACCCGGTTGGGGAACCGGGCACAAGATCGAGGGGGAATGGTCGTGGACCACGTGTTTGGTGCCCGTCGGGCTCGTCCGATGACGTTCGTGTGCTCGGCGTTGATCGCCTTGGCCCTGATCGCCGCCAGCTGCAGCTCGTCGGGTTCGAACTCGACCTCGTCGGACACCAGCGGCACCGCTGCGGCCCTGACCGGCACGAACATCACGGTGGCCGACCCAGGGACGCCCAAGTCCGGCGGCACGTTGAAGGTCGGGCTCAACGCCGAGACCAACGGCTGGAGCCCCAGCCAGAGCCAGTGGGCCGGTTCGGCCTACATCGTGGCCGGGGCGATCTTCGACTACATGGCCGAGTACGACACCGATGGGGTGGCCAAGCCGTTCCTCGCCCAGTCGATCACCCCGAACGAGGACTTCACGAAGTGGACGATCAAGACTCGTCCCGGCGTGACCTTCCAGAACGGCGAGCCGTGCGACTCGGCGGCCCTCAAGAAGAACTTCGAGGCCCAGCGCAAGTCGATCCTGACCGGCCCGGTGTTCCAGGTGGTCACCTCGATCGACACGCCCGACGACTCCACGGTCGTGTTCACCATGAACCAGCCGTGGTCGACCTTCACCGACACCATGGCCACCCAGGTCGGCGCCATCGCCGCGCCGGCCATGATCGACTCGCCCGACGGCGGCGTGAACAACCCGATCGGCACCGGCCCCTTCTCGTTCGTCAACTGGGTGCGCGACGGCAACCTCGAGGTGAAGAAGAACCCGACGTACTGGCGACAGGGCCTGCCCTACCTGGACGCCGTCGACTTCCAGGTCATCCCCGACATCAGCACGCGCTCCTCGGCCATCCAGGCGGGCACGGTGGACATGATCGAGATGGGCGAATCCAACCAGATCATCCAGCTCACCAAGGCGGCCGAGGCCGGCAAGCTGCAGATGTACACGAACGCGGGTCTGCAGACGAACGAGACGTTCAGCGCGCTCAACGTCGGCGCACCGCCGTTCGACGATCCGCTGGCCCGCCAGATCGTCGCCTACGGCACCGATCGCGACACGCTCTCCAAGTCCGTGTTCGCCGGCGTGTTCCCGGCGGCGCTCGGCCCGTTCAACAACACCGAGCCGGCCTACACCTCGACCGACATGCCGACCTTCGACCAGGCCAAGGCCAAGCAGCTGGCCGATCAGTACGCCCAGGAGAACGGCAAGCCGCTCGAGTTCACCTACATGCTCACGCCCCAGCCTGAGGTGCAGGCCCTCGGCACGTCGCTCAAGGCCGAGATGGAAGACATCGGCGTGAAGCTCACGCTCAGGATCGAGGATCAGGCGACGCTGATCCAGGACATCATCCTCGGCAACTACCAGGCGTCGGGCTTCGTGCTGTTCGGCGCCAACACCCTCGACGTGAACTACGTGTTCATCTCGAACAAGACGGTTGCGCCGGTGGGCCAGCTGTCGCTGAACTTCACCCGCAACAGCGATCCCGTGCTCACCCAGGCGCTCGACGACGCCCGCAAGACCAGCGACCGCGCCGCGCAGAACGCGCAGTACAAGATCGTGCAGGACCAGATGGCCAAGGACCTCAACATGATCTTCATCGCCCACAACATCGACGCGATCGTCTACTCGAACAGCACGCACGGGCTGGTCGGCCAGACGCTGCCCGATGGCTCGACCGCCCAGACCTCAGCGGTGCCGAACCTCGGCTCGGCCTGGAAGAGCTGACCGAAGCGCCCGAGCTCCGAGGCCGGTCGTGACCTAGTCTGACGGGTCGTCAGATTCGTGCCGCGCGCTCGGATCAGCCCGCACCAGTCTGGAGCACACGTGGAGATCGGTCTCACCCTGCCCACCATGATCAGCGGCGTCGACCGCGACGCCACCGTCGAGTGGTGCCGGCGGATCGACGCGGCCCCGTTCTCGACGCTCGCGCTCGGTGAGCGGGTCACGTTCGGAAACCAGGAGCTGTTCACCACGCTCGCGGCGGCCGCCGTGCTCACCGAGCGGGTGCGGCTCATGTCGACGGTGGTCATCCTCCCGATGCACTCGGCGGTCGACGTGGCCAAGCAGGCCGCCACCATCGACGTGCTGTCCGGCGGCCGCCTCACCCTCGGGGTGGGGGTGGGTGGGCGCGACGAGGACTACCGCGCCCTCGATGCCCCCTTCGGCCGGCGGCACCAGCGCCTCGACGACCAGGTGGCGGTCATGGAGCGGATCTGGGCCGGCGAGCCCCCGTTCGAGGGGTTGGCCCCGGTGGGCCCGCCGCCGGTGCAACCCGGCGGCCCGCCGCTCTACTCCGGGTCCCTCGGGCCCAAGTCGATCGCCCGCTCGGCCGCCTGGGCCGAGGGCGTGTGCGGGTTCACGCTCGACGCCATCGGGGAGGACCACCGCGGCACGTTCGACCGCATCGAGCAGGCGTGGTCGGCAGCCGGCCGGGTCGAGGCGCCGCGGCACGTCACGTCGTTCTGGTACTCGCTCGACGACGACGGGGGCGATCGGCTGCGGGCCTACGCCCACCGCTACCTGGCCATCTTCGGCGACGAGATGGCCGACGCCATGGCCGACCTCTGCTCCACGTCCTCGGCGTCACTCGTGCGCGAGGCGATGACCCGGCTCGAGGACGCCGGCTGCGACGAGTTGCTCCTCGTGCCGACGACTGCCGACCCCGCCGAGGTCGACCGCATCGCCGACATCGTCTTCTGACGGTTCAGGCGGTGCGGGTGGGGGTGAGGTCGGCCAGGATGGCGGCGAGCTCGACGGGCTGGTCGCCCTGGATGCTGTGGCCGGCGGCGTCGACGACGACGACCGTGGCATCGGGTCGCCGCCGGCGCAGCTCGGCCACGTCGTCATCGTCGACCACGGGGGAGAGGCCCCCCTGCACCAGGGTGACCGGCACCGTGAGGGCGGACACCGCGTCCCAGAGATCGAGGAACTGGGTGTCGAGGTCGAGCAGCCGATCGCCGAGCTGGTCGTAGCGCCACACCCACGTGCCGTCCTCACGCTCGCGTGCGTTGTGCAGCACGCCCCGGCGCAGCGACGAGCGTGAGCGGGTCGGGTTGAAGGCCATGGTGCGCTCGAGCAGGGCGTCGAAGCTCTCGAACTCGGGCGGGCCGTCGACGAACGCCTTGATCTCGGCCGCCTTCTCCTGGTTGACGCCGGGGGTGATGTCGACGAGGACGAGGCGATCGGCCAGACCGGTCGTGGTGGCCATGGTGGTGAGCGCGGTGAGCCCGCCGAGTGACATGCCGACGAGGGTGGTGGCGTCGGGGGCCAGCGCCTCGGTCACCGCCGCCACGTCGGCCGCCATGGCCTGGGGCCGGTAGTCCCCGTCGGTGCGCCAGTCGGAGTGGCCGTGACCGGGTAGGTCGATCGCCACCATCGGGCGACCGAGGGCCAGGGCGACGGTGTCCCAGGTGTGGGCGTTCTGCGCGCCGCCGTGCAGGAACACGAGCTCGGCCGGGCTGTCGCCCCACACCAGCGCGCTCAGCCGATTGCCGGACGGCGCGTCGATCCAACGTCGTTCCACGGTGGGTTGCTCGAAGGCCAGCCCGACCTCGGTGGCGTTCTCGTGGAGCATCGCGAACTCGTCGTAGTCGCCCATCGGGACACCCTATGACGCGGCGTCAGATCGTGCGCTGGGCAGGTCGGTCCGCGATCGCTCAGCTCGTGTGGCGGTCCCGCATGGCCCGGGTGAGGAGGAAGGCGAACACGATCACGCCGATCCAGATGCCGATGATGTCGAGCGGGGTCGGCAGGACCGCGACCACGGTCGCCCAATAGACGAGGAGCAGGGCGAAGAGCCAGAACGCCGGGGCCGGGATCCACGTCAACCAGCGGAGTCGATCCTGCTTCACCTTGGGTGGCTTGGCGCCCTCGGCGCCGGCGATGTGGTGCGATCGCTGGAGGTGGCTGCGGAACTTCAGCGGATCGCGGAACACCTGCCCGCAGATCGGGCAGTCGACCGCCTCGGCCCGACGCGGGCCGAGCGGGTTGCCGAACCAGTCGGTGTCGGGGTCGCCGGCGAACGAGCTGTTCCACGCAGACTGGCCGTGGTCGCCCCCGTCGCCAGTGCCGCCGCCCGTCGATCCCGATCGGCCGCGCTGGCCCGAGCCCCACGTCCGTTCGTCGTAGTGGAAGCCGGCCGCGGTGCCCGGCAGCGGTCGCCAGCCGGCGCGCACGAGAGCCATGGCCTCGTTGAGCGATCGGGTCGTCGCCTCTGCGGTGGCCAGCTCCTCGGCCGAGTCGCTCTGGTGCAGGTCGGGGTGATGGGCGCGGATCTGCTGGCGGTAGGCCGCCTCGATCTCCTCCATGCTCGCCGTGGGGGCGACGCCCAGCACCAGATAGGGGTTCATCGTGAGTGGCCGCAAGGCTATCGTCCCGACCCATGGGCCTCTGGGAACAACAGGTCGTCCCCCGGGTGATCGACAAGATGCTCGGCAACCAGCAGATCGCCGAGGTCCGGGTGCGGTCGCTCGGCGGGTTGCACGGCACCGTCGTCGAGATCGGGTTCGGATCCGGGCCCAACGTGCCGCTCTACCCGGAGGCGGTGACGCGCGTGCTGGCCATCGATCCATCCGGGGTGGCCCGCCGGCTTGCCGACGGTCGCATCGCCGCGTCGTCGATCCCGGTCGAGTTCGTGGGCCTCGACGGGCAGCGCATCGATCTCCCCGATGACTCGGCGGACTGCGCGCTCAGCACGTGGACGCTCTGCACCATCCCGGATGCCGGCGCGGCGCTGGCCGAGCTGCGCCGCGTCGTGCGGCCCGGAGGCGAGCTGTTCTTCCTCGAGCACGGCCGATCGCCGCGTGCGAGCACCGAGAAGTGGCAGCACCGACTCGACCCGGTGCAGCGCCGGCTGGCCGGAGGGTGCAACCTCAGCCGGGACATCCCGGCGCTGATCTCGGCCTCCGGGTTCGACATCGAGCGGGTGGTCGAGTTCGACATCGCCGGACCCAGGGTCATGAGCCACATGTTCAGCGGCGTCGCCCGCAATCCGGCCTGACCGGCGAGAACTGCGGATTCACCGAAGATTCCCGGCCAATCGCACGCGCGGCGGGTCTCGGTTCGGTCACCATGGCGGGAGTCGCCGAACGGCGTTGTCGACATGGGAGAGAGCGATGCAGCTCGGAATGGTCGGTCTGGGTCGGATGGGGGCGAACCTCGTGCGTCGCCTCGTGCGCGACGGCCACACCTGCGTCGTCTACGACGTCAGCGCCGAGGCGGTGACCAGCCTGGCCGCCGAGAGCGATGCCATCACCGGCGCCAGCACCCTCGACGACTTCGTGGCCGCCCTGGCCCCGCCCCGGGCTGCGTGGGTGATGGTGCCGGCCGCCTATGCCGGGCAGTCGGTCACCGACCTGGCCGACCGCATGGACGCCGGCGACATCGTGATCGACGGGGGCAACACCTACTACCGCGACGACATCGACCGGGCCGAGGCGTTGGCGCCCAAGGGTGTGCACTACGTCGACGTCGGCACCAGCGGCGGGGTCTTCGGCCTCGAGCGGGGCTTCTGCCTGATGATCGGTGGCGAGGACGCCATCGTCGCCCACCTCGACCCGGTGTTCCGCACCATCGCCCCCGGTCTGGGCGACGAGGAACGCACCCCCGGTCGCTCCGGGGACCCGTCCACCAGCGAGCTCGGCTACCTGCACTGCGGCCCGGCCGGTGCCGGCCACTTCGTGAAGATGGTGCACAACGGCATCGAGTACGGGCTCATGGCGTCCTACGCCGAGGGCCTCAACATCCTCAAGGGGGCCAACGTCGGCACCCAGCAGCACGAGCTCGACGCCGAGACCACGCCGCTGCGCGAACCGAAGTACTACCAGTTCGACATCGACACCACCGAGGTCGCCGAGGTGTGGCGCCGGGGGAGCGTGGTGGCGTCCTGGCTGCTCGACCTCACCGCCGCGGCACTGGTCGACGATCCGCAGCTGGCCTCGTTCGAAGGTCGGGTCTCCGACTCGGGAGAGGGTCGGTGGACGTCGCTGGCCGCCATCGACGAGGGCATCCCGACCCCCGTGCTCACCGGCTCGCTGTACTCGCGCTTCTCCTCACGGGGCCAGGCCGACTTCGGCGACAAGGTGCTGTCGGCCATGCGCAAGCAGTTCGGCGGACACGACGAGAAGAAGGCCTGACCACTTGGCCCCGGCGGCACGCGTCCACCTCCTCGACGGTCGGCCCGCGGTCACCCTGAGCGCCGGTGACCTGGCGGCCACGTTCGTCCCCGAGCTGGGGATGATCGGCGCCTCGCTGACGCGCGACGGGGGCGAGTTCCTGAGCCTCCCCGGCGGGCTCGACGGTTACGCCAAGGGCCACACGACCGGCCTGCCGCTGCTCGCCCCGTGGGCCAACCGGCTCTCCGGCGACGAGTACCGCGTCGGGGCGCTCACCGTCGACGTGAGCGACGCCCCTCGCGTCCATCGCGACGCCAACGGCCTGCCGATCCACGGCACGCTGACCGCTGACGCCGGCTGGGAGCTCGTCCGGGTCGCCACCGACGCCCGCTCGGCGGTGCTGGTCGGTCGCCTCGACGTGGGGTCGCGGCCCGAGCTGCTCGAGTCGTTCCCGTTCCCCCACGAGCTGACCCTCGAGTACCGCCTCGACGCCACGGCGCTGACGGTGGCCACGACCGTGCGGGCCACCGGGCGCCGCCGGGTGCCGGTGTCGTTCGGGTGGCACCCCTACCTCCGTCTGCCGGGCGTGCGTCGCAACGCGCTCCGCGTCGTGCTGCCGGCGTGTCGGCACCTGCTCCTCGACGATCGGGGCATTCCCACCGGGGAGGGCCACAAGCGTGCCGCGGAGGCCGAGCCCCTGGGCAGCCGCACCTTCGACGATCACTTCGCGCTCGCCCGCGACCGCCGTCTGGGCCTCGAAGGTGGTGGGCACTCGTTGCGGCTGCTGCTCGACCGCAACTACGGCTACGCCCAGGTGTACGCCCCTGCGGACCAGAACTTCGTGGCCCTCGAGCCCATGACCGCGCCGATCGACGCGCTCGTCACCGGGTCCTGCCCCTTCGTGTCGCCCGGCCAGGCCTTCACCGCCCGGTTCTCGATCGCCATCGCCTAGGTTCGCCTCCGCACCGACGCACCCAGGGAGCTACCGATGGCCGATTCCCCCACGACGAACGCGACCGCGGGTTCGATCTCGCAGACCCCGGAGTGGCAGGCGCTCGTCGCGCACCACGCGCAGATCGGCGACGCGCACCTCCGGCAGCTGTTCGCCGACGATCCCACTCGCGGCGACACCATGACCCTCGACGCGGTCGACCTCCACCTCGACTACGCCAAGCATCGGCTCACCGCGGAGACGATCGAGCTGCTCGTGGCCCTGGCCCGGCGCGCCGGGGTCGAGCAGCTGCGCGATGCCATGTTCGCCGGCGAGAAGATCAACGTCACCGAGCAGCGGGCGGCGCTGCACGTCGCGCTGCGGGCACCGCGGGGCGAGTCGATCCTCGTCGACGGGGTAGATGTGGTGCCCGAGGTGCACGAGGTGCTCGATCGCATGGGCACGTTCGCCGAGCAGGTGCGATCGGGCGCGTGGACGGGCCACACGGGTCGACGCATCCGCAACGTGGTCAACATCGGCATCGGCGGGAGCGACCTCGGGCCGGCCATGGCCTACGAGGCGTTGCGCCAGTACACCGATCGCGATCTCACGTTCCACTTCGTGTCGAACATCGACGGCACCGACTTCTGGGAGGCCGTGCACGGCCTCGATCCGGCCGAGACCCTGTTCATCATCGTGTCGAAGACCTTCACGACGCTCGAGACGATGACCAACGCCCAGACCGCCCGAGACTGGTCGCTCGCGACGCTCGGCGACGATGCCGCGGTGGCCCGACACTTCGTGGCCGTGTCCACCAACGCCGACGCCGTCGCGTCATTTGGCATCGACACGGACAACATGTTCGGCTTCTGGGACTGGGTCGGGGGCCGCTACTCGTTCGATTCGGCGGTCGGCCTGTCGCTGATGATCTCCATCGGGGCTGAGCGCTTCGGCGAGATGCTGGCGGGATTCCACGCCATGGACACCCACTTCCGCACCGCGCCGATCGAGGCCAACATGCCGATGCTGATGGCGCTCATCGGGGTCTGGTACGACGACTTCTTCGGTGCGCAGACGCTGGCGGTGCTGCCCTACAGCCAGTACCTCGCCAAGCTGCCGGCCTACCTGCAGCAGCTCGACATGGAGAGCAACGGCAAGTCGGTCACCCGTCAGGGCGACCCCGTCGATGTGTCGACCGGCCCGATCGTGTGGGGCCAGCCCGGCACCAACGGCCAGCACGCGTACTACCAGCTGATCCATCAGGGCACGAAGCTGATCCCGGCCGACTTCATCGGCTTCGCCCGCCCGGCCCACGTGCTGGGGCGCCACCAGGATCTGCTCATGGCCAACTTCCTGGCCCAGCCCGAGGCGCTCGCCTTCGGCAAGACGGCTGAGGAGGTCCGGGCCGAGGGGGTGCCCGAGCACCAGGTCGCGGCGCGCACCTTCGCCGGGAACCACCCGACCACGTCGATCCTCGCGGCCGAGCTCACCCCCCACGTGCTGGGACAGCTGGTGGCCCTGTACGAGCACAAGGTGTTCACCCAGGGCGCCATCTGGAACATCAACTCGTTCGACCAGTGGGGCGTCGAGCTGGGCAAGAAGCTGGCCACCACCATCGCGGCCGAGCTCGAGGCTCCTGACGACCCGGCCCCCGGAGCGCACGACAGCTCCACCACGGCCCTGATCGATCGGTACCGCCGACTGCGCTAGGCGCTGATTGCGCTGAGCCGACGGCCAGTTGGCCGGACGCGGCGTGGCCACGGTGCCAGACTTCGTCGCGCCCGGCCCGCCGGTCGTGCACCCAGCCGGCCTACTGGAGGTCGGCCCACCGGAGGGACGAGCGGACATGCAGGCACTCGGCATCGACATCGGCGGAACCGGCATCAAGGGGGCCGTGGTCGACACCGACACCGGCGAGTTCGTCGTCGAGCGACTGCGCATCGAGACCCCGGAGCGGTCGACGCCCGACGCGGTCGCCGCGATCGTGGCCCAGATCACCGGGCACTTCGATTGGACGGGCCCGGTCGGCTGCACCTTCCCGGGGGTCGTCGGCGGTGGCGTCATCCGCACGGCCGCCAACGTCGACAAGTCCTGGATCCAGGCCGACGCGGCCTCGATCTTCGCCACGGCCACCGGGTGTCCGATCGTCATCGTGAACGATGCCGACGCGGCCGGGGAGGCCGAGGCCCGCTACGGCCATCCCGATGCCCGGTCCGGCATGGTCGTGATGCTCACCCTCGGCACCGGCATCGGCAGCGCCCTCATCAACGACGGCGTGCTGGTGCCCAACACCGAGCTCGGCCACCTCAAGATGGGCAAGAAGCAGCTCGATGCCGAGGACCTCGCCGCCGAGTCGGTCCGCGAGCGTGACGAGCTCGGGTGGAAGGCGTGGTCGAAGCGACTGAGCACCTACCTGTCCGACCTCGAGAACCTGTTGTGGCCCGACCTGTTCGTGCTGGGTGGCGGGGTGTCGAAGAAGTCCGAGAAGTTCGTCCCCCACCTGACGTGTCGCACGCCGGTCGTGCCGGCCAAGCTGCTCAACCAGGCCGGCATCGTCGGTGCGGCCCTGGCGGCCACCCGCCATCCCGAGTCCGGCGTGTCCACCTAAGGCGGGACGACCCCGCAGGTCAGGCGAACGAGGTCAGGAACCTCGGTGGGCGGCCCGATCGGCGGCCGGGGTGCGGAAGCCGACGACCACCGCGTCGGTCACCGAGCGCAGATGGCTCGCGGCCTCGGCCGATGAGCCGAGCATGCCCCGCAGCTCGAGCGAGGTGATGCCGTGGATGAGCGCCCAGAACTGGTGGGCGATGGCATCGGGATCACCGTCGAAGATGCCGGCGTCGACGCAGCGGCCGACCACCTCCACGCACATGCCGAGGGTGCGCAGGGCGAAAGCGGAGTCCTCGATGGTGGGGGTGAACTCGGGGACGGGCGAGCCGAACATCACGTCGTAGAGGTAGGGGCTGTCGATGGCGCTCTGGTGGTAGGCGTTGCCCAGGGCCAACATGTCGGCGAGCGGGTCGTCGGTCTGGGGGACGGCCTCCTGGTGCTCGGTCAGGCGCCGGAAGCCCTCGAGGAAGAGCTGACGGACGAGCTCCTCCTTCGACCCGATCAGGCTGTAGATGGCCGTGGTCGAGGTGCCGACCTCGGCGGCGACCCGCCGGGTGCTGAGTCCCTGGGGACCTTCGGTGGCGAGCAGTCGGGCCGCGGTGTCGAGCAGTTGCTGACGGAGCTCATCGGAGTACTCACGGGGACGGGGCACCCTTGACACCTTAGTCGAATCGTTGTTATGTAACAGCGTTATCAAATGGCAGCACGACGCCGACCGGGGGAGTCCCACCATGACCACGACCGAAGCCACGAGCGGAAACCGCTACCTCCAGGGGAACTTCGCCCCGGTGCCCGACGAGATCACCGTCACCGATCTCGAGGTCATCGGTGCCATCCCCGAGGCGCTGGCCGGCCGCTACCTGCGCACCGGTCCGAACCCGATCGGTCATCCCGACGAGAACCACCACTGGTTCCTCGGCGACGGCATGGTGCACGGCGTCGACCTGCACGGGGGTGAGGCCCGTTGGTATCGCAACCGGTGGGTGCGCTCGGCCGAGATCGCCGCCATGCAGGGCGTCGACGAGGTGCCGGGCCCGGCCGAGGGCGGCGTCTTCGGCGGATCGGGCAACACCAACGTCGTGCACCACGCCGGCGGCATCTGGGCCATCAACGAGCTCTCGCTGCCCTACGAGCTGAGCCCCGAGCTCGAGACCCTCCGGCGGTGGGACTTCGGCGGGCCGCTGCCGGCCGGCACCACGGCCCACCCGAAGTTCGACCCGGCCACCGGCGAGATGCACGTGATGGCCTACAACTTCGTCGAGCCCTACCTCTGGTACCACGTCGTCGACGCCGCCGGCCGGCTCGTGCGCAGCGTGCCGGTCGACGTGGCCGGACCGGTGATGGTGCACGACATGGGGCTCACCGACACGCGGGCCATCGCGTTCGACCTGCCGGTGGTGTTCGACCTCGAGCTGGCCATGAACGGCGTGCGCTTCCCGTATGTGTGGGACGACGACTACACGCCGCGGGTGGGCCTGGTGCCCCGCCACGTCGACACCGCCGAGCGGGCGACGGCCGAGACCACGTGGATCGAGGTCGACCCCTGCTACGTGTTCCACCCGCTCAACGCCTACGACGCGACCGACGGCACGGTGGTGGTCGACCTGGTGCGCCATCCCTCGATGTTCCGCACCGTGAAGAACGGTCCGGACGAGGGGACGCCGGTGCTCGAGCGCTGGGTGATCGACCCGGTGGCCGGCAAGGTCGCCACCGAGCTGCTCGACGGGCGGGCCCAGGAGTTCCCTCGCGCCGACGAGCGCCTCGCCGGCCGGGAGCACCGCTACGGCTATGCGCTCGGTGCCGCGCTCAACGACTTCGGCGGCCAGAGCGACCAGGCGACGTCGGTGCTGAAGCACGACGTGGTGGCCGGCACCACGACCGAGCACGATCTCGGCGCGGGGCGCGTGGGCGGCGAGTTCGTGTTCGTGCCCGCCGATGACGCCACGTCCGGCGAGGACGAGGGCTGGCTCATGGGCTACGTCTACGACCGCAGCACCGACACCAGCGACCTCGTCATCCTCGATGCCCACGACTTCGGTGCCGATCCCGTGGCCACGGTGAAGTTGCCCCGTCGCGTTCCCGCCGGCTTCCACGGCAACTGGATCCCCGACCGCGCCCTGCACTCCTGATCGTGAGGTCTGATTTCCGCCAGCCCCAGGGGAGTGGGTGCGCGACGATCGTCGGGTGATCGATGATGCCGACCGCTGCTACCGGGCCGTCTCCAGCCGCGATGCGCGGTTCGACGGGTGCTTCTACGTCGGGGTGACCTCGACCGGCATCTACTGCCGGCCGAGCTGCCCGGCGGTGACGCCGAAGCGGGCCAACGTCGAGTTCTACCCGACCTCGGCCGCGGCCCAGACTGCCGGGTTCCGGGCCTGTCGCCGCTGCCGGCCCGACGCCACCCCGGGATCGCCCGAGTGGGACCAGCGCGCCGACCTCGTCGGGCGGGCCATGCGCCTGATCGCCGACGGCGTGGTCGACCGGGAGGGCGTCGCCGGCCTGGCCGATCGACTGGGCTACAGCGAGCGGCACGTGAACCGCCAGCTCACCGACGAGGTGGGGGCCGGACCCATCGCCCTCGCCCGCGCTCAACGGTCCCAGACCGCTCGCCTGCTGATCGAGACGACCGACCTGACCTTCGCCGATGTGGCCTTCGCGTCGGGCTTCGCCAGCATCCGCCAGTTCAACGACACCATCCGCACCGTCTACGCCCGCACGCCCACCGACCTGCGGCGGGCCCGGGCCCGCACGAGCGTCAGCACGCCCGGCGCCATCACCGTGCGGCTCGCGGTGCGGCGGCCGTTCGACGGGCTCGGCCTGATCGCGTTCCTCGCGGCCCGCGCCGTCCCCGGCATCGAGGAGGTGGCCGGCTCGACCTATCGCCGCACGCTCGGGATGGCTCACGGCACCGGCACCGTCGAGCTCACTCCCGTCGACGACCACGTGCAGGCCACCCTGCGCCTCGATGACCTGCGCGACCTGGCCGCGACGGTCGCCCGGTGCCGCCGGCTGCTCGATCTCGACGCCGACCCAGAGACGGTCGTCGAGCACCACGGGGACGAT
>Ga0302299_10001389_pt1 | contig 14524 bp, 15 predicted proteins | sample III_Fen_N3_4_FD_198795 | JGI IMG/M metagenome (GOLD analysis project Ga0302299, IMG submission 198795) | Peat permafrost microbial communities from Stordalen Mire near Abisko, Sweden - III_Fen_N3_4 | ecosystem: Environmental > Terrestrial > Soil > Wetlands > Permafrost | place: Sweden: Abisko... | reverse complement strand
AACCTCACCGGTCACCGGGCCGAGATCGAGCAGGAGTCGTCTCCCGACGAGAAGATTCCGGAGGCGGCCCGATGACCTCGACCACGGCCACCCACTTCCAGGCCACCCATCCCGACGAACGCGGGGCCAACGGCGTCCGTCAGGTCCGGGCACTGGTGCGCCGCAACCTCACGCACATCAAGCGCCAGCCCGAGATGCTCACCGACGTCACCATCCAGCCGGTGATGTTCGTGCTGCTCTTCGCGTTCGTCTTCGGCGGGTCGATCAAGATCCCCGGCGTCGACTACAAGGAGTGGCTGCTGCCCGGCATCATGGCGCAGACGATGGCGTTCAGCTCGTTCGTCGTGGCGATCGGACTCAACACCGACCTGGGCAAGGGCATCGTCGACCGGTTCCGCTCCTTGCCGATCGGCCGGGGAGCGGTGGTGCTGGCGCGCAGCATCTCGAGCCTGATCCACTCCAGCCTCGGCATCGTCGTCATGTCCATCACCGGGCTGTTCGTCGGGTGGCGGATCAACGACGGGCTCGCCAAGGGGCTGGTCGGCTACGGGCTGCTCGTGCTGTTCGGATTCATGATGATCTGGATCGGCATCCTCGTCGGGTCGTCGCTGAGCTCGGTCGAGGCAGTGCAGGGCGTGATGTTCGTGACGATCTTCCCGATCACCTTCCTCAGCAACGCCTTCGCGCGCCCCGAGGGCATGCCGCCGGTGCTGCGCTTCCTCGCCGAGTGGAACCCGATCAGCGCGCTGGTGCAGGCGCTGCGTGAGCTCTGGGGCAACGAGGGCTTCCCGGTGCCGCCGGATGCCGCGCTGCCGCTGCAGTACCCCGTCACCGCGACGCTGATCTGGACCATCGGGCTGTCGGCGGTCCTGGCGCCGCTCGCGATCCGGGCCTACGTGCGCCGCACGACCGACTGACAGGTCATTCCCCCCGGTAGCAAGCGGGCAGGGTGAGGCGCCGCTGCTGGCTGACCCTGCCCGCCGCAACCCGGCCTCCAGTTCCGACTTCGTGCGACCTGACCACGGTTTCGTCGGCTCCGGCAGCCAGAAACCGCAGGTAGGTCGCACGAAGTCGGGGGTTGCGGGTGCCGCACGTACGATCGCCCCATGATCATCGGGGTCACCACCACACCGCACGGCACCGTCGGCGGGGGGCTCGGGCGGGCCCAGACGGTGGCCGTGGCCGACGTCCGCGACGGCGAGGTCACCTCGTGGACCGAGGTGCCCGTCGGCTGGGGCGACCTGCATGGCATCGGGCCCGAGGGCACCCACCATGCCCGCATCGTGCGGTTCGTGCGCGAGCACGCGCTCGAGCGGGTCGTGACCAGCGGCCTGGGCGAGGGCATGCGCACGACCATGGGCAAGCTCGGGGTGGTGGTCCGCACCGACCTCACCGGCGACGCCCGGGCCGCAGCCGTCACCGCCGCCACGACCGACGCCCCCGCCACGCCGTAGCGCCCTGTCCCACACCCGCTGCCCGCGCCGGACCGTTCGCGAAGGAGCACTTCGCGCGCTCAGGAGCTTCTCGCCGAGTCAGGCCCGTATACGGCCCTGACTCGGCGAAGTGCTCCTGACTACGCGCAAGAGGCCTCGAGATGGCGTGGTTGCATGGGCGCATGCCTGCCGTGCGCTTCGTCGACGTCTTCTCCGAGAGCACCTGCCGCGGCAACGCGTTGGCGGTGTTCCACGACGGCGATGACCTCCCCGACGACGAGATGGCCGCAGTGGCCCGGTGGACCAACCTGTCCGAGACCACCTTCCTGTGCCGACCCACCGACCCCGCCGCCGACTACCGGGTGCGCATCTGGACCACCGGCGGGGAGCTTCCCTTCGCGGGCCACCCCACCCTCGGCAGCGCCCACGCCTGGCTGGAAGCGGGCGGCGAGCCGGCATCCGAGGGCGTGGTCGTGCAGCAGTGCGCCGCAGGGCTGGTGGAGGTGCGCCGCGACGAGCGGCTCCGCTTCGCCGCTCCGCCGCTGACCCGGTCCGGCCCGGTCGACGAGGCGGAGGCCGCCCGCGTCACCACCGCGCTGGGCCTGGACCCCGCCGACGTGCTCGGGACCGCCTGGGTCGACAACGGCCCCGGCTGGATCGGGGTGCTGCTGCGCTCGCCCGAGGCCGTGCTCGAGGCGGTCCCGGACCCGAGCCTCTGCATCGGCCTCAAGGCCGGCTTCGTCGCGGTCTACCCGCCCGGCGCCCGCGACGATGGGGTGGCCGCGGAGGTGCGGGCGATCTACTCCGACGGCCGCGACGTCGCCGAGGACCCGGTCACCGGCAGCCTCAACGCCGGGCTGGCCCAGTGGCTCGTGCCGGCGGGGTACCTGCCCGAGCGCTACGTCGCCGCTCAGGGCACCGTCCTCGGCAGGCTCGGCCGGATCCACGTCGACGTCATCGACGGAACCACCTGGGTGGGCGGCGCCACCCGCACCGTCGTCACCGGTGAACGCCCCGGCCCCTGACCGCCGACCTATTGCGAAATGCCCACCGCGGACCGACCGGATCAGGCCGTTCCAGGTGGGCATTTCGCAATAAGTCGTCAACGGGGGGACGGACGACGAGGGGCCGGGTCCGTGCGGACCCGGCCCCTCGTCATCCTCCTGGGATGCTGACAGCGTTCGGTCAGCCGTCGTAGGGCTTGGTGGCCAGCACCTTGACCTCGATCTTCTTGCCGTTCGGCGCGGTGTAGCTGACCTTGTCACCGACCTTGGCGCCGTTGACGGCCGCGCCGATCGGCGACTTCTCGGAGAAGACGTGCATCGAGTCGTCGGTGATCTCGCGCGAGCCGAGCAGGAAGGTCTCCTCGTCGCCGAACATGTCGACGGTCACGACCATGCCGGGCTCGACGACGCCGTCGTCGGCCGGGGTCTCGCCGATGACGGCGGTCTCGAGCAGCTGGGTGAGCTGGCGGATGCGGGCCTCCATCTTGCCCTGCTCCTCCTTGGCGGCGTGGTAGCCACCGTTCTCCTTGAGGTCACCCTCCTCGCGGGCAGCCTCGATCTTCTTGGCGATCTCGGTGCGGCCGGGCCCGGAGAGCTCGTCGAGCTCGGCCTGGAGGCGGTCGAAGGCCCCCTGGGTCAGGAAGCTCGCCTGGTTGGCGGTCTCGGTCACGTCACTCACTCCTGGATCGTGGGCGGCACCGGCCCGAACGGGCGGCGCCTGCGTGCTACGGCAACGGGCCCGGGTTCCGAGGGGTGCCGTTCGGCACGCGTGTCGGACCCAGACCCGAGGTGGAAAGGAACCAGCCTAGCAAGCCGGGCGCGGATCGCCACCATGCAGAGTCGGCTCCCGGGCCGGGTCGGAGCGGCCGAATCGGGCTGCGGGACCACCTCAGGGCGTGTTGAGCACCCGGGTGCAGGAGTCGACGACGCCGGTCACCGCCCGCACGCTGGTGCGCAGCGAGACCACCCGGTGCACCGAGGTCGGCCCCTGCGCAGGCACCGTCTCCTGCACCGTGCCGACCCGGTTGCGCCCGCCGTCGAGCGCGCTGATCCGGCAGACCACCGCGACGCCGGCCGGACGGTGCAGGTCGTACTCGACGGTGATCGAGGTGTCGGAGTCGACGGAGTAGGCAGTGACCTCGGGCAGCACGCTGCCCACCGTCGTGGTGATGCCCCACCAGACGATGACGCCCACGGCGGCGAGGCAGCCGAGGATGCCGACCACCCACCAACGGGTGGTGCCGGGGGCGGGGCGGGGCAACGGCATACGGGTCCTTGGGCTGGGCTCGGGCTGGCTGGGTCTGTGCCGGCGTGCGGTGGTCGAGGAGGTGGTGCCGGATGAGAGGATGGACGGCGTCCATTCTCGGGTACACCCCGAGAGCGCTGCACCGAAGGGTCTCCACGTGTCCGACCGGCTCCGGCTCATGTGCGTCCACGCGCACCCTGACGACGAGTCCAGCAAGGGCGCGGCGACCATGGCGCGCTATGTCGACGAGGGCCGCGAGGTGCTGGTCGTGTCGTGCACCGGTGGCGAGCGCGGTGACGTGCTCAACCCCAGGCTGAAGAACGACGTGCACATCCTGCGCGACCTGGCGCAGGTGCGCCGCGACGAGATGGCCGCTGCGCAGGCGATCCTCGGCGTGCAGCACACCTGGCTGGGCTTCGTCGACTCGGGTCTGCCGGAAGGCGACCCGCTGCCACCGTTGCCCGAGGGCTGCTTCGCCCTGGAGCCGCTGTCGGTCACCTCCGAGGCGCTGGTCCGCGAGATCCGCCGCTTCCGCCCGCACGTCGTCACGACGTACGACGAGAACGGCGGCTACCCGCACCCCGACCACATCATGTGCCACGACGTGTCGATGGCAGCGGTCGTCGCCGCCGGCGACCCCGCCGCGTTCCCCCACGCCGGCCCGGCCTGGCAGCCACTGAAGGTCTACTACAACCAGACCTTCAGCCGGGCGCGGATCGAGGCCTTCCACGAGGCGCTGACGGTGCTGGGCGAGGAGAGCCCGTACGCCGAGTGGCTCGAGAACTGGTCGCGCCCCGACCGCGCGGTGACCACCCGGGTCGAGTGCGCGGCCTGGTTCGAGCGACGGGATGCCGCCCTGCTCGCCCACGCCACCCAGGTCGACCCCGAGGGCACCTGGTTCCGAGTCTCGCGCGAGGTGCAGGCGCAGGTGTGGCCCACCGAGGACTACGAGGCGGCCCTGTCGTTCATCCCCATCGCCGAGGGGGAGGACGACCTGTTCGCCGGCATCCCCACCGACATTGCGGCCGCCGACGCCCTCGCAACCTCCGGCGACCTGTCGGTCGTCCTCGACACCCGCACGGAGCGTGAGGCATGAACGAGGTACCCACCGCCAACGGTGGGCCGGGCTTCCTGGCCTTCCTCGCCTTCTTCCTGCTGGCCCTCGCCCTGTGGTTCCTCATGCGGAACATGAACGCCAGGATGCGCCGGATGTCCTACCGGCAGCAGGCGGCGCACCGTGGCAAGGGTGAGCCGCAGGCCACCCCCGAGGACCTCGCGGCCGAGGCCGACGTCGCGCCCGCGGGTGCGGCCGGTGCCGCCCCAGCGCAGTCGACGCAGCCGCCGGAGCCGGCCGGCGAACCCGACGAGCCGCCCGCGGCGTCGGGCAAGGACTGACCCGGGGACCGACCGGACGACCGCCAGCAGGCGGTTGGGGCCCTGCCGGTCAGATGATCGCGGGGCGGGTCAACGCGATCGAGGCGGCGACGAAGTGGGCCGTGAACGCCAGGATGGTCAGGGCGTGGAAGACCTCGTGGAAGCCGAACCAGCGCGGTGAGATGTCCGGCCGCTTGGTGCCGTAGACGATCGCGCCGAGGCTGTACAGCGCCCCGCCGATGACCACCCAGGTCATCACGGCGGCGCCGGCGTGCTGCAGCAGCGGGCTGAAGTAGAAGACGGCGACCCAGCCGAGCATCAGGTAGGCGGGCACGTACAGCCAGCGCGGGGCGCCGGCCCAGAAGACCCGGAAGAGCACGCCGAGGAAGGCGCCGCTCCACACGATGATCAGCATCCGCTTGGCCTGCGGCGGGGGCAGCAGCAGCGCGAACGGCGTGTAGGTGCCGGCGATGATCAAGAAGATGTTCGAGTGGTCGAACCGGCGCAGGAACCCGCCGACGCGCGGCGACCAGGTGCCGCGGTGGTAGACGGCCGAGGTGCCGAACAGCAGCACCGCCGTGCCGGCGAACACCGCGGCGGAGACCTTCTCCTTGGTGCTGCCGGCGAGCACGATGAGGATGATCCCCGCGACGAGCGCCACCGGGGCCATGCCGGCGTGCAGCCAGCCGCGCAGCTTGGGCTTGACGTGGTCGATCGCCGTCTCCACACGCTGCTCGAGTGCCTCGCGGCGGCTCGCCTCGGCACCGGGGGTCGGCTCGGTCTGCGTCATTGACCGAGCCTAACTTACCCAACCGTAGGTTAGGGCTTCGAGAGACCGCACTGCGCACGGGGAGTGACCCGAGACACGTCGCGGGCCGCATACCGGCCTGCTGCTGCCCGCTCGCGGGCGGGAGTAGCGTGGGCCGGGCCCGTCCGCGACCCCCCGCGGCGCGGCATCCGGGAGCCGTTGGGAGGCCGAACGCATGGCGCTGAGCGACGTCCTCTATGCCGCCTACGCCCGCCGCCTCACCCGGCAGCTCGACCCGTCGAGCGTCCCGCGCCACGTCGGCGTGATGCTCGACGGCAACCGCCGCTGGGCCAAGGCCCGCGGCGCCGGCGCCAGCGAGGGCCACCAGGCCGGGGCCGACAACATCGCCAACCTGCTGTCCTGGTGCGACGAGGCCGGGGTCGAGGTCGTCACCTTGTGGCTGCTGTCGACCGACAACCTCAACCGCCCCGAGAACGAGCTCGGCCCGCTGCTCGGCATCATCGAGAAGGCCGTCGAGACCCTGGCGGCGACCCATCGCTGGCGCATCCACCCGGTGGGTGCGCTCGACCTCCTGCCGGCCCGCACCGCGGCGCACCTCAAGGCCGCGGAGGACTCCACCCAGGACGTCGACGGGATGCTCGTGAACGTGGCGGTCGGCTACGGCGGGCGCCGCGAGATCGCCGATGCCGTGCGCTCGCTGCTGCAGGAGCAGGCCAGCCGGGGCACCAGCCTCGAAGAGCTCGCCGAGGTCATCGACGTCGAGCACATCGCCGAGCACCTGTACACCAAGGGCCAGCCCGACCCGGACCTCGTCATCCGCACCTCCGGTGAGCAGCGGCTGGGCGGCTTCCTGCTCTGGCAGAGCGCCCACAGCGAGTTCTACTTCTGCGAGGCCTACTGGCCCGACTTCCGCAAGGTCGACTTCCTGCGGGCGCTGCGTGCCTTCGGCGAGCGCAACCGCCGCTTCGGCGCCTGAGCACGGCATCTCGGCCGATGGCCGGCTCCTCGCGCCGCCGGAAGCAGTCCGCCCCACGGATCACACCCACCCCATCCATCCCCCTTGTCCCACCGGTCACGGAATGAACTGCAAAAGAGCCGACACGCGGAGCCGGGCCTGCGTAGAAGCGCTTCCTCACGGTCGTAGCGTCGATCCCACGGCATTCCTCACCCCAGGAGCGACCATGGCCTCGAGCACGCGACCGGCACCGCCCGCACGACCTGGGAAGGACCCGCGTCGCACCTACGTGCTCGACACCTCGGTCCTGCTCGCGGACCCTCGGGCGATCACCCGCTTCAAGGAGCACGAGGTCGTGCTGCCGGTCGTGGTGGTCACCGAGCTGGAGGCCAAGCGGCACCACCCCGAGCTTGGCTACTTCGCCCGGACGGCCCTGCGGATGCTCGACGACCTGCGCATCTCGGCCGGCCGGCTCGACGCACCGGTGCCGATCGGCGACGACGGCGGCACCCTGCGCGTCGAGCTCAACCACACCGACCCGACCTCGCTGCCGGCCGGGTTCCGGCTGGGCGACAACGACACCCGCATCCTGGCCGTGGCGCGCAACCTGGCCAACGAGGGGCGCATCGTCACGATCGTGAGCAAGGACCTGCCGATGCGGGTCAAGGCGTCAGCATGCGGGTTGGATGCCGAGGAGTACCGCGCCGAGCTGGCGGTCGAGTCGGGCTGGACCGGCATGGCCGAACTCGACGTCACCGTCGAGGAGATGGACCACCTCTACGAGTACGGCCGGCTCGAGAGCGTCGACGGCGCCGAGTTCCCGTGTCACACGGGGCTGGTGCTCAGCTCGCCGCGCGGCTCCGGCCTGGCGCGGGTCGGCCCCGACAAGCAGCTGCGCCTCGTCCGGGGCGACCGCGACGCGTTCGGTCTGCACGGCCGCAGCGCGGAGCAGCGGATCGCGCTCGACCTGCTCCTGGACCAGGACGTCGGCATCGTCAGCCTCGGTGGGCGGGCGGGCACCGGCAAGTCGGCGCTCGCGCTGTGCGCCGGCATCGAGGCCGTGATGGAGCGCCGCCAGCAGCGCAAGGTGGTCGTCTTCCGCCCGCTCTACGCCGTCGGGGGGCAAGAGCTCGGCTACCTGCCCGGGGACGCGTCCGAGAAGATGAACCCGTGGGGGCAGGCGGTCTTCGACACGCTCTCCGCGCTGGTCTCCCGCGAGGTCGTCGAGGAGATCCTCGACCGCGGGATGCTCGAGGTGCTGCCGCTCACTCACATCCGCGGGCGGTCGCTGCACGACGCGTTCGTCATCGTCGACGAGGCGCAGAGCCTGGAGCGCAACGTGCTGCTCACGGTGCTCTCGCGGATCGGGCAGGGCTCGCGGGTCGTGCTCACCCACGACGTCGCCCAGCGTGACAACCTGCGGGTGGGCCGGCACGACGGCGTGGTGGCGGTGGTCGAGGCGCTCAAGGGGCACCCGCTCTTCGCCCACGTCACCCTGACGCGCAGCGAGCGGAGCCCGATCGCGGCGCTCGTCACCGACCTGCTCGAGGGCATCGAGGTCTAGCGCCCCACCACCTGGGCCTGCCCACGACCGCCGGGGGCGATTTCGCCCTGCTGCCGAAATCACCTAAAGTAAGGTCTCGATTCGGTAACGCCCCGTCGGCTTTCCGGTGCCCTTGCCCCCGTGCACCCCCCTGAGAGGCTTCTCCCTGCCCATGGCTCGATATTCCGCGCGCCACGCGCCCCGTCACGCTGCCCCGCGGCGGGCGAGCGCCTCCCATGCGGCCCGGACGGCCCTCGGCCGTCCGGTGCTGGCCACCGGGATCGCTGCGGCCGTGCTGTCGACCGGCGCCCTGGCCGCCTCGGTCTCCGGAGGCACCGCCAGCGCCGAGACGCTCACCTTCGCGGTCGACGGGGTCACCTCCAGCACCTCCACCGAGCAGAGCAAGACCGAGCAGGCGGATGCCGTGCGCGTCGCGGCCGACCGCAGCGCCACCAACGCCCAGCGCGCGGTCGCCGCCGCCCGCAGTGCCCAGCGCGAGCAGCTCGCCGCGGCCCGCAGCGCCCAGCGCGCGAAGGTCAAGGCAGCCGCCCTGGCCAAGGCCCGCAAGGCCGCCGCCGAGAAGGCCGCCGCGGCCGCCGAGCGCAAGCGCATCATCGCCAACGCCCAGCGCGACCCCAAGTCGGCCGCCCGCATGCTGATGCCCGACTACGGGTTCGGCCCGGGGCAGTGGTCCTGCCTCGAGCGCCTGTGGATCGGCGAGAGCGGCTGGAACTACCGGGCCGAGAACTCCTCCTCGGGCGCGTACGGCATCCCCCAGTCCCTGCCGGGCAGCAAGATGGGCAGTGTCGCGGGCGACTGGCGCACCAACCCGGTCACCCAGATCAAGTGGGGCCTGAACTACATCAAGCTGTCCTACGGCTCGCCGTGCAACGCCCTCGGCCAGTGGAACAGCCGCTCCCCGCACTGGTACTGACCGGCGATCGCCCCGGCTGCTCGCACCGGCCGGGCAGCGAACTCAGATCTTCCGCAGCCGGATCCCCGTCACGGCGTGGTCGGCGCCCTTGGTGAGCACGAGGGTGGCCCGGTCGCGGGTCGGGAGCACGTTCTCGACCAGGTTGGGCTCGTTGATCTGGGCCCAGATGGCCGCGGCCGTCTCGCGCGCCTCGTCGTCACTGAGCGCGGCGTAGCGGTGGAAGTAGGACTGCGGGTGGGCGAACGCGGTCTGGCGCAACCGCAGGAAGCGCTCGACGTACCACGCGCGGATCTCCTCTACCGGTGCGTCGACGTAGACCGAGAAGTCGAAGTAGTCCGAGATGGCGCCGGTGCTCGACCCGTCGGTGCGCACCGCCGGGGGCTGCAGCACGTTGAGCCCTTCGACGATGAGCACGTCCGGCCGGCGCACGCGGATCGTGTCGGGGAGCACGTCGTAGGTGAGGTGCGAGTACTGCGGCGCCTCGACCACCGGCATCCCTGACTTCACCGCCGCGATGAAGCGCATCAGGGCCCGCCGGTCGTAGGACTCCGGAAAACCCTTGCGTTGCAACAGCCCCCGTCGCTGCAGCTCGGCGTTCGAGTGGAGGAACCCGTCGGTGGTGATGAGCTCGACGCGGGGCGTGTGCGGCCAGCGGCTCATCAGCTCCTTGAGGATGCGGGCGGTCGTCGACTTGCCGACGGCCACCGACCCCGCCACCCCGACGACGAAGGGCACCCGGGTCGGGCGCTCGCCGAGGAACTCGCTCGTGGCCAGCCGCAGCCCGTGCGTGGCCTCGACGTAGAAGTGCAGCAGGCGCGAGAGCGGAAGGTAGACCTCCTCCACCTCGTTGAGGTCGAGCCGCTCACCGAGACCCCGCAGCCGGGCGAGGTCGCTCTGCTCCAGGCTCATCGGGTGGTTCTCGCGCAGCCGCGACCACGCCCGTCGGTCGAGGTCGACGTAGGGCGTCGGCACCGTGCGTCGCTCCTGCGTGGCGCTCACGCGCGCCATTGTTGCGTATGCGACCGCGCCACCCCGGCGCCCGGCCACGTCGTGCACCTCGCGCAACTAGGCTGGCCGCATGTGCGGAATCGTGGGCTACGTCGGTACGACGATGGATGACACGGCCATCGAGGTCGTCATGGAGGGGCTCTCCCGCCTCGAGTACCGGGGCTACGACTCCGCGGGGGTGGCGCTGGTCACCGCCGAGGGCATCACCTCGGAGAAGCGGGCCGGCAAGCTCGAGAACCTGCGGTCGGCCCTCGAGGCGCACCCGCTGGCGGCCTCGCGCACCGGCATCGGGCACACCCGCTGGGCCACGCACGGCGGCCCCACCGACGGCAACGCGCACCCGCACCGTGGCGGTGACCACGACCGCCTGGCGCTGATCCACAACGGCATCATCGAGAACTTCCACGCGCTGAAGAAGGAGCTCCTCGCCGATGGTGTCGAGTTCCTCTCCGAGACCGACACCGAGGTCGCCGCGAAGCTCGTCGGTCGTGAGTACGACCGGGTCGGCGACCTGACCGTCGCCATGCGCACCGTCGTGCAGCGGCTCGAGGGGGCGTTCACGCTGCTGGCGGTGCACGCCGACAGCCCCGGCGTGGTCGTAGGCGCCCGGCGCAACAGCCCGCTCGTCGTGGGCCTGGGCGACGGCGAGAACTTCCTGGGCAGTGACGTCGCGGCGTTCATCGGCCACACCCGGCACGCCCTCGAGCTCGGCCAGGACCAGATCGTCACCATCACCCCCGAGGGCTACTCGGTCATCGACTTCGACGGCACCCCGTCGGACGGCAAGGCCTACGAGGTCACCTGGGACGCCGCCGAAGCCGAGAAGGGCGGCTACCCGACCTTCATGGAGAAGGAGATCAACGACCAGCCGCACGCCGTGGCCGACACCCTGCTGGGCCGCACCGACGACACCGGCCGGCTGGTGCTCGACGAGGTGCGGATCAGCGAGGAGCAGCTGCGCGGCGTCCGGCGGATCACCATCGTCGCCTGCGGCACCGCGGCCTACGCCGGCCTCGTCGCCAAGTACGCCATCGAGCGCTGGACCCGCATCCCGGTCGAGGTCAGCCTCGCCCACGAGTTCCGCTACTGCGACCCGATCGTCGACGGCAGCACGCTCGTGGTGTCGATCAGCCAGTCGGGCGAGACGATGGACACCCTGATGGCCGTCAAGCACGCGTCCGAGCTGGGCGCCATGACGTTGTCGGTGTGCAATACGCACGGCTCGACGATCCCGCGGGAGTCCGACGCCGTGCTCTACACCCACGCCGGCCCGGAGATCGCGGTGGCCTCGACCAAGGCCTTCCTCGCCCAGATCACCGCCTGCTACATCCTGGGCCTGTACCTCGCCCAGCTGCGCGGCGAGACCTACGCCACCGACGCGCAGGCCGTGATGGCCGAGCTGAAGGAGATCCCCGCGAAGATCGAGGACCTGCTGGGCCGGATGGACCGCGTGGTCGAGATGGCGCACTTCATGGCCGACACCCGCTCGGTGCTCTTCCTCGGCCGCAACGTCGGCTACCCGGTGGCCCTGGAGGGCGCGCTGAAGCTCAAGGAGCTCGCCTACATCCACGCCGAGGGGTTCGCGGCGGGCGAGCTGAAGCACGGGCCGATCGCGCTCATCGAGCCCGGCCTGCCGGTGTTCGTCATCGTGCCGAGCCCGGACACCCCGCACGAGCTGCACAAGAAGGTCGTCTCCAACATCCAGGAGATCCGGGCCCGCGGCGCGCGCACCATCGTCATCGCCCACGACGGCGACGACGACGTCGAGGCGTACGCGAGCGAGGTCATCCGCATCCCGCAGTGCTCGCCGATGCTGGCGCCGCTGCTGGCCGTCGTGCCGCTGCAGGTCTTCGCCCTGCACCTGTCCACCGCCAAGGGCCTGGACGTCGACCAGCCCCGAAACCTGGCGAAGTCGGTGACGGTCGAGTGATCGTGGGCGTGGGCATCGACGTCGTCGACGTCGAGCGGTTCGGTGCGACGCTGGCGCGCACCCCGGCGCTGCGCGAGCGGCTCTTCACGCCGGGGGAGCGTGACCTGCCGCTGAACTCGCTGGCGGCCCGGTTCGCCGCCAAGGAAGCTGCCGCCAAGGCGCTCGGCGCCCCGAGCGGGATGCACTGGCACGACGCCGAGGTGCACCGCGGCGCCGACGGCCGTCCCCACCTCGAGGTGCGTGGCACGGTGCAGGCCCGGGTCGACGCCCTCGGCATCACCGCGCTGCACCTGTCGCTGTCCCACGACGCCGGCATCGCCTCGGCCGTCGTCATCGCGGAAGGACCCCCCCTGTGATCGCCGCCTGGTCCACGGATGCCGTCTACGCCGCCGAGCGCGCGCTGATGGACACGCTCGACGACGGTGAGCTGATGGCCCGTGCCGTCGAGGGGCTGGCCGGAGTTGCGGCAGCGCGCCTCGAGGAGTGCGGCGGCGAGACCGTGGCAGCACTGGTGGGCCCGGGCAACAACGGCGCCGACGCGCTGTACGCCGTGGCCCGCCTCGCCGACGCCGGGTGGAACGCCGTTGCGGTGCACTCCGACTCGGTGCACGAGGGTGCCCGCGCCGCAGCTGAGGCGGCCGGCGTCGTGCTCACCACCGATCCCAGCGGGCTGGGGGAGGCCGACGTCGTGCTCGACGGCATCCTCGGCATCGGCGCGCGTCCTGGGCTGCCCGACTGGGCGGTCGGCTGGCTGGCCGCGCTCGCGGAGACGTCCCACGTCATCGCCGTCGACCTGCCGTCCGGCCAGGACCCGATGGGTGGTGAGCTCGACCCCTACGGGGTGTTCGCCGACGAGACGGTGACCTTCTCGGTGGCCAAGCCGGTGCACCTGCTGCCCCCCACCGAGCAGGCCTGCGGGCTGCTGACCGTCGTCGACATCGGCCTCGAGATCGAGAGCGACCCGGTGGTGCGCCGCCTCGACCACGACGACGTCGCCGCGCTCTGGCCCGTGCCGGTGGCGAGCGACGACAAGTACTCCCGCGGCGTGCTCGCGGTGGTGGCCGGGGGCGAGTCGTACGGCGGCGCGGCGGTGCTCTGCGTCACCGCTGCGGTTGAGGCCGGTGCCGGGATGGTGCGCTACGTCGGCACCCCGACGCCGACGGGGATGGTGCAGGCGTCCGTGCCCGAGGCGGTGCACGGCGCCGGTCGGGTGCAGGCCTGGGTGGTCGGGCCGGGTCTCGACGTCGCCTCACGTGCGTCGGGAGCCAAGGCGCAGCTCGACGTGGCGCGCGAGGCGCTGGCCGGTCCTGAGCCGGTGGTCGTCGACGCCGGCGGTCTCGACCTGCTCGATGCCGACGTGCTGGCGGGGCGGGCGGATGCCGTCACCCTGCTCACGCCCCACGCCGGCGAGACCGCCCGCCTCCTGACCCGACTCTCTGCCGATGAGGTGACCCGGGAGCAGGTCGAGGCACGCCCGCTGGCTCACGCCCGCGCCCTGGCCGACCTCACCCGCGCGACCGTGTTGCTCAAGGGCGCCACCACCCTCGTCGTGCCGCCGGGGGAGGGCGCCGTCGTCTGGTCGCAGTGCGACGCGCCCCCGTGGCTCGCCACCGCAGGAGCGGGTGACGTGCTCGCCGGGCTGCTCGGCACCCTGCTCGCCGCCGGGCTGCCGGCCGATGTCGCGGGCGCCCTGGGCGCCTTGGTGCACGGCGTCGCCGCCGACCGCGCCAACCCGGGCGGCCCGGTGCGGGCGCTCGCGGTGGCGCACGGCATCCCGGCGGCGGTGGCCCACCTGCTGGGCCGTGGGCGCCTCCCGGCGTCCTAGACTCGTCTGGCCCATGACGACCTCGCCCGCCTCCGCCCCGACACCCGCGCCCGCGGGCGTGTCCGCGTGGGTCAGCATCGACCTCGACGCCATCCGCGACAACGTCGCCGAGCTGGTGCGCCGGTCGGGGTCGGCTCAGGTGATGGCCGTCGTCAAGGGCGACGCCTACGGCCACGGCCTGGTGCCCTCGGCCCACGCGGCGCTGGCCGGCGGTGCCTCCTGGCTCGGCGTCGCCCAGCTTGCCGAGGCGCTCGAGCTGCGCCGGGCCGGCGTCACCGCACCCCTGCTCACCTGGCTCTTCCCGCCGGGGGCTGACGTGGGGGCGGCCCTCGACGCCGACATCGAGGTCACGGTCGGCAGCGACTGGAGCTTGGATGCAGTCGTCGCCGCGGCGCGCGAACGCGGCCGTCCCGCGCGGGTGCAGGTCAAGGTCGACACCGGTCTGGGGCGCGGCGGCATCCTCACCGACTGGACCGAGATGGTCGCCCGGGTCGCAATGGCGC
>Ga0302299_10001388_pt1 | contig 14525 bp, 13 predicted proteins | sample III_Fen_N3_4_FD_198795 | JGI IMG/M metagenome (GOLD analysis project Ga0302299, IMG submission 198795) | Peat permafrost microbial communities from Stordalen Mire near Abisko, Sweden - III_Fen_N3_4 | ecosystem: Environmental > Terrestrial > Soil > Wetlands > Permafrost | place: Sweden: Abisko... | reverse complement strand
GGGCTCGGTCGTGGTCGTCTCGCTCGGCTTCGATACCTACGGACTGGACCCGATCGGCGACTTCGCCCTGACGACCGACGTCTACCACGAGGTCGGACGGCGCGTCGCGGCGACCGGCCGTCGCCTGGTCATCCTCCAGGAGGGCGGCTATCACCGGCCGTCGCTCGGCGAGAACGCCCGAGCCTGGCTGCGCGGCGCCGAAGGCCGGCCGTTCGAGCCGATGCCGGCCGCCGGTTTCACCGCGGGCGGTTCGGTCGTCGGGTGATCCCCGCCGGGATCGAGATCCGGCCGCAGCACGCCGGCGAGGGGGGTGCCGTTCGCGCCGTCGTGTCGGCGGCGTTCGGCGACACGGTCACGGCCGACCTCGTCGATGCGCTCCAGGCGGACGAGGCGGGACGCAAAGGCGCCTCGATCGTGGCGGTGGCGGGCGACCGCGTCGTCGGGCAGGTCCAGCTTTCGCGGTCATGGCTGGACGCGCCTTCGAGGATCGTCGAAATCCTCGTGCTGAGCCCGCTGGCCGTGGCGCCGGACGTCCAGGGCCAGGGGATCGGTGGCGCGCTCGTTCGGGCCGCCATCGCCGCGGCCGAGGACCTGGGCTCGCCCCTCCTGTTCCTCGAGGGCTCGCCGCGCTACTACCCGCGCCACGGCTTCGTGCCGGGCGGTCCGCTCGGGTTCATCCGGCCGTCCGTCCGGATCCCGGAGGCGGCGTTCCAGGTCATCAAGCTCCCGGCCTGGGAGCCATGGATGACCGGCCAGCTGGTCTACTCGGAGGTGTTCTGGCGCTGCGACGCGGTGGGCCTGCGCGACTAGTCGGCCGCGACTAGTCGGTCTCGCGGCGATACGGCGCGATCCGCTCGATCGGCCCGACGAACTGCGGTACGTCGGCATGGCCGAGGATCTGGCGGACCGCCGAGGACTCGCCGATGTGCGACCAGTAGTGGTACGTGATCCGCTGGAGCTGGTCGCCGGCGGTCGGGGCGCGTTCGCGGCCGTCGTGGGGCAGCGCGACCTCGAGATCGGCCGATGTCAGCCCGTCCAGGAACGGATCGGCGACGGCGACGACACGTTCCCAGGCGCCCCACATCTCGGCGAGGTCCGGGGTCGAGGCCGGCGCGCCGTTGGCGACGGCATCAAGGATCGGCTCGATCGTGAGGCCGTGGCCGCGGATCGCCCAGACCAGGCGCTCGTGCCAGGCCAGGTGCCCGACCATCCACGAGATCGAGTTCATCGGCCCAAGCCGCTCGAGCGCATCCGCCGCGGGAACGCCCTCCAGGCCACGCTGGAGTTCGGCGCGGGCGAAACGGAGCTGGTCGACGCGGGGATGCGGCATGGGACGAAGGATAGCGACGCGCCCGCGGCCGGTTCGGGCGTACCATCGGGCACGCCCGGCGAACCCGTCGCCCGCCCCACCCCATGGAGAAGCGCCTTGCCCAGCCCGGATGACCTGCCCCCACACGTCCGCCGGATGGTCGACGAGATCGAGACCGAGATCGGTGAGGAACCGGGCCGGGCGTCGACCGTCATCGAGGGCGAAGGACGCGATCACGACGCCAACGGCCGAGTCGAAGCCGCCGTCCGCCAGATCCTGGAGGAGATCGGCGAGGATCCCGACCGCCAGGGGTTGGCTGGGACACCGGAGCGGGTCCACCGGATGTACACGGAACTCACGGCGGGCTACCACGTCGACCCGGACCGGCTCATCAACGGCGCGATCTTCGATGTCGCCTACAGCGAGATGGTCGTCGTCCGCGACATCCCGTTCTACTCGCTCTGCGAACACCACCTGCTGCCGTTCTTCGGGACCGCCTCGGTCGCCTACATCCCTCGCGGACGGGTCGTCGGCCTCTCCAAGATCCCGCGGATCGTCGAGACCTATTCGCGCCGGCTCCAGGTCCAGGAACGGCTCACCCAGCAGATCGCCCAGTTCCTCCAGGACCGACTCGACCCGCAGGGGGTCGGTGTCGTCATGGAGGCCACCCACCTGTGCGCGGCGATGCGGGGCGTTCGCAAGCCCGGCACGATCATGACGACCTCGGCCGTACTCGGGCTGTTCCGGACCCGGGACCGAACGCGCGCCGAGTTCTTCGCACACCTCGCTCGGCGTCCACCCGAGGCGTAGCCCCGACCTGCGGCCGCCGAAGGCCGCCCGCCGACGACCGCGTCAGCCGGCGCGCTCGACCACGTCGATCGACTTGGAGCCGCCTACGACTTCGAGGGCGTAGCGGTCCGTCGCGGTCGCCCAGCCGCGACTCTCGGCCTTCGCGACACCACCCTGGCGGCGGAGGCCGTCTCCGTCGATGGTCAGGCCGCCGCTCCCGCCGACGACCCTCACCTGGACCGGGACCCCGGCCGGCCGCTCGAGGCGGATCGTCTTCGAGCCCCCGACGACCTTGACCGTCACGTCGCCGCGGGGGCGCCCGAACTCGAGCTGGAGCCGCTCCGATCCGCCGGTCAGCTCGAAGCGGCGGATCTCGATATCGCGCAGGTCGGCCTCGACCCGGTTGACGCCGCCGACGATCTCGATCGTCCACGGGATCGTCGTGTTGAGCCCGAGGGTCGCGACGCGCTTACGCCAATCGAAGGGGATGCCGCGGTACTGGACGAGCACGCGCCCGTCGCGGACCCGAACGAACGGGGTGGCGCCGTCGAACTTGCCACGGTAGAGCTCCTGCGGGACGCGGCCCGGTCGCAGACGCAGGTCCTGCGCCCCCGATCGGAACGTGAGGCGTGCAGCCTTGAGGCCGGCGAGGGGAGCGGCGTGCTCGGACGGGCCGGTGGGTTCGGACGGGTCGCCCTCGGGTGAGGTGCGCAGGCGCGCGGCTTCGGTCTGGGTGAGATCGGCCATGCGCGTCAGGAAGTCGCTGATGAGCGCGAGCTGCTCCTCGGAGTAGCGGCCGACCTCCTCGGCGGACGCGCGTTCGAGCGACTCCAGCAGGCTCTGGACGGTCGCCACGCGCTCGGGGACGACCTCGACGACGACGCGCCGCCGGTCGGCGGGATCGGCGGTGCGTCGGACATAGCCCGCCTGCTCGAGGCGATCGATGACGCGGGTGACCGCCCCGCTCGTGAGGCCCATGAGCTCCGAGAGCTTGCCCGCGGTCGCGGCGCCACTGTCGATGAGCAGTTCGAGGGCGTCGATGTCCGACTCGCTCAGGCCCATCCGGATGGCCACGGACTGGCCGAAGATCGAGCCCTGGAGGTTCACGCGTCGGAGCGAGCGAACGACGCCTTCGATGCTTTGTCGCTTATCCATGTTGACAACCTGCTGCTGTGTGGGTAACTATCTGCGCAGTGCAGATAATGACCCGAACCGCTGAGCGGCGCAAGTGACCGCTACAGGATAGGGCACCGCAGGGAGGCGATGATGACGACGAAGCAGGGCACCGGCGGCCCGATGATCCAGACCCATGACCTGCGCCGGACCTTCAAGAGCCGCAAGAGCGAGATCGAGGCGGTCCGCGGTGTGGACCTCGAGGTCCAGGCCGGCGAGATCTTCGGGTTCCTCGGACCGAACGGCGCCGGCAAGACGACGACCCTGCGGATGCTCGCGACGCTGCTGCCACCGACCTCCGGGACGGCGACGGTCGCCGGGGCGGACCTGGCGACGGAGCCGCAGACCGTTCGCCGGCGCATCGGCTACGTGCCCCAGGGCGGCTCGACGGATCCGGCGATGACCGGACGTGGTGAGCTCGTCCTCCAGGGCCGCCTGTACGGCATGGACAAGTCCACGGCCCAGGCGCGCGCGGCCGAGGTCCTCAAGGCCCTCGACCTCGAGTCGGCGGCGGATCGCGGTGCGGGCACCTACTCCGGCGGGATGCGCCGCCGACTGGATATCGGGCTCGGCATCGTCCACCGACCGTCCGTCCTGTTCCTCGATGAGCCGACGACCGGCCTGGACCCGCAGGCCCGGGCTCGCATGTGGGATGAGATCCGCGGCCTGCGCGAGGGCGGGACGACCGTCTTCCTCACGACCCACTACCTCGAAGAGGCCGATGCCCTGGCCGACCGCCTCGCGATCATCGACCACGGCCGGATCGTGGCCGAAGGCACCGCCGACGAGCTCAAGCGCCAGGTCGCCGGCGACGTCGTGACCCTTGGCATCGACGGCGACATCGAGCACATCCTGCAGACCGTTCGCGACCAGCCGTTCGTGCGTGAGGCGTCCAGCGAGGACGAGCTCATCCGACTCTACGTGGACCAGGGCGACACCGCCGTCCCGCAGCTCATCCGGATCCTGGATGGAGAGGGTCTGCGTGCGAACACGATCTCCCTCGCCCGACCCAGCCTGGACGACGTCTTCCTGCGCCAGACCGGACGGTCCCTGCGCGAAGAACCGGCCGCCTGACCCGCCGACGCCGTACGGCCCCAGGACCTCCACTACCTCCCGCCACCCCAAGGAGACCCTCGAGTGAACACCATCCGCGACACCTGGCTCATCTACCAGCGATCCATGTGGCTGACCATCAAGCAGCCGGTGTGGCTGATCTTCGGGCTCATGCAGCCCATCCTGTACCTGGTGCTGTTCGGTCCCCTACTGGAGGGCGCCACGAGCGCCGCGGGCGCGACCACGAACGCGTTCAACTGGTTCGTCCCGGGCCTGCTCATCCAGGTCGCCGTGTTCGGGGCTGCCTTCACCGGCTTCGGGCTCATCGCGGAGCTGCGCTACGGCGTGGTGGAGCGGATGAGGGTCACCCCGATGAGCCGCTTCGCCATGCTGCTCGGACGATCGCTTCGAGACGTCACCATGCTCCTCGCCCAGGCCACGATCATGATCGTGCTCGCCATCCCGTTCGGTCTGGTCGTCGACCCGGCCGGCGTCGTCGTCACATTGCTGCTCCTCGCGCTCATCGGGTTGGCGTTCGCGCCGCTGTCCTACACGGCGGCCCTGACCCTGCGAAGCGAGGACGCCCTGGCGCCGCTCGTCAACGGGATCGCGTTGCCGCTGCTCCTGCTGTCCGGCATCCTGCTGCCGATGGCCCTGGCACCGGCCTGGCTGCAGTCGCTGAGCAACCTGAACCCGCTGACGCACGCCGTCGATGCGGCCCGGGCCCTCTTCAACGGGGTCTGGGCGAGTTCCGAGATCGCGCTCGGCGTCGGGCTCATGGCCGCGCTGGCTGTCTTCTCGGTCTGGGTCGCCTCACGGGCGTTTGCCCGGGCGACCGCCTGAGCGTCCCCGCGGCGACCCGGTAGGCCGTCGGATACGCATCCCGGCGGCCTACAATCCGGGCATGACCGATCGACCGCTCAAGGTCCTCATCGCCAAGCCCGGCCTCGACGGGCACGACCGGGGCGCCAAGGTCCTCGCTCGCGGCCTCCGGGACGAGGGCTTCGAGGTCGTCTATACCGGGCTTCGCCAGACGCCCGAGATGATCGCCACGGCCGCGCTCCAGGAGGACGTGGATGTGGTCGGACTGTCGATCCTGTCCGGGGCGCACATGACACTGGTGCCACGTGTCACGAAGCTGCTCGATGAGCGCGGCCTCGGGGACATCTTGGTGACGGTGGGTGGGATCATCCCGGACGACGACATCGCCGCGCTCAAGGCGGCGGGGGTGTCGGCGGTGTTCGGGCCCGGCACGACCATCGCGTCGGTCGCGGACTACCTGCGGGCGAACGCCCGGCCACGCGACTAGCGTGGGCAAGGCCGTGGCGGCGGCCGATCCCGCGGCGCGCGCCACCGAGCTCGGCGACGCGGCCGTCGCGGGCGATCGCCGGGCGCTGGCCCGGCTGCTGACCGCCGTCGAGAACCGGAGCGCGGTCGCCGAACACGCGATGCGCCGCCTCTACCCCACGGCCGGCCGAGCGCATCTCGTGGGGATCACCGGACCACCGGGGGCCGGCAAGTCCACATTGGTCGCGGCCCTCATCGGCGAGGTCCGGCGGGCCGGACGATCCGTCGCGGTGGTGGCCGTGGACCCGTCGTCGCCGATCACCGGCGGGGCGCTCCTGGGCGATCGGGTCAGGATGCAGTCCTACGCCGAGGACGATGGGGTGTTCATCCGTTCGATGGCCTCCCGCGGACACGCCGGCGGGCTCGCGTCCACGTCGGCGGCGGCCGCGTCGCTCATGGATGCGGCCGGCTTCGATCTCGTGCTCATCGAGACCGTCGGGACGGGCCAGAGCGAGGTCGAGGTCGCGGCTGCCGCCGACACGACGGTCGTCCTCGAGGCGCCCGAGATGGGCGACGAGGTCCAGGCGATCAAGGCCGGCCTGCTGGAAGTCGCGGATCTCGTGGTCGTGAACAAGGGCGACAAACCCGGTGCGCAACGGACGGCCGCCCAGCTGCGGGCGATGCTGGTCGCGACGGCGCCGCGTGACGACGGCGGTGGGGGAGCGCCACCCCGCCCCCGGCCGAAGCGCCCGGAAGTGCTCATCACGACCGCCTCCACCGGGGAGGGCGTCGCTGAGCTGCTCGTGGCACTCGACCGGCACCGTGCGGCCGGCCGGGGCGACGGGGATGGCGCGGCGGCCCGCCTCGCCCGTGCCGAGACACTGGTCTGGGCGATCCTCATGGACCGGTTCCGCGCCTCGCTCCACGATCCCGTGCGCGGCGCGGCCACGGACGCGATCCTGACCGATGTCGCCGACCACCACCTGGACCCGTATGCTGCCGCCGACCGACTGTCGGTCCTGCTGACGGGAGATCGAGGCCGATGACCATCCAGCGGCTCTTCGTGGCGGGTGCGGGGCTGATGGGCCACGGCATCGCGCAGGTCCATGCGGCGATCGGCCTGGATGTGGCCCTGTACGAGCCGGACCTCGCGCGCGCCGAGGCGGGCCGCGACCGGATCGCCGGCAACCTCGATCGCGCGGTCGCAAAGGGCAAGCTGACGGTCGAGGCACGGGACGCCACGGTGGCTCGGATCCACCCGACCGCCGACATCGCGGCAGTCGCGGACGCGGACCTCGTCATCGAAGCCGTCTTCGAGGACCTTGCGGTGAAGACGGCCCTCTGGCGGGAGCTGGATGGGGCGGCTCCGACGGGCGCGATCCTCGCCTCGAACACCTCGTCGATCGCGATCCACCGTCTCGCCGACGCGGTCGGCCGGGAGCGTCGGGCGCGATTCGTGGGCATGCACTTCTTCAGTCCGGTGCCGGTGATGCCGCTGATCGAACTCATCCGCGGCAAGGACACGGTCGATGACACCGAGGCGGCGATCCGCGAGCTCTCGGTCGCGCTCGGCAAGCAGGTCATCGTCTCGACGGACCGGCCCGGGTTCATCGTCAACCGGATCCTCATGCCGTTCATTGCGGAGGCGATGCGCGCCTACGAAGAGGGCCTCGGGACCGCCGAGGACATCGACACGGGGGCGCGCGTCGGCCTCAACCACCCGATGGGCCCGCTCGAATTGGCCGACTTCATCGGGCTCGATGTCTGCCTCGGGATCATGCGGGTGCTCGACGATGGCCTCGGGCTGGAGCACATGCGACCGCCGCGAGTCCTCATCGAGCTCGTGAATGACGGTCACCTCGGCCAGAAGACGGGGCAGGGCTTCTACACCTACCCGCGGACGCCCCGGTGAGCGGCACGCTCACGCCCGAGGAGGAGCTGCTCCAGGCGACGGCGCGCGACTTCGCGACCCGCGAGGTGGCGCCCGGGGCGATCGAACGCGACGAGACCGAGACGTACGACCGGTCGCTGTTCACGCAGATGGGCAAGCTGGGCCTGACCGCGGCCCCGTTCCCGGAGGCGGTCGGTGGGGCGGGCTTCTCGTACCTCGGTTGGTCGCTCGTCATGGAGGAACTGGGCGCGGTCGACATGGCCATGGCCGTATCGCTCTCGGTGCACATCCTCTCGCAGTACCCGGTCGTGACGTGGGGAACGCCCGACCAGCACGCACGGTGGCTGCCGCCGATGCTCGCCGGCGAGGCCCTCGGGGCGTTCGCCCTGACCGAACCGCACGCGGGCAGCGACGCCGCGGCCATCCGGACCCGGGCAGAGCGGGTGGGGCCGGCAGACGCCCCCGAGGCCTACACGCTGACCGGGACCAAGGTCTGGATCTCGAACGCGCCCGAGGCGGACCGCTACCTGGTGTTCGCGACGTTGGACCCGTCAGCCGGTCCTTCCGCGATCACCGCGTTCCTCGTGGAGAAGGGGACGCCTGGCTTCCGGTTCGGGACGCACGAACGGAAGATGGGCATCCGGGCGTGTCCCGCCGCCGAGCTGCTGTTCGAGAACGCCGAGGTACCTGCCGCGAACCGTCTCGGGGCGGAAGGCGAGGGCTACAAGATCGCACTGTCGGCACTCGGTGAGGGCCGGATCTCGATCGCCGCGGGCTGTGTCGGGATCGCCCGGGCTGCGCTCGAAGCGGCGACTCGCTATCTCGCCGAGCGCCAGGCGTTCGGAGCGCCGCTGGCCGAGCAGCAGGGCCTGCGCTTCATGCTCGCCGAGATGGCTCGTGACGTCGCGGCCGCTCGAGCGCTCACCCGCGACGCAGCACGAGCCAAGGACCGAGGCGAATCGATTGCCGTCGCGTCGTCGCTGGCCAAATGGACCGCCTCGGATACCGCGATGAAGGTCGCTACGGATGCTGTGCAGCTCCTCGGCGCGACCGGCTACTCGCGCGAGACCGGCCTCGAGCGCCTGATGCGCGACGCCAAGGGCGCCCAGATCTACGAGGGCACCAACCAGATCCATCGGATGATCGTCGCGGACGACCTGTTCCGCGGGCTGTAGATTCGCCACATGACCCAACCTGCTTCCGGCCCGAACGGCCACGTCTACCTCGTCAGTGCCGCGCGCACGCCGATCGGCAAGTTCGGCGGTGGGCTGGCGGGCGTCCCGGCCGTGGAGCTCGGCGGGATCGCCATCCGCGCCGCCGTCGAGCAGGCCGGCCTGGATCCGGCCAGCGCCGTCTTCGATGACGTGCTGATGGGCCAGGTCCTCCAGGGCGGAGCCGGCCAGGCGCCCGCGCGACAGGCGGTGCTGCGCGCCGGCCTCCTCGAGACGACATCCGCGACCACGATCAACCGGGTCTGCGGGTCCGGCCTGAAGGCGATCATGCTGGCCGCGGCGGAGATCCGGGCCGGCGATTCGGACCTCGCGATCGCCGGCGGTATGGAGTCCATGAACGGGGCACCGTACCTGCTCCCGGGCGCCCGCTTCGGCTATCGCCTGGGCAACGCCGAGATCAAGGACTCCACCGTCAGTGACGGCCTGTGGTGCGCCATCGAGGATTGCCACATGGGTACGCACGCGGAACGGGTCGCGATCAAGGACCACGTCAGCCGCGAGGACCAGGATGCCTTCGCGCTCGCGAGCCACCAGAAGGCGATCGCGGCGATGGATGCGGGACGATTCGCCGCGGAACTCGCGCCGGTCACGATCCGCGACGCCAAGGGCCGCGAGACGATCGTCTCCGAAGATGAAGGTCCGCGCCGTGACTCCACCGCCGAAGCGCTCGCCCGACTCCGTCCGGTCTTCGCCCTCCCGGACGGCGAGGATCGCGGCGACGCGACCGCCGGCACCGTGACCGCCGGCAACGCACCCGGCATCACGGACGGCGCCGCCGCGACGGTCGTCGCGAGCGAACGGGCCGTAGAGCGGTACGGCCTCAAGCCACTCGCCCGCATCGTCGGCTACGCCCAGGCCGAGGTCGCACCCAAGTGGCTCTTCCTCGCGCCCGTCCAGGGCGTGCGCCGCCTGCTCGACCGCATCGAGATGCCCATCGCTGCGTTCGACCTCATCGAGATCAACGAAGCGTTCGCGGCCCAGGTCCTCGCCGACGGCCGCGAACTCGGCTTCGACTGGGACAAGGTCAACGTCAACGGTGGCGCGATCGCCCTCGGCCACCCGATCGGCGCCAGCGGTGCCCGCATCGTCGCCACGCTCCTCCACGAACTCGCCCGCCGCGACGGCCGCCACGGCCTCGCGACCCTGTGCCTCGGTGGCGGCGGATCCGTCGCCATGGCCTTCGAAAGGATCCCCGCATGACCGCGACCGCCGACCCGTCCGTCAAGACCCCCACGTTCGGGCACTACATCGCCGGGGAGTGGTGCGAATCCTCGTCCGGCGAGACGTTCGAGAGCCGGAATCCGGCGGATACGCGAGATGTCGTCGGTCACTTCCAGCAGGGGACCAAGGCCGACGTCGCGAAGGCGATCAAGGCCGCCGAGACGGCGTTCCCGATGTGGCGTCGGACGCCCGCCCCGAAGCGCGGCGAGATCCTGTACGCGTTCGGTGCGCTCATGGCCGAGCACAAGGAGGAACTCGCCCGCGCGATGACCCGCGAGATGGGCAAGGTCCTCGCCGAGGCTCGTGGGGACGTCCAGGAAGGCATCGATATCGCCTACCTGATGGCCGGCGAGGGTCGTCGGATGGCCGGCGAGACCGTCCCGTCCGAACTGCCGGACAAGTGGGCGATGAGCGTTCGCCAGCCGATCGGCGTCGCCGGCATCATCACGCCCTGGAACTTCCCGATGGCCATCCCGTGCTGGAAGACGATGCCGGCCCTCGTCACGGGCAACACGGTCGTCTTCAAGCCATCGAGCGATACGCCGCACTGCGCGACCATGCTCGTGGAACTGATGCACGAGGCGGGCTTCCCGTCCGGCGTCGTGAACCTCGTCACGGGCGCGGGCGGCGAGGTGGGCGATGCGATCGTCGAGAGCCCGGACGTGCCGGTCATCTCGTTCACGGGCTCGTCCACGACCGGCCGACATCTCGCCGAGAAGGCGGGCCAGCGGCTCAAGCGGCTCTCGCTGGAGCTCGGTGGCAAGAACGGCGTCGTCGTCCTCGCGGATGCCGACCTGGACCTTGCCGCGGACGGGATCCTGTGGTCCGCCTTCGGGACGACTGGTCAGCGCTGCACGGCGTGCTCGCGCGTGATCGTGGAACGCAGCGTGGTCGAGCCGCTGCTCCAACGCCTCGAGGCGAAGTCGAAGACGCTCAAGCTCGGCTCCGGGCTCGAGCCGACCACGGACGTCGGGCCGCTCATCAACGGCGGCGCCGTCGACAAGGTCGCGGGCTACGTGGACGTCGGGCGCACCGAGGGCGAGCTCATCGTGGGCGGCGGTCGGGCCAGCGCCGGGGACCTCCAGTACGGTCATTTCTTCGAGCCGACGATCTTCGCCGGCGTCGGCGCGATGGACCGCATCGGCCAGGAGGAGATCTTCGGGCCCGTCCTCGCGGTCATCCCGGTCGACGATTACGACGGAGCGATGCTCGCCCTCAACCAGACCCGCTACGGCCTCTCGTCCAGCATCTTCACGCAGGATGTGAACGTCGCGTTCCGGGCGATGCGCGACTTCGAGACGGGGCTCGTCTACGTCAACGCCGGCACGACCGGCGCCGAGACGCACCTCCCGTTCGGTGGCTGGAAGGAGACCGGCAACGGCCACCGTGAGGCGGGCCACGTCGCGCTCGATACCTACACCGAGTGGAAGTCGATCTACGTCGACTTCAGCGGCCGCCTCCAGCGGGCCCAGATCGACAACCAGCCGAGCTAGGCCCAGCGCGTTCGGCTATTCCTCGGGCGTCGGTTCGCCCTCGGATCGATCGATGATCGGGGGCGGGAGCGGGTCGGTGTCCGTCACGTCCGGGTCGACCACGGCGCCGCGCGTCGCCGCGAGCCGAAGCAGGTCGCCGAGACCCTGGCGCGTGGCGGCCACGACGATCTCCTCGTCGGGATCGAGGACCTCGTCGGTCGGGATGTCCCAGCGGGCGGCCTCGGAGCCTGGGTCGGCGACCGCCAGGAGCCTCACCGCCCCGACCCGATCCAGGGTGGACGCGAGCCGGCCCGCAAGCGCCGAGTCGCCCGGGACCCGCATCCGGGCGAACAGGATGATCCGCCGGTCGCCGATGGGGACCGTCGCCACGACCTCGGAGCCGATAGCGGCCGCCGCGAAGGCCGGAGCGGCCAGGTGCGAGACGCTGCGCGTGAAGCGGATGGCGAAGCCGCGCTGGACCCGGACCGCGAAGTCGGGGTCGTACAGCCGCACGACGACCCGCAGGTCCGGCCGGATCGCCCGGGCATTCAGGGCGATCGCGAGGTTGACGAGGTCATCGCTGGTGGCGACGACGAGCGCCCGCGCATGATCGATTCGCAGGCCGTCGAGCACCTCGCGATGGCGCGCGTCGCCGATCACGACCGGGATCTTCGCCGCCCGCGTCGGTGACACGAACTGGCCGTCCTCGCCGACGTCCGCGACGACGACCGGGACGCCGCGAGCCGCGATCCCGAGCGCCACGCGATATCCGATCGAACCCAGGCCGGCGACGATGACGTGGTCGTGGATCGAGGTCGGCACCGTCCGCCGGCCCAGCGTCTCCAGGAGCCGCGAACGGATCAGCGCATCGGTGATGAACGCGTAGACGATCGCGACCAGGGCGGCCCCGATCAGGCTCAGGAAGATGGCGTAGACCCGCAGCGGCACCAGGCTCGCGGCATCGCCGATGTCGACGGGCAGGGCCGCACCCGTGAGGAGCGTGATCGCATAGGAGAGGGCGTTGATCGGGGTGAGGCCGACGACGATGTCGAAGTAGAGCGCCGATGCGATGGCCAGGCCGATGAGGACCGCCCCGAACCGGAACAGCCGTCGCTCGGGCGTCGAGAGGCGGGCCCTGACCCCCGCCAGCGCCGAGCCGGGCTTCCTGCCAGGGCGCGACGTGGAGCCCGCGTCGCGGGCCGTCGTCACCGACCCGTGGGCGGCCGCGGACGCGTCCGTGATATCCGCCACGATCAGGTCGCCGGTCACGTCGAGGTCGGGGAGCAGCTCCGCCGTCCGGTCCGCGCCGAGGCGTGCGAGCGGGATCGAGCGGTCCGCGCCCACGGGGTCGCTCGAACGGCGGGTCGAAAGCATCTGGCCGGCGATCGGGAACCGGTCGCCGCTCTCGCCGTCGAGGGCGGCCGAGACGAAGCCGGGTGCGGCAAGCGCCGACGACGATAAGGCGGTCGCGTCCGAGAACAGCTCGGGGATGTGCGCTCCGACCTCCTGGTCGAACAGGCGGATGACGACGCGCAGGCTCGGCCGGAGTTCGGTGGCGGCCAGCGCCGTGTTCAGGTTGGCCAAATCGTCGTCGCCCGTGACCACGATCGCGCTCGCCGTCGCTATGTCCGCTTCGCGCAAGGTCCGGGGCGACTGGCCGTCCCCGACGACCAGCCGGACGTGGATCGCCGCCAGCTGCTCCTCGGGCTCGTCGTCCGGTCCGATGGCCACGACCGTCTCGAACCGCGACCGCAGCTCGCTGATCGTCTGCATCCCGAGATGCCCGACGCCACACACGATCACGTGCCCGGGGTGAGGCGAGGGCGCGCGCGGCGGTGTGGCCGTGGGCTCGGTCATCCGGGCAGTCTATGGGCTCGCGGACGCTGCATCCGGCTCACCGTGGATGACATCCGGGCGATGGCTGGGGTATCATCCCGGCCTCGTGGGCCCGTAGCTCAATGGCAGAGCAAGTGACTCTTAATCACTTTGTTGAAGGTTCAAGTCCTTCCGGGCTCACCAGCATCCACGAGCACGAAACGGCCCTCCGGTCCGAGCGGGGGGCCGTTCTCTTTGCCCGGATGGCTGCCTGACGCGCTGCCGACGTCATCCACTAAGCAACGTCAGAAGTCGTCTCTCGGGCTGAACGGCGAGTGCGCCAGGGTCCGCGGTACGCCACGAGCGGTACGCCGCGACTGGACGGGTCTGGCCTGAGGCTTTACCCGCAAGACACGCATGGCTATCATCGGCGAGCCATCGGGTGGGGCATCTGGAATGGATAGTCGCTGGGGGGCGCCGATGTTGCGCTGGAACCGCCTTGCCGCCGCCTCTCGCCGGGGTTTCGGGCGCTCGGCTCTCGCGTCCGGCTTGAACGTCGCGATCCTCGCCGCGTTGCTGCCAAGTGGCGCCTTCGCCGCAGAGGTCCCGTCGGCCTACTACGAGGTCCTGCGTCAACCAGTCACGTCTGTCGACGCCTCCTTCGTCTCCTATGCCCCTCCTGTCGGGACCCAGCAGGTCTCGGTCGCGATCGGGGGAGGCGACTGGTTCTTCCTGGACGCACCCGATGGTGTTCAGCTCAGCGTCGGGACCTACGTTGACGCCGGCAGCTCCGTCGCTCCGGGCCATCCACGATTCGACTCCTTCGCCTGCGATGGCCCCGTCAGATCCTTCGTGGTCCACGAGGTCAGCTTCAACCCGGACCGATCGGTGGCGACGCTCGCCGTCGACTATGACTGTCCCGGATCAGACCAGGGAAGTCTGCGTTTTCACTCCACCTGGCCGGCGCAGTCGATCTCCGCGCCGCAGATCATCGACTACATCGATGTGGGCGACACGCTGATGCCGCAAACAAAGATGCGCACACTCACCATCACCAGCACCGGCACGGCGGCCACGATGATCGACGGCTTCGACGTCAGCGGTTCGGGGGCGACCGCGTGGTCGACCCAGTCGGATGGCTGTAGCGCCGTCGTCCTGGAGCCGGGCGAAACGTGTTCTGTGGACGTCGTGTTCGCTCCGACGACAGGTGGCGATCACCCGGCCGAGCTCGACGTTCGATGGACGCCTGCCTCCGCACCGATCGTGATGGCACATCTCTCGGG
>Ga0302299_10001386_pt1 | contig 14527 bp, 12 predicted proteins | sample III_Fen_N3_4_FD_198795 | JGI IMG/M metagenome (GOLD analysis project Ga0302299, IMG submission 198795) | Peat permafrost microbial communities from Stordalen Mire near Abisko, Sweden - III_Fen_N3_4 | ecosystem: Environmental > Terrestrial > Soil > Wetlands > Permafrost | place: Sweden: Abisko... | reverse complement strand
GCAGCTACAAGGGACGCGGGCAGTGGGACGCGTTCCGTCTGCGCATCCCGATGAAGATCGGCGACATCGTCCAGAAGATCTCGCTCGCCCGCTGGTCGCGCACGCTGTCCGCGCTGATGGCCGCCGGCGTGCCGCTGATGCAGGCGCTCGACATCACCGCGCAGACCGCGGGCAACCGCGTCGTCGAAGACGTGATGGCGTCCGTCATCGACTCCGTCAAGCAGGGCGGCACGATCGCCGAGCCGCTGAAGGCCGCGCCCGTGTTCCCCGGCATGGTCGTGCAGATGGTCGCGGTCGGCGAGGAGACCGGCGCGCTCGACGCGATGCTCTCCAAGATCGCCGACTTCTACGAGGACCAGGTCGACGCGGCGGTCAAGTCGCTGACCTCGATCCTCGAGCCGCTGATGCTCGTCGCCGTGGGCGGCATGGTCGGGTTCATCGTCATCTCGATGTACCTGCCGCTGTTCAAGGTGTACGACTCGATCAAGTAGCGGGGGCGGGCGGTTTCCGCGCGCGGCGCGCGCGTGAACGCACCATCCCAACAGCCTCCCAACGCGACCGCTGCGGCGGTCCAACGCGGCGTTGGCGGCAGGCAGAGCGCCGGCCGGGAGCATCGGCGGTGACCGGCCGAGCCCGCCATGTCCACCGACCTCTCGACACGGGTCCTGCCCGCACGCGCACGAGCCGGCCCGCGCGGGCACGCGGCCACCGCGGGCCTGTGGGCCATGCGCCTGGCCGGCGTCCTCTCCCTGACGGGGTCGGTCGGGATCTCGCTGTGGATCGTCGCCGCCGCCGCTGAGCGCCCCTCGTTCCTGTCGGGCCCCGCTCGCCTGTCGGGCTTCGCCGGCTGGGTCGTCGGGCCGTTCGCGCACCGCCTTCCGGGGCTGACGTCCGACGCGTCGACGCTGCAGCGCGACTTCGTCGTCGCGCTCGCGGGGCTCTTCATCTGCTGGGTCGTCGCATTCGCGTGCGTGCGAAGCCTGCACGTCGCCTGGCTCGCGGGCACGCTCGTCACGCTCGGCGTCATCTACGCGCTCGGGCCGCCGCTCTCGCTGACGGACGTCTTCAACTACATCCACTACGGGCGCATGGGCGCCGTCCACGGCCTGAATCCCTACATCGACCTGCCGGTGCGGGCGGCGCACGACCCCAGCTACGCGGTGTCGAACTGGCACCACCTGCTGAGCCCCTACGGTCCGCTGTTCACGCTCCTCACGTATCCGGTCGCGCTGCTCCCGCTGCACACCGCCTACTGGGTCTGGAAGGGGATCGTCCTGGTCTCGTCGCTCGGCGTGCTCGCGCTGGTCTGGTGGATCGCCGTGCGCAGCGGCCGCTCCCCGCAGCGCGCGCTCGCGTTCGCGGGCCTGAACCCGCTCGTCCTCGTCTACGGGCTCGGAGGCGCGCACAACGATCCGCTGATGCTGCTCGCCGTCCTCGGCGCCGTCGCACTGGCGCTCGGCCCCGCGGACGCGACGACGGCGCGCGGGGTGCGCGCGACCAGTCTCGGAGCGGGCGCCGCGGCCGTTGCGGGCGGTGCGCTGAAGCTGTCGATGGGCGTCCTCGCGCCGCTGATCGTGCTCGGCGCCCGCCGCCGCTCGTGGGCGGTCGCCGGCGCTGTCGCGGCCGGCGCGGCGGCGCTCGCCGTCATCCAGCTCGTGTTCGGCGGGCACGCCCCGGCGGTCGCCGCCCAGGAGCGCCTCGTGACCCCGCTCAGCATTCCGCAGGTGGCCGGGGAGCTCGCAGGAGCCGGTGGCATGACGGCCACGATCCGGACCATCTGCCACCTCGTCCTCGCCGCCACGATCGCCGGCGCGTGCGTCGCGGTCGCGCTGGAGCGACGGCGGATGATCGGCGCGTGCGGCCTGGTGATGCTCGTCGCGGTGCTCACGCTCGGCTGGACGATGCCGTGGTACGTCTGGTGGGTCCTCCCGTTCGCCGCGCTCGCGCGGACGCGCTGGCTCGCCGGCGCCTGCATCGTCCTGACGGTCTGGCTCGCGCTCGGCGCGATCCCGCAGATGCCCACGCTGATCCACGGCGCCGGCTACTTCCCGACGCGCTCCCCGGTCGGGAAGCTGAACCACGCCTACACCGAGCGGCTCCTGCGATGAGCGCGCGCGGACCCGAGCTGCGGGCGGTCGCGGTCCACGTCGATGTCGGCCAGCTGCTGCGGTTCATCACGGTCGGCGTGTCGAACACGGTCGTGACCCTGCTCGCGTACGCAGGCCTGGTGGCGATCGGGGCGCCTGTCGTTGTGGCATCGGCCGTCGGCTTCGCCCTGGGCGCCTTCAACGGGTACCGCCTCAACCGCGTCTGGACGTTCCGCGGGGCACCCGGCGGCGCGGTCACGGGCGCCCGCTATGTCGTCGTGCAGGGGGCGGGGCTCGTGCTCAACACGGCCGGGGTGTGGCTCGCGGTGGACGCCGCGGGACTGCCGCGCCTGACCGGCGAGGTCGTCATCCTTCCGCTCGTGACCGTGACGACCTACCTGCTGAGCCGGTGCTGGGTGTTCCGGCCTCGCGCGTCTGCCTGACCCGTGCGCCACGCGGCCCGCTCAGCCGCGATCGCGGCCGCGATCGTCGTCGGCCTGCTGCTCGTCCGGGCGACGGATGAAGGCCCAGCTCCGGCTCATGCGCAGCCCTGCAGGGCGCTCGCGGCCGGCGACCACGCGCTGACGGTCGCGACCGACGCGGGCGAGCGCGCCGTCCTCCTGCACGTGCCGGCGGGCGGGGCGACGACCCCGCGGCCGCTGGTCGTCGCACTGGGCGGCGCGGGGCAGACGGGAGCGCAGTTCGCTCGCGACACGGCCTACAGCACGCTCGCGGACCGTGAACACTTCCTCGTCGCCTACCCGACCGCCGCCGGGGCCAAGCCGTTCTGGAACATGAACGGCCACGTGCCGGGCCGGCCGGACGATGTCGCCTTCCTGCGAGCGGCGCTCGACCGCGTCGAGGACGCGACCTGCGTCGACCCCTCCCGCGTCTATGCGACCGGCGTCTCCAACGGCGGCGGCATGACCGCGCTGCTCGGCTGCGAGCTCGCGGATCGCCTGACGGCGATCGCCCCGGTCGCCGGCGGGTACGGCACGCAGCCGGCCTGCCATCCCTCGCGGCCGCTCGCGGTGCTCGAGGTGCATGGCACGGCGGACCAGGTCGTCCCGTACGCGGGCAAGGGGGCCGGGCACTCGGGGAGCGTCAGCAGCTTCCTCGCGATGTGGCGCAGGCTGGACCGCTGCACCGGAGGGGTGCGGCGGGTGCCCGGGGTGCCGCCGAGCGTGACGGAGCTCGCGTGGTGGCCCTGCAGTCCCGGCGCCGACGTGGTGCACGACCGGGTTGCCGGCGAACGGCATGGCTGGCCGTCCTGGTGGCGGACGGTGCCGTCGCGGACGACGTACTCGACGACGTGGCGGACCTGGGCGTTCTTCCGCGGCCACGCGCGTGCGCCGTCGCCGTCAACCGATACAGCAGCCCGCGATGGGGCTGCCCCGCCGCCCGGCTGACATCGGTCCCGTGCGCGCGGATCCAGCGGGCCTGCGCGGAACATCCGGTGAGCCGGTTCGAGGAGCGGGGAGAGCACGTGGCGCCGACGAGGGCATAGCGGACATCGCCCGCGCGAACGGCCGACGCCAGCGTGCCCGTGCCGACGAGCCCTCGCCCGCCCTGGCTCGTCAGGATCATCACCGGCCGCGCGTCGCGGACGACGAGCGGGCCCGCTTTCGCGGGTGACAGCGAGGCGAACTCGAATCGCGCGGTGCCCTGATGCGCGCGCAGATACGTGCTGAGCGCAAGGACGCGGGCAGGCGACATCCAGCCCGGCCGGCCCGAGTCGCTGACCCCGCGCCCGGCCGCGCTCACGGAGGTGGCTCCCGGCAGCGCCAGCACGAGTGCCAGGACCGCGACGGCGGCGCCGGCCCACGCGCGGCGTGCACCCCAGCGCTCGCCCAGCATCCGCGCCGAGAGCACGAGGCCGGTGCCCAGCGCGCCGGCGACGGCCGGGGTGAAGGCTTCGAGGTAGCGCGTCTCGAGCCGCCGCATCGCGCTGAAGAGCAGTGTGCCCGTGAGCAGCCAGACGCCGAGCGCGGCCAGGCCGGCGCGGCCGGTGCGCGGGAGCCTGCTCCAGGCTCCGAGCGCGATCGCCAGGAGCAGCGCCGCCCATGCCGCGACGAGCGTGATGCCGATCCTGGGGCCGAGTGCGGCCTGCGGTGCCAGCAGCCGGGCCGGGCCGGCCGCGGCGGGCCGGCGCCTCAGCGCCACACGGTGCGCGGCCGCGCTCGGGCCGGTGGCGGCAGGCGGCACGCGTGCGGCGCCGCCGCCCGTGATCCGGTCGATGCCGTTGTAGACGAACGTCGCGTTCCACGGCGACCCGTTCGTCGAGCCGAGGTACCACGGCCGGGCGCCGCCCGGCGCGAGCGACACGAGCGTCAGCCAGGACAGCGCGACGGCGAGGAAGACGCCGGTCATCGCGGCGAGCGCGCGCAGCCGCGCGGCCGGGCGCCCGGGAGCGGCGAGCCAGAAGAGCGTCAGCAGCGCCGGGAGCGCGACGAGCGCCTCGAGCAGCTTGACCTCGAACGCGAGCCCGTAGAGCGCGGCGGCCGCGAGCAGGCGCGGCCACCCACGGCCAGGCCCGCGCGCGGCGCGGGCGACCAGCGCCGCGCTGGCGAGGATGAGCGCGCACATCACCGAGTCCATCGTGTCGCTGCGCGACGTGATCACCGCGACGGGCAGGACGGCGAGCGTCAGCGCCCCGGCGACGCCCGCGGCCCATCCGAACAGCGTGCGGAGCAGATCGAAGAGGAGGAACACCGCGAGCGTGCCGGCGAGCGCCTCGGGCAGGAGCAGCGCGGGTGTCGTGAACCCCAGGAGCTTCGTGCTCGCGACCTGGAGGGCCAGGTCGACCGGCGGCTTGTCGATCGCGACCCCGGAGCCGGGGGCGAAGAGCCCGTACAGCGCGTTGTGCCACGACAGCGACATCGTGCGCACGGCCGCGTCGTAGTACGGATTCGGCGTGACGGCGCCGAGCTGCGTCAGGCGCAGGATCCCGGCGAGGACGACGATCCCGGCGGGGATGCCGACGCGCGCCGCGTCCGTGAACGCGGCGCGCGTGCGGCGGTCCCCGATGGGCACGCTGTCGGCGCCCACGGCGGGCGCGCGCGTGGTCACGCGTCAGGCTCCAACCGGCGTGATCGGCGACGGGAGCTGGGCCACCTGCGGCTGTCCCGCCACACGGAGTTCGCGGCGGATCCGCGCGAGCTCGCCGAACGCGCGCGCGATCACGCGCGGCGACGCCCCGCTCGGCCGCCCGGCCAGGCGCGGTCGATGGCCGACCCCGGCCTCGGCGAACCGTGCCCCGGCGGCACCCGCCTTGGCCACGAGCTCGGCGCTCACCATCGCTCCGTCGGCCGTCAGGTCGAGGGACTGCACGAGCCTCCGGCGCATCAGCTTGAACGCGCAGTCGACGTCGCGGACGGGCACGGCGAACACGTGGCGCACGAGGTGGTTCCACGCGGCGGCGTTGATCCGGCGGTGCAGCGGGTCCATGCGCTGGATGCGGAAGCCGGCGACGAAGTCCGCGTCGCGGACGAGCGGCGCGACGTCCGCGAGCTCCGACAGGTCGAACTGCAGGTCACCGTCGGTCAGCAGGATCCAGTCCATCCGCGCGGCCTGGAAGCCGGACCGCACCGCGGCGCCGTAGCCGCGGTTGTGCCCGTGCGAGACGACGCGGACGTGCAGGTCGGAGCGCGTGAGGTGCTCGGCGACGGCGCGGGTCCGGTCGCTGCTGCCGTCATCCACGACGACGATCTCGTACTCGTGGCACACGGCGCGGGCGGCGGCCGCGGCCTCGGCGACCGCGCGCGCGACGTTCTCCTCCTCGTTGAAACAGGGGAGCACGATCGAGAGGCTCGTGAGCGGCACGGCGGGCGCGCGGTCGGCCCGTGGTGCAGGTATCGACAGGGTGTGGGTGGTGGCCTGGGACATGGCTGCGGTCCTTCCTTGGGTGAGGGTCCGGCGATCGTCGGCCGCGACCCTGGCCCGCCCACTAGCGGCCGGTTTCAGGCGTCTGCCCGCAGTGTGTGAATGTCGTTGGGATGCGCGGAACCGCCTCACGACCAGCCCGGGCGCGGGTACAGTCGAGCCATGTCCGCAACGCATGAATTGCGTGACGTGCCGATGCACCAGCGGTGCGGGCGGGTCCTCGTCGTGGAGGACGACGCCGACCTGCGGGACGTGATGACCGGCGCACTGACGGCGGACGGTCATGTCGTGACGGGCGCCCACGACGCCGACTCCGCGATCGACCGGCTGGTCGAGCAGCCGTTCGACCTCGTGCTGCTCGACATCGGGCTGGGTCCCGGCGCCGACGGCGTCGACGTCTGCCGGCGCCTGCGCGGCGCCGGGATGGACGCGCTGCACGTCCTCGTCCTCACCGCGCGCGACGCCGAGGCCGACGTCGTCCTGGCGCTCGAGGCCGGGGCGGACGACTACGTCACCAAGCCGATCGGCGTGGCCGAGCTGCGCAGCCGCGTGCGCGCGGTCATGCGGCGCCTGCGCCCGACCGAGGCTCCCGGCGGCGCGCTCGCCGCGGGCGAGCTCGAGCTCGACCCGGAGGCGCGTGTCGCACGCGTCTCCGGCACCGACATCCATCTCACCTATTCCGAGTTCGAGGTCCTGCACGCGCTGCTCGCCGCGTCGGGTCGCCTCCTCTCCCGGCAGGAGCTGCTCGCGGCGATCTTCGGCGACGACCGCTTCCGTGACCCTCGCGCGATCGACGTCCACGTCCACCACCTGCGCGAGAAGCTGGTCGCCGCCGGCGGCGACCCCGACGTGATCGTCACCGTCCGGGGAGCGGGCTACCGACTCGCAGCGTGATGTCCGAGGCCCGCCGGCCACGCGCGATCCTGCGCTGGAAGCTGGTCGCGGCGCTCGTGGCGGTCAGCGGGCTCTCGCTGCTGGCGGCCGTGGTCGCCTTCGTTCCGCAGCTCGACCACCGCCTGACGCAGGACCGGCTGATCGCCCTGCGGCAGAGCGCGCGGTCGGAGGCTGCGAGCCTCGACGAGCTCAGCTCGCAGGAGCTGCGGCCCGGGAGCCCCGAGCTCGTCCGGCTCCTGCGCGACCTGGAGCGGCGCACGCAGGCGCGCGCCGCGCTGTACGACGATCGTGGCCGTGTCCTCGCGGACACCGATCCCGACCTCACCGCGCCCGGGACGGCGCTGCTCCAGCAGCAGCGGGACATGGGGCTCGCGCGCGCCGGATCGCGGATCGCGGCGATCGTCGACGGGCAGGCCGTGGTGGTGCGCCAGCAGCGCATCCACCGGCGCCGCTACACCCTGACGCTGCGCAAGCCGCTGGACGATACGAAGGCGGCGGTCGCGATCGTCCGTGGCGGCCTCCCGCTGGCGACGGCCGTCGCGCTCCTGATCGCGCTGATCGTCGGCATCGCGCTCAGCTTCGGCCTGCTTCGCCGGCTCGAGCGGCTGCGGCAGGGAGCCCGCCGGCTCGGGGAGGAGGGCGTCGACCGGCCGCTGGTACCCGATACCTCACCCGACGAGGTCGGGCAGGTGGCGCGTGCGCTCGAGGCGATGCGCGCCCGGCTCAGCGCGGACGAGCAGGCGCGGCAGGCGTTCCTGAGCACGGCGTCGCACGAGCTGCGCACGCCCGTCGCGTCGCTGCAGGGGACGCTCGAGCTGCTCGAGGAGAGCCTCGGCGGCGACGCTCCGGATGTGGCGGACGCCCGCGCCCGGGTCGCCTCCGCCACGCGCCAGTCGCGGCAGCTTGCGCAGTTGACCACGGACCTGCTCGACCTCAGCCGACTCGACAGCGAGATCGTCCTGCGCAGCGAGCCGCTCGAGCTGCGCGAGCTGACGACGTCCGTCGCAAGCGAGTTCGAGGCGCGGGCGACCGAGTGCGGGGCGACGCTCGATGTCGACGGAGGCGCACGGCCGGTGTGGGCGCTCGCCGATGCGCCGGCGGTCGCGCGAATCGTCCGCATCCTGCTCGACAACGCCCTGCGCTACGCAGGTCACGGGCGGCTCGTCGTCGCAAGCGGGAGCGACGCCGGACACGTGTGGGTTCGCGTGAGCGACGAGGGGCCCGGCGTCGATCCGCTGGAACGCGAGCGGATCTTCGGGCGCTTCGAGCGCGGCCAGGAGGGGCAGACCCGGCCGGGATTCGGCCTCGGCCTGCCGATCGGCCGCGCGCTCGCGCAGCGGATGGGCGGTGACCTGCTCCTGCTGGACGTCGTCCCCGGCGCGGCGTTCGAGCTGCAGCTGCCTGCGGCTGAGGGCCCCGGCCTCTGATCGGACCGCGGCGCGTCAGCCGTGCGGCTGCACCTCGCCGCGCCACTCGTCGACGAGCTCCACGTCGAGCCCGGCGAAGCCCACGTCGATGAACTGCTCGGAGAACGAGCGGTTGCGGTCGACCTCGGCCTTGGTGTCGAAGAGCAGGACGCTCATCGCCTCGTCCGGGGCGGTGCGCACGACGCGGTGCTCGACGAACCCGAGCTGGCACTCGACGGCCCGCGTGTACTCGGCATCGGCGCGGCGGAGGGCCTCATCCATGTCTCCGTCGGTTCTGAAACGGCGGATCGCGGCGTACATGGTTCCTCCAGGTAATCGTGGGGAGCTTCAACCGTAAGTCCCGCGGGCTGCCGCTGCCACCGTGCATGGCCGCACGTTCGTGCGGATCTTCCGAGAGGGGCCGGAAGCAGTGTGGTAATGATCCGCACTCCTTCTCCACATCAAGCCCGGGAGTGACGATGCCCAACCCGCCAGCATCTTCGATCAGTGGCCATGAGACCGAGCAGGTCGAGCGCGCGAACGCGAGCGGCCTGCAGCCCGTCGTGTTCGTCCACGGGCTCTGGCTGCTCCCCAGTTCCTGGGACCGCTGGGCCGAGCACTTCGAGGCCGCCGGCTACACGGCGGTCGCCCCGGGCTGGCCGGACGATCCGGACACGGTCGAGGAGGCCAAGGCGAAGCCTGACGTGTTCGCGCGCAAGACCGTCGGGCAGATCGCCGATCACGTCGGCGACGTGATCTCCGGGCTGGACCGCAAGCCCGCGGTCATCGGCCACTCCTTCGGCGGTCTGCTCGCCCAGATCGTCGCCGGCCGCGGCCTCTCCGTCGCCACGGTCGCGATCTCACCGGCGCCGTTCCGGGGCGTGCTGCCGCTGCCGGTCTCGGCGCTGCGCTCCGCGTCACCGGTGCTGACCAACCCGGCGAATCGCCACCGCGCCGTCCCGCTCACGCTCGAGCAGTTTCGCTACGGGTTCGGGAACGCGGTCAGCGAGGAGGAGTCCGACGAGCTCTACGAGGCGTACGCGGTTCCGGGATCCGGCGCGCCGATCTTTCAGGCCGCGTCGGCGAACCTCAACCCGTGGACGGAGGTGAAGGTGAACAGCAAGAGCCCGGAGCGCGGACCGCTGCTGATCATCTCCGCCGACCATGACCACACGGTTCCCGAGGTGATCGCCAAGGCGTCGTACAAGAAGCAGCGCCGCAACGAGGGCGTCACCGAGATCACGGGCTTCGAGGGCCGCGGCCACTCGCTCGTCGTGGACCACGGCTGGAAGGACGTCGCGGACACGGCCCTCGCGTTCGTGAAGCGCTTCGCCTGAGTCAGGCGTCCTGCGTGACGAGCAGCGTGTTGCCGTCCGGGTCGCGGAAGAAGAACATCGGCGGTACGGGCGGCCCGAAGCGCAGGATGTCATCCGCGTCCGTGCCTCGCGAGCGCAGGTGCTCGTGCGCGGCGTCGACGTCCGCCGTCCGCAGGGCGATGCCGGTCATCGAGCCGCCGGCCATGTCGCCCGGCGGGATCGCCAGCGCGATCACCGCCGTGCCCTCGGGCGTCGAGACCTCGACCCAGCGGTCGCCGTCACCGAACGGCGTGTCCGCCGTCTTCTCGAAGCCGAGCGTCCCGACGTAGAAGTCGAGCGCGCGGTCCTGGTCGGACACCGAGACGATCACCCTGGCGATCGTGGAGAAGTGCGTGGTGGCCTGGGTCATCGGGAGCCTCCGTCGTTGGGGTTTCAGTGCTCAGACGGGCGCGCACCCGGAAAGTCATCGGCCGGCGACGGCGAGCGCGGGTGCGAGGTCCCCGAACGGCGCGACCACCACATCGCCGAGGTCCAGCCACCCGGCCATCAGCTCGAGCTCGGCGCGCAGGGCCTGCGCGGTCTCCGGCGGCGCGGCGGGTTCGGCGTGCGCGGCCTGGACCCGCAGGACACCGGCCTGGCGGTCGGCCTTGAGGTCGACCCGCGCGACGAGCCGCTCGCCGAGCAGGAACGGCAGGACGTAGTACCCGTGGACCCGCTGCGGGGCCGGGACATAGATCTCGATCCGGTAGCGCATGCCGAAGAGCCGCAGGGCGCGTGAGCGCTCCCACACCAGCGGGTCGAACGGCGCGACGAGCGCAGCACCGGTCGCCTGCCGCGGGACCTTCGCGTGAGCGTGCAGATAGGCGGGCTCGCGCCAGCCCTCGACGGCGACGCGCAGCAGCTCACCGGCCTCGGTCAGCTCGGCGACGCGCTCGCGCGCCTCGGCGACGGGCAGGCGGAAGTAGTCGCGCAGGTCACGCTCGGTCGCGACCCCGTACGCGCGCGCCGCCGTCCGCACGAGCTCGCGCTGGGCCTCGTCGACCGGCGGCGTGGGCGCGCCGAGGATCGCTCGCGGGATGACGCGCTCCGGCACGTCGTACAGCCGCTCGAAGCCGCGCCGCCGCGCCGACGTCACCTCGCCGCTCCAGAACAGGAACTCGACGGCGCGCTTGACGTCCGACCAGTCCCACCACGGCCCCGACCGGCGCGGCCGTTCCTCGGCGGCGAGGTCGCGTGCCGAGACCGGCCCCCGGGCACGGACGTCCTCGAGCACCTGACCGAGCAGCTCCGGCCGTTCACGGTGCACCGCGCGCATGCCGCCCCACGCCTCGTCGGCGGCGCGGTCCATCCGCCAGCGCAGATGCGGATGCAGGCGCACCGGCAGGAGCGAGGCCTCGTGGCCCCAGTACTCGAACAGCCGGCGCGGCGCCCGCTGCGAGAGTCGGTCGAGATCGGCGAGGTCGTACGGGCCGAGCCGGCTGAACCCGGGGAGGTGGTGCGCGCGGGCGAGGACGTTGACCGAGTCGATCTGGATCGCGCCCAGGCGCTCGGCCATGATGCGCAGCTGCCGTGCGCCGGGGGTCCCCGCCGGGCGTGGGCGCGCAAGGCCCTGAGCCCCGATCGCGACGCGCCGCGCCTCCGCCGCGGACAGCCGCTCGCGGGTGCGCGGGGGAGCGGCGGCGGGCGGCATCCGGGCATCCTCGCAGCCGCCGTGACGAGCTTTGCGGACGGATGGTTGCGTCGGCTGGAAGTGGTGGTACGCTCGAGGAGCAAGGGCCGTTACCCCGGCCTCCGCGATGGAAAGGGACAACCTCGATGGATGCTCTCAGTCCGCCGGATAGCAGGGCCTGACACCAGGCCAAAGGAAGATTTCAGAGCGGCGCCACTGAGCGCCGCCGGCCCGCACAAGCCGGGCGAACAGTGATTCGAAGGCCGGTCCCAGCGACCGGCCTTCGGCGTTCAGGCGCCGATCACTCAGGCCGCGGGTGAGCGCGGCACCGGATTCTGCTGGGCCGGCGCGGGGTTCGTCACCAGCAGCTGCGGCACCGTGACCATCTTGTAGTGCTGCTGCTTGAGGCCGCGGATGATCAGCGGCAGCGCATGGCCCGTGACCGTCCGGTTCCCGCCGCCGTCGTGCATCAGGATGATCGCTCCGGGCTCGACGTGCGCGAGCACGTCCGCGGCCATCGCCCGCGGGTCCGTGGCCTTGTAGTCGCTCGACTCGACCGACCAGAGAACCGTGAGCATCTTGCGGCGCGCGGCGATCTTGAGCGTCTCGTCGTTGTAGGCCCCGTACGGCGGGCGGAAGAGGCGCGGCCGCGGGATGCCGACCTGCTGGAGCGCGGTCGCCTGGTCGTCGATCTCGCCGCGCACGTCGCGCGGCGCGAGCGTCGCGAGGTCCGCGTGGTTCCACGTGTGGTCGCCGATCGCGTGGCCCTCGGCGACCGCGCGCTGGAGCGGAAGCGGGAACTCGGCGAGCTGGTTGCCGAGCGTGAAGAACGTCGCCTTCACGTGCTGGTGCCGGAGCGTGTCGAGGATGCGCTGGGTGTACGCGCTCGGGCCGTCGTCGAACGTGAGCGCGACGCTGCGGGTCTGTGCGCCCGCGAGCCGCACGTACGGCGTCGTCTTCAGCGTGCGAGCGATCGCGGCGTTCTCGAGCGTCCGTTCGCGCTTCTGGCTGTTCAGCGCCACCTCGGCGCGGCGCGCCTGCTCCTCGAGGCGCAGCCGCGGCAGCTCGGCCTTCGCGCCGTCGCGCAGGGCGATCGGATCCCACGTGCCGCCGCTGCCCGCGCTGGTGGCGACGATGACGATCAGGAGGACGGCGGCCAGCGCGAGCACGCCCGCGGCCACGCGCCGGCGGCGACGGTGGTGCTCGGCCTGCGACGGGGCGCGGCGGCTGCTGGACGGCTCGCTCATCGGCACGCGGGATGGTAGCCCGGCCATACTGCCCGCCGATGCACTCCGCCGCCCCGCCGCTGCGTGACCCGGACGACCTGCCTGCGCCCCTCGCGGCGCTGGTCCGCCGAGCCCGCGCCGGCTCCCGCGACGACGGGCTCCGGCTCGCGCTCGGGATCGAGGGCGGGGGTCTCTCGGTCGCGATGGCCTGCGGGATGGCGCTCGCGCTGGAGCGGCTCGGGCTGACGGCCTGGCTCGACGTGGTGTACGGCACCTCGTCGGGCTCGCTGATGGCGGCCTACGTCGCGGGCGGGGACACCGCGGACGCCGAGCACGTGCTCGAGGCCGCCTGCACGAAGGAGTTCGTCCGCCTGGCCCGGCTCGGGCGCTCGCCGGTCGTGTCCGTCGATTTCCTCATGGGCATCGTGCGCGGGCGCCCGCCGCTCGTCGGCGCGCCCGGGCGGCCCGAGCTGCGCGTGCTCGCCGTGGGCGTGCACGACGGGCTGCTGCGCACGCTCGGCCCCTTCTCCGAGCAGGGCGACGCGCTCGCGGCGATTCGGGCGAGCATGGCGATCCCCGTCTGGTCGGGGCCCGCGGTCGCGTACGGGGGTGACCTGCTGTCCGACGGCGGGCTGATCGAGTCGATCCCCGTGGACACGCCGCTCGCGGAGGGCGCCACGCACGTGATCGCGCTGCGCTCCCGCGACTGGGCCTATCGCAAGGGCCGGCGAGGGCGCCTGTACGGCGTTGCGGAAGACGTCGTCGGCTCGCGGCTGCCGGGCAGGCTGCCGCAGCTGATCCGGGAGCGGCCGCCGCGCTATGACGCGGAGGTCGGCGAGCTCGAAGCGGCGACGCGGGGAGCGGGGCGGCTCGCGGATCGCGTGACGCAACTCGCCCCGGAGCCCGGCACCCCGCTCGTGGGACGGCTGCAGATCGATCGCGACGTCGTGCGCGCGGCGATCCGTGCCGGCGACCGCGTCGTCACCGGCGCGCTGACGGCGCCGGCGGGCTGAGGTGCCTCAGCGCTCCTCGACGACGATGTCGAGGTGCTCACCGACGAAGAGCGCGCGGCGGCCGGCGAGCAGCTCGAGCAGCTCGTCGCCGACGAGCTCGCGGCGCCACCCCTGCAGCGTGCGCACGTCCGGCTCGTCGAGCCCCAGACGCACCGCGGTGATGATGCGCTGCAGGTCGGCGCGGGCGGCCAGCAGCTCATAGGCGAGCTCGGCGCGCTCGGCGCGGGCACGGACGAGCGCCTCCGCGAGCACGATCATCGCGGCGTCACCCGGATGGGTCGGCGGCGGCTTGCTGCCCTCGACCGCGATCGGGGGAAGCTCGCGGCCGCGCGCGACCTCGTCGAGGATGGCCTTGCCGCGGCGGCGGACGACGCCCTCGTGCAGCCCGCGGATCTGGCGCAGGCGCTCCAGGTCCTTCGGGCGGCGCTTGGCGATCTCGATCAGCGCGGCGTCCTGGAGGACCGTCTGGACCGGGCGGTCCTCGGTCGCGGCGACGTCCTCGCGCCACTGCGCGAGCGTCCGCGCGACCGCGCGCTGGCCCGGATCGAGCGAGTTGACACGCGGCAGGCGGCCGAACACGGTCTCGATGTCGCGTACGTCGGTCGAGCCCTCGAGCACGCGGCACTCCTCGCGCGCCCAGTCGAGCCGGCCCAGGCGCTCGAGCCGCTGCTTGACGGCCTCCGCCGCCTCCAGCAGGTGCAGCACGTCTTCGCGCGCGTAGTCGATCTGCTCGTCGCTCAGCGGGCGCGCGTCCCAGCGCGTGAAGCTCGCGCTCTTGCGCAGCCGCACGTCCAGCAGGTCGTGCAGGAGCGCCTCGTAGCCGATCTGCGAGCGCAGGCCGGCGAAGCCCGCCGCGAGCTGTGTGTCGAAGACCTCGGTCACCTCGGTGTCCCAGGCGCGGCGCAGCAGCGCGACGTCCTGACGCCCCGCGTGCATCACGATCTCGATCTGCGGGTCGGCGAGCACGAGCGCCAGGGGCGAGCAGTCGAGCTGCTCGTCGAGCGGGTCGAGGACCTCGACGCGGCTGGGCCCGC
>Ga0302299_10001385_pt1 | contig 14530 bp, 15 predicted proteins | sample III_Fen_N3_4_FD_198795 | JGI IMG/M metagenome (GOLD analysis project Ga0302299, IMG submission 198795) | Peat permafrost microbial communities from Stordalen Mire near Abisko, Sweden - III_Fen_N3_4 | ecosystem: Environmental > Terrestrial > Soil > Wetlands > Permafrost | place: Sweden: Abisko... | reverse complement strand
AGCGGCCGCCCAGCCCGGCGAAGCGGCTATCCGCGAGATCGCGACGCCATCAGAAAGGCGTCTCCTGACTCGATGCACGGGAGCGGACGCTAGACGTGTGCGAGGCAGCCGTCAAAACACGGACGGAGGCATCCGGCCATCCGCGGCTGACACCCGCGATACGGTTCGCCCATGCTCACCCGTTCTGTTCGTGCCGCCCTCGTCGCCTGCGCAGCGCTGCTTCTGACGGCCGCCGCGGCCGCCGCGGTCGCAAAGCCGCAGGGCATCCCGATCTACAAGCAGTGCACGACCAGGACGAAATGCTCCGGGCAGGCGATCTCCAACGCGAACGGCAAGGCGCTGTCGCTCACGTTCATCAGCGCCAAGTGCCCGGAGTTCTCGCAGGTGCTGACGTCCGGGCTCTTCGGCACGGTCGATCCGAACCGCAAGACCGGGAAGTTCAAGATCGTCAAGGACGTCAGCGGGCAGAGCCCCAAGGACCAGAGCTACCACGCGTTCCACGTGACCATCACCGGCGTTGCGAAGTTCAAGAAGTCGATCAAGGGCACCTGGTCCGCGACGACCGACGCTCCGGACTGTCCCGCCTCGGCGCAGAAGCCGACGGCGTTCAACCTGAAGTTCAAGGGGCTCGCGTACGGCGGCTGAGCGCCGGTGGCATCGCGGGATGCCGATCAGAGCCCGAGGGCGCGGACGCCCCGCTCCCCGTACCCGAGGTGGTGGGCGAGCTCGTGGCGAACGGTCCGCCGGATCTCGGCGGCGAGCCGCTCCGGATCTCCGCCGAAGTCGCGGGTCAGGCTGTCGCGGTAGATCACGATCTGCGCGGGCAGGTCCGGGTGTGCGAGACCAGCACCGTGGTACAGGCCGTACGCGCCTGACCCGATGCCGTCGTCGGCGACGAGGACGGGGACCTGCTCCAGCGCGCGCAGGTAGTCCTCCGGGAGCTCGTCGAGGCTTGCGCCGACGAGCTGTGCGAAGTCGTCCTGATCCGGCTGCGGGTCGTTCGCCGGGCCGCGGTCGCCGGTTGCGTGCGAGTCGGCGCCGAGGAGCCTGCGGATGTTCATGAGGACGCCCATGCATTGAGCATCGCGGTTCGAACTTTGCCGCCGCTAATGACCCGGCTCTTTTCCTGTACGTTCCGCGTCTGCGCTCCCACCCACGCCGACGAAAGAGATCGCATGTCCACTCCCGCAGCGCCCGATGCGGAACTGGTCGAGCAGACCACACAGCTCGCGGTCGAGGAGAAGGGCCACCTGAAGAAGTCGCTGCGGCGGCTCGACATGGTCGGCTTCACCGTCTGTGCCCTCGTCGGCCTGGACACGCTCGGCACCGTTGCCTCCAACGGTGCTCAGGGCTTCACCTGGCTGATCCTGCTCGCGCTCCTGTTCGTCCTGCCGTACATGCTCCTCATGTCGGAGATCGGCAGCTCGTTCACGCAGGAGGGCGGCCCGTATGAGTGGGTGAAGCTCGCCTTCGGACGCCTGCAGGGCGGGATCGCAGCGGTCCTCTACTGGATCACGAACCCGCTGTGGGTCGGCGGCTCGCTCGCTTTCATCTCGACTGAGGCCTTCAGCGACAACATCACGCCGATCAGCACGGGATCGTTCGGCGACTACCTCTTCAAGACGCTCTTCATCTGGCTGTCGATCGGCGTCGCGATCGCCTCGCTGCGCCGCGGCAAGTGGATCCCGAACATCGGCGCGCTCCTGCGGATCATCCTGCTCGGCTTCTTCACGATCACCGCGATCGCCTACGCGATCGACCACGGCGTCGCGGGCTTCCCGGCCGGGGACCTGAAGCCGACCGGCGCGGTGTTCCTGGCCCTCGTGCCGCTGCTGCTGTTCAACTACGTCGGGTTCGAACTGCAGAACGGCGCGGCCGAGGAGATGGAGAACCCGGCGCGCGACGTCCCGCTCTCCGTCCTGCGCAGCGGCACGATCGGCGTCCTGCTCTATGCGATCCCCGTGCTCGCGATCATCCTCGTGCTGCCGGCCTCGAAGGTGACCGGGATCGGCGGATTCCTCGACGCGGTCGCGACGACGTTCAGCGTCTGGGGTGGAGCGAAGACCGCGCTGCTGGACATCATGACCTTCTGCTTCATCGGCACGCTGCTCACCTCGGGCGCAGTGTGGATGATCGGCGGCGACCGGATCCTCGCCGTCGCCGCGTACGACGGCGCGTTCCCCGGGTACTTCGGGCGCTTTCATCCCAAGCTCGGCACGCCGGTGCGGGTGAACGTGATGTCGGGGATCTTCTCGACGATCTTCATGGTGGTCGCAGTCGCCGCGTTCAACGGCGGCAGCGACTCGAAGTTCCTCGTCGTGCTGACGATCGCGATCTCGACGACGCTGATCTCGTACCTCTGGATCTTCCCGGCGGCGATCAAGCTGCGCTACAACCACGGGCACGTCCATCGTCCCTACCGCGTGCCGGGCGGGACGGCGGGCATCTGGGTCGCCACGGGGCTCGTCACGTTCTGGGTTGCGCTCGGCTCGTGGGTTGCGGTCTTCCCCGGCACGCTCGAGAGCCTCTTCGGGCTGGACTACAACTTCCGCGACACGTGGGGCGTCAGCCGCGGCACCTACACGACGCTGACGCTCGGCACGCTCGCAGTGATCTTCGCGATCGCCCTGATCGGCTACGCGCTCAGTGCCTCCACCCGCCGGCGGACGGCGGTCGTGCCGATCGATCCGGACCTGCTGCAGCAGGGCGCGCCGGCCGGGTAGCGCGGGCTTTACCAAGACCTTGCCCGGCGGGCGCGATCATCGGCGCCTGTGATCGCAGAACGGCCCGCACCGTCCCGCCGCCTCGGGGTCCGCGACCGCCTCGGCGGCACCGCCGGGAACGAGGTCCTCACGGCGACGACCGCCGTCGCGCTGACGCTGCTGCTGCTTGCCGAGGGCATCACGATCCTGCGCCTGGACGGTCTGCGCACGATGCACATGTTCATCGGCCTCGTGCTGATCCCGCCGATCCTGCTGAAGCTCGGCAGCACCGGTTACCGGATGGTCAAGTACTACGCGGGCTCGTCGCCGTATCGCCGCAAGGGCCCGCCGGCGCTGCCGATGCGCCTGCTGGCGCCGGTGCTCGTGCTCGCGACCGTCGGCGTCTTCGCGACCGGTGTGTGGCTGCTCCTGCTCGGGCACCGCTCGGACACCGTCCTGCTCCTGCACAAGGCGAGCTTCATCGTGTGGGGCGCGGTGTTCGGGGTCCATTTCCTCGTCTACCTCCAGCGCATGCTGCGCTCGGTGGCGGACGGCTGGCGCCGGTCGGGCCGCATGCGCGTGCCGGGCTCCGGCGCTCGGGCGATGCTGCTCGCGGCCTCCCTCGGCGGCGGGGTTGCGCTCGGTCTGGCGCTGCTCGGCACGATCACGAGCTGGCACGGCGGCCACCACCTCGGCTGACTCACAGCCCGTAGCCCTCCAGCAGCTTCAGCCAGATCTCGCTGCGGGTCGGGAAGCTCGGCACGGCGTGCCAGAGCCGGTCGAGCGACACGTCGGCGACGATCGCGATCGTCGCCGCATGGACGAACTCCGCGACGTCGGCGCCGGTGAACGTCGCGCCGACCAAAACGCGGCGGTCCTCGTCCACGACGATGCGCGCGATCCCGGGAACCTTGCGGCCGACGAACGATGCGCCCGCGGTCGAGTTCATGTCGGCGTCCACTGCGCGCGCGCTCACGCCCGCGTGGAGGGCGGACGCCAGCGTGTGCCCGACGGCAGCGACCTGCGGCTCGGTGAACATCACGCGCGGGGAGAGCGGCCCGCCGTGGACGATCGCGTCGGCGGGCTTCCCGAGGATGTGGTCGGCGGCGACGCGGGCCTGGTACTTGCCCTCGTGGGTGAGCAGCGCGCGCCCGTTCACGTCGCCGATCGCGTAGAGCCAGTTCGCGGCGCCGGTGACGCGCAGGTGCTCGTCGGTCTCGAGCGGGCCATCCTCGGGAACGCCGACGCTCCGAAGCCCGAGACCACTCGTGTTCAGGCGTCGTCCGGCGGCGACGAGGATCTCGTCGGCGCGCGCGGTGTCGCCGTCCGAGAGGTCCGCGGTGACCTCCCCGCCGGCGCGAGTGACGCTTGCGGCCGTTGTGCCGAGCCGCACGTCGACACCGCCCGCACGCAGCGCGGCCTCCACCTGCTCGGCGGCGAACGGCTCCTCGCGGCCCAGCAGCCGCTGCTCGGGCTCGACCAGCGTGACCGTGCTCCCGAGTGAGCTGAACGCCTGTGACAGCTCGCATCCGACGACGCCCCCACCGAGCACGAGCAGCCGGTCCGGGACCGACTGCGTGACGGTGGCCTCGCGGTTCGTCCACGGCTTCGCGCCCGCCAGCCCGGGAACGGGCGGCAGCGTGGCGGTGCTCCCAGTGGCGACGATGACGGCGCGACGCGCGAGCAGGACCTCGTCGCCGACGCGCACGCGCCGCTCGCCGTCGAGCTCACCGCGCCCGCGCACGAGCGCGATGTCCCGCTGCTCGAGCCAGGGCAGCTGCGAGCTGTCGTCCAGGTCGTGGATGACCTCGTCACGGCGGGCCAGCGCGGCTCGCAGGTCGAGCTCACCCGTCACCGCCTCGGCGGCTCCGGGGCTACGGCGCGCCTCGGCGACCACCTGGGCCGGTCGCAGCAACGCCTTCGACGGCATGCACGCGTAGAACGAACACTCGCCGCCGATCAGGTGGTGCTCCACGATCGCGACGCTCAGGCCATCGTCGGCGAGGCGCCCGGCGGCGACCTCGCCCGCCGGACCCGCTCCGATCAGCACGACGTCGAATTCACGTTCAGCCATTGCGCGAGTCTAAGAACCGCGCGTCGGGACGTCGCGCGTCAAGCGACGCGGCGTTGATCAGGCTGCGGTGGCCTGAAGGGGGGCCAGGAGCAGCGTCTCGACTGCGATGTCGGGATCGACGTTGTTCGCGCTGCAGAACGCCAGCACCTCGCGGCCGAGGATCTCCTGCACGCCGGCGATCAGGTCGTCACCCATGACGTCCTGGAAGGTGCGCCGGGTCGCGAGCACGAGCTCGCTCCTGCCCTTCTCCACGAGCGTGCGCTCGGCGTGCGTGAGGCTGTCCTGGAGGACGATCGTGACGAGATCGTCGTTCAGGTAGGTGCGCGCCTTCGTCGGCCCGCGGCCCGTGTACTGGCTCAGCAGACGGACGGTGAGGTTCGAGATGGCGAGGCTCGGGTTGCCGCCGGTGGCGGCATGTTCGGTGCCGGTCATCCGGCGCCCTCCTGAGGCATCGTCTCCCCGTGAACGGGCTGCTCGAAAAGTGGGAGACGGGGAACCCGTCCAAGCCGCCCGCGTCCTCGATCGTCGCAGCAGCCTGAGGCTGCACGGCAGAAGCCCGCGTGCACCTGACAGTAGCGTTGTCGAAGGACTTTGCAGCCGGCTGAGTCTGGGATGCTTGTGCGATGCGCTTCCGCCCTGTCCTGATCGCCGGCCTGCTCGTCGCCGCCGCGGCGCCCGCGAGCGCGCCGGCCGCGCAGTCCGTCTCGTGTGCGTCGCCGGCGGCGACGGTGCTGTTCTGGCCGCACGGCCACCCCGCGGTCCGCGGCGTCGGATTCCCGAAGATCCCGACTCCGCACATCGAGGTCTACGCGCCGGGTCGGGGCTACCCGTCGGCGAACTTCCTCCTCTACGCCGACGCCAAGCGGTCGATCGACCCGTCGGCGGGCTGCGGCTCGGGCGTCGTCGGGAGGACCGGCGCAGTCCATCACCCGAAGACCGCCAAGGCCACGAAGGCGATCACATGCACCGCGGCGAGCGCCCTCGCCTACGACGTCAAGCGCTCGAAGAAGGGGCTCACGATCGTCGGCCACGCCGGGGCCGACAGCGTCTTCATGGTCGAGGTGCGGCCGAAGGGCTCGACCTTCATCTACGACCGCACCGCGTGCAAGCCCGCCGCAAAGCCGAAGTGACCGCCGTGCGATGATCGCCGGGTGAGCTCGGCGCCGACCGACGTTCTCGACTCCGGGCGCAAGCGGCTCGTGCTGCTCGCCGCGATCATGGGCTCGTTCGTCGCGGGCCTCGACGCGACGGTCGTGAACGTCGCGCTCCCGGCGATCCAGCGCGACCTCGGCGGCGGCCTCGCCGGACAGCAGTGGGTGTCGAACGCCTACCTGCTCGCGCTGGGCTCGCTGATCCTCGTCGGCGGGTCGCTCGGCGACGTGTACGGCGAGCGGCGCGTGTTCTCCCTCGGCGTCGCGGGCTTCGGTGCGGCGTCACTGCTCTGCGCGATCGCGCCGACGATCGGGACGCTCGTCGCCGCCCGCGCGCTCCAGGGGATCTTCGGCGCGCTGCTGACGCCGAGCGCGCTCGCGGTGATCGTGATGGCGTTCAGGCCGAGCGAGCGTGGCGGCGCGATCGGGTCGTGGACCGCCTGGGCGGGGATCGCGACGGTCGTCGGCCCGTTCATCGGCGGCTGGCTGATCGACACCGCCTCGTGGCGCTGGATCTTCCTCATCAACCTCCCGTTCGTGATCGCGACGCTCGTGCTCGTCCGCATCGCGATTCCCCGGCGCGCGCCCGGGCCTGCCAAGCGCACCGTCGACTGGGCGGGCGCGGCGCTCTGCGCGGTCGGCCTCGCGGGCCCGGTGTTCGCGCTGATCCGGCAGCCGCAGGAGGGCTGGGGCTCACCGCAGGTCCTGGCCGGCCTGGTCGGGGGCGTCTCCGTCTTCGCCGTGTTCCTCTGGCGCGAGGCGCACACCGCCGATCCGATGCTTCCGCTGGGCCTGTTCCGCCGGCGCAACTTCGCCGTCGGGAACCTCCAGACGCTGTCGATGTACGGGGGCCTGTCGATCACGTTCTTCTTCCTCGTCCTCTTCCTCCAGCAGGTCGCGGGCTACGACGCGCTGCGGGCCGGGCTCGCCACGCTGCCCTCGACCGGCGTGATGTTCGTCCTGTCCAAGCGCTTCGGCCGGCTCGCCGACCGGTTCGGCCCGCGGGCGTTCATGGGCGGCGGGCCGATGGTCGCCGCGCTCGGCCTGACCTGGTTCACCCGGATGCCGGCGGACGTGAAGTACGTGACCGACGTGCTGCCGGGACTGCTCGTGTTCTCGCTCGGGCTCGCGATGACCGTCGCACCGCTGACCGCGACCGTCCTCGCGGACGCCGACGAGTCCAACGCCGGGATCGCGTCGGGCATCAACAACGCGACCGCCCGCGTCGCAGCGCTGCTCGCGATCGCGGCGCTCGGCGCCGTCGTCGCAGGGTCGTTCACGTCGTCGATCGATGATGCACTCGCCGGCGTGCCGCTGACACCCGCCGCCCGCTCCGCGGTGTCGCAGGCCAAGAGCCAGACGCTCGCGCAGGCCGACACCGCGGGACTCCCGCCGCGCGAGGCGCGAGCCGTCGCGAGCGCCGTGCAGGACGCATCGCTCAAGGCGTTCCACACGGGCATCGGGATCTCCGCGTCGCTCGTCTTCCTCGGCGGGGTGCTCGGGCTCGTGGGCATCGTCAACCCGCGTCGCAGGGTGGCAGCCGAGGGTTGCCCCGGCGGCCAGATCGCCGGCGTGCCGCAGGACGTCGGGACGTGCTGGGAGGCGGGCGAGGCACCGCTGCCCGTGGTGTCTCTCGCAGGCGCCCGTTAGGGTTCCCAGCGTTCGTCAGCCGCCCTTTGCCGGCACTTTGCCCAGCGGTCGCGAATCTGGGAGACGCTCATCCTCGCGCCCATGCCTCCGCCTGCCCAACCGTCCCGGCCACCGCGCCCGCCCGGCGCCCCGCGGCCGCTCGTGCGCGCCGGCCGTCGCCGCGCAGACCGCGCGAAGGTCGCGGTGCTCGTGATCGCACCGGTGCTGTTCGCGGCGGCGTTCGGACTCTCCCGCAGCTCGTACGCGAGCCACCCGCGGCGCCCCGCGCGCCCGCTGAGCGTGCCGCCCCGGTTCGAGCGAATCGTCCGCGAGAATCTGCTGCAGGCCGGCGTCCTCGCGCCGCAGCAGGCCCCCGAGGCCGTGCAGACCTCGAGCTCCTGATCCCGTGCACCTGACCTCGAGCCCGATCGACTGGTACGCGGCGCGGGCCGGGGGCGTCGTCGCCTATGTCCTGCTCACGCTCGTGGTCCTGCTCGGGATCGCGATGTCGAGCGGCGCGCGGATGGAGCGCTGGCCGCGCTTCGCGCTGAAGGACGTGCATCGCTTCGCGGGCCTGCTCACGGGCACGTTCCTCGTGATCCACATCGTCACCATCGCGATCGACTCGTACCTGCCGTTCTCGCTGACGTCGCTCGTCGTGCCGTTCACGAGCACCTATCGCCCGGTCTTCATCGGGCTCGGAATCATCGGTGCGGAGCTGCTGCTCGCGCTCGCGGTGACGAACCGCCTGCGCGACCGGCTGCCGTACGCCGCCTGGCGACGGCTGCACTACCTGAACTTCGCGGTCTGGGGCGCGGCGACGGTCCATGGGCTGGGGAGCGGCACCGATCGTGGCACGCCCTGGCTCGTCGCGATCGAGGCCACCGCGATCGGGGCGGTGCTGACGGCGACGGGGTGGCGTGTCCTGCGGGCTCGGGATGAGTTCACCGCGGGCCGCCTCGCCGCCTTGGCCGGAGGCGCCGCCATCGTCGCGGCGGCGGCGGTGGCGCTCGTGCTGGGCCCGCTCGCCTTCAAGCCCCGTCCGTGGAATCCCGCGCACTTCACCGATGCCCTGGACGGCCGCATCGTGCAGCAGAACGGCGCGACGCGCGGCATCGTGTCGATGGCCGGCGAGGGCACGGGCTCGCAGCACGTGCTCGTTCGCGCCGACCTGCTGATCGCGCCGGCGAGGCTGCTCGACACCGCCTTTCAGATGGAGTACCTGCCGAGCGGCGCGCACTGCCGCGGCCGCGTGCTGCGCATCACCGACGGCGGCCTCGGGTTCCTCGCGCACTGCCGGATCGGTGTCGGCCCGGAGCACACCGTACGGGCGCGCTGGGACTCCTCGGACGGCGGCGTCCTCTCCGGCGGCACGATCACCTCGGCCGCGTGAGCGGCTTTGCCTGCTGCTTGCCTTGCGCCGCATAGCGTCGCCCGGCGTGAGGATCACCACCGTCCTGGGCTGCGCCTGCGCCGTCGCGATCCCGTTCATCGCCGGCTGCGGCTCCGGCGGGAGCACAGCGCCGGCAACGACGCCGGCAACCGCCGCGGGCACTGCCGCGGGCGGCGCGGCAACGTCCGCAACGCCTGCGCCCGCCGTGACACTGCACGCGCGCCGCGTCGGGCAGCTGCCCGCTCCCGTCCAGCTCCCGGCCGTCACGGCACACGGTGACGGAGCGCTTGCGATCGGCGGCCTGAACGCCGCGGACGGCTCGGTGGCCGACATCGTCCGTGTCCGCGGGGCGACCGCCACGCGCATCGGCGCGCTCCCGCGGCCGATGCACGACGCAGCGGCGGCGACCGTCGCCGGCACCACCTATGTCTTCGGCGGGGGCGACGCGGGCTCTGGGTTCCCCGGGATCCTGCGGGTGCTCGCGAGCGGGGGGACGCGGCCGGCCGGGTCGCTGCCCGCCCCGTCCTCCGACGTCGCGGCCGCGAGCATCGGGCACACCGCCTACGTCGTCGGCGGCTACACCGGCACGGTCCCGCTGCGATCGATCGTCGCGTTCACGCCGGGCCGCGGGGCCCGCCGCGTCGGCAGCCTGCCGGCCGCGCTGCGGTATGCGGCCGTCGCAGCGGTGGGGCGGTCGATCCTGATCGCCGGCGGAACGTCCGGCACGACGGCCGAGCGGGCGATCCTCAGGTTCGATCCGGCGACCGGGGCCACCAGACGGATCGGCAGCCTCCCCGCGCCGCTGACCCACGCCGCCGGCGCATCGCTCGGCGGGCGGTTCTACGTGATCGGCGGGCGCGGAGCAGACCTCACGTCGCAGCGCGCGACGGTCTGGGTCGTGAATGCGCAGACCGGCGCGGTCCGGCGGGCCGGCCGGCTCCCGGTCGCGCTCTCGGACACCGGAGCGGCCTCGCTGCCAGGCCGCATCCTCGTCCTCGGCGGGCGCGACGCCTCCGGCGGCGTGCATGACGCCGTCCTCGCGCTCACGGCCGGCACATGAGGGCACTGCGTCGCACGGCCCTCGCGGCCACGGTTGCGGGCGCCGCACTGATCGCGGGCTGTGGAGGCGGCGCGACGCCCGCGCCGACGACGAGCACCGGCGCGCGCACCACGACCCCGCAGGGCGGCACGTCCGGCGGGCTCTCGGTGCACGCCGCGGCGGGTCACGTCAACGTCTACGCCGCGGCGGCGAAGGGCCGTCTCAGTCCGGCCGTCCGCGGCGACCCGGCCCGGCTGTACGTGCCGAACTCCGTCTCGAACACGGTCGACGTCATCTCGCAGCGCACGGCGCGGATCGTCGATCACTTCCCCGTCGGCCGTCTGCCTCAGCACGTCACGCCGTCCTGGGACCTCAAGACGCTCTGGGTCACGAACGACCTGGGCAACAGCCTTACCCCGATCGACCCGCGTACGGGCCACCACGGGAAGCCCGTGCCGGTGTTGGACCCGTACAACCTCTACTTCACGCCGGGCGGTCGCCGCGCGATCGTCGTCGCCGAGGCGCACCGCGAGCTCGACTTCCGCAGCCCGCACACGATGCGCCTGCGTCACGCCCTGCCCACGCCGATGTGTCCCGGGGTCGATCACATGGACTACACGGCGAACGGGCGCCTCGCGCTCGTCTCGTGCGAGTTCGGCGCGCGGATGATCGTCGTGGATCTCCGCCGCGAACGGGTCATCAGGACCATCGCCCTGCGGCCGATCGCGATGCCGCAGGACGTCAAGATCTCACCCGACGGTCGCACCTTCTACGTCGCCGACATGATGTCGGGCGGCGTCTGGCTGATCGACGCCCGAACATTCCACCGGATCCGGTTCCAGCCGACCGGCAAGGGTGCGCACGGCCTGTATCCCAGCCGCGACGCGAAGGACCTCTACGTGTCCAACCGCGGCGAGGGGTCTGTGAGTGTCATCTCGTTCCGGACGCGCCGGCCCGTGAAGAAGTGGCGGATCCCCGGAGGCGGAAGCCCCGACATGGGTGGGGTGTCCGCGAGCGGCGACGTGCTGTGGCTGACCGGACGCTACGACGGAGTCGTCTATGGGATCAGCACCCGCACAGGGAGGCTGCTGCACAAGATCCGCGTCGGCAGTGGACCGCACGGCATGGCCGTCTGGCCGCAGCCCGGCCGGTACTCCATCGGCCACACGGGGATCCTCCGCTGAAAGCTGCGGAGGTAGAAGACCGCGCCGCTCTCAGCGCGCTCCCCGATGCCGTGAGCGTCGCGGTCCCCTTCAATTCCTCCATGGCGTGCAGTCAGAGCTTTGAGCCCACCGCTCGCGCGGGCGACTGGGTCGAAGTGCTGGGGTCGGCCGGCGAGCCCCTCCGCCGTGGCCAGATCGTCGAGCTCCTCGGCGGGCCCGGGCGCGAGCACTTTCAGGTGCGCTGGGACGAGAATCACGAGTCGATGGTGTTCCCCCGGGCCGGGGTGCGGATCGTCCGGCAGCCTCACCGGGCTGACGCGGACTCCGGCGACGACGCGAGCGCGTCGCCCACCGTCACCGGTCCCTGATCGAGCCGGATCCGCCGCGCCGATCCCTCGCCGGTCCCGGGCGCGACCTGCACGAGATCGACGGCGAGCGGCTCGAAGCCGCCGGGCCGCGGCACGTGGTACGTCACGACCGCGAGACCGATCGGCTGGCCGTCTGACAGGTTCCCCGTCCCGCCCGCGCCGACCGTCCCCCCGTTCACCTGAATCACGTCGGCGCGTGACACGACCGCCTGCTGGTGCGTGTGCCCCTCGACGACGAGCAGCGGCCTCGCCGGGGCCGTCTGACGGAGCCCCTGGAGCGCCGGCTCGGCGAGCGCCGGCTCATGCACCACGACCACGTCGACGCGCCCGACGAGCGGTGTCAGCCAGGCGGCGAACGCGGCCTGGTCGGCGGCCGTGATGTCGGCGCCGCGATCGCGGTAGCCCTGCGACGCCAGCCGCAGGTTCGGGCTCTCGAAACCCGCCATGCGCAGTCCGTTCACGGACGTGACGAGCGGCCCGTACCCGCCGCGGGGCAGGAGCCGACCGCGCCGCGTGAGCACGATCGCGCCCGCCTGGGCGAGTCGGCGCGAGGAACGGTCGGAGTCGTGATTGCCGCCGACGAAGACGAAGGGATGGCCGGTGCGCAGCACGGATCGCAGGGCGCTGGTCTCGAGCGGCGTTCCGCGGTCCGAGAGGTCACCGGCGAAGACGACCGGTGATCCGGCGGCGGCGCGCCGGATCGTTCCGATCGCCACGACGTTGTTGTGCAGGTCGGAGGCGATCGTCAGGCGCGGGAGCCGCGTCAGCGCCACGCGCCGCCCGGGCGTCGTCACCAGCCGTGCCAGGCCGAGCAGCTGGTCGTCGACCTCTGCGCCGAGCTTCCCCGGCGCCCGCGACGCGGCCTCGACCGCGCGCAGCGCGACCGGGATATCGCTGCCGTGCGCGTAGTAGACGGGCTGGTCGAGCGCCCCGCGCGGCGCAAGCAGGACCGCGACGATCCCGATCCACGCCGCCGCACCGAGCCCCGCGACCGCGAAGCGCCACCGCAGGCGCGGCCGCGGCGCACGCAGCGCGACGGCGGCGAGCGAGCCCAGCGCCAACGCGCCGGCCGCCGCGAGCAGCGCGAGACGGCGCAGGAATCCGGCGATGGCGTCGCGCACCTCGCCGCGGACCGCGCCGGCGGCGGATCGCCCCGTCGTCGCCACGCGCTCGACCGAGGTGCGGTCGATCGTCTCAAGCTGCACCTGCAGGCGCGCGGGGGCGCGGACGCCCTCGAACCGCACCCCCCAATCGACGAGCGGGACGTAGGCGTCGAGCGCGCCGTGGTGGAACGGGCTCACCGACAGCCCGATCCGGCCGACCGACAGCTTCGAGGTGTCGCTGTACGACCAGACGGCGAGCATCCCGCCGACCGCACAGGCGAGCAGGACCACGGCGACGGCTCCCACCGGGCGCAGGCGACGGCTCAGCGTGCGTCCTCGGGGGGCCTGCCCGTCCATCGCAGGTCACGGTACCGCGGCGATCGGGCCCGGTGGCCGGTCTGCATCCGCCTCAGCCGACGGCCGGCAGCGGCGCGTCCGCGCAGCCCAGGCAGCGCACGCTCTCGGGTGCGGCGAGCAGGCGAGCAAGGGGGATGGGGCCGCCGCAGCGGTCGCACATGCCATAGGTGCCGCCGTCGGCCTTCTCGAGCGCGCGCTCCGCCACGGGGCCGGCGTCCTGCTGCTCGATCACCTGCCGGAGCTGGGGGTCGGCGAGCTGTTCTGATGCGCGCGTGTCATGCGGTGCGGGTGAGCGAGGCGAGAGTCGCGGCATTCCAGGCCCTTACCCACTCAGGCGCCCGCCCAACCGCATGAGGAAAGTCCAGCGGACGCCCGCTCCGCAGCCTTGGCAGGAGGCTGATGGGGGGAGAGCGGGCGCCCGCCTGGGGGGAGTTACCCCTCAGAACAGCCGCGGAGGCGAAACGTCACGGGACGTCGTGATTTCGAAGATTGCGATCATGGGGTCCTATGGCTGACGACCCGAAGATTCGCGTCGCCGTGGTCGGCGCGGGCCCTGCCGGTTTCTACGCGACCGACCGCCTGCTGCGCTCCGGCGACGTCGAGGTGGAGCTGTTCGACCGGCTCCCCACCCCGTGGGGTCTCGTGCGCGCGGGCGTGGCGCCCGACCATCCGAAGATCAAGTCGGTCACCCGGGTCTTCGAGAAGACGGCCAAGCTCGAGGGCTTCCGCTTCCACGGCAACGTCGAGGTCGGCGCCGACATCACGCATGACGAGCTGCTCGAGCACCATCACGCCGTGATCTACACGTACGGTGCGGCGAAGGACCGCCGCCTCGGGATTCCCGGCGAGGATCTGCCCGGCAGCGTTCCGGCCACGGAGTTCGTCGCCTGGTACAACGGCCACCCGGACGCCGTGCACCACGAGTTCGACCTTGCGGGGCCTCGCGCCGTCGTGATCGGCAACGGCAACGTGGCCGTCGACGTCGCGCGGATGCTGATGCTCACGCAGGAGGAGCTCGCGGTCACCGACACCGCCGACGAGGCGATCGAGGCCTTCGCGGCCAGCGGCATCACGGAGGTCGTCGTGCTCGGCCGCCGCGGCCCGGCGCAGGCCGCCTACACGACACCGGAGCTGCGCGAGCTCGGCGAGATGCAGGACGCCGACGTGTTCGTCGACCCCGCCGACATCGAGCTCGACGGCGCCAGCGCGGCCTGGCTCGAGAGCGAGGATGCCGACCGCACGTCGCGCGACAACATGGACATCGTCCGCGACTACGCCGCCCGCGAGCCGCACGGCCACGGCCGGCGGATCGCGCTGCGGTTCCTGCGCTCGCCCGTGGAGATCCTCGGCGAGGATCAGGTGACCGGTGTGCGCGTCGTGCGCAACGAGCTGATCGCGGACGACAGCGGCAACATCCGCGCGCACCACACGCAGGACGAGGAGATCATCGACTGCACGCTCGTGCTGCGCTCCGTCGGCTACCGCGGTGTCGGCATCGAAGGCCTCCCGTTCGACGAGCGGTCCGGCACGATCGTCAACGACGACGGCCGC
>Ga0302299_10001383_pt1 | contig 14544 bp, 10 predicted proteins | sample III_Fen_N3_4_FD_198795 | JGI IMG/M metagenome (GOLD analysis project Ga0302299, IMG submission 198795) | Peat permafrost microbial communities from Stordalen Mire near Abisko, Sweden - III_Fen_N3_4 | ecosystem: Environmental > Terrestrial > Soil > Wetlands > Permafrost | place: Sweden: Abisko... | reverse complement strand
CGCCGTCACCGGTGGCGCCACCTACCGCGTCCAGGACCTCTACCGGTCCGGCACGGGCACCCGGATGCTGGCCGCCGCGACGGTCGGCGGCAAGCTCGTCTGGCTGACGCTCGGCGACGTGCCCGCCGCGAAGACGTGGACGGCCGCCGGCTTCACGGTGACCGTGCCCGCCGGCACCACCGCCCTGCGGGTCGCGCACTCGCTGCGCGCAGCGGGCTACCTGGACGTCGACGGCGTCTCGGTGACGCCGGCACCCGGCGCCGCCGCGGCCCCGGCCGCCACGCCGACCCCGACCCCCACCGCCGCGCCCGTCGCCGTGAAGGGCGCGACGGCGACGGGCAAGGGCCTGATCTCCCTCACCTTCGACGACGGCACGGCGGACCACTACACGAACGTCCTGCCCGCCCTGCGGGCGAACGGCCAGGTCGGCACCTTCTACATCATCTCCGGGTACCTGAACGCCAAGACCTACCTGACCATCGACCAGATCAAGGCGCTGCAGGGCGCCGGCAACGAGATCGGCTCGCACACCGTCAACCACCCGCACCTGAGCGACCTGTCCGCCGCCGAGGTGGAGTCGCAGTTCAGCGAGAGCAAGAAGACGCTGGAGGCCAACTTCGGCCCCGTCACGGACGTGGCCTACCCCTACGGCGGCAGCAACGAGACCGTCCGGCAGATCGCCGCGAAGTACTACGCGTCGGGTCGCTCCACGGACGGCGGCCCGAACGTCCGCGGCGCCTACGACCACTACCGGCTCACCATCGGTTACGTGCTCAACACCACGTCGCTGGACACCGTCAAGCAGTGGATCGCGGACGCACAGGCGAAGAACACCTGGCTCATCCTCTGCTACCACGGCGTCAACGAGGGCAAGCCCGACGAGACCTACAACGTCAGCCCGGCGACGTTCGCCGCGCAGCTCGCCGCGGTGAAAACGGCGGGGATCCCGGTGGTCACCGTCCGCGACGGTCTGCGGCTCACCGCCGGCTGATCGGACCGGGTGACCTCCGTCACCGTGGCCCGACCAGGGACGTTCGACGGTGGATCCGGCTCCGCGGCACTGGACGATGGCTGCAGAGACGGAGGGTGCGGACATGAGTGTGGACGTCGTGCTGGCCGGTGCCGCGAACGAGATCGTCGACGAGGCGTACGGCGAACTGCACCCCTCGGTCCATCCCCATTACCACGCGATGGGGGAGGCGCTGACGCGCGCCTACCTCGAGGAACTGTTCGCGCTCGTGGTGGACGGCGTCGCCGCGCGTGAGGCCGTGCACACGGTCCAGCACGCCGAGCGCATCGCCGAGGAGCGCTTCCTGGCCGGGTTCGACCTCTCCGAGGTCCAGGCGGTGTTCAACGCCCTCGAGCAGGCCATGTGGCGGCGGGTCGTCGCCGTCGAGGAGCCGGGCGAGCTGCTGGCCTCGGTCGGCGTCCTGTCGAGCATCCTGGGCGCCGGGAAGGACGCGCTGGCGCGGGTCTACGTCAACCTGGCGTCGCACCGCCACGCGCCCCACGTGGACGTCGCGGCGCTCTACGGCGGCACCGAGGGTGCCACCACCGCGCACTGAGCGGTCCTGCCGGCTCGGCTCGGCTTCGGCTCAGCGCGGGGGCCGCCGCACGATCCGCAGCATGATCCGGCCCCACACCACGAGCGCGACCAGCGCCAGCAGTGTGCGGTCCGTCGCCGGCACGAACCGGACCTCGCCGTCGCGCACCGTGAAGACCCCGATCCCGCGGGCCCAGCCGCCGTACCCGGCGCCGCCCGGTGTCCCCGGGGCGCCGCCCCCGGCCCCGCCCCCGCCACCCCCGCCGACCACCATGGCGACGGGGATCACGGTCACGCCGTCGCGCTCGACCGGTTCGCCGAAGACGCGGCGGGCGGCGAGCCCGACGCCGATGCGGCCCAGCAGGTCGTCAGCGTCCATGCCGCCATCCTCGCGCCCGCCTGGCCGCCCGTGGGAGCCGTCGGCGGAAGAAGGCGGAAGAGGGTCGGGCGGCCGGTCAGCGGAAGAAGCAGGTCTCCCCGGCGTAGATCGTGGTCACCTTGGCGGCGGCCGTCGTCGCGGTGACCAGCCCGGACAGCCCCGTGGACGTGAACTCCGGGCCGAGCGTCCCGGTGAGCACCTGGACGCCGGGGTACTGCGCCCGGACCTGGCCGAGCGTGCTCCCAACCCCGATGCCGTCCACCGTGGTCAGGTGCCGGTCCGGGCCTCCCGCATCGGTCCACCCGACGAACCGGGTGCCCTGGAGCAGCACGCTGAACCCCTGCCGGTCCAGCTGGGTACGCGCCCCCTGGCCGCACTCCTCCAGCCGCGTCACCTTGAGCTCACCGAGCGTCGTGGTGAGCGCGGTCGACACGCTCGCGCGCGACGTCCCGAACGGCAGGTGCCGTACGGACGACCCCGCCACCACGCCCAGCCCGCCGACCTCCAGCACGAGCTGCGGGCGGTCGACCGCTGCGGCGGACCCGGACCCGGACCCGGACGCCGACCCGGACGCCGACGCGGACGCCGACGTGGAGGCCTCGGCGGCGGGCGCCGACGCCGACGAACTGCCCGAGGTGGTATCCAGCGCCACCACCGACTGCTCCGAGCAGGCAGTCAGCGCCGTCAGCGCGAGCAGGGCCACGCCGGGCACCAGCGCGGCGGTCCGGCGCGCCGCGGGCGGTGAGGAACGACGACGGGGAGGCATGGCTCATGCTGGCATGCGCGACGCCGGGTCCGGGTGGGTACGGCCGCGCCGATGCGGCCCGGTGCGGTGGTCACCTAGGATCCGGAGGGTGACCACGGACGACGGGGGTCGACGTCCGCCGGTGACGGTGATCGTCGGCATCGACGGGTCCGGGCGTACGCACCGGCTCGCCGAGCTGGTCGCCGCGACCGGCGGCGATGCCGTCCGCGTCGGTCCGGACGGCAGCGGGCTCCCCGAGGTCAGCGCCGTGCCGGCGCGGCCATCGGGTGGGCTCCTCGTCGTGGACGACGCGCACCGGCTCCCGCCCGGCGTCCTCGCCCGGCTCGTGCCCCTCGCCCGAGCGGGCACGCCGATGGTCCTGGCGCGGCGACCGACGGTGACCGGTCCGGAGCTGGCTGAGCTGGACGCCGAGCTGGCGGCCCACGGCGCCGTCGAGGTGCTGCGCCCGCTCGACGCGGTCGCGGTCGAGAAGCTGCTGGGCGTGGCCGAGTCGCACCGGGTGGCGGACGTCCTGACGGCCTCCTGCGGGCACGCCGCCGTCGCGGCCGCGCTCGCCTCGGCCCTCCCCGGCACCCGGTCGCCCGCCCTCGTGGCGCGGGTCCAGCGCGGGCTGGCCCGGCTCGACCCGGCCGCGGAGTCCGTCGCGCGCTACCTGAGCCTCGGCCTGGACCTGGCCGACGACGTCCTCGCCGAGGTCACCGGCCTCAGCCTGGAGCAGGCGGCCGCCGCGGTGACGGTCCTGCGGGACGCGGGCTTCGTCGACCCCGACGGCGAGGCCATGATCCCCGCCGTCGCGGACGTCCTGCTCGCCGACCAGCCGCCCGCGCAGCTGCGCCTGGCCCACGACACCGTGGCCCGGGCCCTGCTCGCCGCCGGCGCGGACGTCGTCCCGGCCGCCGAGCGGCTGCGCGCCGTCCGGCTGCGGACGCCGGCCGCCGCCGAGGTGTACCTGACCGCCGGCCGCCGGCTGCGCTTCGAGGACCCGACCCGCGCCCTGCGCTGGCTCGAGGAGGCCGTCGACGCCGGGATCGACCCCGACCGGACCGCCGTGGTCCGGGCCGAGGCGGGGCTGCTCCTGGGCGTCGTCGAGGACGTCGACGAGGTCCCGGGCCGCGGGGACGACGCCGAGTGGGCCCTGCGCGTCGAGGGCACGCTCGCCGCCCATGCCGGCCGCGCGGGCCGCGCCGCAGACCTGCTGCTGCGCGGTGGCCCGCTCGGCCGGCTGCTCGCCGTCCCGTCGCTCGTCGCCACCGGCCGGTACTCCGAGGCGGTGGAGCAGGCGGCCGCCGGCCAGGGGCCGACGTCGCTGCGGCGGCTGGCCGAGGCGTCGCTCGCGGTGGGCGACCCGGCCCGGGCGGTGCCGCTGTTCATCGAGGCCGCTGAGGACCTCGGCCGGGGCCGGCTCGGGGCCGTCCTGCCCGAGACCCCGCAGGCGCTGGCGGCGCCGGTCGCGGTCCTGGGCGGCGACGCGTCCACCGCGGACAGCCTCCTCGGCGAGGCCATCGACAAGGGCCTCGGCGGGCCGGCGGGCGTGCACCACCACCGGTTGCTGCTCGCCTGGGTCCGGCTGCGCGCGGGCCGCTTCGACACCGCCGTCAGCGAGTTGGCCGCGCTCGGCGCGACGGCCCGCAGCGGCCGGGACCGGTTGCTGTGCGCCGCCCTGGAGGCCGGCCTGGCCCGGCGCTCGGGCGACATCGGCCGGCTGCGCGACGGGTGGGCGAAGGCCGAGCCCGTCCTGGCCCGGCGCGTCGTCGACGTCTTCCAGCTCGAGCTGCTCGAGGAGCTGCTCTGCGCCGCCACCCGGGTGCGCCAGGCGCAGCGCATCGGGCCCGTCCTCGCCGACCTCGACACGGTGGTGACGCGCCTCGGCCGGCCGGTCGCGTGGGACGTCTCGCTGGGCTGGCTCCACCTGCAGCTGGCCGTCACCGGGGACGACGCCGGGGCCGTCGTCGACGCCGCCTCCCGGCTGCAGCACCTGCGCCCGCCGGGGGGCCGGCAGCGGGCCCAGTGTGCCGCCGCGGGCCAGTGGGCGCTCGTGCTCGCCGGGCGCGTCGACGTCGACGCCCTGACGCCCGTCCTCGACGGCCTGGCCGGTCACCAGCTGCCGTGGGAGGCCTCCCGCCTGGCGGGCCAGGCCGCCATCCGGGCGACCGACCCGGGGGTGGCACGCCGGTTGCTGGAGCGCGCCCGCGAGCTGTCCAGCGCGGAGGTGCAGCTGGACGCCTCCCGCACGATCACGCCCGCGTCGGGCCTGTCCGAGCGGGAGATCGAGGTGGCCCAGCTCGTCGCCTCCGGCCGGACCCACCGGGAGATCGGCAGCCAGCTCTTCCTGTCCCCAAAAACGGTGGAGCACCACGTCGCACGAATCCGCAACAAACTGGGCGCAACCAGTCGGGCGGAGTTCCTGGCGGCCCTGCGCGACGTCCTCGGCGAGGAGCCGGCAGCCCGCTGACCTGCGAGAACCCTGGTTCTCGCGAGTCATCTGTGGAAATATCACGCCTGGCGCGTATCTGATCCCCCACGTCCTTCTCCTGCTTAGGGGGATCACCCCGATGCCGTGCCCCGGCGAGGCGCGGAACTCTCTACCTGTGCCCAGCCGACCGGGACGGGCCCAACCCAAGGAGCACATCCACGATGGCGAACTTCTTCCGTGACGACTCGGTGTCCACAGAGCACACCGCCAACCTGCTCAACAAGGGCATCATCGACGGCGACGTCGACCAGAGCGACAACTCCTCGACGGCCGTCGGGTCCGGCGCCGTCTCCGCCGCGGGCGGCTCGGCCGTCAACGTGGCGAGCGGCTTCGGCTCGGTCGCCAACCAGGGCGACGGCGACGTGAACCAGGCGTCGGGCCACGGCCAGGTCATCTCCAACAGCGACGTGGGGCAGAACGCGTTCAACAGCCCCGGCTCGCTGCAGGTCGGCGGGGACGCGCACGGCGCGTTCAACACCGGCTTCGTCGAGGGTGTCCAGTCCGGCGGGCCGGCCATCGGCAACGTCGTCGGCGACGGCAACGAGACCGCCACGGTGCTGGGCCACGCGGACGGCGCGGGCTTCGGCTTCGGCCACGCCACCGTCGGCGTCGCGTCGGGCAACGAGATCGACGGCGACGGGGCCATCTCCGGCCTCGGCGGCGCGTCGAACCAGTCCCACATCACCGCCGACCACGGCGCGGCCGTCGCCGGGCACGACGCGTTCGGCTCGAACGAGCAGGACTTCTCGACGAACATCCACGAGACCAACCTGAGCCACATCGAGGACAGCCAGAACGTCACCAGCGCCCAGGGCCACAGCTTCGCCGCGGCCGAGCAGGACTTCCACCCGCACGCCACGCACATCGTGGACTCCGAGGTCGCCGGCGACGACATCGACCACTTCTTCCACGGCTGAACCGTCCGATCCGGTCGTCACCACCGGCTCGCGCGTGCTCGGCCCGCAGTCACCCGGGTCCCCGGCGTGACCGCTCGCACGACCCACAACCGCACTGCACGCACGCTGCAAACCACGCTGAGGCAGCGGGACCGGACGTACCGGTCCCGCTGCCTCGACGTATTGCAGCCGATCACGGAAAGTTACTGGACCAGGGTCCAATGGGCCGGTATCTCATCCCCTAGTGTGAACTCTTGGTGAGGGGGAACCCCCCGATGATTCGTCGCCGAGACTTCGCGAGGCTGATGACATGCCCAGCCGCTCGGAGGGGCCCGACCGAAGGAGAAGATCATGCCCACGGACCCCAGCGGCGACACTGACCTGATCGCCCGCATCCACGACTGGCTCATGAGCCTGTGGACCGACCCGGAGGCCGCGGCGCAGTTCGCCGAGAACCCGGCCGTCTCGCTCGCCTCGAGCAACCTCGACCAGGCCGCCCTCAACCAGGTGAACCTGCGGCACATCGCCGGTGAGGCCGCCAACGCCCCGGGGCTTCCCGACGGCGGGCGCCACGTCCTCAACAGCTTCGCGAACAGCCCGGCCGGCCACTCCTCGGGCACCCGCGAGATCTTCCACGTGACCCGCGAGGTGCACCACGACAACCCGGTCATCCAGAAGATCTTCCAGGACAACTCGGTCCACATCGACAACTCGCAGACGCTGATCAACAACGGGATCATCGACGGCGGCGTCGACCAGAGCAACAACTCCTCCACGGCGATCGGTGACGGCGCCGTGTCGGCCGCGGGCGGCTCGCACGTCAACGCGGCCACCGGTGACGGCGCCGTGGCCAACGAGGGCGACGGCACGGTGAACCAGGCATCGGGCCACGGCCAGGTCCTCAGCGGCAGCGAGGTCGGCCAGAACTCGAGCAACAGCGCCGGGTCCGTGCAGGTCGGCGACGACGCCAACGGCGCCGTCAACACCGGCGCGGTCCACGGCACCCAGGCCGGCGGCGGCGCGACCGGCAACGTGACCGGCGACGGCAACGAGACCGCGACGGTGGGCGCCTCGGCGGGCGGCACCCAGCAGGAGAACGGCCCCCAGCAGGAGAACGGGCACTTCGGCGAGGGTGCCGACGGCGGGCAGCCCCACGACGGCGGGCAGCCGCACGAGAACGGGCAGCCGCACGACGACGGGCAGCCGCAGCCCGACGGACACGGACTGACCAACATCCCGGACACCTCGGCGCAGCCGTTCAACGCCGTGGGTGACCACCCGGCGACCGACGGGCAGCCGGCGCCGGACCCGACACACGGTGACAGCCAGCCGCACGCCGACGGCCCGACGGCCGCCGACAACCAGCCGGCCCACGCGACCCTCGGTTTCGGCCAGGGCGCCGGCGACCCGCAGCCGGCCGCCACCGGCAACGCCGGCACCACGCCGGCCGCCGGTTCGGACGGCGCGCACGCGGGCACCCCGGTCCCGATCAACACGACGGTCGCCGAGGTGCCCACGCACCCCGTCGCCGCCGAGGCCGACCCGCTGCCGGACGCGGAGCCGCACCACGCGGACGCCTCGGCCCACCTGCAGCCGACCGTCCACGAGGTCGGCCACACCGACGACGCGACGCACCACGTCGACGACTCGGTGCTCCACTCCTGATCCGGGGGGACAATCGTCAGGACGGACGGCAGGATCACCGCAGGAATGCACATCGTTTCGACCGCGGGCGCGGGCGCGGGGCCGGGAGCGGCCCCGGATGACAGAGCCGACCGCAGCACCCGGGGCGGACGTCGTCCGCAAGGCCATCTCGGTGGTGGACCTGGGCCTGCAGGCCTGTCACGCCTACGGCCGCGAGGACCTCGCCCAGCGCCTGGCCGCTGTCCGGCGCACCCTCGACGACCCGGGGATCCACGTCGTCGTGGCCGGCGAGTTCAAGAAGGGCAAGAGTTCGCTGGTCAACGCCCTGGTGGGCCTGGCGGTGTGCCCGGTGGACGACGACACCGCCACCTCGGTGCCGACGTACATCCGGTACGGCGAGCAGGTCCAGGCGCAGCTGGTCTACGCCGAGGAGCCGGTCCGGCGGGAAGCGATCGCGCTGGAGGACGTGCGCCGGCACGTCACCCAGGAGAACGTCATCGGGGCCGCCTACGGCGGCACGAACCTGGCCGGCGTCGAGGTGCGACTGCCCCGCACGATGCTGGCCAGCGGCCTCGTCGTCGTCGACACCCCGGGTGTCGGCGGGCTGGGCTCGGCCCACGCGGCCGCGAGCCTGGCGGCGATCTCGATGGCGGACGCCGTGGTGTTCGTCACGGACGCCTCGCAGGAGCTCACCGCGGCCGAGGTGGACTTCCTCAAGCAGGCCCGCGACCTCTGCGGAACCGTCATCTGCGTGCTGACGAAGATCGACTTCTTCCCCTCGTGGCGGCAGATCCGCGACCTGGACACCGGGCACCTGCTCAACGTGGCGGAGATCCAGGTCGTGCCGGTCTCCTCGACGCTGCGGGCGCGCGCCGTCCGGGTGAACGACGCGGCGCTCAACGCCGAGTCCGGCTTCCCGGCCCTGGTGGACTTCGTGTCCCGCCGGGTGGCGGGCGGCGGGGTGGCCCGGGTGGCGACGTCGGCGGCGTCCGAGGTCGTCGCGGTGTCCCGGCAGATTGAGTCGCAGTTCCAGGCGGAGCTGGCCGCGCTCTCCGACCCGGAGGCCAACGCGAGGGTGGTCGCCCAGCTCACGGCCACCAAGGACCGCGCCGACCTGCTGCGCGTCACCGCCGCCAAGTGGCAGCAGACCCTGGGCGACGGCATCGCGGACCTCACCGTCAACGTGGACCACGACCTACGCGCCCGCATCCGGCAGGTCATCGCCGAGGCCGACGAGGCCATCGACGACGCCGACCCGGTCGACACCTGGCCCCAGATCGAGGCCTGGCTCAAGTCCCGGATCGCGCAGGAGATCCTCACCAACTACACCGTGCTGCGCAAGCGTGCCGGCGAGCTCAGCGAGCTCGTCGGGGAGCACTTCCGGGACGCTTCCGGCGTGGTGCTCGCCGAGCTGGGCGTGTACAACCCCTCCACCGTGCTCGGCCAGTCACAGGTCGACACCGAGGTCGACATGGAACGCCAGGGCATGGTCACCCAGGTCTGGAGCATGATGCGACAGTCGTACGGTGGCATCCTGATGTTCACGGTGCTGCCGGCCATGCTGCACATCCCGGTGATCGCGCCAGTGGCCATCGGGATCGGACTGGTGATGGGGCGCAAGGGACTGGTGGACGAGAAGAAGCGGCATCTGGCCAACCGTCGCGGGCAGGCGAAGAACGCCGTCCGCAAGTACTGCGACGAGGTGACGTTCGGCATCGGCAAGGACTCCCGGGACACCGTCCGGCGGGTCCAGCGGCAGCTGCGCGACTTCTACGCGACCCGCGCCGAGGAGCTCAACCGCTCCAACGCCGAGGCGCTAAAGGCCGCCCAGTCCGTCGCCCAGCACACCGAGGCGGAACGGCAGAAGCGCGTCCGCGACCTCACCGCCGAGCTCGCCCGCCTGCGCGAGCTGCGCGAACGTGCCGCAGCGGTGCGAGGCTGATCCGTGAGCCTGATCGAGCAGACCCGCGCGGCGCTGGTCCGGGCGGAGTCCGTGTACCGGGCCACGCCGTCCGCGCGCCGGGTGTCGGCGCTCGCGGCCCGGCTGGACGAGCCGCTGCGGGTGGCGATCGCAGGGCGGGTGAAGTCCGGCAAGTCCACCCTGCTCAACGCGCTGGTGGGGGAGCGGCTGGCGCCCACGGACGCCGGCGAGTGCACCCGGATCGTGACGTGGTTCCAGGACGGGCACACCTACCGGGTCGACCTCTACCCGCGTGACCTGCGGCCCCGGCAGGCCCGGTTCACCCGCGACGAGGGCGTGCTGGAGATCGACCTCGGCGGCATGGCCCCGGACAAGGTGGACCAGCTCGTCGTCACCTGGCCGTCCCGGGCCCTGCGCACCGCGACCCTGATCGACACCCCGGGCATCGGCTCGCTCACCGAGAGCGTCTCCCGGCGCACCTGGGAGCTGCTCACCGTCGAGGACGACGAGGACGCGCCGGCCGACGCCGTCCTCTACCTGATGAAGCACCTGCACTCGGGCGACGTGGAGTTCCTGCGGGCCTTCCAGGACACCGAGGTCTCCCGACCGAACCCGATCAACGCCATCGGCATCCTGTCCCGCGCGGACGAGATCGCGGTCGGCCGGATCGACGCGATGGGCTCCGCCCGGAAGATCGCCACCCGGCTCTCGACCGATCCGCGGGTGCGGCGCGTCGTCCAGACCGTCCTGCCGGTGGCCGGCCTCCTCGCCGAGACGGCAGCCACCCTCACCGAGACCGAGGTGCAGCAGCTGCGGCGCGTCGCCGCGCTCTCCCCGGGGGACGTCGAGGACCTGCTGCTGTCGGCGGACCGGTTCGTCAACACCCGCCCCGAGATGGGCGTCACCGAGACCGAGCGGCTGGCGCTGCTGCAGCGCTTCGGGATCTTCGGCATCCGGACCGCGTCCAGCCTGCTGCGTCGCGGGGTCAGCTCGACCGCCAGCGAGCTGTCGCGCGAGCTGACCGACCGCAGCGGGCTCGCCGAGCTGCAGTCCGTCCTGAGCTCGCTGTTCTTCGAGCGGCGCGAGGTGCTCAAGAGCCGGTCGGCGCTGCTGGGCCTGGCCGCGCTGACACGCTCGGCGCCGGTGCCCGGCAGCGACGACGTCGCGGGCGAGGTGGAGCAGATCATCGCCTCCGCGCACCCGTTCAACGAGCTGCGGGTGCTCTCGGCGCTGCGCGCCGGCTGGATCACCAGCAAGCCCGAGGTCATGGCCGAGCTGGAGACCCTCATCGGCGGGGCCGGCACCTCGCCGCACCTGCGGCTCGGCGTGCCGCCGGACGCCGGGTCGGAGGTCGTCCGGGAGGCGGCCTTCGCCGCCCTGTCGCGCTGGCAGCGCCGGGCCGAGAACCCGATCACCTCCTACGAGCTCGCGCTGGCCTCGCGCGTCGCGGTGCGCTCGTGCGAGGGCATCCTGTCGGCGCTCGTCCGGGTGCCCTGATCCCGCCCGCCGTCCCTGCCCGGGCTGCCCGGCGGCCCGCCCGGGGTCGTGACGGGGCCGGGTGGCGGCCCCGTCACGCACCATCGGCCGCGGGCTCAGGCGCCCGCGTGCCCGCCGTCGAGCGGCAGGTCGTGGGCGGCCGGGTCCTCGACGGGCACCGGCTGGTGCTCGTGCGGCTGGTCCAGCTCGTGGCCGGCAGGGTCGGTGGCGTGCACGTCCGGGTTCCACAGCGCCAGGTCCCCGCCGTCGGCGTGCTCCGGCACGGTGTCGCCGGCGCCGGCGAGCCACGGGTCGGAGTGGCCGGCCTCGGCGAACGGGTGCTGCGCCGCGTCGTCCGTCCCGGCGAGCGCGTCCCCCAGCGGGTGCGGGGCGAGCGCCTCGGCCTGCCCGTGGCCGAACCACAGGTCGGCGTGGCCACCGTCGTCGCCGTGGTGCGCGTCGTGGTCGGCCGCGTCCCGGGCGCCGTCGTGGAGCCGGTCGTGGAACCCGTCGTGCAGCGGGTCGTGCAGGCCGTCGTGCAGGTCGTGGTGGATCCCGTCGTCGAGGACGGAGTGCTGGTCGCCGCTGTGGACGCCGTACAGGTCGTCCCCGTGGTGCACGTCCAGCGGGGCGGGCGCGCTGGTGAGCAGCGCGAACGCGTCGGGCAGCTCCCCGCCGGGGTGGTCGTCGTAGCCCTCCGGCGCCGGGACGGCGCTGTTGGCGACCACGTACGGCTGCAGGTGCTCGGCCACCTCGACGGGCGCGGAGTCCGCATAGCTGATGACGGCCTCGGTGACCAGATGCGCCGGCAGATCGCCGTGGCCGGCCTGCGCGAGCGCGGTGGCGGGATCCGCCGAGCCGTGCGACATCGAGGCGAAGATCTCCCGCAGGGAGCGTGCCTGCTCCAGTCCACCGTCCATGGGACCACTGTAGGAACGTCAGGGGGTCCGTGCCGTGGGGGATACCCCCGTCCATGCCCCTAATCGTTCGACCTGGCGCAGACGTCATGTATCTATGGTGTCTAGCGTCTCTCCCCTAGAAAAGATTGCGAGACGGGGGCAGTGATGTACGCGTTGGGTGTCGATCTGGGTACCACCTTCACGGCGGCGGCGGTGTGGCGCGACGGCCGGGCGGAGATCAGCCCGCTCGGCATGCGGACGGCGGCGATCCCGTCCGTCGTCCTGGCGCGCCCCGACGGCTCCTTCCTGACGGGCGAGGCGGCGGCCCGGCGGGCGGCGCTCGAGCCGTCCCGGGTCGCGCGGGAGTTCAAGCGGCGCCTGGGCGACTCCACTCCGTTGCTACTCGGTGGCTCGCCGTACTCGGCGGAGGCCCTGACCGCGCGGCTCCTGTCCTCGGTGATCGCGTCCGTGGCGGACCGCGAGGGCGGGCTGCCCGGCTCGGTCTGCATCTGCCACCCGGCCAACTGGGGGCCGTTCAAGACCGACCTGCTGCGCCAGGCGGTGCGCCTCGCCGACCTGGCGATGCCCGTCCTCCTGACGACGGAGCCGGAGGCCGCCGCCGTCAGCTACGCCCGGCAGGAGCGGCTGGCCCCGGGCGACACGGTCGCCGTCTACGACCTCGGCGGCGGCACCTTCGACGCGGCGGTGCTGCGGCGGACGGCGGCCGGCTTCGAGATCCGCGGCCAGCCGGAGGGCATCGAGCGCCTCGGCGGGATCGACATCGACGCCGCCGTCTTCAGCCACGTGGCGCGCGCCGTCGGCGAGGCGCTCACCGACCTCGACGAGGACGACCCGGCGGCCGTCTCGGCCGTCGCCCGGCTGCGGGAGGAGTGCACCTCCGCCAAGGAGGCGCTGTCCTCCGACACCGACGTCACGATCCCGGTGCTGCTCCCGGCCCTGACGACCGAGGTGCGGCTGACCAGGGCCGAGCTGGAGAGCATGGTGCGGCCGTCGCTGTACGACTCGATCGAGTCGCTCAAGCGGGCCGTGCGCTCCGCGGGGGTGGAGCCGGTGGAGCTGTCCGCCGTCCTGCTCGTCGGCGGGTCCTCGCGGATGCCGCTGGTCGCGCAGATGGTCGGCTCCGAGCTGGGGCTGCCCGTCGCCGTCGACGCCCACCCCAAGCACTCGATCGCCCTCGGTGCCGCCTGGCGGGCCAGCGGTGCGGAGCTGCCCGCCGAGCCGGAGCCCGCCCCGGCGACCGTCGTGGTCGCCACGAGCCCGCGGCCCGAGCCCGAGCCGGCCCCGCCCGTCGTCCCGCCCCGGCGCCCGGCGGAGTCGCGCCGCGTCGAGCAGCGGGTCCAGCAGCCGCCGGCGCCGCAGCCACCCCCCGTGCAGCCGGTCCAGCGGGCCCAGCCGGTGCAACCCGTGCAGCGGCAGCAGGCGCCGCCGACCGACCCCGGGCGCACCCCGCCGGCGTACGGCGGGCCGGACCACCAGGGCCAGCAGTTCCAGGGCCAGCCGTATCAGGGCCAGCCGAACCAGGGCCAGCCGTATCAGGGTCAGCCGTATCAGGGTCAGCCCTTCCGGGGGCAGCAGCAGTTCGCCGACCTCGGCCAGGAGGCGCCGCTGGCCTACCACCCGACCCCGAAGACGCCGGTGACCCGGCGCCCGGTGGTCATCGGCGGGCTCGCCGCGGTGGCCGGGCTGCTCGTCGTCCTGTCGGTGTGGACGGCCTTCAACGCCCGCGACCACTTCGGCATGACGGGCGGCGCCGACCCGACGGCCGCCGGGGGCCCGACGGCGGGTGCGCCGTCCGCGCCGAGCGGCTCCGGCCAGGCGGACGTGCCGCCGACCACCGCTCCCGGGACGACCGCCCAGGACGGCGGGGGTGCGGCGGCGCCGACGCAGGCGGGGATGCTCGTGGTGAGCGTCCAGGTGTCCGGGCGCGGCTCGGTCACCAGTTCCGACGGCCGGATCTCCTGCCCCGGCACCTGCCGGGAGACCATCCCGGCCGACTCGACGGTGACCCTGCGGGCCCGCGGTGCCGGGTTCATCGGTTGGTCGCAGTGCCCGCAGCGCGACGGTGCCTCGTGCACGGTGGGGGGCCGCTCCGGGCAGGCGTTCCCGCTCGCGCAGTTCTCCGCCGGGACGACGGCGCCGCCCCCGCCGCCGACCAGCGCGCCGCCCACGACCCTCACCCCGCCGCCGACCACGCGCACCACGCCGCCGCCCACCACGACGACGGCGCCGCCGTCCACGACGGCCACGCCGACCGCGACGGAGCCGAAGACCACGGCCACGGCGCCGAAGTCCTCGGCGCCGCCGTCCAGCGTGGTGCCGAAGAGCTCGGCACCGACGGTGCCGTAGCTCAGGGGCAGGGCGTCCGGAAGGGGATGTCGGGCAGGGCGCGCGACCAGGTGGCCGGGTCGCCGGAGGTGCCGGTCACCCGGCAGACCCGGTCGGCGGCGGCCGCCGGGTCGAGGTCCCACTGCAGGACCGCGCCCGCCGGTCCCGCGGCGGCCAGTCGCCGCGAGGCCGCGTCCACGG
>Ga0302299_10001382_pt1 | contig 14544 bp, 11 predicted proteins | sample III_Fen_N3_4_FD_198795 | JGI IMG/M metagenome (GOLD analysis project Ga0302299, IMG submission 198795) | Peat permafrost microbial communities from Stordalen Mire near Abisko, Sweden - III_Fen_N3_4 | ecosystem: Environmental > Terrestrial > Soil > Wetlands > Permafrost | place: Sweden: Abisko... | reverse complement strand
CGAGATCTCCGGCGCCGTTGGCCTCACCAACGTGCTCACCGGCCAGGTGGAGCTCGACGAGGCGATCATCCCGTGGAACCGCGGGCAGCTCTCGGTGCTCACCTCCGGCCTGCTCCCACCCAACCCCTCCGAGCTGCTCGGCTCGCGCCAGATGGCCGCGCTCCTCGAGCGCCTCAAGCTGTCCTACGACGCCATCGTGATCGACGCTCCTCCGCTCCTGCCCGTCACCGACGGCGCGGTCATCGCGCACGCGGCCGACGGCGCAGTCCTGGTCATCCGACACGGGCGCACCACGAGCGAGCAGGTCGAGCGCGCGACCGAGGTGCTCGAGCAGGCCGGCGCGGTGCTGCTCGGCGCGGTCGTGAACTTCGTGCCGCAGAACCGCAAGCCCTACAAGGGCGACTCTTACGGCTACTACAGCGCCTACGGCTACAGCCCCACCACCGGGCGCCGCTCCGTCGACCGCAGCAAGAGCACGAAGGACCAGAAGAAGGACGAAGCGACCGCCTGACCGGCAACGCGCCCAGCGTGACCGCCATGCGCCGACCAGCACAGACCGGGGGGTGATGCGTCCGTGGACGTCCTGGTCGTGTGCCTCGCGAACGTCTGCCGCTCGCGCGTCACCGAGGGCCTGCTCACCGAGCCGCTCGCGCGACTCGGGGCCACGGTGACCGGTGCCGGTGTCGACGCGGCTCCGCGCGACGTCGCGTGCCCGGACGCCGCGGCGTATCTCCTGGAGCACCACGGCCTCTCGGCCGAGCATCCACCGCGCCAGGTGACCCGCGAGATGGTCGAGGGCGCCGGGCTCATCCTCACCGCCGAGGCCGGCGTCGCGGCCGACGTCGCCGAGCTCTGCCCCAGCGCCCGCCCGCGCATCTTCCGCCTCATGTGGGCCGCCACCGCCCTGCCCTACGTCGCCGGCTTCCTCGCCTCGGGCCTGCTCCCCCAGGGGGCTCCGCCGCTCCCGCCCGACACCGACCTCGAGGGCCGCTGGTCCTGGCTGGTCTCCGAGCTCGACGCGGCACGCGGCCAGCTCCCCGCGCCGAGCACCGAGGGCGACGGTTTCTACGACGTGCGCGACCCGCACGCCCAGGGCATCGCCCACACCGAGGCCCTCGACCGCATCGCCGCGGCGTGCGAGCAGATCGCCCACGCCGCCTACGTCATCCTCGACCCCGCCGTCCGCTCCCAGGCCTGACGGCTACGGTCGCGAGATGAGCCGCACCGTGCGCACCCGCGCCATCGGCATCCTGACGGCCGCGGTCCTCGCGGTGCCGGTGGCCGGTGTCGCTGTCCCCGCTCACGCTGTGACGCCGGTGAACCCGAACCGGGGCGTCGACATCTCGTGGCCGGAGTGCCCGACCGACGTCGGGATCCCGCTCCGCAAGGGTCAGGGCAAGCCGATGCCCTCGCCCACGACCGGCTTCGTCGTGCTCGGGCTCACCAACGGCCCCGGCTTCACGCCGAACCCGTGCATCGCCGACCAGCTCGCCTTCGTGCGGGCGAACCGCATCCCGGTCGCGGCGTATGCGATGACGACCTATCCGACCAACGCCCAGGTCCGGCTCTACGGCGGGCACGGTCCGTCGCCTGCCACCACCACGCTCGGTCGGCTCACGAACGTCGGGGTGGCGCAGGCCCGCTACAACATCGCCACCATGAAGGCGCTGTCGATCAGCTCCTCGATGGTCTGGATCGACATCGAGACCTACGCGCCGTGGGACTGGACGACCAACCACGCGCGCAACGCCGCCGTGGTCCGCGGCGCGGTCTGGGCGTATCAGAAGGCCGGCTACCGCGTGGGCTTCTACTCCACGGTCTACATGTGGTCGAAGATCGTCGGCACCGCCGGTCCGCGCGGCTATCCCGAGTGGCGGACTGTCGGTGCGACCACCTCGCGCGCGGCGCTGGCGCGCTGCTCCACGGCGTCGTTCGCGGGCGGGCGCGCGGTGCTGTCGCAGTGGTGGACCGCCACCAAGGACTACGACCTCCTGTGCCCGGCGTACGCGACCCCCGCCTCCCGAGCGAAGCTCTTCCGGCTGACCTGACCTGTTCCCGGCGCACTCAGCTCTCGGAGGCGGTGATACGCCGACGGAGGGAGACTGAGGTGTCGGGTGCGACCCGACTCCACCCGACCCAGAGGTGTCTCGATGATCAGGATCCGCACGACCGTCGCGATGCCGGGCTCGGCCGACGACGTGTGGGCGCTGCTCACCGACTGGCCGTCGCACTCGCGCTGGATCCCCGCGACCACCGTCACCGTGCTCGAGGACACCGGCGGCGTGGGCACCCGCTTCGTCGGCCGCAGCCACCTCGGCCCGATCGGCTTCGACGACCCGATGACCGTCACCGAGTTCGTCGCGCCGTCGGGCGGGAAGGGCGGCCTCTGCGAGATCCGCAAGACCGGACGCGTCGTCCTCGGCACCGCCGGATTCACTGTGGCGCCCGACGGCCCGGACGCCAGCACCGTCACCTGGTGGGAGGACGTCACCGTCACCCCCGAGCGCCTCACCCGCTACGCCGAACCCCTCATCCAGCGCGCCGGCACGACGTCCTTCGCCCAGGTCCTCCGCGCCGCCGCCGCCGAGCTCGCCACCCGCTGATCTCGCCGGCCGCTCGCCGCGCTGCCCGAATCCGCGTATTCCGCAGGGATTTCCGCGGTTTCGGGCAGGGAAGCGGACGGCGTGCCGGGCGGGCACGGAGTCTGCGTCAGATGCGGGCGGGGCCGCGCTCGAGGGCGATGGCGCGGTCGTGCAGCCAGCCCTCGGCGGCGTCGACGGACATCGGGCGCCCGAGCAGCCACCCCTGAGCCTCGAGCACGCCGAGCTCCGCGAGCGCTGCGCGCTCGGCGACGGTCTCGACACCTTCCATCACGAGGTCAAGCTCGAGGGCCGACGCGAGCAGGACCACGGACTCCACCACGGCGTTGCGCCGACCGTCGCCGGAGACGAGCGTGCGGGCCAGCGAGCGGTCGAGCTTGATCTGGTCGATCGGCAGCGTGTGCAGCGTGGTGATCGAGGAGTGGCCCGTGCCGAAGTCGTCGAGGCACACGCGCACGCCCTTGGCGCGCAGGAACGACAGCGGCCCGCGGGCCGGCGACACCGCGACCAGCGCGGCCTCCGTGAGCTCGAGCACGAGCGCGGAGCCAGGCAGGTTGAACTCGTCGAGGAGGAACAGCACGTCGTCGACGAAGCCGGGTGCGAGCACGTCGTGCTCGCTGAGGTTCACCGACACCGGCAGGTCGACGGCCACCCCGCGGGAACGCCAGCTCGCGAGCGAGCCGAGCGCCTGACGCATCACCCAGCGGTCGAGATCCACGATCGTGCCGTCGACCTCGGCGAGCGGCACGAAGCGCTCCGGCAGCCACACGTCGTCGCCCGGGCGGTTCCACCGCACGAGCGCCTCGAAGCCGGCCACCTGCTCGCCGCCGAGACGCACGACCGGCTGCATGAGCACGAACAGCTCGCCGCGGTCGACCGCGCGAGCGATCTCCGCGCCGATGTCGGACACGCCCTCGACCTCCGGTGCGGCCAGCCAGTCGAACACCGCGATCTGGTCACCACCAAGACTCTTCGCGCGCCGCATCGCACGGTCCGCGGCGCGCATCAGCTCGTGCCCGCCGACGGCCGGGTCGTCGGCGTAGCAGACACCGATGCTCACGTGGACGGTCACGTCGCGGCCGTCGACGTGGTAGCTCGAGCCGAGGGTGCGACGCACGCGCTCCGCGAGACGCACGGCCTCGTCGGGGTCGGTGAGCATCGGGCAGAGCACCACGAACTCGTCGCCGCCGTGGCGCGCCACGATGTCGACGTCGCGCACCTCGGCGCGCAGCCGCGCGGCCGCCTCGATGAGCAGCGCGTCGCCGGCGGCGTGCCCGAGCGCGTCGTTCACCACGCGGAAGCCGTCGAGGTCGCAGAACAGCACCGCGAGCTCGACGCCGCTGCGTGCGGCGACGAACAGCTGCTCGTCGAGCTGGCCGAGGAGCACGTTGCGGTTCGCGAGCCCGGTCAGCGCGTCGTGACGCGCCTGGAACGACAGGCGCTGCGCGGCGCGGTCGGTCTCCACGGCGAGCCGCGCGAGGTCGCGGCAGCGTCGGGCTCCGGTGCGCGCGGCCTCGTCGAGCAGGTCGGGCTCGGCGAGGATCGCCACCTCGCCCGGGCCGTCGACCTCACGCCCGGCACCGAACGGCGAGGACCAGCCGACCGTGGTCGAGGTCATCGCGGCCCGCTCGGGACGGATGACCTCCGAGCTGCCCCAGCGCACGCGCGTGGGGAACCCGCCGGACACCTCCGACACGGCGTCGGCGACGGCCTCGAACACCTTCGGCAGGTCGGCGCCCGCGGCGATCAGCTCGAGGATGCGCGCGTGCCCGCGGTCGAGCGCGGCCATCCGGTCGAGGCGCTGCTTGGTGTTCTCGAGCTCGGTCTCCTGCGCGGTGAGCGCCGTCGCCGTGGCGATGTGCTCGCGGCGCAGGTTGAGCCCGACCCACGCGACGAGCACGGCGCCCACGATCAGCGACGCGACCAGGAGGATCAGCTCGAGCAGGCGCGTCTCCACGAGCTGGGCGTCGTAGGCGCGGGCCTGCTGGCGGATCGTCGACGTGCTGTCGTCGACGAGGTGCCGCGCGACGCTCTCGATCCCGTCGAGCGCAGGATGCAGCTGCTCGGTGAGAGCCTCGCGTCGATACTGCGGCAACGTCCCCACCGGGAACGTCGCGACCAGCTGGTCGAGCTGGTCGAGCGCCTCGGCATACGCTGGTCCGGCTGCGTCGGACGCCGACTTGCCATTCTCGTCGACGATCGAGAGCCGCTGGGCCAGAAGGGCTCGCGAGATCTGCACCGACCGTCGCGTCTCCGCGCCGAGGAGGTACTGCTGCACGGCGAGGGAGTAGTTCAGCGTCTCGCGCATGACGTAGAGCGCGTTGGTGCTGCTCGACTCCGTTCGGGTGGCGGTGTCGGTGTGGCGGACCGCGTCCTCCTGCGCCGCGACGAGGGTGCCGATGAGGCCGGCGAGCAGCGCGACGAGCAGCGCGAGGAGAGCGATCTGCCCCGCGTTCAGGCGCAGCCGCGACACCACGGAGGTGCGCTCGCGCACCTCCTGCTCGTGCGTCACCTCGTCCTAGCTCCCGTTCGTCAGCCTGATCGACGCGATGCTCCAGTTCCACGCGTCGAGCGTGGAGGCGAGAGCCGAGCCGTCGGGGAAGATGATGCGGATCGGACCGCCGGCGTCGAAGGGCACCGGCTCGTCACCGCGCTTGGTCGCGATGATCGCGTGCGAGCCGGTGAACGCCGAGGCGACGTTGGCGTACTCGTAGTCGTTGAGCGCCTTCGAGGTGATGTTCGCGCCGGCCGGGATGCCCGCCTTCGCGAGCACCTTCTCCATCGATACGCCGCTGAACGTGAGCCGCTGCTTCACGAACGGCTCGTCGATCGTGACGGTCTCCGTGCCCAGCGCCTCGAGCTGCGTGAGGGTCAGCGCGACCGGCCCGGCGGTGCCGCCGGTGATCGTGAGGACCGCCTCGTTCGGGCCGGGCGGGTCCACGGTGAGGACGCCGTAGGGGTTCGACGAGCTCGGGCTCGGCGATCCGGTCCCGGAGGCGCTGGCGGAGATGCTCGCGGAGGGGACGGCGGCCGTGGTGCCGGCCGTGGAGGACGACGCGGCGGACGAGCAGGCCGACAGCAGACCGACGGTGGCCGCGGCGGCGGCGAGGAGGGCGAAGGGGCGACGATGTCTCACTCTTCGACGGTAGGTGCGGACCGGCGTATCTCCCCCAGCCGGAGGCCCTGGTTGAGGGAACCTTGAGCGAAACAGGCAGACCTTGGGCCGTTCGAGACGTCCGGGGCCGGATCTGGCCGGGGGGTATCGAGTGGCATCTTGCGGACGTGCCGCCGCTGGGCGTGGGGCACGGGAGGGCACAGGGGCATAGGCCGGGTCGCACACCCCGGCACGGGTTGTTCACCAGGATGTGACCTGACAGACCCGTAGTGATCTGTCATCGCACGTCATTCCGTCGTGAGATGGACACGTGCGCCTCCTCACCCGTCAGACCGCCCTCGGCGTGGCCCTCGTGGCCGCGATGACGGGCGCTCTGACGGGCACCGCGCTGGCCGACGTGTCGCCCTCCCCGACGACCGCCTCGGCCGCCCCCAGCGGGGTGTCGCCCTCGCCGTCGGCCCCGACCCCCACGCCGCTGCCGAGCACCGACCTCACCGCCCCGGACCACGGCACCCGGCCCTCTGCCTCGCCGCTGATCCCGGTGGTCGGCGGCCCCACGACCACCGCGCTGCCGACCGGGAGCGGCTCGCCGTCGCCGACCGTCACCTTCGTGCCGTCCCAGCCGAGCGACGGCGTCGGTCTGCTCACCGGCCAGGTCGACCAGTACCTCGCCCTCTCCGCGCAGCGCGAGGTCGCCGCCGTCGCCGCCGACAAGGCGGCCGCCGCCCTCGCGTCGGCGCAGGCGATCGTCGTCGCGCTCCAGACCGACCAGGTGCGCCTCGCGGTGTCGTCCGACGCCGCGCGCAGCATCGTCACCTCCACGCAGGCCAACACCGACGACGTCGCCGCGCAGCTGTACCAGCAGGGCGACGGCGGCCTCGGTGCGATCGCGACGATCGTCACGAGCGGTCCGGACTTCCTCTCGAGCCTGTCCAACGTGACCTACATGCACGACGTCGCCAACGGCGCCGTGATGGACTCCCTCACCGCGCGCGCCGAGCTCGACCAGGCCGTCGCGCAGGAGTCCGAGCTCGGTCCGCGTCTCGCCGCCGCGCGCGCTGCCGAGGTCAAGGCCGGCACCGCCAACGACGCCGCGCAGGCCGCGCTCGCCGCGATCGACGCGCAGCTCACCGCCCTCGACGTCACGCCGCCGCAGGTCGCCGTCGGCCCCGACGGCTGCCCCACCGCCGACATCGCCACCACGCTGCGCGGCGGCGCGCAGGCCTTCGGCGCTGCTGCCCTCTGCCGCAAGGCCGTGGCGCAGGCCGCGACCCCGCAGGCCGCGCTCGCGATCACCTGGGCGTTCCAGCACCTCGGCGCGAGCTACGCGTGCGGCGGCTCCGGGCGCCTGCTGCCGTTCCGCGCGGACTGCTCGTCGTTCGTGTCGCGCGCCTATCACGAGGGCGCCGGGCTGGCGACGGCCGGCCAGGGCTGGGCGCCGTCGACCCGCAACATGGTCCCGTGGGACGGCGTAGCGCTCGACCCGCACTACGCCTACGTCGCGCCGACCGGCCTGCGTCCCGGCGACCTCGTCCTCTACGACACCTGCCCGCAGGGTGGCTGCGCCTACAAGCACGTCGTGATGTACCTCGGCTCACCCGACGGCGGCAAGACGTTCTGGATGATCCACACCAACGCCTGCGGCGACGTCGCGAAGGTGGAGCCGTTCTGGGGCTTCCCGACCTCGGGCCACCCGTTCCTCGTCGCGCGACGCGTGGTCGCGCAGCCCGGCGAGACCGTGACGATCCCGACGGCCGCGCAGGCGGTGGCCACCCGCGCCGCGACGCGCGTCACCGCCACCCGCGCGCTGATCACCAGCAAGCGCATCGGCTGACGCGGCAGGCGTTGCCCGTCACTGCCAGAAGTCGGCGTGGGCCTCCGCGGCGGCGGCCTCGCGGTGCGGGCCGTCGATCAGGAAGTACGGCGTGGCCCGGGCGGCGACCTCCGCCGCCGTGATCGAGAAGCCGTGGTCCTCACCGTCCGGTCCTGTCGCGATCTCGCCGAGCCGGGCGCTCGAGAGCCCGAAGACCACGTGGCGCGACCCGGCCCAGAACAGCGCGCCGACGCACATCGGGCACGGCTCGCAGGAGGCGTAGACCACGCCGCGCCCGAGCAGGGGGAGCCGCCCCTGCCGCTCGAGGAGGCGCACGAGCTCGGTCTCCGCGTGCGCGGTGACGTCGCTGCTCGTCGTGACGAGGTTGCGCGCCTCCGCGACGACCTCGCCGTCGAGGGCCAGCAACGCCCCGAAGGGGTGATCCCCCGCCGTACGCGCCTGCACGGCGAGCTCGAACGCCCGCGAGAGGAGGTCGTCGGAGAACGTCACCTCCCGACGCTACCGCGCACGCCCAGGGTCGCGTGATCTTGGTGGTGTGCTGGTCTCTCGCGCGTAGAAGCCTGCACCGGACCAAGATCACGCCGCGGGGAGCGGCTCGCGCGTGGCACGCTGCGTGACATGACGGACCTGACCTCGCGGGACTACGCCGAGCACCTCGACGCGACGGACCCGCTGGCGGCGTATCGCCTGCGGTTCGAGATCCCCGACGACGCGGTGATCTATCTCGACGGCAACTCCCTCGGGCGTCTCCCCGCCGCCACCGCCGACCGCGTCGCGCAGGTGATCCACGGGGAGTGGGGCGACCGGCTGATCCGCTCCTGGGGCGAGGGCTGGATGGATCTCCCGCTCGAGGTCGGAGACCGCCTCGGCGCGGCGCTGCTCGGCGCGCGACCGGGCGAGACGCTCGTGAGCGACACCGTGACCGTCAACGCCTTCAAGGCGTTGCACGCCGCGCTCGACCTGCGCCCGGGCCGCTCGACGATCGTCGCGCACCGCGGCGAGTTCCCGACCGACCGCTACGTCGCGACCGAGGTCGCGCGCCAGCGCGGCGGCAGCGTGCGCTGGATCGGGCCGATGGACCCGGGCGCCACGCAGGTGGATCCCGTGACGGCCGGGGAGGTCACGGCAGCGCTGCACGACGACGTCGGCGTCGTCCTGCTGTCGGTCGTGGACTACCGCTCGGCCGCGATCGCCGACGCCGTCGGCATCACCCGCGCGGCGCACGACGCCGGCGCGCTCGTGATCTGGGACTGCTCGCACGCGGCCGGCTCGATCCCGCTCGACCTGCCGGCCCTCGACGCCGACCTCGCGATCGGGTGCTCGTACAAGTACATCAACGGCGGCCCCGGCGCCCCCGCGTGGATCTGGGCGAACGAGACGCACCACGATGCGCTGCGCAACCCGATCCCCGGCTGGATGGGGCACAGCGACGTCTTCGCGATGGGGCCGGACTACTCCCCCGCGCCCGGGATCCGTCGCTTCATGACGGGCACGCCGTCGGCCGTCGCGCTCGCGATGGTCGACTGCGGCGTCGCGCTCCTCGCGGAAGCCGGGATGACAGCAGTCCGCGCCAAGGGCCAGGCGCTGACGACGTACGCCGTCGACCTGCAGGACTCGTGGCTCGAGGACCTCGGCGTAGCCCTGGCGAGTCCGCGCGACCCCGAGCGACGCGGCGCCCACGTGACGCTCGCGCACCCCGACTCCCTCGCCCTCGTGCAGGCGCTCAGCGACCAGGGCGTCATCCCCGACTTCCGCCACCCCGACGGCATCAGAGTCGGCCTCGCCCCCCTGACGACAAGGTTCACCGACGTCTACGACGGCCTCAACGCCCTGCGGACCCTCCTCCAAGCCCTCGCCTGACGCAGGCTCCCCACCCGAGGGCTGGGGTTGACCTCTAAGGATGATCAGCGACCTTGAAGGGCGCTGATCACCCTTAGAGGTCAGAAACAGCCTTGGCTGGGCGGGGTTGGTTTCGCTACGGCGCGTCCTTCATCCGCGCCTCCTGAGCACGGAATCGTGTGGGGAACCTCACCGCTCACGCGGGGATCACCACGGTGTGGTTCCTCCACTGCCCCGGTTCGCCCTACGGTCGAAGGATGAGCCAGACCTACGAATTCGTCGTCGTGGCCAACCGGCTGCCTGTCGCGGCCGAGACCGCGGACGACGGCACCATCACCTGGGTCCGATCCCCGGGCGGCCTCGTCAGCTCCCTCGAGCCGACCCTGCGCCGCGAGCCGGCCGTCTGGGTCGGCTGGTCGGGCCGCTACGCGCCCGACCCCTACTCCACCGGCGACCTCGGCGTGGAGCTCGAGCCGCTGCCCGAGGGCATCGGCCCGTGCCCGCTCGTCGAGATCGAGCTGACCCGCGAGGAGATGGAGGGCTACTACGAGGGCTTCTCCACGAGCACCCTCTGGCCGCTGTACCACGACGCCATCGCGACGCCGGTCTACCACCGCCACCAGTGGGAGCCCTACGTCGCGGTCAACCGTCGCTTCGCCGAGCAGGTCGCCGAGATCGCCGCGCGCGGCGCGACGGTCTGGGTGCACGACCACCAGCTGCAGCTCGTGCCCGGCATGCTGCGCGAGCGACGCCCCGACCTGCGCATCGGCTTCTTCCTGCACATCCCGTTCCCGCCGGTCGAGCTGTTCCTGCAGCTGCCGTGGCGCAAGGAGATCGTGCAGGGACTCCTCGGCTCCGACCTCATCGGCTTCCACACGCCCGGCGGCGCCGAGAACTTCCTCGCCGTCACGAGGAGGCTCCTCGACGTCGAGACCGACCTCGACAGCGTCACCGTCGCCGACCTCTCGCCCACGGGAGGCAAGCGCCGCGTCGGCGTGGGCGCGTTCCCCATCTCCATCGCCACGGGGGAGTATGAGGCGATCGCGCGCACGGCCGAGGTGCAGGACGAGGCCGCGTCCATCCGCGCGAAGATCGGCAATCCCAAGCACGTGCTCCTCGGCGTCGACCGCCTCGACTACACCAAGGGTATCGACGTACGCCTGAAGGCCTACGTCGAGCTCCTCGAGGACGGCTCGATCCAGCCGGGCGAGGCGGTCTTCGTGCAGATCGCGACCCCGAGCCGCGAGAACGTCGAGGACTACCAGAAGCTCCGCGACGACATCGAGCTCATGGTCGGCCGCGCTCTCGGCGACCACGGCGTGCTCGGCGCCCCGCCGATCCAGTACCTGCACCAGCCGTTCACCCGCGAGGAGCTCGTCGCGTTCTACGCCGCGGCCGACGTCATGCTCGTGACGCCGTACCGCGACGGGATGAACCTCGTGGCCAAGGAGTACGTCGCGAGCCGCATCCACGACGACGGCGCGCTCGTGCTCTCGGAGTTCACCGGGGCTGCCGTCGAGCTCGACGGCTCGTTCCTGGTGAACCCCTACGACGCCGACGGCGTGAAGCAGGCGATCCGCGACGCGATGTCCGCCGACCCCGAGGATCTGCGCACCCGCATGTCCCGCATGCGCCACCAGGTCGAGACCCACGACGTCGACGCCTGGGCCAAGTCCTTCCTCACCGCCCTCGCCGCCCCCACGGCGTGACATGACGGAGTTCTCGCTGAAGGTGGCCTTCGTTGCTAAGAGCGCAACAAACGCGGCATTCATCGACCCCGTTGCACCGAAGGCCACCTTCATCGCACCGATCACCGGAGTGACGTCGTGACACGCGCGAGCCTCGACACGGACCTGCTCGCGGCGCTCGTCGCGGTCGCCGGCGTAGCGACGCTGCTCGTCGCCTGCGACGTCGACGGCACGATCTCGCCGATCGTCGACCACCCCGCCGACGCCGTCGTGGATCCTGACGCGCTGAGCACGCTGGCCGCGCTCGCGAGGATGCCGGGTACGCCGGTGGCTCTCGTGTCCGGCCGCGCGCTGCTGGAGCTCACGGCGATGACCGATCTCGGTCCCGAGGTCATCCTCGTGGGCAGTCACGGCGCCGAGCACGGGGACTACGTCGCGGTCGCGCCGACCCGCGCTCTCGCGCTCGAGCAGCTGCTCCGCGACGTGCGGGCGATCACCGACGGCGTAGCCGGAGTCGTCGTCGAGGAGAAGGCGATGGGCGTCGCGGTCCACGTACGCCGCTCCTCGCGCGCCGATGCCGAGCGCGTGACGAGCGAGGTCGTCGCGGGGCCGTCCACCCGAGCGGGGGTACGGACGACGCACGGCAAGGAGGTCGTCGAGCTGTCGGTCGTCGAGGCCGACAAGGGCCGCGCGCTCGACCGCCTGCGCGAGGAGACCGCCGCGGACGCCGTCGTGTTCGCCGGCGACGACGTCACCGACGAGACCGCCTTCGCCCGCCTCCGGCCGACCGACGTCGGCATCAAGGTCGGCCCCGGCCACACCGCCGCGCGGTTCCGCGTGGAGACGACCGAGGACGTCTCGACCCTCCTCGCCGCCCTCGCCCAAGCCCGCGCCACCAGGCCGCTTTCTGACCTCTAAGGATGATCAGGGCCCTTGAAGGTCGCTGATCATCCTTAGAGGTCACTCCACGCCGGAGCGGCACCCGGGGTCGCGCTGGCATTCGGCCCCTCGGCCCTCGGGTGCGAGACTGATCGGCATGTCGAGCCACGACCCCGCCCCCACGACGCCGACCGTCTCGCCGCGTCCGCAGGGCCGGCCGTCCACCCGCCCGTGGCGCACCGACGCCGACAAGGCCACGCCGGACCCCGAGACCCGCGGCACGGCCACCGCCGACAACCCGGTCTACCTCGACTGGCTCGTCCGCGCCTCCATGCTGACCGACGCCATCGAGACCAGCCGCCAGCTCTCCGGCTACGCCTCCATGTGGCAGAACTCGTTCGGTACGCCGGACCCGCGCGCGGCTGTCCGCACGGCAGCCGTCTGGTACACCGCCTATCCCGCCTCGCTCGTCTACGCCCCCGGCTCGTCGTTCGTCGCGACACTCGGCGACGCCGAGCTGTGGAAGGCGTTCACCTCGATCGGCATCCAGGCCGTGCACACCGGACCCGTCAAGGCCGCGGGCGCCCTCGACGGCTGGGAGCCCACGCCGACGATCGACGGCCACTTCGACCGCATCAGCACGCGCATCGATCCTGCCTTCGGGACGTCGGAGGAGTACCGCATGCTCTGCGCCGTCGCGTCGAGCAACGGCGCGACCGTGATCGACGACATCGTCCCCGCGCACACCGGCAAGGGCGCCGACTTCCGGCTCGCCGAGATGGCCTTCGGCGACTACCCCGGCATCTACCAGATGGTGATGGTCGACCCGCAGGACTGGGCGCTGCTCCCCGACGTGGCCGAGGGCCGTGACTCGGTGAACCTCGACATCGTCGCCGAGAGGGCGATGGCCGACGCCGGCTACATCGTCGGCCCGCTGCAGCGCGTCCTGTTCGCCGCGCCCGGTGTCAAGGAGACGAACTGGAGCGCGACCGCGCCGGTGGTCGGCGTCGACGGTGTGACCCGTCGCTGGATCTACCTGCACTACTTCAAGGACGGCCAGCCCTCGATCAACTGGCTCGACCCCTCGATGACCGGCCCGCGCCTCGTGCTCGGCGATGCGCTGCAGTCGCTCACCGACCTCGGCAGCGGCGGACTTCGCCTGGACGCCAACGGATTCCTCGGCATCGAGCGCCGTGCCGGATCGACCGCCTGGTCCGAGGGCCACCCGCTCGTGCCGGCCGCGAACCACCTCATCGCAAGCATGGTGCGCAAGGTGGGCGGCTTCACCTTCCAGGAGCAGAACCTCTCCATCGAGGCGATCAAGCTCACCGCCGACTCCGGACCCGACCTGTCCTACGACTTCGTCACGCGGCCCGCCTACCACCACGCGCTCCTCATGGCCGACACCGAGTTCCTGCGCCTGACGATGCGCGAAGGCATGCGTCTCGGCATCGACGCCGCGTCGCTCGTGCACGCGCTGCAGAACCACGACGAGCTGACCTACGAGCTCGTCCACTTCACCGACACGCACGCGCAGGACATCTACACCTTCCGCGGCCGCAGCATCACCGGCGGCGAGCTCGCCGACACGATCCGCGCCGACCTGCTCGCGACCCTCACCGGCCCCGAGCGGTCCTACAACCTGCCCTTCACCACCAACGGCATCGCCTGCACGACGGCCACGGTGGCCGCCGCCGCGGTCGGCATCTCCGACCTGGCGTCGATGACCGACGCCGACATCGAGCACATACGCCGTGCCCACCTGCTCCTCGCCGGCTACAACGCCCTCCAGCCCGGGGTCTTCGCGCTCTCCGGCTGGGACCTCACCGGCATGCTGACGCTCGACGCCGCGAGCGTGGAGCACCTCATGGGCGACGCCGACACGCGCTGGATCAACCGTGGCGCGCACGACCTGATGGGCGTCGACCCGGACGCGACGGCGTCGCCGTCGGGCATCCCGCTGGGCCGGGCGCTCTACGGCACCCTGCCCGAGCAGCTCGCCGACCCCGGTTCGTTCGCGAGCCGGCTGCGCGGCGTCCTCGCCCTGCGCGCCCGGCACGGACTCGCCGAGTCGACCCTGATCGAGGTCCCCGACGTCGACCACCGCGCGATCCTCGCCATGGTGATGCGCCTGCCCGACGGTGGCGTCGCCGCGACCGTGCTCAACTTCAGCTCCGTGCCGGTCGTGGAGACGCTGCTGCGCACCGAGCACGCCGTGCCGGGCACGGCCGTGGTCGACCTCGGCACCGACGAGCTCCTCGGCGAGGTCGACGAGGAGCACGGCGTACGCGTCGTCCTCGGCGCCCACGACGGCCGAGTCATCCGCATCGCCTGAGACCAGCGACGTAGTCACTGAAGGTGGCCTTCAGCGACTACCCACCCGGCGGGAAGTTCGTCGGGACGAAACCTTCCCGACGCGTGCCGTAAACGGTTACGGTGAGGCTGCCGAGCAGGAGCTCGGCGTCCCTGTCACAACGGATCGTCCGGCACGTTCCTGCCGGTGAAGGGTTGGCTACTGCCATGGCCTCTGTCACGTTCGACAAGGCGTCCCGGATCTACCCCGGGTCCACCGTCCCCGCCGTCGATGCC
>Ga0302299_10001381_pt1 | contig 14545 bp, 17 predicted proteins | sample III_Fen_N3_4_FD_198795 | JGI IMG/M metagenome (GOLD analysis project Ga0302299, IMG submission 198795) | Peat permafrost microbial communities from Stordalen Mire near Abisko, Sweden - III_Fen_N3_4 | ecosystem: Environmental > Terrestrial > Soil > Wetlands > Permafrost | place: Sweden: Abisko... | reverse complement strand
GCAGCTGCTGTAGCTACGACCCGAGCGACTCGAGCGGGCCGAGCTTCACGACCTGGCCATCGGCGTGGAGCAGCACCTGCGGCTCGACCAGCTCCGGGGCCAGGTCGGCGAGCGGGGCCAGCACGAATCGCCGCTCCCACATGCGCGGGTGCGGCACCGTGAGCTCCTCGGTGTCGAGCTCCACGCCGTCCATGAGCAGCACGTCGACGTCGAGGGTGCGGGGGCCCCAGCGCACGTCGCGCACCCGACCGGCGCCGGACTCGAGCCGCTGCGCCACGGCCAGCAGCTCGCGCGGGGCCAGGTCGGTGCCCAGCTCCACCACGATGTTGAGGTAGGGGCCCTGGTCGACGGGGCCACCGACGGGGTCGGTCTCGTAGACGGGCGACACCCCCACCACCGACGAGCCGAGGGACTCGACGGCGCCACGCAGGAAGCCGATCCGGTCGCCCACGTTCGATCCCAGGCCGAGGAAGGCGCGGGTCATGACGTGCCGTCGGGGCGGCCCCGGACGAGCCGCACGCCCGACGTGGCGAGCTGCTGGGGGACGGGCGGGCGGAGCTTGCGCACCGCGACCGAGGCGCGCGTGATGCGGGGATCGAGGTCGAGGACCGCGGCGGCGACGAGCTCGGCGAGGTGCTCGAGCAGCTGGGGCCTGCCGCTCGCGCACACCTGCTCGACGGTGTCGCACACCGCGCCGTAGTCGACGGTGTCGGCCAGGTCGTCGGACCGGCCCGCAGCCGACAGGTCGGCCCACAGATCGAGGTCGAGCTCGAGGGGTTGGGGCCGGTCACGCTCCTCGGGCAGCACGCCGCAGATCGCGCTGAGGCGCAGGCCCCGGAGCTCGATGCGGTCGCGGCCGGCGGTCATGGGGCGTCGGTGCGCGCCTTCAGCGCAGTGGCATCGGCGACCAGCTGGCGACCGATCGGCCCGAGCTGGCGCTCGACCATGCGCTCGATGAGCGTGATCGCCTGCGGCCCGTCGGGGACGAGCCCCGACCACACCAGGTAGCCCGTGACGATGCCGCACACGCGGTCGCCCAGCTCCTCGCCGTGCAGCAGGATCTTCTGGCCGTCGGCCAGCAGCTGGCGCAACTCGGGGTAGAAGGCGGCGAGCCACTCGCCGTTGTCGTCGTGCACGCCGAGCGGGCGGTGGCGCCACGTGACCCCGAGCTCGTCGTAGTTGTGGAGGTTGTGCGGCGCGGGGATGATCGAGATCACGCACGTGAAGCCCTGCTCACGCACCCAGATGATCTCCTCCTGGCGTCGCACCCGACGATGGTTCGAGCCATAGCCGCCCGGACGCTCCGACACCGCGAAGCGGTCCTTCATGATCCAGGCGAAGTTGCGCGGTGGGATGCCTTGAGCCCACTTGCCCTTCACTGCCATCGGTCGGTCTCCCTGCCTGCGGGGGCGGCAGGGCCACCCGTCGCCTCGTTGTCGATGAGATGGGTCACGCCGGGACCCCCGCCTGAGCCGGCGACAGCAGCGCCCGTCGGGCGGCCACGGTCTCGGCGACGTCGTGCACGCGCACCATCGCGGCGCCATGGAGCAGCGCCCACGCGGCGGTGGCGATGGAGCCCTCGAGGCGGTCGTCGACCGGCGTGGGCGTGGGGTCGCCGCCGTCGGCCTCGGCGAGAAGTCGCCCGAGGAAGGACTTGCGGCTGGTCCCGACGAGCACCGGGAAGCCGGCGTCGACGAGCCGCGGCAGGTCGGCGAGCAGGGCCAGGTTGTGGGCCATGGTCTTGCCGAAGCCGATGCCCGGGTCGACCCAGACCTCGCCGACCCCGAGGTCGCGCGCCGCGGCGCCCTGCCGGGCGAGGAAGGCGGTGACCTCGGTGACCACGTCGCGGTACTCGGGTCGGTGCTGCATGGTGCGGGGCGAGCCCTGCATGTGCATGCACACCCAGCCCACGCCCTGCGCGGCGGCCACCTGGGCCAGGTCGAGCGAGCCCGACACGTCGTTGACCAGGGTGGCGCCCGCCCGGACCGCGGCCTCGGCCACGGCCGGCTTCATGGTGTCGATGGAGACCCGCACGTGCCCGGCCAGCGCCTCGACGACCGGGAGGACGCGGCGCAGCTCCTCGTCGAAGGGCACGGGCTCGGCACCTGGCCGGGTGGACTCGCCGCCGACGTCGACGACGTCGGCGCCGGCCGCGACCAGGCCCAGGGCGTGGCCGACGGCATCCTGGGGGTCGGCGAAGCAGCCGCCGTCGGAGAACGAGTCGGGGGTGACGTTGACGACACCCATCACCAGCGGGAACACGACCCGGGAGCCTACTGCCGAGGTCAAATCGAGCCGTTCGGGACGGTTCCGACCGGGGCGGGGTCAGCCACCCTGGACGAACCGCATGGCCTCCTGGCGGGTCGCCACGCTGGACCTGAACAGGCCCCGAACGGCCGACGTGACGGTGGTGGAGCCGGGCTTGCGCACGCCCCGCATCGACATGCACAGGTGCTCGGCCTCGATGACCACCATCACGCCCTTCGGGAGCAGCGTGCGGTCGATCTCGTCGGCCACCTGCGACGTGAGGCGCTCCTGCACCTGGGGCCGCTTGGCGTAGGCGTCGACGAGCCGGGCCAGCTTGGAGAGCCCGGTGACACGGCCGTCGTCGTTGGGGATGTAGGCCACGTGCGCCTTGCCCACCCAGGGCAGCAGGTGGTGCTCGCAGCACGAGTACATGGGGATGTCGCGCACCATGATCATCTCGTCGTGGCCCGCCTCGAAGGTGACCTGCAGGTACTCCTCGGGCGCCTCGCGCAGCCCGCTGAAGATCTCCGCGTACATGCGGGCGACGCGGGTCGGCGTGTCGACCAGCCCGTCGCGGTCGGGGTCCTCGCCGATGGCCTCGAGGATCTCGCGGACGGCCCGGGCGATGCGCGGCTGGTCGACAGGCGGGCGGTCGTTGAACTTGAGCGGCTGGTGGCCGTCGGTGAAGAGCTCGGTCATGAGGGCCTTTGCGGATCGGAGGGACGCTCGGAACGGGTGACCAAGCTGGAGGGATCGGGGGAGCTGCCGGCGGGCGGGCCGGGGGCGTGGGTGGTCTGGCTGCCGGAGCTCCACGTGCCGACGCCGGCGAAGATCTCGAGCAGCTCCGGCTCCTCGAGGGTCTCGTGCTCGATGAGCGCGTCGGCGAGGCGGTCGAGGGTGGCGCGGTGCAGCTCGAGGATCTCGCGGGCCTCGAGGTGCGCCTCGTCGAGCAGGCGGCGCACCTCGGCGTCGATGGTGGCGGCGACCTCGTCGGAGTAGTTCGGCTCGTGGCCCAGGTCGCGGCCGAGGAACGGCGCGTTGCGCTCCTCGCCCAGCTTGCGGGGCCCCAGCCGGTCGCTCATGCCGTAGGTGGTGACCATGGCGCGGGCGATCTCGGTGGCGCGCTCGATGTCGTTGGCCGCGCCCGTGGTGGGGTCGCCGAAGATCAGCTCCTCGGCCGTGCGCCCGCCGAGCAGCATGGCCAGCTCATCGCGCAGCTCGGACCGGGTCTGCAGGAAGCGGTCCTCGGTGGGCAGGGCCAGCGTCCAGCCGAGCGCCTGGCCCCGGGCGATGATCGAGACCTTGTGGATGGGGTCGGTGCCGGGCAGCACGTGGCCGACGAGCGCGTGGCCGCTCTCGTGGAAGGCGATGACCCGCTTCTCCTTGTCGGACATGAGGCGGGTGCGCCGCTCGGGGCCGGCGATGACGCGCTCGACGGCCATGGCCAGCGTGGTGTTGGTGACCACGGTCTCGTCGCGGCGCGTGGCGAGCAGGGCCGCCTCGTTGAGCAGGTTGGCCAAGTCGGCACCCGTGAACCCGGGCGTGCGCCGGGCCATCACGTCGAGGTCGACCGAGGGGTCGAGCGGCTTGCCCTTGGCGTGCACCTCGAGGATCGCCCGGCGACCGACCAGGTCGGGCCGGTCGACGAGGATCTGGCGGTCGAAGCGGCCCGGGCGCAACAGGGCGGGGTCGAGGATGTCGGGCCGGTTGGACGCGGCGATGAGGATCACACCGGTGTTGGCGTTGAAGCCGTCCATCTCGACGAGCAGCTGGTTGAGCGTCTGCTCCCGCTCGTCGTGGCCGCCGCCCAGGCCGGCCCCGCGGTGGCGGCCCACCGCATCGATCTCGTCGACGAACACGATGGCCGGCGCGGCGTCCTTGGCCTGCTTGAAGAGGTCGCGGACCCGGCTGGCGCCGACGCCGACGAACATCTCCACGAAGTCGGACCCGGAGATCGAGAAGAAGGGCACCCCGGCCTCGCCCGCCACGGCCCGCGCCAGCAGCGTCTTGCCGGTGCCGGGAGGCCCGTAGAGGATGACGCCCTTCGGGATCTTGGCGCCCATGGCATGGAAGCGGCCGGGGTCGCGCAGGAACTCCTTGATCTCGCCCAGCTCCTCGACGGCCTCGTCGAGCCCGGCCACGTCGGCGAACGTGACCTGGGGCTCGCGGCCGCTGTGCCGCTTGGCGCGCGACTTGCCGAACTTCAGGACCTTGCCGCCACCCGCCTGCGACGACGAGATGAACCACAGGAAGATGCCGACCACCAGCAGGAAGGGCCCGACGTTGAGCAGCACCTGGAGCCAGAGCGGCGTCTGCTCGAGGTCCGTCTTGATCGCCACGTCGCCGCGCCGCAGCTCGTCGACCACCTGGGCCTGGTAGCGGGAGGGGAAGGTGACCTGGTAGCGACGACCGTCGGCGAGGCGGCCGACCACCTCGTTGCTGGCGTCCTTCACCGTGGCGGTGCGCACCTGGTGGGCGTCGACGCGGGCGAAGAACTGGTCGAGGCGCAGCTTGGTGACGTGGGGGCCGGTCTGCCACGGCTGGTTGAGCAGCACGAACGCGAGGCCCACCACGACCAGGGCGAGGGCCAGCTTGCGTGGCGGGAGCCGACGGCGGCTCGGCGGGGAAGGGCGTTCCGGTAACGGTTCCACGAGAGGCCGAGGCTACCGCCGGGGTGCGACGGCCCCACGAGCCGGAGCGGTGTTGGGGGTCAGGAGCCGGAGCCGAGGTAGGCGTGGATGTTGGGGAGGTTGCGGTAGCGCTCGGCCACGTCGAGGCCGTACCCGATCACGAAGTCGGGCGGGATGCGGAAGCCCTCGTAGCGGAGCTCGGGGTCGACCCGCTGCAGCCCGTCGCGCACGAGCAGGGCGCACACGTTGACCGAGGCCGGGCCGCGCGCCTGCAGGTTCTTGCGCAGGTAGCGCAACGTGAGGCCGCTGTCGATGATGTCCTCGACCAGCAGCACGTGGCGGCCGGAGAGGTCGATGTCGAGGTCCTTGACGATGCGCACCACGCCGCTCGTGCGGGTGGCGCTGCCGTAGGACGACACGGCCATGAAGTCGATCTCCACCGGGAGGTGCAGGTGCCGGGCCAGATCGGAGAGGAAGACGAAGGCGCCCTTCAGCACCCCGATCAGCACCAGCGACTGCTCGCTCACGAGGTCGGCGTAGTCGGCCGAGATGCGCGCGCCGAGCTCGGCCACGCGCGTGGCCAGCGCGTCGGCCGCCACGACGACGGGTCCGATGGACGTGTCAGCCGGAGACGGCGAGGACATGCGGGCTCCTGAGTGGTGCGTGCGGCGGCAGCGCAGCATCCTGGCATGCGACGGCTCGGCGCACGAAGCCTGGGGGCCGTCGTGGGGTCATGCGGGCGGCTCGATGCGGAGCGTCCCGCCGGTCCGCGCCACCCGCCGGCCGCCGGCCACCTCCGCCGCCACGGCGTCGCCCCGCGCCACGGCGAGCACCCGGTCGACCGACGCGGCGTCGGGGGGCAGGCCCTCACCGGTGCTGCGCAGCCACGCCCGGACGGCGCGGCGGGCGAGCGCAGGGGGCGCCGACGCGAGGGCGCGGGCGTCGGTGACGTCGAGGGATCCGGCGAGCTCGTCGAGCAGATCGGCGTCGTCGGCGAACGCACGGGCCTGGCGGACGAGCAGGGCGGCCACGTCGCGCCCGGCCACGTCGTCGAGCAACGGCAGCACCTCGGCCCGCACGCGGTTGCGGACGAAGCGCGGATCGGCGTTCGAGGGGTCGTCGACCGGGTCGAGCCCCAGGGCCGCGCACAGGGCCCGGGTCTCGGACCGGCGCAGCGCGAGCAGGGGGCGGCGCGCGCCGTGCGCCAACCGCGCGGCCATGCCGTCGGGCCCGGCCCCGCGCAGCAGGTTGAGCACCATCGTCTCGGCCCGGTCGTCGAGCGTGTGGCCGGTGAGCACCCCGGGCGGCAGCGCCGCGTACCGGGCCTCGCGGGCGCGCGCCTCGAGGTTGGGTCCGGGTGCCACCGCCACCTGCACGAGGCGGAACGCGGCGTCGAAGCGGGCGGCCGCGTCGCGCACCACGTCGGCTTCGCGCGCGGAGCCCGCACGCAGGCCGTGGTCGACGTGAACCGCCGTGACCGCACACCCCGCGGCACGGGCGAGCACCAGCAGCGCCAGGGAGTCGGCCCCGCCCGACACCGCCGCGGTGACCTCGGTGCCCGCGGCGGGGAAGGTGCAGCGCGGCAGCAGGTCGGAGATCAGGCTGGCAGCGCGGCCGGCACGGCGCCCATGCGGGCCAGCCAGCGGTCGGGATCGCGGATCTCGCCGATGGTGGGCAGGTTCGACGGTGCCTCCCAGGCACGGTCGATCAGTGCCGGGCCGCCGACGGACTCGACCTTCTCGATGAACTCCTCGCCGGCCTCGTACTGCTTGAGCTTGGCCTCGAGCCCGATGAGCTTCTGCACCAGCCGCACCATGGGGTTGCCCTGCTGGCGGCGCTGGTTGAGGACCCGGCTGAAGCGCTCGGCGCTGGGGATGCGGTCGGCACCGGCGCGGTTCATGGTGACGTCGCCGTGGCCCTCGAGCAGGCTCATGAGGCCACCGAGGTGGTCGAGCGCGACGCGCTGCTCGGGCGACGCGAACAGCGCCGCGACGCCACCGTCGTCGAGCGGGTTGCGGCCGGCGCGGAACTCCTCGACCGACCGCGTGAGCGCGCTCAGCACGCGGCTGGGATCGGGGTCGAGCCCGCTCAGCGTGGTCTCGACGAGCCCGAGGAAGTGCTCTCGCATCCACGGCACGCCGGTGAACTGCGCACGGTGCGTGGTCTCGTGCAGGGCCAGCCACAACCGGAACTCGCGGGGCGGGAAGGCGAAGCGCTTCTCGAGCCCGAGCACGTTGGGCCCGACGTAGTACACGAGGTCCTGCTCCTCGGGATGCTCGTCCTCGATGATGAGCAGGTCGTACTGGCCGAGGACGCGGCCCGACATCCAGCCCAGCAGCGCGCCCAGCTCGGCGCCGGCCATGCCCCGCGCGAACGGCGCGATCGGGCCCTTCGACATGCGGTCGCCGAGCTTCTCGGTGACGGGGCGGAGCAGCCGGCGGAACGAGGCCACGTTCGCCCGCACCCAGCCGGCGCGGTCGGTGACCCGGGCGCGGGCGGGACCGGCGAGGCTGTACAGGCCCGTGGTCTCGGCGACCGCCACCTCGGCCTGGGCGGTGAACTCGTCGAAGTCGGGTGCCAGCGAGGCGTAGTGGTACGACTCGGCGAACAGCTCCCGGCCGGAAGCCCGCAACGCCACGCGCTCGGCCATGGCCCAGTCGACGACGTCGGGCACGGCTACCGGGCTCGGCTTCTCAGCGACGCCGGCCGGGCATGGGGAACTCGCCCGGCGGGTACTTGGGGGCCACGACCTTGACCAGGTAACCCACCACGCAGAGCAGCAGCACGGTGAGCACGCCGGCGACCAGGAGCGGGGCGATCCAGAACGTCCAGACCTTGGCGTACAGCATGGGTCGCAGCATAGGGGCACGACGCGGCGGGGCAGGCATCAGCCATGCCCCGGGGGTCAGGCGTCGGACTCCGCCGCCGGCTCGGTGGCCGGATCGCAGGCGCGGAGCGCGTCGATGACGCGTTGCCGGAGGGCGTCGGGCGCCTCCTCGCGGCACTTCGTGGACACCAGGATGCGGACCTCGGCCTCGAAGTCGAACGCCTCGAGACACGGGTTGCAGCCCGCGAGGTGGTCCTTGATGAGGGTCTTGCGCTCGTCGGTGAGCTCACCGTCGAGGAACTCGTAGAGCTCACGCAGTGCGTCGTTGCAGTTCCCGGTCATGGTCCTGGTCTCGCAGAGGTGGGTTCGGGGAAGGAGCGGGTGCCGACGAGCCCCCGATCCAGGGCAAATTCGTACAACCGCTTCTGCAGCGCCTTTCTTCCCCGGTGCAGCCGGCTCATCACCGTGCCGATCGGGATGTCGAGGATCTCGGCGATCTCCTTGTAGGAGAAGCCCTCGACGTCGGCCAGCAGCACCGCCATGCGGAAGGTGTCGGGCAGGGCCTCGATGGCGTCCTTCACCTCGGCCTCGGTGAAGTAGTCCATGAGCTCGTCCTCGGCGCTGCGGCCCAGCGTGGCGGCCTCGAGCCCGCCGAGGCGGTGGTACAGGAAGAGGTCCTCGACGTCGTCGAGGTCGGTCTCCTCGGGGCGGCGCTTCTTCGCCCGGTAGATGTTGATGTAGGTGTTCGTGAGGATGCGGTAGAGCCAGGCCTTGAGGTTGGTGCCCTGCTCGAAGCCGCCGAACCCGCGGTAGGCCCGCAGGTACGTCTCCTGCACGAGGTCCTCGGCGTCGGACGGGTTGCGGGTCATGCGCAGCGCGGCCGAGTAGAGCGACGACATGAGCGGCATCGCCTGCTCTGCGAACGTCGCTTGATCGGCCATGAGCGGAGGCTACCGCCGTGGGCGGCGGCTGCCGAGGTCGGCGCCGGCCGGCCTCACCACCACGGCGTCGCACCCCCGGCGGTCGGCGACCACCACCGGCTCACCGGCCACCACGCCCGACGCGGTGCGCCGCGGCGCCACCCCGCTGCCGGGCCCCGGGGCACCCGGCAGCGCGGGGTAGACGAGCACCTCCCCGGTGGCCGGGCGGTAGAGGGCCGGGGTGGCGCGCGGCGCGCAGGCCCACCGACCCAGCACCAGCCGGTCGCCGGGCCGGCCCAGGTGGAAGCGCTCGACCGGGGCGCCGGGCGCGGCGGCCACCGTGAGCACCTCGCCGGACCAGGTGACCGCCTGGGCGCAGCCGGTGCCGAGCAGGTCGGCGTGCGCAGGCCCGACCGGTGGGCACCCACGTGGGCCCGGGCGGGCGCGCCCGGCCGTGGCGACGACCGCGAGGCACACGACCAGCGCGAGCCCGCCGGCCAGGAGCACCCGCGCCGGCCTGCCGGCACCGTGGCCGGGCTCCACGACAGCCGGCCGGGGCGGGCGCGGGCCCCACTCGACGGTGCGGCGCCGGCCCGGTGACGGGTCGGCGTCGAGCCGGGGCGGCGGGCGGAAGGCCTCGGTCCCCGGCACCGCACGCCGCACCTCGTCGGCCCACGAGCCGAGCGAGGTGGCGGCGCCGGCCGCCAGGGCGTCGAGCAGTGCCGCCACGGCGCGCGCCTCCACGGACGGGGGACGACCGGCCACCGCGCAGGTGAGCACCTCGCGACCCAGCTGCGCGAGCGCGGCCCGGTCGACGTCGACGGCAGCTGCGGTCACCGGCCGGGCCGCCCCGAAGTCGGCCAGCTGCGGCCGTCCGGCGTCGTCGAGCAGCACGTTGCCGGTGGTCACGTCGCCGTGGGCCGTGCCGGAGGCGTGCACGGCCCCGACGGCCTCGGCGACGGCGGCCAGCACCAGGGCCGCCTGCCCCACGGTCCACGGCTCGCCGTCGGCGGGCTCGTCGTCGAGGGCGGCGGCGAGGCTGCCGCCGCGCGCCCAGCGCGTGACCAGCGCGGGCGCGCCGGGGTCGGGATCGGCCAGCACGGCGACGAGCGGGAGCACGTGCGGGTGCGACACGCGGGCCTGCGCGGCTGCCTCGTGCTCGAGGGCGTCGAGCGTCGGCGCGTCGGGAGGACCCGGCGCCGCGCGCTTGACGGCCACGTCGACCCCGTCGAGGCGACCCCGCCACAGCTCCACGGCGCCACCCGCGTCGACCCGCCGCAGGCCGTGGACATCGAGGATGGACCGTCGCATCCGCCCTCTGTACCCGGGCCTGCCCGCAGCGAAACCCGGGAGTCGGCCCGACGTCAGGGGGCGGGGAGTCCGAGCAGGGCGGCGAGGTCCGACAGGTCGGCGAGCTCGAGGTCGACGTCGTCGGGCGTGGCCACCGCCTCGTGCAGCGAGCCCGCGCGGCGGACCCGGACGGTCGCCCACCCGAGCGAGCGGGGGCCGCCGAAGTCCTTCGCGGGGTTGTCGGCGAGGTAGAGGTGCGCCGCATGCGGTCGGCCGGTGAGCTCCTGCACCGCCTCGAACGCCCGCGGGTGGGGCTTGCCGAACCCCGCTCCGAGCTCGGCGGTGAAGACGACGGTCCGGCACACCGAGGCCAGGTCGAGCGCCCGCGCCTTGGCGCGCTGGCTGGCGAGCGGTCCGTCGGTGACGGCGGCGAGCGGCCGCCCCGCGGTCTGCGCCGCCGCGAGGAACGACGCCGCGTCGGGGGCGAGCACGATGGCCGGGTCGTGCTCGCGGTAGATCGCGACCAGCTCCGCCACGCGGCCCGGCTCGGGCTCCCGGCCGAGCGCCGCGAGCGCCCGGTCGAACGTGTCGCCCCGCACCCCGTCGAGGAACAGCTGCCACGCGGCGTCGGCGAAGCCCGGGATGGCGGCGACCGCCTCGACGGCGCGGAACCCGGAGTGGGCGTAGTCGCGCTCGAGGTAGAGCGTGTCGTCGATGTCGAGGACGACGACCTCGACATCCCGCAGGCGGTCGGCGGCGCGCTCCTGCCGGGTGCGGCGTGCGCTCAGAGCCCCACCTCGGCGCCGTCGACGAAGACCGCGTCGTCGTAGCGGAGCATGGCGAGCCCGTCGCGCCACTGGTCGGGCGCGGCGGTGGAGGGCAGCCCGAGCAGCTCCTGCAGCGTCCAGAGCGGGTAGCGCGCCCCCGCCTCCCAGCTGAGGGGGTAGCCCCCGCCGTAGCGGGTGTTGATCTCGATCACCTGGATCGACGAGACGTCGCGGTCCTGCGCGAAGAACTGCACGGTGACGCAGCCGAACGCGCCGGGAAGGGCGCTCACCAGGCGGGCGACGAGGGCCTCGGCCTCGGGCCAGCGCACCGTGAGGCTCTTGCTCACCTCGCCGGCACGGACCTCGATGCGCCGCCGGGGCACGACGCAGCGGCAGGTTCCGGACCGGTCGGCCCAGGCGTCGGCGGTGAACTCGACGCCCCCCGCCGGCTCCTGCGCGATGAGCGCCCAGTGCTCCTCACGGGCCCGCCAACGCAGGTCGGCTTCGGTGTGGGCGACCGACACGCCCTCGCCGGAGCTGCCACGTGCCGGCTTCACGACCAGCGGGAGCGGCCAGGCGTCGCGGTCGTCGAGCGCGACCTGCAGCGGCGCGGTGGCGACCGTGGGGATGTCGTGCGCCCGCAGCCACTCGTCGGTGCGCAGCTTGTCGAGCGCCACCGAGATGGCCTCGTCGCCCGGCAGCGACAGCACGACGCCCGCCGCTTCGAGGGCCTCGCGGTGGCGGACGTAGGCCGGGCCCTCGCCGTCGTGCGTGGGCACGATGAGGCCGATGTCGTGGCGCCTGCACACGTCGAGCAGCGCGGGCAGGAAGTCGGGGTCGTCGGTGTACGGGACGACCTCCGCGGCGTCGGCCAGGCGAGCGGCGGCCGAGAGGCGTGACGCGTCGACCGCCACGACCCGGCCGTCGGGGTCGACCGAGCGGAGGTCGGCCTGCCAGAGGCGCACCAGCGCACCCCGGCGACCCGCTGCTGAGATGAGGACGTTCACGGTTGGGTCGGCGTCTCCTGTGCGAAGCGACCGCGCACGGTAGCCCTCGCTGTCGGTCGAGCGGATCGTGAGCCGGAACCGGCCGCGAACACGCTGGTAGAGGCCAACTTTAGAACAGGTTCTTGCGCGCGTTGTCAGGACCGGGCAGCATCTCCCGCCGGGGCAGCGGTCGTTTGACCGGGGGAGCGTGTCCTACCGACTTCCCAGGGGGATGAATGCGATCAAGTGCTCGTGTCGTTGCTGTCTGTCTGCTCATCGGTCTGCTCGCGCTGAGCGCCTGCACCCGCAAGAGCACCGCCAACAAGAACCTAGGGACCGACACGGGCTCCGGCACCACGGCACCCGCCAGCGGTGCGGCCGCGGCCAGCAGCCCCGACTTCGGCTCGCTGACCAACGTCTGCGGCCCGAACAAGACCGGCAAGGCGCTGACCGCCACCGACCGGGGCGTCACCGCCGACTCGATCAAGCTCACCACCGTGTCCGACCCCGGCTTCGTGGGCCGTCCCGGCCTCAACCAGGAGCTGTTCGACGCCAGCACCGTGTTCACCAAGTGGTGCAACTCGCTGGGCGGCATCAACGGTCGAAAGATCGTCGACAACCAGCGTGACGCCGCCATCGTGAACTTCAAGGCGAAGGTCCTCGAGGCCTGCCAGACCGACTTCTCGATGGTCGGCGGCGGTGCGGTGTTCGACGACACGGGTCAGCAGGCGCGGCTGAACTGCCTGCTGCCCGATCTGCCCGGCTACGTGGTGAGCCCCCAGGCACGCGGCGCCGACCTGCTCGTCCAAGCCATCCCGAACGCGCTCGACAACGTCAACATCGGTGCCTACCGCTGGGTCACCGCCCACTTCCCCGGCAGCACCAACTCGGTGGGGTACCTCACCGCCAACGTGCCCTCCACGGTGATCGTGCAGAAGCAGTTCCAGGAGGCCGGCGCCCAGATCGGCTGGAAGACCAGCTACAGCCAGCAGTACAACGCCAACGGCGAGACCACCTGGGTCCCCTTCGCCCAGGGCCTGAAGCAGAAGAACGTGCAGGGCCTGGTGTTCGTCGGTGAGCCGGCCAACCTCGCCAAGCTCGAGCAGGCGTTCCAGTCGCTCAGCTACTACCCCAAGTGGATCTCGGTCTCGGCCAACTTCTACGACAAGCAGTTCATCACCCTCGGTGGCGGCGCCCTCAAGAACACCTACGTGCAGGTGCTGAACGTGCCGTTCTTCGACGCCGCGCAGTCGCCGGCCATGACCAAGTACCTCTCGCTCTTCCAGACCTACCTGCCGAAGGGCAAGGCGCAGGCCGTGCTCGGCGTCGACTCGTTCTCGGCGTGGCTGCTCTTCGCCCAGGCCGCCGGGAAGTGCGGCGCGAACCTCACGCGCAAGTGCATGTACGACAACGCCGCGGCCGTCGCGGCCTGGAACGGCGGCGGGCTCACGGCCACCGGCAACCCTGCGAAGTCCAAGGCGCCGATCTGCTACACGGTGGTGCAGGCCACGCCGTCGGGCTTCGTCGCCGTCAACGTGAAGCCGAACATCGGGGTGTTCAACTGCAACCCCACCAACCGCGTCGAGCTCCACGGCAACTACGGCCAGGGCGCCACCCTGGCCAGCGTCGGAAAGAGCCTGAACGACCTTCCGTAGCGAGCCGTGGTCGGGTCGCCCGCGCGGCCCGACCACGCACGCCGTGCCGTCCGCGATGATGTCCCGATGATCGACTCGTGGGCCGACGTGCTGGGCCAGCCCGATGCCGTGGCCCGGCTGAAGGCGTCCGTCGACAACCCGGTCCACGCCTACCTCTTCGTCGGGCCCCCCGGATCAGGCAAGCGGGCCGCGGTGCGCGCCTTCGCCGCCGAGCTGTTCGCGGCCCGCGAGCCCGACCCCGACGACGCCGACCGGCAGCGCCGCCTGGCCCTGGCCGAGCACCACCCCGACCTGGTCCTGATCGAGCCCGAAGGCGGCATCTTCCGGGGTGGGCGCGTGGCGAGCGACGCCGAGTCCGATGCGACGGTGGTGATCCGCGAGGCGTACCGCTCCCCCACCGATGCGGCCCTCCGGGTGGTGGTGCCGGTGGGGTTCCACACCGCCAACGAGGCGGCCGTCGGCGCCCTGCTCAAGACCATCGAGGAGCCGCCGGGCCGCTCGGTGATGGTGCTCCTGTCGGACCTGGTGCCCGAGGAGCAGGCCACGATCGAGTCGCGGTGCGTCCGCATCGACTTCCACGCGGTGTCCGACGAGGTGCTCCGCGACGCGCTGGTGGCCGAAGGCATCGAGCCCGAGCGTGCCGGCGAGGTGGCATCGCTCGCCGCGGGCGACCTCACCCGGGCGCGCATCCTGGCCACCGACGAGCGGCTGCACCTCCGGCTGACCGCCTGGCGCGACGCCCCCCTCCAGCTCGACGGCACGGGGTCCCGCGCCACCGACACCGTCGACGAGCTGCGGTCGATGATCGACGACGCCCTGGCGCCGCTCGTGGCGCGGCAGGAGGCCGAGGTGGTGGCCTTCGACGAGGAGGCCGAGCGCTACGGGCAGCGCGGCGGCAGTGGCCGGCGGAAGACGCTGGAGACCCGCCACAAGCGCATCGCCCGCAAGTTCCGCACCGACGAGCTGCGCGCCGGCCTCGCCACCCTGGCCCGGGCCTACCGCGAGGAGGCGGCCGTGGCCGCGCACCCCGGCACGCCCCTCGGTGCCCTCGACGCCATCCAGCGCACCGCCGAGGCCCTGGTGTTCAACCCCAACGAGGAGCTCATGCTCTACGGGCTGTTCGCCACCCTGCCCCCGCTCCGCCCCTGACCTGCGCCGGCGCCCCCGCCATTCTCGGCACGGAAAGCGTCGCTGGGCGACGCTTTTCGTGCGCAGATCGTGAG
>Ga0302299_10001380_pt1 | contig 14550 bp, 7 predicted proteins | sample III_Fen_N3_4_FD_198795 | JGI IMG/M metagenome (GOLD analysis project Ga0302299, IMG submission 198795) | Peat permafrost microbial communities from Stordalen Mire near Abisko, Sweden - III_Fen_N3_4 | ecosystem: Environmental > Terrestrial > Soil > Wetlands > Permafrost | place: Sweden: Abisko... | reverse complement strand
CGGCGACATCCCGGGCGCCCGGGAAATGGCCGGCCATCCCGATGATGGCCACCCGGCTGTCCTCGTCGATCCACGGCTCCATGTTCACGCGGCTCCCTGCTTGTGGTGGTGACGGCGGGTGGCTGCAGCCGCGGCGCGCTGGCGCCGGTGCTGTCCCCGGTTGCTGACATCGGAGACGTCCGGCTGGCCGCCGCTCTGGCGGTGCGCCAGCAGTCGGCTGAGGTCGGCGGGGGTCGGCGCCGTAAACAGGTCCGCCCCCGAGAGGGGCGTGTCGAGCTCCTTCTCCAGCTCCGCGGCGATGGACAAGCCCACCAGCGAGGTGCCGCCAAGTTCGAAGAACTGGTCCTCGACCCCGACTCGGTCCAGGCCCAGGTACCGCTGCCAGAGCGCGCAGACTCGACGCTCGAGGTCGGTACGCGGCGCCTGGTAGGCCGTCCGCAGCTGCGGGCGCGGATAGCTGCGCTCCGGCGCGGCCGGGACGACGAGCTTGGACAGCTGCGCCCAGCGCGCCGTCATGGTGGCCAGGTCCTGCTGGGCGATGAGCACCTGCGGCAGGTCCGCGGCCAGGACCCGGGTGAGCAGCTCGAAACCCTCCTCGTCGGTGATGCCGTACCGGGCCCGCAGCTGCTGCACCGGTGACGCCGCGCAGGTGTCACCCTCCGGGGCCGGACCCGACCAGGAATCCCAGCGCCACGGTCCCCAGTCCACCGTCACCATCGGAAAGCCATCGTGGCGAGCGTGCCGGGCATAGGCGTCGAGGAAGCTGTTGGCCGCGCAGTAGTCGGTCTCGCCGAGTCCGCCGAGTGCGACCACGGCAGAGGAGTAGGCCAGGAAGAAGTCAACCGGCACCTCGCGCAGCGCCTGGTGGAGTACCACGGTGCCGGTCACCTTCGGCCGCAGCACGCGCTCGTGAGCGTCGCGTTCGGTCAGCTGCAGCAGCCCGCTGGCCGGGATGCCGGCGGTGTGCACGACGCCGTGCAGCTCACCGAACCGGGTCAACGCGGTGTCCACCGCAGCGCGCACGGCGACCTGGTCGGCAACGTCCGCCTCCAGTGCAAGAACCGCCGCACCGAGGCTCTCCAGCTCGCGTACAGCAGTGCGGGAGCTGTGCCGGCCGAGCAGCGCGAGCCGGACCGGTCCGCGCCGGGCCAGCTGCCGCGCCAGGGACAGCCCCAGCCCACCGAAGCCACCGGTGATGAGGTAGCTCCCGTTGGCACGCCAGACCGCTTCGGGCTGGACCGAACCGATCGGCACCTGGTGCCAGTCCTGCACCCAGCGCCGCCCCGCGCGCAACGCGACCGCGACCGCATCCGGTGCCGGGTGGAGCTCGCCGACGACGAGCTCGGCCAGCCCGTCCGGTGCAGCGGAGAACGCCTCGACCGGGTCGAGGTCGACGCTGCGGCACGCCAGCCGGGGGAACTCCTGTCCGACGGTTCGGCACACGCCCAGCGCGGTGGCGCTCGCCGGGTCGCTGCCTTCGGCGGCCACCACCTCCTGCATGCCGGCGGTGAGGACCGTGATCCGCAGCGGGCGGACGCCACTGCGCTGACCCAGCGCACGGGCCAGCGCGGTGAGCGTGCCGAACGCCGCCTCCTGCCCGGCGAGCACCCGGGCGAGCGGGTTGGCCACGGGCTGCCGGTAGTCCGCCGACGGGGCCATCGCCCAGGCGTGCAGCACGTGGCTCGGGAACGCTCGGTGCTCGTCGAGAACATCGAGCAGCGCCGCGTGGTCCGCCGGGGAGGTGGGGTCGATGCTGAAGGCGTCCTGTCCGGTGGGTCGAAAGCCGGCGCCCGGCTCGACGGTGGTGACCGCGGCGCCGCGGCGCCGCAAAGCGCCGATCACCGTCAGCGCAAGCAGGGAACGGTCGGCGCAGACCAGCCAGCGCTCGCCTGTCATGTCATGTTCCGCGCGCGGGGCCGGGGACTGCGTCCAGACCGGCACGTAGCACCATCGGGCAAGGTCCGGTTCGTTGCCGCTCGCCGGCGGCGCGGGCCGCGCGTCGACGGTGCCGCTGGCAGCGGACCCCGCCTCCGGGTGACCGTCCGGCCAGTACCGCTGTCGCTGGAACGGGTACGTCGGCAGCGCCACCATCTCGAGTACTCCCGAGTCCCTACCGCAGGCCCGCACCCCGGGCCAGTCCACCCGCCCGCCGGCCGCCCAGTAGCGGCCGACGGCCGTGAGCAGGTGCTCGCGGTCCGAGCCGGTGCCCAACGCGTGCTGCGGGCGCAGCGTCGGTATGGCGAGGACATCCGTCCGGACGGCTGGAGCCAGGGCCTGCGTGGCGAGGCTGGTGAGGGTCTGGCCGGGCCCGATCTCCAGCAGCACGGTGTGCGGCTCGGCAACCACCTCGGCCAGCCCACGCTCGAACTGCACCGGCTCGCAGGCCTGGGCCGCCCAATACGCAGGATCTTGCGCCTCCTCGGCGCTCATCCAGGTCCCGCTCCGGCAGGAGATGACGGGCACGCTCGGCGCCTGTCGCGCCACCGCGGCCACGAGCCGCTCCAGCTCAGTCCGCATCGGGTCGAGCAGCGGGGTATGCATCGGCTGACCGGTGTTGACCGGCAAGTGCGCCACGCCACGGGTGTCGAGCTGCCGGGTAAACGCGTCGATCGAGACCGGAGAGCCGGCCACCACGGTCATCGACGGTCCGTTGATGGCGGCGAGGTGGACCCCGGCCGGCAGCTGCCCGGTCAGCGCGGTGGCCGCTACGCCGGCCGCGAGCATGACCCCCGGTGGCTGCGCAGCGATCAACCGGGCGCGCCGGACCACCAGCCGTGCTGCGTCCTCGAGGGAGAACACGCCGGCGAGGCAGGCGGCCGCGTACTCACCGAGGCTGTAGCCCAGCAGCGCGGCGGGCTGCACCCCGAAGGACTGCCAGAGCCGCGCCATGGCGTAGTCCACGGCGAAGACAGCGGCGTGCACGTCCTCGGTCCGGCACGCCGGCGAGAGCAGCACGTCGCGCAGGTCGCGCTCCAGGTCGTCGCGCAGGGCATCGGCGCAGGCATCCACGGCGGCCGCGAAAACCGGCTCCGTGCGGTAGAGACCGGCCGCCATGCCCTGGTACTGGTCGCCGGTGCCGGGAAGGAGGAACACCGCCGGCCTCGTTGCGCCGGGTACGGATATGACCGACACGGACCGCGCGGCGGCCTCCAACGCGGACCGCGCATCGGCAACGTCCTGTACCAGGACTGGCAGTCGGAAGTCGAGCGCCGCCCGCCCCTCCTGCAGCGTGCGGGCGACGGTCGCGAGGTCGGCGCCTGCACAGTCGAGGTGGGCACAGTCGAGGTGGGCACAGTCGAGGTGGGCGGCCAACTGCTCGGCTGCGCACGCCAGCGCGGCCGGGGAGCGAGCGCTGAGCGGCAGCAGTTCACAACGCGGTGCCGCCGCGGTGTCCTCTTCCGACACCGCTGACACCGCTGTCAGTGCTGGTGGGGGGCTCGCCACCACGATGTGCGCGTTGGTACCCGACCAGCCGAAGGAGCTGACCCCCGCGACTCGTCGCTCCTCGCGGGCCGGCCAGTCCCGCACCTGCCCCGGCAGGGCCAGCACGCCACCGTCGGCGTCGAGCGCCGGGTTCGGCGCCTCCAGGTGCAGGTTGGGCGGGACCGCGCCGGCCTGCAGCGCCAGCACCGTCTTGATGAATCCGGCCATACCGGCCGCGCCGAGGAGGTGCCCGACGTTCGTCTTGACCGCGCCGACGACCAGCGGACGGTTCGGGTCCCGATTCGGGCCGAAGACTTCGTGCAGGGCGCTCAGCTCGATCGCGTCGCCGAGCGGCGTGCCAGAACCGTGCGCCTCCACGAGGTCGACGTCGCCAGGGGGGAGCCCGGCGTCGGCGAGCGCCTGACGGATCACCGCGACCTGGGCGGCGAGGTTGGGCGCGGTCAGGCCGTTGCTCTGGCCGTCCTGGTTGACCGCTGAGCCGCGCACGACGGCGAGCACCCGGTGTCCGTGCGCGCGCGCGTCGGCCAGCCGCTCCAGCACGACGACCCCGCACCCTTCGCCGATGAGGTAGCCGTCGGCGGCGGCGTCAAAGGCCTTCGTCCGCCCGTCCGGCGCCAGCATCCGAGAGCGGCAGGCCTGCACCATGGTCGCCGGGTGGGTCAGTGCGCTCGCCCCGGCGGCGACGGCGAGGTCACACTCGCCCCGCCGCAGGCTGCCGACGGCGAGGTGCACGGCGAGCAGCGAGGACGAGCAGGCGGTGTCCACGGTCAGACTCGGACCCCGCAGGTCCAGGGCGTAGGAAATCCGCCCGGCGGCCACGCTGGGCGCCAGGCCGAATCCGAAGTGCGGGTCGTCGAGGCAGATCGCGCCGTCCCGTTCGGCCTGCAGCCGGCCGTACTCCTGGTTGGTCAGCATGCCGACGAAGATTCCCGTCGCGCTGCCCCGCAGCCGGTCCGGCGAGCATCCCGCGTCCTCCAGCGCGGACCAGCTCGACTCCAGCAGCAGGCGGTGCTGGGGATCCATCCGCAGCGCCTCCGCCGGCGAGATGCCGAAGAAGTCGGCGTCGAAACCGGCGACGTCGTGGAGGAAGCCGCCGCGGGTGGTGTAAGAGGACAGCGAGGCGGTGGGGTCCGGATCGTGGTAAGCGCCCGCGTCCCACCGATCGGTCGGTACGTCCGTGGCTGCATCGACGCCGTCGAGCAGGTTGCGCCAGAACCTGTCCGGGGTGTCGGCGCCGCCTGGGAAGCGGCAGGACAGACCGACGACACAGACCGCGTCCTCCGCCGGGGGACGGGGTTCGCCATCATCCCCGGGCGCGCGCGACGGTTCGCTTGCCCCTTCCGCGGACAGGGCGGCGGCCAGCCGCTCGATCGTCGGGTGCTCATACAGCAACGTCGCCGGCAGCTCGCGGCCGAGGAGTTCCTCCAACTCCCCGGAGAGGCTGACCGCCTCGCTGGAGGTGATGCCGACGTCGTGGAAGGACACCGTGGGATCAATGGCTGTCACGTCGACGCCGACGGTGGCCGCGAGGGTGTCGCACAGCCAACGCCGCAGAGCCTCGACCGTGAGGGGGTCGGCCACTAGACCGCGACCTCCTCGGCGAGGACCGGGGCGATCGGCGAGAGATCCACTCGCCGACAGTCGAACTGACCGCTCGTGTACGCCGCCCGACAGGCGAAGCGCTGCAACTTGCCGCTGCTGGTGAACGGCAGCGTGCCGGGACGCAGCAGCAGGACGTCACCGACGGCAACCCCGTGCCCGCGGGACAGCGCCCGGGTGATGCTTGCGGGGATGTCGCCGAGAGGGGCTCCCGGCGCGTGGTCGGAGCCGCCCGAGGCGCTCGCGAGGCGTATCGCGGCCGGGGAGACCTCGGCGAGGACGACGACCCGCTCCCGCTCACCCCGCTCGGCGCTGACCACCGCGCAGAACCCGGGCCGGAGCGCCGGATGCGCCGCCTCCGCGGTGGCCTCCAGGTCCATCGGGTAGTGATTGGTGCCGTCGACGATGATCAGATCCTTGAACCGGCCGCTGATGAACAGCTCACCTTCGAGCAGGGCGCCGAGGTCACCGGTGCGCAGGAAACTGTCGGGCGCGCCCGGGATCGACACTCCGAAACAGCGCTCCGTCTCCTGCGGATTCGCCCAGTAGCCGCCGCCGACGCTGTCTCCGGAGATGCAGATCTCACCGATCCGACCGTCCGGCACGACGACGCCGGTCTCCGGATCGACGACCACCACCCGTAGCCCGGGCCGCACCCGACCGCAGCCGACGAGCGGGACGGGGGGCTGCTCGGATAGGGCCTCGGAGCCGTCGGGCTCGGCGGAGCTCGGCGCAGACACCGCGACGCCGGCGCCGAGGTCGAAGTGGCGGACTCGCGCCTTCTGCCGCACCGGGCCGGCGCTGACCATGAGGGTCGCCTCAGCCAGGCCGTAGGAGGGCAGGAAGGACTCCGCGCGGAATCCGCAGGGGGCGAACGAGTCGGCAAATCGCGCCAAGGTGCCCGCCCGGACCCGCTCGGCGCCGACGATGGCCTGCCGCCAGGTGCTGAGGTCGAGCTGCTGACGCGCCTTGGCGCTGACCCGCTGAACGCACAGGTCGAAGGCGAAGTTGGGCGCGGCCGTGGTGGTGCCGCCGGCGCTGAGCGCCGCGAGCCAGGTTGCCGGCCGTTGCACGAAGGCCAGGGCGGACATGAGCCGGGCGGTACCGCCGACGAACAGCGGCGCCAACCCACCGGCGATCAGCCCCATGTCGTGGAACATCGGCAGCCAGAAGACACCGACGGCCGAAGAGTCCCAGCCCGCGACCGCCTGGATGACGCCGAGGTTGTGCAGCACGTTTCGGTGGCTGAGAGTCACCCCCTTCGGCGTGCCCGTGGAGCCCGAGGAGTACTGCAGATAGGCCACGGTGGCACCGGTGATCGGCGGGGGTTGCCACCACTGCGCCAGCGACAGGTCGACTCGATCCGTGGCGAGGGCATCCGGCTCGGACACCCGCCCGGCAAGCGGCGAGCGGCTCAACACTTCGTCGGTGGAGCAGCGCAGCACGGCGCCGGAGCTGCGGGCGATCGCCCGGCAGCGGGCCGTACCGACTGCATCCGGGCGTTCGCCCTCCGGTACCGGTGTCGGCACCGCGACGATGCCGGCGTACAGGCAGCCGAAGAAGCCGACCAGGAAGTCCAGACCCGGGCCGTAGTGCAGCAGCGCCCGCGAGCCCGGGGGAACCGTTCGCGCCAGGGCCACCGCGACGGCGCGGGCCCGGAGGTCCAGCTCGGCAAAGCTCAACTCCGCCGTCGGCTCGGTGCCCCCACTGAGGAAGACGTAGCCCCCCGTTGCCGGGCTGTCCTGCGCCCGGAGCCGGGCCAGCTCGACGAGTGTCGAAACCTGCGGAGACATCTGTGGCATCGGCTTCCCCTTTCCCGCACCTCGATCGCCGGCGCCGGGGCGGCAAGGACCAGCGACGCCCGGCACCGGACAGAGTGGGATGCGACTGCGACAGATACGGCCGCGCGGGTGGCGCCGGGCGGCAGGCAGGATCCCGTGTTCGGGGGTGGCTTGCGATCGACGCCGGCACCAGACATGCTGAGCGCCCGACATGCTGAGGTTAGCTTGACCTAAGACTGAGGCCGAGGTTGCGCCTGTCAACTCCACCGTCGATGAGGAGGGCCCGGATGGGGCTGTCTGAGACCCTGCTGCTCGGCTTCATCGCCGGCGCTACGATCGTGCTCGGCTTGCCGATGGGCCGCCTCCGCCGCCCCGCACCGGCCTTGCGGGCGATGCTGAACGCGATTGCTGTCGGCATCCTGCTGTTCCTGGTCTGGGACGTCCTCTCCGCGGCGTGGGAGCCGATCGACGCCGCCCTCGGCACGGTCCACGACGGCCAGGGTGGGCTGGGCACCGCCCTCGGCTACGGCGTGCTGTTCAGCGCCGGACTCAGCATCGGCCTGCTGAGCCTGGTCGCCTACGAACGCTGGATGATCCGCGTGGCCCGCCGCGGCAGCACCCCCCGGCCCGCCCCGGTGGGGCCGGGTGCGATGACCCTGGGTGAGCTCGAGGCCCGCCCGAGCGGCCTGTCGGGGCGGCTTGCCGCCTGGTCGCCCGCCCGTCGGCTGGCGCTGCTCATCGCCGTCGGGATCGGGCTGCACAACTTCGCCGAGGGCCTGGCCATCGGTCAGTCCGCCGCGAGCGGGGAGATCGCGCTGGCCACCCTGCTCGTCATCGGGTTCGGGTTGCACAACGCAACCGAGGGGTTCGGTATCGTCGCCCCGCTTGCCGGCGACACGACCGAGGACGGCCGTCCCATCCGGCCGAGCTGGGCATTCCTGCTGACCCTCGGCCTGATCGGGGGCGGCCCCACCTTCATCGGCACGATCGTCGGGCACGCCTACACGTCCGAGCCCGTTGCGGTCGTCTTCCTCACCCTCGCCGCCGGGTCGATCATCTACGTCGTCATCCAGCTGATCGGTGTCGCCGCCAAGACCCGCCGCGGTGACCTGCTCGCCTACGGTCTGCTCATCGGGTTGCTCGCCGGCTTCGCCACCGACGCCGTGGTCTCCGCCGCCGGCGCGTAACGAGGCCCGGCCTCCTCCGCGGTATCTGGAATCGCCCGCGCGCGCTCTGAATGCTGTCCGATACCGCTGCGGCTTGCGGCGCATGCCGATGAGGCCGTCCCGACCGCATGGGAATGCGGTTGGCCCATGAAGGGCTCGGCATGTTCGACACCTGGGGACGGCTGAGCTACCGATGGCGATGGTGGATCCTCGCCGCCTCGCTCGTTGTGACGGTCGTGGCCGCCGGCTGGGGCGCGGGCATCTTCGGCGCCGTGTCCGGCAGCGGCTTCGGTGACCCGGCCAGCGAGTCCTCGCGGGCCGCTGCCCTGGTGAGTGCCCGGTTCCCCGACGACGGCACCGACGTGGCACTGATCTACACCGGCCGTACGACGGTGGACGACCCGGCGTACCGGCACCAGGTCCAGGCCGCTGTGCGGTCTGTCCCGCGGCAGTACGTCCGGCATACCGAGGACTACTGGACGACCGGCTCGCCTCGATTCCTCTCCAGCGACCGCCGGTCCTCCCTTGTCGTGCTGCGCCTGGCCGGCGTGGACGACGGCGCGCGCCGCGATGCCTACGCCGCCATCGAGGACCGGCTGGGCCACCCGCCGGCCGGGCTCACCGTCCGCCGCGGCGGCAGCGTCGCGGTCTCGGCGGACATCAACCGTCAGGCGGAGAGCGACGTGAAGCGGGCCGAGGCGGTGTCCTTCCCGATCCTGCTCGTCCTGCTCACCCTGCTGATCGGCGGGCTGGTCGCAGCCAGCCTGCCGCTGGTGGTCGGCGCGCTGGCCATCGTCGGCGCGTTCGCCGTCCTGCACTGCCTGGCACTGTTCACCCAGATCTCGGTCTTCACCATCAACATCGTCACCATGCTCGGCCTCGGCCTGGCCATCGACTACGCGCTGTTTCTCGTCAGCCGCTTCCGCGAGGAACTTGCCAGGTCGACGACCGTGGAGGCCGCGGTCCGCACGACACTGGCCACGGCCGGTCGTACTGTCGCGTTCTCCGGCCTGACGGTGGCGCTGGCGCTCGCGTCCCTCCTGGTTTATCCGCAGGTCTACTTCCGCTCTATGGGGATGGGTGGGATGGCGGCTGCTGGCATCGCCGTACTGGCCTCGTTGACCGTGCTGCCCGCGTTGCTGGCGGTGCTGGGTCCGCGTGTCGGTGGCGGACGGGTCCGGGTGCCCAGACGCACCCCGCCGGCACGGCACCGCGCGTTGCTGCCCGGCGTGTTCTACCGGGTGGCTCGGGCGGTGATGCGTCGCCCCTCCAGGTACGCCCTGGGCATTCTCGCCGTGCTGCTGGTGCTCGCTGCGCCGATCCTGCACGCCAACTTCGGCGACATCGACTACCGCGCCCTGCCCCGCGGTACGGAGAGCCGAATCGTGGCCGAGCAGCTGAAGGCGCAGTTCCCCGGCGAGAGCAGCGACCCGATCGATGCCGTCGTGTCATTCCCGGTCGGCATGACGGCGCGGGCCTCGGCGGCGGCGCTGCGCCCCTACGTCGGCCGGCTGCGCGGCGTGCCCCACGTCACCTCCGCGACCGTCACGGCAAACGCAGGCAGCACAGCCCGGGTATCGGTGCTCACCGCCGTCGATCGACAGCCGACCCAGGCCCGCCGCGTGGTCGCCGACGTGCGGGCCAGCGCACCACCGGTGCGCGGAACTGTCCTCGTCGGCGGCAACGCAGCCGAGTTGTCCGACCTGCTGAGCACCCTGCGATCCCGGCTGGTGTGGCTGGCACTGACCGTGCTGGCCGTCACGCTCGTGGCACTGTTCCTGAGCTTCGGGTCGGTGGTACTGCCGGTCAAGGCAATTGTCCTGAGCGTCCTGTCCCTGGCCGCGTCCTGCGGTGCGATCGTCTGGATCTTCCAGGGTGGCCACCTTTCCGGCCTCCTGGACTTCACCCCGACCGGGGCCGTGGAGCCGACGCAGCTCGTGTTGCTGCTCGTCGTCGCCTTCGCGCTGTCCACCGACTATGAGATGTTCCTGCTCAGCCGCATCCGCGAGGCGTGGGACGCGGGTGGGAACAACGAGGAGGCGGTGGCCAGCGGGCTGCAGGCCACGGCCCCGGTGGTCACCAGCGCGGCCCTGTTGCTGCTGGTGGTCATCGGCTCGTTCTCGGCCTCCGGCATCAGCTTCATCAAGATGATCGGCATCGGCATGGTCGTCGCGATCGCGCTGGACGCCAGTGTGGTCCGCATGCTGCTCGTGCCGGCGACCATGCGCCTGCTCGGCCCGCTCAACTGGTGGGCACCGGCTCCACTGGCCAGCTGGTGGCACAAGCACCGCCCGCACGGCCGACCCGACAACCCGACACCTACCGCACGTCAGGAGCCTCATGTTGGTACACGAACCGCCGACCACGACTGCGCTCTCCCCGGCCATGATCACGCGGGCGCTTCGGCGGGAGGGGGCGCTGGCGGGCAATCAGACGGTCGCATCGGTGACCCACGTGCCGATGTCCGGCGGCTTCCTGTCCGAGACCGTGCGGCTGCTGCTCCACTACGGTGAGCCGACGCAGGCGCCAACCAGCCTGGTCGCGAAGTGTCCGGCCGAGAACACGCAGGCCCGCGGGGTCGCCGCGTTCCTCGGCATGTACGAGCGCGAGGTGCAGTTCTACCGGGAACTGGCGCCGCGGCTGGACCTGCGCGTGCCACGCTGCTACCTGCACCGCCTGGAGGTCGACGGCGACTTCACCCTGCTTCTGGAAGACGTTGCCGGCGCCACCATGCACGACCAGGACGCCGGCTGTGGCTTGGACGACGCCCGGTTGGCGCTGGATGCGGCGGCAACGCTGCACGGTGCGTTCTGGAACGACCCCCAGCTGGCCGCCCTCCCCTGGCTGAATCGGTTCGGCGAGGCCGAGGCGGGGATGTGGCAGGAGATGTACCGGCATGCCTGGCCGGCGTTTCTCGGCCGCGACGGCGTGCGTCTCGACCCGACCTTGACCGCCCTCGGCGACCGGCTGGCCGCCAGCGACATCCCAGAGTGGATCTCCCGGCACGGTGGCCCGCTTTCGCTGGCGCACACCGACTTCCACCTCAGCAACCTGCTCTACCGCGGCGGGAGCCGCGGCGGGGACGTCCGCGAGGCGGTCGTTCTCGACTGGCAGCTGGTCGCCGAGGCACCGCCGCTGGTGGACGTGGCGTTCTTCCTCGGCCGGCTGCCGACCGAGGCGCGGCGGACCAGCGAGGAGGATCTTGTCCGGTTCTACCACCGTAGGCTGGCCGCGGGCGGGGTGTACGGGTACGGCTGGCAGCAGTGTTGGACGGACTACCAGCGCTGGACGTGGTTCGGCGTGCTGAGCGCGGTCGTCGCCTCCGTGGCCTATCCATTGGGTGAGGCTGACCTGCCGCGCTACACCCGCAAGGTCGCCCGCTTCCTCCGCGCAGTCCACGACCACGACGCAGTGCGCTTCCTGAGCTGAAGACGGGGCGAGTCGCGGTGACGACGCCGGGCCATGCCGGGTCGCCGTGGGCGGTATCACCCGGTGTCGCAAGGAGCTCAATTCGGTAGATCCGCCGGCCACAGCCGGGACCGCGGTTCGCACGACGGAAAGGGGACGCGTGTCGCTCTCGCCTCTGGAACCCCCCGACGAGGACGCGCCGACCCCGCTGCCGGCGCGCCACCGGCCGCGACCGGCTCAACTGCACCGACACCCGTCGCTGCAGGCTGCGGTCGGCGAGCTGCATCGCCGGCGCCGCGTCGCCGTCGAGCTGACGGACGGCGCTGCCGCTGATGCGGCCCACCGCCGCGGGCAGCAGCGGGGCGCGATGACCGCTCGCGAGCGACTCGACGCGCTGCTCGACGACGGGTCGTTCCGGGAGATCGACATGTTCGTCACCCACCGGGCGACCGGCTTCGGCATCGAGGACCGGCGCCCGGCGACCGACGGCGTGGTCACCGGCTGGGGCACCATCGACGGCCGCACGGTGGCCGTCTACGCCCATGACCCCCGCATCTTCGGCGGCGCGCTCGGCGAGGCCTTCGCCGGCAAGATTCACAAACTGATGGACCTCGCCGAGTCCTCCGGGGTGCCGGTCATCGGGCTCAACGACGGCGGGGGCGCACGCATCCAGGAAGGCGTACTGGCCCTCGCCGGCTTCGGCGGCATCTTCGCCCGCAACGTGCGGGCCTCCGGTGTCATCCCGCAGATCAGCGTGGTCCTCGGCTCCTGCGCGGGCGGGTCGGTGTACTCCCCGGCGCTCACCGACTTCGTCTTCCTTGTCGACGGGGCGGGCAACATGTTCATCACCGGGCCGGACGTGGTGGCCACGGCCACCGGGGAGCACGTCAGCCCGGAGGAACTCGGCGGCACCCAGGTGCACGCCACGCGCAGCGGTGTGGCCAGCGTCGTCGCCCCGGACGAGGCGGGCTGCTTCGCCGACGTGCGCTACCTGCTCTCCTTCCTGCCGGCCAACAACCAGGAAGCGCCACCGTCCTTCGCGCCGTCCGACACCCCGGACCGGCGCTGCGAGGCCCTGCTGGATCTGGTGCCGGCCGACGAGGGGAAGGCCTATGACATCCGCCAGGTCATCGCGGAGATCGTCGACGACGGCGAGTACTTCGAGATCCAGGAGGGCTGGGCAGGGAACATCGTCTGCGCCTTGGCCCGCCTCGACGGGCGCACGGTGGGCATCGTGGCCAACCAGCCGTTGGTCCTGGCCGGTGTGCTGGACATCGACGCCGCGGAGAAGGCGGCCCGCTTTGTGCGGATGTGTGACGCGTTCAACATTCCGCTGGTCACCCTGGTGGATGTGCCGGGCTTCCTGCCCGGCACGGTGCAGGAGCACAACGGTCTCATCCGACGCGGCGCAAAGCTGCTCTATGCCTACTGCGACGCAACCGTCCCGCGGGTCCAGGTCATCCTGCGCAAGGCATTCGGCGGCGCCTACATCGTCATGGACTCCAAGTCCATCGGCGCGGACCTGGCCTACGCCTGGCCGGGTAACCAGGTCGGCGTGATGGGCGCCGACGGGGCGGCGCGCATCATCTTCCGGCGCCAGTTGGCCGGAGCCGCGGACCCGTCCCGTCGCCGGGCCGAGTTGCAGGCCGAGTACGCCGAACGGCTGCTACACCCCTACGCCCTCGCCGAACGCGGTCTGGTCGATGACGTGATCGACCCGGCCGAGACCCGCGCAGTGCTGATCCGGTCGCTAGCCGTGCTGCGGTCCAAGCGGACGATCCTCCCCCATCGCAAACATGGAAACGTGCCGCTGTGAGCCCTCGCCCCCTACCAAAGCCGTCCCCGGAGCCCAGCCCCTCGGCGGGCCTGCTGCCGGTCCGCGTGTTGCGCGGCCGGCCCACCGCCGAGGAACTGCTCGCGCTGCAGCACGCTCTCCAGCGGGCCTTCCAGCACGCGCTCGCCGCCATGAAGCACGTCGAGCCCACTGCCGGGCAGCGGGTGCGGCTGCCGGACCGCCGGTTCAGCGGGCCGCACGCCTGGGCTCCGGCTCCGGGCGGCAGGCGCACTGTCTGACGACGCGCGTCCCCGGTAGAGCCGGCGTCGTGGGGTATCTGCCGCCATCGCTGGGCGCTCTCCTTGGACGGAACTCGTGAAAGGGCCCGGATGAACGCAGAGTCCGCTTCTGATCTCCGCACCCGGCGCCACGGGCGGCGGCGCCAGCGCCGCCCGTGGCGCTCCGGCCCCCTCCGCGCGGCCGCAACGGTGGCCCTCGTCGGGGCCGGCGCACTGGTCACGGTGCTCCTCGTCGGCCGGGGCTCCGGTGCCGGCGGTGCTTGCTCGGCGGGCGGTCGAGCGATCAGCGTCGCCGTCGCCCCGGACCTGGCCGCCTCGGTGCAGGCGGCGGCTTCCGCGCTGAATTCGGCCGGCACGGACTCCGCCGGACACTGCGAGCGGGTCACAGTCACCGCGCGACCGGCGGCACAGGTGGCGGCCAGCCTTACCGCCACGAATCCGGTTCGGCCGGACGTGTGGATCCCGGACTCCTCGATCTGGGTGTCGCGCGCCGCGGCCGAGGGCTGGGTGGCTCCCCGGCAACGACCGTCGGTAGCGCTCTCGCCGGTCGTGCTGGCGGTGTCCAAGCAGGTGGCCGAGCGGCTCGGCTGGCCCCGGGGAGAGCTGGACGTGGCCCGTCTGTTCGCGTCCACCGGCGGGTCCGCGCGACTGGCACTGTCCGATCCGCAGCAGTCCGCACCCTCGGTCGGCGGTCTCCTCGCCGTACAGAACGCGTTGCGCAGCGGCCCCGGCGGACCAGCCGAGCTGGCCAGCGTGCTGCGCGGCGCGGCCATGGCCGTTCCGCCGGACTCCGCCGCGGCGCTGCGGACCCTGTCCTCCGAGCCGGGGACAACCGTCCCCGTCAGCGAACAGGCACTGTGGGCGGCCGACAGCGCTCCTACCGCGCTCGGCGCTGTCGCGGTCTACCCACAGCACGGAATGACACTGGACTATCCGTTCCTGGTCCTTGACACTTCGGCTCCGGCCGCAGCCAGCGCCGCTAGCCTGCTGACGTCACTGCAGCACGGAATCGGCCATGAGGCTGTCCTGGCCTCCGGGTATCGGGACCCGCGCACCGGTCGGGGGCCGGCGCTCCGCAC
>Ga0302299_10001379_pt1 | contig 14555 bp, 15 predicted proteins | sample III_Fen_N3_4_FD_198795 | JGI IMG/M metagenome (GOLD analysis project Ga0302299, IMG submission 198795) | Peat permafrost microbial communities from Stordalen Mire near Abisko, Sweden - III_Fen_N3_4 | ecosystem: Environmental > Terrestrial > Soil > Wetlands > Permafrost | place: Sweden: Abisko... | reverse complement strand
TTACGGCCGCCCTGGCCCGGCCCGAGGAGATCCAGCAGTTCCGGGACATCGTGGGGCACTACATCGAGCACCACGACGTGCCGGAGGGCGACGTCGCCGCCGCCCTGGCCGTGGTGGCCCAGGGCGACGTTCCGCTGTTGCTCAGCGCCGACGAGGAGCGTGCGCAGTTCCCCTCGGGCGGGCGTGCCGAATTTGATCGGGGCCGGGCCTATTCCGAACGATCCGAGCGCGGGGCGTTCGGCGACGGCGCGGCGGGCTACAGCGGCGAGCACATCCAGCACGTGGGGGATGCGCGGGGCGGCGGCCACGCAGGCGGACCGCGACCCGACCGGGAAGGCCGCGGCGACTCCCGCGGAGACTCGGGCCGCTTTGATTCTGGACCACGCGCCGACCGAACGCGCGGCGAGCGCCACGCGGTCTCGGGACCCTCCGCGACCTACCGCATCGCCGTCGGCAAGCGCCACAAGGTGGAGCCGCGCCAGATCGTCGGCGCCCTCGCGAACGAGGGCGGGCTCAGCCGCGGCGACTTCGGCGCCATCAAGATCAACCCCGGCTTCTCGCTCGTGGAACTTCCCGCGAACCTCTCGCCCGAGACGCTGCGCAAGCTCGCCAAGACGCGGATCTCAGGGGTGCTGATTGACCTCCAGCCGGACGGCGGCGACCCGGGCTCCCGGCCCGTGCGCAAGCCGCGCAGCGACGCTCCACCGCGGGCGCCGCGCACACCGTAGGCGCGCGCTCGCCTTCGGCGTCGGCCGGACCCGGGATACTGGAGCGGTGAACCCCCTCCACGCCCGCCTCTCGCCCGGCTGGCCGGGCGCGGCCCCGAGCTCCCCGTCCGACGCCGCGTCGCCCGTCGTCCTCCTGCTGCACGGCCTGGGCTCGAACGAGGACGACCTCACCTCTCTCGCGGCGTGGCTTCCGCGCGGAGTGCCGTGGGCGTCCCTCCGGGCGCCCATCGAGATGGGCTTCGGCGGCGCCACGTGGTTCCCGCTTGAGCTGCCCAACGAGCCCGAGCAAGCCGGGATCGACGACGCGACAGACGCGATCTGGGAATGGGCGGACGCGAACGTCCCGTCCGGGGCGCCCATCATCCCGCTGGGCTTCTCGCAGGGCGGGCTCATGGCGCTGCAACTGCTCCGCACGCGCCCCGGCCGGATCGCCGCCACCGTCGTGCTTTCCGGGCTGATCCCGACCGGCGAGCACCCGGGAGACGAGGCGCTGGCCGGCACTTCGTCGTCGGCCTCCCGCCCGCGGGTGTTCTGGGGCAGGGGCGACGCGGACCAGGTGATTTGGCCCGCGGCGATCGAGCGCCTCGCCGCGTGGCTCCCCGCGCATGCGGAAGCCACGATCCGCGTCTACCCGGGCCTCGCCCACTCCGTCAACGAGGAAGAGATGAACGACGTGAGGGCGTTCCTGAGCGCGAGCCTCTAGGCCGCGCGTCGGTGCCGCGAGGCCGCCCCGCCCGAACGGCCCGCCTAGCCGAGCTCGGCCGCGATGCGCTCGTGCGCGGCGCGAATGGGCTCGGGCAGGTCAGGGAACTGGGCGAGGTGCTCGCCGCGGCGGCGCATCTCCTCGCGCCACCTGTCGCAATCGACGTTCAGGAGCCGTTCGATGTCGCCCGCGGGGAGGTCGAGCCCCTCCGCCCCGAGCTCGCTGGGAGTCGGCACGACGCCGACCGCGGTGGCCCGCCCGCTCGCGCGTCCGCCGTGGTGCTCGATGAGCCACAGCAGGGCGCGAAGGTTCTCGCGGTACCCGGGCCAGAGGAAGCGACCGTCCTTCGGGTCCCGCTGGAACCAATTGACGTGGGCGAAGATCGGCGGGTGTGTGAGCTGGCCCAGGATGCTGAGCCAGTGCTCGGCGTACTTGCCCTCCGGGTAGGACATGAAGGGCCGCATCGACATCGGGTCGTAGCGGAGCTGCCCGTCGAGACCCTCGGCGGCGAACGTCGCCTCCGCGCCGAGCGTGAGGCCGTCGTACACGCCCTCGGCGAGATCGGTGAACGCGCGAATCAGGGGCTCGCGGTCCCTCGTGCGTCCGCCAAAGATGATCGCGTCGATCGGCACGCCTGCGGGGTGGTCAGCGTCGTGCGCGACGGTCGAGACGTTCGTGAGCGCGGTCGCGAACCGGCTGTTGGGGTGCGCCCATGCGTGACCCCTGGTGCTGTCGTCGCGGTCGGCGACGAGCTTGCCGGTCCAGTCCCTCCAGCCGTCGAGCGGGGCGGGCGGTTCTGGGGTCCGACCTTCCCACCACACGTCGCCCGTGTGGTCGTTGCGCGCGACGTTGGTGAAGATCGTCCCGCTCCCCGGGCGGATCGCGTCGAGGGCGGCCGGATTGGTCTTCTCGTTCGTATCCTTGGCGACCCCGAACACGCCGTTCTCCGGGTTCATCCCATAGAGCCGGCCGTCGTCCCCGACCCAGAGCCAGGCGATGTCGTCCCCGTAGAACTCCACCCGGTAGCGGTCGCCGAGGGCGTCCGGCGACAGGGTCATGGCGAGGTTCGTCTTGCCGGAGGCGCTCGGGAAGCCGCCGGCCACGCGATAGGTGCGGCCGGTGAGGGTGTCGACGATGCCGAGGAGCATGAACTGCTCGGCGAGGAATCGCCCGGAGGCCCACCCGTCGTAGGAGGCCTGGCGCAGGGCGTGCGCAATCTTCCCCAGCAGCGCGTTCCCGCCGTAGGCGGACCCGAAGTGCAGGATGGTCCGCCGGTCCGCGATCGTCGCGAAGAGGCGCTGGTCGTCCGGGGTGCCGTGCCCGAGCGAGTCGAGGTCTCCCGTGACGTGCACGCCGCGGACGAAGAACGCGGGGTCGTCGAGCGCCTCGAAAAGGTGCATGCCGACGCGCGCCATGCGGATCATCTGCAGCACGACGACGCGATCGTCGGTGAGCTGAACGCCCGCCCCGAACGCCGCGAGCGGGCCCCCGGGCACGGCCATCAGGTACGGCACCACATACATCGTCTTTTCCGCGGACGCGCCGCGCATCCGCTCGCGAAGCATGGCCTCCACCTCGTCGGCGTCGCGCCAGTTGTTGTAGACGCCGCGGTCGGACGGGCGGCTCGTGGCGACGACGGTGCGCTCCTCCGAGCGGGCGGTGTCCTTCACGTGGGACCTGGCGTAGTAGCGTCCCTCGCCCGCCGGGAGCAGCTCGCCGGCCTCCAGGGCCTCCCGAAGGAGCCGGGCATCGTCGTCCGCGCTCACGATTTCCACGCGAGCGGGGGTGGTGATCGCCGCCCACTCCTGGACGAACTCGCGGATCGCGTCGTTTGTCACTCCCGCGACGTCGAGGGAATGGTTGGTAGTGGTGCTCATGCGACCCAACTCCTGCCGTGGTTCCGGCCTCCCTGGGTCACACCTTAGCGCCTCGGGTCACCGCCCACCCACCGAGCGCGAAGAGCACTCCGGGCACGCAGAGGCCGAGGCCGAGCCACGTCGGCGCGAGATACCCGAGCCCGGCCGCGATGACCGCCCCGCCGAGCGCCGCGCCCAGCGAGTTTCCGATGTTGAGCGCGGAGTGGTTGACGGCGGCGGCGAGCGTCTGGCTCTCGCCCGCGACGTCCATGAGGCGGGTCTGGATTGCGGGCGCGAGGGCCTGGGCCGAGCCGCCGACGAGGAACACCCCGACGAGGAGGCCCGGCACGGAGTGGGCGGCCAGGCCGAGGACGGTCAGCGAGACCGCCAGCGCGCCGAAGAGCAGGAAGATCGCCCGGACGGCCCCTCGATCGGCGAGGCGACCTCCGCCGAGGATTCCGACCGTGGTCCCGAGCCCGAGGACCATCAACACGATGGGCACGAACCCGGACGAGGCGCCGGAGACCTCCGTTGCGAGCGGGGAGACGTAGCTGTAGACGGCGAAGAAGCCGCCGAACCCGATGGAGCCCGTGAGAAGCGCGAGCCACACCGCCGGGCGCCGGAACGCCGCGAGCTCACGCCGGATCGTCGCGCGCGGGTCGGCGGCGTGGCGCGGGACGAACGCGGCGATCGCGAGCGTCGTGAGGGCGAAGAGCACCGCGACGGCGACGTACGCCCAGCGCCACCCGACGTGCTGCCCCAGATACGTGAAGGTCGGAACGCCGATGACGCTCGCGACCGTCAGGCCGACGAGCACGGACGCGACGCCCTGGCCGCGCTTGTCAGGACCGAGCAGGCGCGCGGCGATCAGGGAGGCGATGCCGAAGAAGGCGCCGTGCCCGAGCCCCGCGACGAAACGCGCGGCGACGACCCATCCGAACGTCGGCGCGACCGCGGAGGCGAGCGAGCCGATGGTGAATCCGATGGCGAGCACGGTCACGACGTTCTTGCGCGGGAACCGCGCGGCCGTTGCGGCGATGGTCGGCGCGCCAACGACGACGCCGATGGCATACGCGGTGATGACCCAGCCTGCCTTCGCGATGGCGTCGTCCTGGCTCGTCGCCCACAGGGTGGGGAGCAGGTCGCGCGCGATCTCGGGCAGGAGCCCCATCGCGATGAACTCGGTCGCGCCGATGGAGAAGGCGCCGAGCGCGAGGGCAAGCAGGGCGAGGCGCGTGCGCGCCGGAGTGAGGGAGGTCATTGTGCCCCAATCCTAGGCGGGCACGCCCGCGGTCCCGGCCGCGCGTCGGCTACGTCGTCGTGCTCCAGACGGCCTTCGCGCCCGCGTCGCCGATGGAGATCACGGCCGCGATGGAGCCAATGGCGCCCACCGCGAGGAGCACGGCCACGACGATCGGCAGGACCTTCGCGGCGGTCGCGCCGAGCACGGGCTTGGCGCCCGCGGCGTGGCGCTTCTTTCCGAACGCGAACCACGCCCACTGCAGCCACGCGGCCGCCACCAGGAGGACGATCCACGGCACCGCCGCCTCGCCGCCCTCCACGTGGGCCTTCACGAGCGCGGTCTCCTTGACGGTCTCGGCGAGCGCCTCGCCTGCCTGCATCGTGAGCGCGGTCGCGGCGGCGGCCACGGTCACCAGAATCGGCGTGACGATGCCCATCTTGCGCCGCGCCGCGGGCCACACGGCCCCGACGAGCGCCATGAGCGCCGAGATCGGTACGAGCACAACCGCCGCGTGCACGAGCAGGGGGTGCATTGGCAGGCCGTTGATCGTCCAGTTCACGCCGGTCTCCTTGGGGTCAGCGGGCCGCCCGGCCCGTGTGCGATGTTCCTCCTGGGGCGGGCCGCCGTCAAACCGCACCGCGCGGGAGGGGCGCCGCGCCGCTGGGTACGCTTGGCCACGTGCCCCGCTCCCCCGCCACGCCCGAAGGTTCCGGCATCGACCCCGCCGATGTGGCGGCCGCGCTCCGGGTGCTCGCGGAGATCCACAAGCTCGACGAGGAGCACCCCGACTTCGTCGCCGTCCGACGCGCGACGGGCAAGATGTTCAAGGCGGTCAAGCAGCACCGGCGCGAGGTCAAGCGGGCCGAGGTGCAGGTGAACGACAAGGCCGTGGTGGCCGCGACCGCAACGGGGGCGCCCGACCGCATCGACGACGAGACGAGGGGGCTCACGCTCGAGGCCTCCACCGAGGCGGCGAGCGCCGGCACGCTGAGGCAGCCCCGCCCGTGCTACATCTGCAAACGGCCATATACCAGGGTCGATGCGTTCTACCACCAGCTCTGCCCCGATTGCGCGGCCATGAGTCACGCCAAGCGCACCGCCCGCGCCGACCTCACCGGCAAACGGGCCCTGCTCACGGGGGGCCGCGCCAAGATCGGCATGCACATCGCGCTCCGCCTCCTGCGGGACGGCGCCCACACCACCATCACCACCCGCTTCCCCCGCGACGCCGTCCGCCGCTTCGCCGCGATGCCGGACGCGTCGGACTGGCTCCACCGGCTCCACGTGGTCGGGATCGACCTGCGCGACCCGGCCCAGGTGGTGGCGCTCGCCGACGCCGTCGCCGCCGAGGGCCCGCTCGACATCCTCATCAACAACGCCGCCCAGACCGTGCGCCGCTCCCCCGGCGCCTACGCGCCGCTGGCCGACGCCGAGTCCGTGCCGATCGAGGACGGGCTGTGGGCCGACGGGCGGGGGCCGACTCTCCTGACGTTCGGGCACACTCGCGACGTCCACCCGCACGCGCTCGAGGAGTCCGTCGCCGCGCACCCGCTGCTCGGGTCGGCTTCCGTGCCAGAGGCGGATGCCGCTCGCGCCAATGCCCAGACCCTGACGGACATGGCCCTCGCGCCCGGGTCGTCGTCCCTTGCCCGCCTCGCCGACGGCTCCGCGATCGACGCGGGGGGCCTCCTGCCCGACCTCCACCACTCCAACAGCTGGGTGCAGGCAGTCGGCGAGGTGGACGCGCTCGAGATGCTCGAGGTCCAGCTGTGCAACGAGACCGCGCCGTTCATCCTCATCAGCCGCCTGCGCCCGCGCCTGGCCGAGGCAGCCAGGGCGGCGGGCGCCATGCCGTCTAAGGCGGCCGACTCCGGCCGCCCCCCGCGCGGCCGCGCCTACGTGGTGAACGTCTCCGCGATGGAGGGCGTGTTCGGGCGCGGCTACAAGGGTCCCGGCCACCCCCACACGAACATGGCAAAGGCCGCGGTCAATATGCTGACGCGCACGAGCGCGCGGGAGATGTTCGAGACCGACGGCATCCTTATGACGAGCGTCGACACCGGCTGGATCACGGACGAGCGCCCGCACCCCACCAAGGTGCGCCTCGCCGAGGAGGGCTTCCACGCTCCCCTCGACCTCGTCGACGGGGCCGCTCGCGTCTACGACCCGATCGTCCGCGGCGAGGCGGGCGAGGACCTGTTCGGCGTCTTCCTCAAGGACTACGCGCCCTCGGGCTGGTAGCGGCCGGCTCCGCTCATCCAAAGCTCAGCCGACGGCGCGCCTCACGAGCGCGACGATGCGCGCCATGACGTCGTCCGTCAGCCGCGTCACGGCGAACGCGACGGGCCACATCTCCCCGTCGTCGAGCGCGGCCACGTCCGCGAACTCGAACGATGCGTATCGCGACTTGAACTTGCCCGCATCCTTGAACCAGCACACGGCCTTGCCGCCCTTCGCGTACGCCGGCATCCCGTAGTAGGTGCGGGGCGCGAGGTCGGGGAACTCGGTACGGATGGTCATGTGGATCCGCTCCGCCATCGCGCGATCCGCGGGCGCCATGCCCGCGATCTTCGCGCGCACCTCGGCCTCGCCGTCCGCGTTGGCGGCGGCCGCCTTCTCCTCGCGAATCCGCTCCTTCATCGCGGCCTTCTCCTCGGCCGTGAAACCCGGTGCCTTGTCTGCCATGTGCGGGGTCCCTTCCCACTCGTTTGTCCCCAGGCTACGTTCCCGGGCCGGCGCGGACAAACGAGACGCAGGCGAGCGACACGCTCGCGCGGGCGTCCCTAGACTCGGACGGTGACCCGAATCCTCCTGACCGGCTTCGAGCCCTTCGCGGACGCGCCCGCCAATCCGTCGTGGGACGCCGTCGAGCTGGTAAGTCGCACCTGGCGCGGCGAGGCCGACGTGGTCGCGGCGCGGCTTCCCGTCGAGTTCGGGCGGGCCGCATCGGAGATGCGCGCCCTGGTGGACGCGCACGCGCCCGACATCGTCATCGCGGTCGGAGTCGCGGAGGGACGCACCGACGTCACGCCCGAGCGCATCGCCGTCAACCTCGATGACGCGCCGATCCCCGACAACGCGGGGCGCGCGCCCGTCGATGAGCCCGTCGTCCCGGGCGCGGACGCGGCGCTGTGGTCAACGCTTCCCGTCAAGGAGATCGTCGCGGCGATCCGCGAGGCGGGCCTACCCGCCTCCGCATCCCTGACCGCGGGCTCGTTCGTGTGCAACCACGTCTTCTACGCGCTCCAGCGCGCCCTCCTCGGGCGCGCCTCGACCTCGGGCTTCATCCACGTCCCCGCGAGCCCCGAAATGAATCTCGACGCGTCCGTCCCCACCATGGCGGTGACCGACGCCGCCGCCGCCCTCACGATCGCCTTGGAGGTGTGCCTTGCCCACCGCTCCTCCCGCTGACATCGACGAGTACCTCTCGGCGCTCGATCCGGCCAAGCGCGCCGCGCTCCAGGCCCTGCGCGAAACGATCCGCGACATCCTCCCCGACGCCGACGAGACCATCTCATACGGAATGCCGGGGTTCCGGCGCGGAGGGGAGATGGTGGCCGGTTTCGCCGCGGCCGAACGACACCTCGGCTATTACCCGCATTCGGGGCGCGTGATCGACTCGGTCGCGGCGGCGACGCCCGAACTCCTCGCGGGCCTCAGGTGGTCGAAGGGCGCCCTGCGGCTCCCACTCGACCGGCCCGTCCCGCGCGCCCTCGTGGAGGCGCTCGTCGCGGCGCGCCTAGCGGACATCGAGACCAGGCGCGAGGGCTAGTCCCGGGACTGCCGGCCGCGCGGCGATCAGGCGGGAGGCGCGGCGATCAGGCCCGCGCGCACGACGCGCCGAAGCACCTTTCCGATCTGGGATCGGGGCAGGTCGGGAAGGATGACGACCTTACCGGGAAGCGCATACCTCGCGAGCTTGGCGCCGCACCACTCGCGGACGGCGGCCAGATCGGGGTGCGCGTGGCCCTCCTCGACGACGATCGCGGCGACGACGTCCTCGCCCATGCGCCCGCCGGGAAGCCCGACGACGGCGACGTCGCGCACGCCCGGCATCTCGCGCAGGCGGTCCTCCACCTGGGACGGGTAGACGTTGAACCCGCCCGTGATGATGATCTCCTTGATGCGGTCGACGAGCGCGATGTGCCCGCTCGGCGACACCTGAACAATGTCCCCCGTGCGGAGCCACCCGCCCGCGAGGAGCTGGGACGCCGTCTCCTCCGGACGGTTCCAGTAGCCCCGGAAGACCTGCGGGCCGCGCACGAGGAGCTCCCCTGATTCGCCCTGGGCGACATCGCGGGAGGGATCCTCGGGGTCAACGATGCGAACCTCGGTGCTGGGGAACGGGATTCCAAGGGTGCCCGGGCGTCGCGCCTCCGAGAGCGGGTTGCCGACGGCTACGGGCGAGCTCTCCGTCATGCCGTACCCCTCGACGACCATTCCGCCCGTGAGCGCCTCCCACCGGCTCGCCGTCTCCGGCGGCAGCGCCATCGCGCCCGAGAGCGAGACCGCGAACGAACTCAGGTCCGCGCCCGACGCCTCCGCGGCGTCGGCGATCTTCTCCAGCATGGGCGGAACGGCGGGCAGGAAGGTCCCCGGGCGTCGCTTCTGCGCGGCGAGCACCTCGCTCGCCGAGAACTTGGGGAACGCGACGAGCGTCGCGCCGACCCGGACCGAGTACACGAGGCACAACATCATGCCGAAGGCGTGGAAGAAGGGCAGCACGCCGTAGACGACCTCGGTGGCAGGCTTCACCCCCGTCCACACCTCACCCATGAGGGCGTCGGCGACGACGTTGCGGTGCGTGAGCACCGCCGCCTTCGGGGTGCCCGTGGTTCCGCCCGTGTACTGGAGCAGCGCGACGTCGTCTGCCCCGGGCCTGGGGTGCGAAGCGTCGATCGGCGTCGCCGCTCGGAGCAGCCGGTGCCACCTCGGCACCTCGGGGAGCGCGTCGCTACACAACTGCGCTCGAGTGTGGCGCGCCTTCTTGATCGGGAGGCGAAGCGCCAATTGCTTGATCCTGGGGAGGTCGGCCGAGAGGTCCACCGCGATCGACACGAAGGGCCGCCCGTCGCGAGACGCGCCGAGCCGTTCAAGGGTGTGCTCCCACGCCAGGAGGACGATGGCGCCCGAGTCGTCCATCTCGAACTCGATCTCGGAGGCCGAGAGGGTGGGGTTGACCTCGACGACGATCGCGCCCAGCCGGAGCACCGAGTAGAACGCCACCATGTGGCTCGTGCAGTTGGGCAGCGAGATCGCGACCCGGTCCCCCGCCCTGATCCCGTAGCCGTCGAGGACGCTCGCGCCCCGCGCCACGGCGTCCCAAAGCTCGCGGTACGTGGTCGCCTCTGCCATGAAGTCGATCGCGACCCGGTCGGGCCACGTGCTCGCGGCGCGGTCGAGCGCCTCGAGGAGGCTCTCGTCGGGTACGTCGATCTCGCGGGGGATGCCCGGCCACTTCTTGGCGGTCCACAGGTTCATCAGTGCGGTCATCGACGTCGCCGTCCCCTCGGAGGTTCCCTTCAGGTTACGCTACCGTAGGTTAAGTAGCGATACCCCACTCCCGAACTTCATGTGACCTTCGCCACCGCCTTGGGCGCGCCCTCCCCGCTCCGCTGCGACGCGCGATAGCGTCGGCGCATGAGCGCCCTCGCCGTCACCCTGTGGATGTGCGGCGGCGTGACCGCCGCCTGCTGGCTGTTGTCCGCGGCGACGCGCGAATACTCGTGGACGGATCGCATCTGGTCCATCGTCCCCGTGGCCTACGCGTGGGTCTTCGCCGCCCACGCGGCCGGTTCCCGCGTCGGCGCGACGCACGGCGGGGGCGCCCGCGCGATCCTGGTTGCGACCCTCATCACCGTTTGGGGCGCGCGGCTCACCTTCAACTTCGCGAGGCGCGGCGGGTACGCGCCCGGGGGCGAGGACTACCGCTGGGCGATCCTCCGCGCCCGCCTTCCCGGCTGGCGCTTCGCGGCGTTCAACGCCGTGTTCATCGCGGCGTATCAGAACGCCCTCCTGCTCGCCATCACCCTTCCCGTGTGGACGATGGCCTCGCACCCGCGGCCCTTGGGGGCGGCCGACGCCGTCGCGGCCACCGTGTTTGTGGCGCTTCTCGCGATGGAGACGGTCGCGGATCAGCAGCGCTGGAACTTCCACCGGGCGAATCCTGGAGGTGGCGTCCTTCTCACGGGACTGAATCGCTACAGCCGCCACCCGAACTTCTTCGCGGAGGTCGGTCAGTGGTGGGTGGTGTTCGCGTTCGGCGCTATCGCCGCGGGAACGCCGTGGCTGTGGACCGGGGCGGGCGCGGTGCTGCTCACGCTTCTCTTCGCTGGCTCCACCGCCTTCACGGAGCGGATCTCGCTCGCGCGCCACCCGGAGTACGAGGAATACCGTCGGACCACGTCCGCGCTCATCCCCTGGCCGCCGAGGCGCTAGCTGGCCCTACCGGTGGCCGCCGCCGGCTCGTCGCTAGTGGCCGCCGCCGGCGATGATCACGATCGCGATTGCGATTGCCGCAAGGACCACGGCGAAGCAAGCGACCGCGAGGGCGACGTGGAAGGGGGCTCGGCGCCCTGCGGCGTTGCGCGAACGCGGCCCGGCGAGCGCGCGCACGCCGACCGCGAAGAGCGCAGGGAGCCCGGCGCCAACGACCAGTCCGACGACGACGACGTCGGCGAGCGCGCGCCACTTCACGTAGTCAGACACGCGGCTTCACCTCCCCCGCGCCGTGCTTCTCGGACTTCTTCGTCTTCGCCTTGTTCCTCTTGTTCTTCGCGTCCTTCTTGGCAAGCTTCTTCGCTTGCTTCTTCGCGAGCTTCTTCGCCTTCTTGGCCGCCTTCTTGCGTCGCTTTCGCTGGGCCGGCGAGAGGGTCATAAGTGACGGATCGTGTTCCGCAACGGACTCGGCGATCATCGCGCCAGCGTCGCCCTCCCACTCGTCGTTGACGTTCTTGTGGTTGACGGGGCGCTTCCTCGACCATGCGGCGCAGGCTCCGAGGATCACGAGGAGAAGCCCGAACACGGTGTACGAGGTGGCGACGCGGCCGATGCCGAAGAACGTGGCGCCGACGAGTGCCGACGACGGCACCGTGATGAGCCACGCGACGAACATCCTGCCCGCGACGGACCACCGAACCCTCGCGCCCTTCATGCCGACGCCGGATCCGAGGATCGACCCCGTGGCGACGTGCGTGGTCGAAAGCGAGTACCCGAAGTGGCTGGAGAGCAGGATGACCGCGGCCGACGAGGATTCGGCCGCCATCCCCTGGCGGGGTTCGAGCTCCACGAGGCCCTTGCCGAGGGTACGTATGACGCGCCAGCCGCCCGTGTACGTCCCGAGGGCCATGGCGAGCGCGCAACCGAAGATCACCCACAACGGGACCGACGAGTCCGCCGGAACCGCACCCGACGCGATGAGCGCCAGGAGGATGACTCCCATGGACTTCTGGGCGTCGTTGGTACCGTGCGCGAGCGACACGAGCGAGGCCGAGCCGAGCTGGCCCCAGCGGAACATCCGGTCGTTCTTCGTCTGCGGCACGCCTCTGGTGATGCGCACGACTAGCCAGGTGGCGACCCCGGCGACCATGATTGCGACGAGCGGCGCGACGAGCGCCGGGATGAGCACCTTGGCGACGAGGCCGGTCCACAGCACGCCATGGGTGCCGGAGGCCGCGAGGACCGCGCCGACCATTCCTCCCACGAGCGCATGCGACGAGCTCGACGGGATCCCGAAGATCCAGGTGAGGAGGTTCCAGACGATCGCCCCCACCAGGCCCGCAAGGACGATGTGAAGCGTGACGAGTCCGGCGTCGACGATCCCCTTGGCGATTGTGGCCGCCACCGAGAGCGACAGGAAGGCGCCGAGCATGTTGAGCGACGCCGAGAGGATCACCGCCCGGCGGGGCGTCAGGGCGCGGGTGGCGATGGAGGTTGCCATCGCATTGCCGGTGTCGTGGAACCCGTTGGTGAAGTCGAAAGCCAGAGCGGTCGCAACAACGATGACGAGCAGCACCGGTTCGGTCACGCGACCATTGTTGCGTATCGCGCGAGTGGATCAGTCGCCTCAGGGTGCGATGACCCCAAATGTGCGGATGTTCACAGTGCGGCGCGCGCGACGCGCCGTCGCGCCCCCGAAAAAGGCCTATCGCCCCGCCGCGCGCAGCGGCCCGACCTTCTCCAAGTAGCACCGGCCGCACAGGGACTCGTAGGTGGCCTGTTGGCCGTCGATCGCCACCTGGTCGCCCTGGCTGACGAACACCCCGTTCACGAGGCGCGCGTTGAAGATCGCCTTGGACCCACATCGGCAGATGGTCTTGAGTTCCTCGATCGAGTGCGCGATCTCCATGAGGCGCAGCGACCCGGGGAACGACCGCGTCTGGAAGTCCCCCCGAAGTCCGTAGCAGAGCACGGGCACGCCGCGCGTGACGGCCACCGTGAACGCCTCGTCCACCTGGGCGGGGGTGAGGAACTGGGCCTCGTCCACGAACACCGCCGCGATCTGGTCGAGCGGCCGATGCGCCTCCAGGGCGGCGAGGAACGAGTCGTCCGGGCCGAGGAGGATGTCGACGGGCCGCTCGATCCCGATCCGCGACGACACGGCCCGACCCGCCTTGGTGTCCGTGCCCGGCTTGACGAGCACGGGGTGCTGGTCGCGTTCCTCGTAGTTGTGCGCGGCGGCGAGGAGCAACGTGGACTTGGAGGAGTTCATCGCCCCGTAGCGGAAGTAGAGCTTCGCCATCGCGGCCTCCCTCGTGCGCGGGCCCGCGCCTCGGGCCCCTTGTGCACTTTACTCGGAGGTCAGTCGTCGATCTCGTCCAAGCCCTCGCGCTTGAGGCGAGCGAGGCCGTCCCGCATCGCCTTCAGGGTCTCGGGCGCGTGCCCCACCCAGTCCGCGAGCTCGCCCACCACGCGGACGGGCTCGCGCGTGCGAAACGACCTCGTCGGGTTGCCGGGGAACCACTTGTCCGTGAGGTTCGGGTCGTCCTCGACGGCGCCCGTCGGCTCCACGACGTAGATGCGGCCGCGCCCCTCGCCGACCGCGAGTTCGGCGCCCCACGTCGCGGCATCCAGGGTCTGCGTCACGTAGACGAAGTTCGTGATCCGCCCCTCCTGGAAGTTCGAGCCGCGGCCCGGAAGTAGGAGGTCGCCAAGCGCCAGGTCCGCTTTCGTGCCGTGGAGGTACGCGCCCGACTCGTGGACCTCGAACGGTACCGGCTCGCCCGTCACTTGCTCCCCTTCGTTGCCGGCGAGGACGCGCCCGCGCGCAGGATCGATTCCATCTTCTTGCCCCTGGCGACCTCGTCGACGAGCTTGTCCATGTAGCGGATCTTCTGCATGAGCGGATCCTCGATGTCCTCGACCCTGACCCCGCAGATCAGGCCCGTGATGAGCGACGCGGACGGGTTCATCGCGGGCGCGTCGGCGAAGAAGGTCTCGAGGTCCCCGCCGGTCGCGATCGCCTTCGCCAGGCCCGCGTCGTCGTAGCCCGTGAGCCAGCGGATGACGCGGTCGACGTCCGCTGGGGCCTGGCCCTTGCGCTCCACCTTGGCCACGTAGAGCGGATGGACGCGCGCGAAACTCATGCCGAAGAGCCGGTCGCCCGTCATCCCGCGTCTCTCCCTCCTCAGCGCCGGAACGTCACGTGCGTGGTGCCGCTCGGCGCGGCGTCAACCCTGACGTCGTAGCCGGACTCCAGGCCCCGCAGTTCGTCCCACAGGCGGATTCCGTCGCCGATCACGATCGGCGCGATCGCGACGTGCAACTGGTCGACGAGCCCGGCCTTGAGGAACTCGCGGACCACGGTCGGTCCCCCGCCAACGCGCACGTCCTTGCCGTCGGCGAGGTGAAGCGCCTTCGCTAGCGCCTCGCCCGGGCTGACCGAGAGGAACTCGAACGTCGTCCCGCCCTTCATGGCGAGCGGCGGCCGCGCGGCGTGCGTGAGCACGAGGACCGGCACCCTGAACGGCGGCTCCTCCCCCCACCAGCCGCGCCAGTCGGGATCGTTCGGGAAGTTGTGAAGCCCA
>Ga0302299_10001378_pt1 | contig 14558 bp, 17 predicted proteins | sample III_Fen_N3_4_FD_198795 | JGI IMG/M metagenome (GOLD analysis project Ga0302299, IMG submission 198795) | Peat permafrost microbial communities from Stordalen Mire near Abisko, Sweden - III_Fen_N3_4 | ecosystem: Environmental > Terrestrial > Soil > Wetlands > Permafrost | place: Sweden: Abisko... | reverse complement strand
ACCTGACCGGCCTGGGCATCTTCACGGAGGCGATCTACGCGATCCCGGACCTGGCCGAGCACGACCGGCAGGTGGCCGAGCGGGCGCTCAGGGACGCGGCGGATGCCGCTGACCTCATGGGCGAGGAGCCGCTGAGCGGGACGGCCATCGCGGCAATCCTCAAGGGACGTGGCGACTGGCTCCGTGCCAGCGCCGACGCCATCGCCCCTCGCCCTGTCGCGCCTGGGGTGAGCGTGAGCGCGCTGGCTGGTCTGCTGAGGAAGCGCCAGCCGATCATCCGTGCGGGCTACATCGTCGGGTGCGAGTGCGGATGGACCGGCGACAAGGCGCAGCGAGACATCACGCCCGTGGACTTCACGGAGCACCAGGCCAGGGTTGCTCTCGGCGTCACCGTGACGGACGGGGGCGCGTGATGGGCACCTATGCCGCCGGCACGAGCGTCGGCTCTGACGCGTCGCGGTCGGAGATCGCCCGCACAGTGACCCGCTACGGGGCCGACCAGTTCGCCCACATGGAGTCAGCCGACCGGGCGATGGTGGCGTTCGTCTACCAGGGCCGTCACGTCCGACTGTCGCTGCCCCTGCCGGATCGCCGCTCGGACGAATTCACCGCCTACGAGGACCGGTATGGCCACCCGAAGCGCCGCACGGAGTCGGCCGCGGCGCAGCTGTACGAGCAGGCGATCCGTCAGCGGTGGCGGGCCCTCGCGCTCGTCGTGAAGGCCAACCTCGAGGCGGTCGAGGCGGGGATCTTCACCTTCGAGGAGGCGTTCCTCGGCGCGCTGGTGCTGCCGGGTGGCCGCTCGGTCTACGAGGAGGTCATGCCAGCGGTCGCGGCCGCGATCGAGTCCGGCGGCCCCCTCCGCCTGGCTATCGGGCCGAGCCGCGCGGGCCGGGGCGCGTGATGCTCACTCTGCGATCCGCGCGACCGACCGCCCGCAAGGCCCACCGCTGCGACCTCTGCGGCAGCCGGATCGAGCCCGGAGAGACCTACGACCGGCAGACGAACATCTACGACGGCCACCTCTACGACTGGCTGACCTGCCAGCCCTGCCTCCCCGTGTTCGGCGCCGTCATCACCTGGCTCGACGGCTACTGGGACGACGAGGGCGTGGGGGTCGACCAGGCGGATGAGTGGGCGCGCGAGTGCACCGACGACCCGCTGGCCGTCGCGTACCTCGCCCGCCGTGAAGCCGCCAACGCCGAGTGGCTGGCACGAGTGGCGTCGTCCGATGAGCGGGAGGCGGATCGTGGCTGAGCGCACGACGGTGGTCTCGCAGGAGGGGTACCGGTACCGGCTCACACGCTCGGACGCGGACGTCAGCGACAAGCTCGCCATCCACCAGCCCACGCTGCTGTGGATCATGCTCAACCCGTCCACCGCCGACGACCAGCTGGATGACCCGACGATCCGCCGGGTGATCGGGTTCACGCGACGCCTCGGGTACATGCACCTGACGGTCGTCAACCTCTACGCCAAGCGAGCCACGAAGCCCGCCGACCTGTGGCGCGCCGACGATCCCGTGGGGCCGGACAACGACCAGGTCATCGCGGAGGAGGCATGGGCCGCGGCAGTCGATGGCGTCCCGATCCTCGCCGCATGGGGCGCCAACGCCCGCCCTGACCGGGTCGCCCAGGTGCTCTCGATCCCCCACCTCGCCCCGCGGCTGCATTGCCTCGGGACGACGCTGGCCGGAGCGCCCCGACACCCGCTGTACCTGCCCTGGAGCGCCCCGCTCGTGCGCTGGGAGGCGTCCCGATGACCACCCCCGACGTGAAGGAGCAGGCGCTGACGCCGACAGAGGACCTGTTCATGGAGGTGCTCGCCGGGCGGTACCGCTGTGGCGAGAACACGTGGACGTTCGAGGCGCGGCACTCTCGGGTCGCCGAGGTGCTGAGCCGTCGCGGCCTCATCTGGTGGAAGAGCGGCGTCATCGAGCGCACGATCCTCGCCGGACTCACTGACGCCGGGCGGGCCGTGGTGCTGAGTGCCACGTACACGCCGCCCGCGCTGGGGCAGGCCACTGACGAGACTGGGCCGACGATGGAGACCGAAGCCGCACACGGCGCTCTGTGCGACGACGACGACCTGATGTGCCCGAACTGTGTGACGCCGTGGAAGTGCAACGGGCCGCACATCCTGGACGAGCCGACGGGTCAGGTCCGTGGCTGACCTGTTCGACCACGCAGCTGAGCGAGCAGTCATCGGCGCCGCCCTCACCTCCCCCACCTCAGTCCGTGACGCCTGCGCCATCCTCACCCCAGAGGCGTTCCATCACCTGCCACACGAGTGGGCGTGGGCCGCGATCCGCGGCCTGTACGACCAGGGCTCCCCCGTTGACGCGATCACCGTCGCTGCAGCGATGCGCCGCGACGGCACCCTCACGAAGGCACCACCAACGCTCCTGCCGGACTGCATCGGCGAGGGCCGATCAGAGGCCGTCCGGGCCTACGCACGGATCGTCGCCGACTGCCACACCCGGCGCCGCATCGTCACCGCCGCGACCCGCAGCATCCTCCTCGCCGAAGGCATGGAAGCCGCACCGAAAGACCTCCTGAACACCGTCATCGACGAGCTCGCCGCCGCCGGCCAGTCAGCCATCGGAGACGCCCCAACCCTGCCCGAACAGGTCACGGACGCAGTCGACGCGATCGAAGGCACCCAGACCGCCGGCTGGTCCTGGCCCTGGCCTGACCTGGGCCGCATCCTCCTCCCAGCAGCCCCCGGCCAGTTCATCCTCGTGGCCGCCCGCCCCGGCGTCGGCAAGAGCGTGTGCCTGGTCGACATCGCCCGCCACGTCGCCATCGACCAGAACCAGCCGGTCGTCCTGCACACCCTGGAGATGTCGACCCGTGAGGTCATCCACCGGATCCTCGCCGCGGAGGGCCGCGTCCAACTGGACCACATCAAGCGCAGCATCCTCACCGAGGACGAGTGGGGGCGGCTCGCGCAGGCGTCGCAGCGCCTCTCCGCGGCGCCGCTAACGATCATCGACAGCCCGACCGCGGGCTTGGGCGACGTCAGGGCGTCGATCCGCCAGCACAAGCCAGTCGTGGTGCTGTTCGACTACTTCCAGCTGGGCCGCACGAACCCGGACGTGCGGGACCGTCGCCTCGCCCTCGAGGAGCTGTCCCGCGGCTTGAAGATCACCGCGAAGGAGACTGGGGTGCCGATCGTCGCCGCGGCGCAGGTGCGCCGCAAGCCCCAGGGCCATGAGGCGGAACCACCGGTCCTGTCGGACCTGCGTGAGACCGGGTCACTCGAACAGGACTGCGACGTCGCGGTGATGCTGCACCGCCTGGACGTGGAGGACCCGGTCTGTGAACGGGCCGGGGAGATCGACCTCACGGTGGCGAAGCAGCGCAACGGCCCGACGGGGACCGCGACGCTGGTGCATCAGCTGCACTACTCGCGGTTCGCCGACATGGCCCACTAGGGCGACACCCCCACGGTCACAGTGGCGGCACGCAGACAGCCGTCTCGGTGGTGATCCCCTGGCGGCCCCAGACGGGTTCGTTCTACCCGGTGCACTGGCGAGACAAGACCCCCCACTGCAGCGACGATCTTCGGGCTGAGCATCCGTGGGCGTTCGGCTGGCATCACTACGCAGCGTCCTGGCCGGGGTCCTACCAGGGCTGACACCCCCCGCCGCACCATGACCTATGCGCGTGGCGACCCTGACCCTGTCGTACCCGCCGACGCGACGCATCGGCGCCGAGCTCGCCCTCCACGCCCTCAACCGTCACATGCTCGACGCGGGGCACACGGTGACGGCGCGGACCACGACACAGGTGCCCCGCACACAGCTGGATGGGGTGCGTGTCCAGACCGCGACCAGTCCGCAGCCGGCCGCTGACGTGGTCATCGCGAACGCCGGCCTGGGCGTCAAGGCCCGCACCCTGTGGCCCCGCTCCCCGCTGGCCGTGTGGGCGCACAACATGCAGCTGCCGACCCTGCTGGATCTGCGCACCGCTCACACCAGGGGCGCGAGCCTGATGATCGCGAACACCCGGCACATGCGTGACGTCCTGAGCTCGACCCTGGGGATCCGCGCCGTCGTGCTGCATCCCCCGATCGCGCCGGCGGCACCGGTCACGGGTGGGGACGCGATCACGCTGATCAACCTGACCCACGCGAAGGGTTCGAGCGTCTTCTGGGACTTGGCGGCCGCGTACCCGGACCGGCGGTTCATCGCCGTCGAGGGCGGCTACGGCTCCCAGGACCAACGGGAGGCGCTGCCCAACGTGGACGTCGTCGAGCATGGCGATCTCGACGCAGTCTGGGCGCAGACCCGGATCCTCCTCGTCCCGTCCGAACATGAGTCCTACAGCATGGTGGCCGCCGAAGCCGGCGCCCGCGGCATCCCCGTCGTCGCGTCGGATCTGCCGGGCATCCGGGAGGCCGCCGGCCACGGCGCCCTCTACACCACCAGCGACTGGCCGGCCGCACTCACGCAGGCGGATGAGCAGTGGGATGACCTGTCGGGCAACGCGCTCATCCACGCCGCCTGCCGCAACCAGGCCGCCGAGCTCGACCACATCCGGGCGCTTCTGGAGCGTGTTTCCGCGTGACACCCCAGCCCGGAGCATGGGCTCATGCCTCGCAAGTCTGATGGCCGTCAGGCCCGCACGATCACCGTCCATGTCCGCTTCACCCCAGATGGTGTGGCGGCCCTCGACCTGGCCCGCGGCCCCCAGGGACGCTCCGAGTATGTGAGGGACCTCGTCGCCCGGGACGTGCAGGCCAAGCAGCGCGGAACGCAGCGGTGATCTGCTCCTGCGGGACCCAGTCGAACGGGACAGCCCTGTGCACGCACTGCGATCAGCCGCAGCGCTGCCCTCCGGGCTGCGTGCCCTGCAACACCCGGGACTCGTACTGCCCGATCTGCCGCACCAACTGCGGCTCCGTGACCGCTGCCCGCTACCACGAGGCCGCGTGCCGTCAGGTGGAGAAGACGAGAGGACGGAACCCGTGATCCGCTACTGCCGGGCCTGCGGCTGCTTCTGGGCGCTGTTCCCCACGCACCGCCGCGTCACCAAGGCACCCCCGGAGCCCTGCCCGGACTGCCGATGACCGCCACCCAGCTGCGCCAGGCCGCCCAGGCTCTCCGTGAGCCCGGCGTGATCCTGGGCCGTGCCGCAACCCTCGCCGTGGCTGTCTGGCTGGACGCGGAGGCCGACATCGTCGAGTCCCTCCCGGCCCTGACCCAGGCCGTGACCATCCGCGTCGGCGCCGCGACCTACACGGTCGGCAGCACCGCTGACGGGGAACCGGACCTGCGAGCCTCATCGACCCCGCAGGCCCTGGCCCTGGTCTACCTCATCGCCGGCCCACCCATTCCGCGTGACGAAACCCCCCGATGACCGATTCCGCGCGACGAAACCCCCACCACCCCACACCCATGTGGAACGACGACCCCAAGGACTGCTCAACCTGCACCCGTCCCCATGTAACCCGCTGGGGACATCCGTCGTGCTGTGGACACAACCGGCACGGCAACCCGTGCCTGAAGCCGCCGATGCACCACCAGCGGGTCTGCGCGCTGCACGGCGGGAAGGCACCCAGAGCCCTGGCCGCGGCTGAGCGCCGCGGGCAGGAGCTCGTGGCACGGGAGGCTGTCGCAACGTACGGCCTCCCGGTGGACGTGTCGCCCACGGAGGCGCTGCTCGAGGAGGTGCGGTGGACCGCGGGGCATGTGCGGTGGCTGCGGGATCGGGTGCAGGAGTTGGAGCAGTCGCAGCTGGTGTGGGGCACGGTCCGCACGGAACGTGAGGCTGACGGGGAGGTGATCACGTTCGGCGGCGTGGAGGCTGACGACGAGGACCAGACGGGCCTAGTCGACGTGGGTTCCCTGCCGGCGTCGAAGGTCATCCAGGCCGCGGGACCCGCGGTGTGGCTGGACTTGTACGACCGGGAGCGTAAGCACCTGGTCGGTGTGTGCACGGCCGCGCTGCGCGCCGGCGTGGAGGAGCGGCGGGTGCGGCTGGCCGAGCAGCAGGGCGCACTAGTCGCGCAGGCGATCCGCGCGATCCTCGCCGACCTGCATCTGTCGCCGGAGCAGGAGGTCCGGGTCGGGGAGATCGTCCCCCGGCACCTGCGGGCGTTGGCGGCCGACTGATCGTCCCTGGCACCCCTGGCGTGATGGTGGCGAGGTGACGGCTGACGCGGGGTGGATCGAGGCTGCCGCGCGCCTGTTCGAACCCCCGCCCCCGCCACGCTGGTCCACCCCGGGTGGCCTCGCCCAGGCCCTCGATCCGCGGACCGTGCAGACCCCCGCCCTGGACCTGATCGACCAGGCCCTCGTCGCCGCGTACACCACGCCGGACGCACGCCTGATCATCTCCATGCCCCCGCAGGAGGGCAAGTTGGTCGCGGACGACACCATCGTCCCGACCCCGACCGGGTGGACGAGGCACGGCGACCTCCGCGCCGGCGACTGGGTGATCCACCCCTCCGGTCAGCCCGTGCGAGTGGTCGAGGTCCATGAGCCCGCGGACGCGACGCTGCGTGTCCACTTCTCCGACCACAGCCACATCGACGTACACCCGGCACACGAGTGGACCGTCTACGACTCACTGGCCAGGGCGTCGAAGACCGTTGAGACCCGGTACCTGCACGACGTCAGGCTCAGCCACGGGATCCCGGGACGCCGCGGCCACAAGTACCGGTTCCACCTGCCCCTCCGTGAAGCGTTCAACCTGCCTACGGCCCCGCTGCCCGTCGATCCCTACACGCTCGGCGTGTGGCTCGGCGACGGGTCAACATCGAAGGCCGCCATCACCCACCACCCCGACGACACCTACGTGCTGCCCTACCCCGAATCCGCCCACTGCGTACATCCCACGACGGGCGTCGTGACGACGTACTACCGCGGCGGGTTGCGCACCGCACTGCGTGAGCTCGGAGTCCTCCACGCCAAGCACATCCCGTCGACCTACCTGCGCGGCAGTGAGACCCAGCGGCGCGACCTCCTCGCCGGACTGATCGACACCGACGGGCATGTGTCCTCGTCCGGGCAGGTGACGTTCGACAACGCCAACGCCGGCCTCGTCCAGTCCGTCGCTGAACTGCTACGGACCCTCGGGTACCGCGCCCATGTTCACAAGCCCACCCCACCCAAGCTGTCAACGTCGGGCATCCAGGGCGTCCAGGAGATGTGGCGCGTCACCTACACGCCTCATGACCAGGGGCCGGCGCGACTGCCCCGGAAGGCGGCCGTCCGCCTCGGTCGCCGTGAGCGGATCGCGATCACCCACACCGAGCGCATCGACCCGCGACCCGGACGCTGCATCACCGTGGACTCCGCTGACGGCATGTACCTCGTCGGTGAGCACATGACGCCGACCCACAACAGTCAGCGTGCCAGCCGGCGGTTCCCCCTGTGGGCGTTGACGCAGAACCCGGACCTGCGGGTCGCGATCACGTCCTACGAGCTGGGTGTGGCACGCAGGTGGGGCCGCGCGATCCGTGACGACATCACCCAGCACGCCGACGACCTGGGCCTGCGGGTTCGTGATGACGTGTCCGCGCAGCATGAGTGGCAGCTCGCCGGCCGTGAGGGTGGCGTGTACTCCGCTGGTGTCGGCGGCGCCCTGACCGGCCGGCCCGTGGATCTGCTGATCATCGACGACCCCGTGAAGGACCGTGAGCAGGCCGACTCCCCGACCTATCGGGAGCGGGTGTGGGACTGGTGGATGGAGACCGCCCGCACCCGTCTGGCCCCCGGGGCGCCCGTGATCCTGATCCTGACCCGCTGGCATGAGGATGACCTCGCGGGCCGCCTGTTGGCCGCGGATGACGGCGCGCAGTGGACGGTCCTGTCGATCCCCGCCCAGGCTGAGGCCGACGACGACGTGCTGGGCCGGGCACGCGGCGAGTTCATGCAGTCTGCGCGTGGCCGCACGCAGGCGCAGTGGGGGCGGATCAAGGCCGGCGCCACGTCCCGCACCTGGGCTGCGCTCTACCAGCAGCACCCGGCACCCGTCGAGGGCGCCGTGTGGAAGGCCCCGTGGATCGACCTCAACCGGGCCCGCACCGGCGACGTCTGGCACCAGCTCGTCCGCATCGTCGTGTCCGTAGACCCCGCCGCGAAGTCCAAGACCACCAGCGACCTCACCGGCATCATCGTCGCCGGCCTCGACAAGGCCGGGCACGCATGGGTCCTGGACGACCGGACCCTGCGCGGCACCCCCGCCGAGTGGGGCATGGCCGCCTGGGATGCGCTCCTCGACTGGCACGCCGGCGAGCTGATCGTCGAAGACAACCAGGGCGGGGAGATGGTGCAGGAGGTCATGCGCACCGCCTGGCTCGCGGTGCAGGGCCGGCGCCGCATCGCCCAACTCGCGCCGAAGGTCACGACGGTCACAGCCCGCCAGTCGAAGCGCGTCCGCGCCGAGAGCGTCGCCGCCTACTACGAGACCGCCCGCGTGCACCACGCCGCCGACGGCACCGACCGACTCAGCCTCCTCGAGCAGCAGATGCTCACCTGGACCGGTGACGGTGACAGCCCGGACCGCATCGACGCCCTCGTCCATGCCCTCACCGTCTTGTTCCTGCCGCAGCACTCCGCTGACGCTGTCCGCCCCCCGCCACGCCGCGCCGCGGCGGGGTTCCGCTGACACCCCCGGCCGGACCATCACCAGGGACGCGCAACCGGGAAGGGACACGATGCAGCCGTACACGCATGATGAGTGGGCGGCGCTGAGCTACGTGCCCGACCTGACCGAGACGCGTCCGCCTGGGCATCCCACCTGGGTCGACGACGTGGACGCCCGCCGCCTGACGGCGTACCGGATCCTCGCGGCCTACCGGGACGGCACCCGACGCTTCTGGCTGCCGCAGACACAGTGGGACCAGTCGGTCGAGAACACGGACGGCGTGATCCGCGTCCACAAGGCGCCCGGGTCGAACATCCGCGAGTACGGCGATGCAGCGCTCGTCGTCGACACGGCACGCGCCCTCGTCCTCGGTGAGGACCAGTCCATCGTCATCCCCGACAAGACCCCGCAGGGCCCCGCGGACTGGGTGCAGGAGTGGGCGGCCCGGGAACGGCTCACGCAGAAGCTCCTCACCGCAGAGACCGACGCGGTGACCCTCGGCGACTCCGTGTACGTCCTGGCGCCCGACCCCGGGAAGGCCCGCCCCCGGCTGCGGACCTACGACCCGGGCTTCTACTTCCCCGACACCCTCACCCCAGTGCAGGGCTGGGCGGATGACGACTTCCCGCCGATCGTGCACATCGCCTGGGAGGAGACCGACCCGCAGGGTCTGACGTGGATGGTGCGGTCCACGTGGCAGATGAGTCGGCTCGAGCAGACCAGGCCGGCGCCGTGGGGTGGCGTGCAGGAGTGGGCGTGCTGGTTCCGGAAGGTCCGGTACCGGGTCGACCGGATGCGGCGCCGCGCCAGCGTGTACGACCAGGAGCCCGGTGAGGGTGTGGTCATGCAGGACTGGACGGACCTGGGTGTGGACTTCGTGCCGGTCGTGCACGTCCCGAACACGCCCACGGCGACGTGGGGGCAGTCGATCCTGGTGTCGGTCGGGCAGATCCTTGACGACCTGATGGGCGCTGACACGGACCTGGCGACGGGCGCGCAGCACGCATCCCCGACCCTCGTCACCACCGGGACCGCCGCGGCGCTGACGGGTCTGCCTGGTGAGCAGCTCGGCCTGCCGGACGGCGGATCCGCATCCTGGACAGACACCTCCAAGAACCTCACGGCCCTGACGGCGTACACGACGGGGCTGCTGGACCGCGTCGCCATCAACTCGCGGCTGGCGCAGTCGCTGCTGGGCCGTGTGCAGCCGAACGACGTGCCGTCCGGGTATGCGCTGCAGCTGGGGTTCCATCCGGCGCGGCAGCTGATGCGGGAGGCCCGCACGGTCCGCGACGAGAAGTTCCCGCTGATCCTGCGGTTCGCGGTCCGGTTGGCGCAGGTCAACGGCTGGCTGGCCTCCGGGGCGACGCCGGCGTTCACGGTGGCTCTGGGTGCGTCCCTGCCCGCGGACCTGCCGTCCGCGGTGGAGACCGTGACGGCTCTCCTGCCCGTGCATGGCCTGTCCACGGCGACCGCGGTGAAGATCCTCACCACCGCCGGCCTGCCCATCGACGACGCTGTGGCTGAGGTGGAGGCGATCCGCAAGGAGCGGTTCGAGGATGCGGTGCGGCTGTTCGAGGCCACAGGGAACGCTGCGGCGGCCGCGGAGATGCTGGGCGTGACCCCGGCGGCCGTGCAGCTCATCACCGACCAGGTGCAGGCGTGAGCCGACGATCCGACCTGACGGCGTCGCAGGCGCGCGCCACGCAGGCGTACATCACGCAGCTGCGGGACCTGATGGGCCTGCACCACTGGGAGGTGTACCTCGCCGCCGACGCCGCACCGAAGGACGCGAACGCGTCAATCCACCCGGTCGACGGCCGGTACGTCGCGCCACTGTTCGTGTCGCGGCACTGGTGGAAGCGCAGCGCGGACGACAAGCGCAACGACATCGTGCATGAGCTGCTGCACCTGACGCATCGCGCGCAGACCGACGTGGTGCGCACGGGCGTGATCAACCCTGGGGTGCTGCCGGCCCGTTCCCGGCTGGTGGTGTGGGCGCTGTTCAGTGAGGAGACCGAACGGATGGTCGACCACCTCGCTGGTGTGCTCGCGCCGCTGATGCCCGAGTTCCCCGGGCCGTGATCCGTTTCGCGGCCCGTACGACGCATCCGTGGGCGCTGCGCGGCTGGATCTGGGTCACTGTCCACGACACCGTGGAGGAACTGCGCATCGCCGCACGCAACGGGCAGGACCACTCGACTGCTCTGGCGGTGTTCCAGCCTGCGCCGATCCGGATCTCCGTGGGCCCCGCCGATGAGACGCTCCCCCAGCAGTACGCGGGCCTGATGCGCGTCACCCGTGACGTGGACGCGACGATCCTGGCCCACGAGTGCGTGCACGCCGCCGCAGCACTGTGGCGCCGGCAGCGCGGCCTCGTCGTGGACCTCGGTGACGGCGTGGCCGAGCCTGAGGAGGCGTTCGCGTACGTCGTCGGGGATCTCGTCGGCGCGGTCGTCGGCGGCTTGTACCGGGCTGGTGTGTGGCCGCGTTCCGCGTGACACCCCCACCCGGAGGGTGACGCCCATGAAGAACCGACTCCGCATCCCGCTCCGTCTCCGCTTCGTCGTCGAGCCCGGTGAGGAGGGTGGTGGGACGTTCACGCAGAAGCAGGTCGACGAGGTCGCCGCGAGGACCCGTGCGGAGGCCGCGAAGCAGGCGAAGAAGGCCGAGCAGGAGGCCCTCACGGCGAAGCTCGGGGGCCGCACCATCGAGGAGCTGCTGGCCCTGGCCGAGTCTGCGAAGGCCGCGGAGGACGCCGCGAAGACCGAGGCGCAGAAGGCTCTCGACGCCGCTCAGGCCGACAAGGCTGAGGCTGCGAAGGACCGCCTGGCCGCGAAGGTCGAGCTGCACTCGACGCGTGTGCGGGCAGCGCTCCTCGCCGCCGGGGTTCCCGAGGCTGGGGTGGCTGCGGTCGCGGTCCCGGGTGTCACGGTGGACTCCACACCGGAGGAGATCACCGCCGCGGTCGAGACGCTGAAGACGGCCCTGCCGGGCCTGTTCGCCACCGCGGCGGCCACGGCTGGCGGGGACCCGGGGAAGGGTCCCGCGCCGAAGCCCCCGGTCGGGTCGTTCGGTGAGGGCGGCGCGAAGGAGTTCGAACGCAGGTTCGGCGGCAAGAAGTCCTGAGCTGGTTGTGCAGGGCCCGTCAACACCGCGAAGCACGGCCCCCTGGTGGCGCTCCTAGTGGTGAAGGCGGACTGGGGGGTCCGTGGCGGGTAACGCCGCGCCCTGGGGCCGTGCGCGCCCTTTCTGCCCCCTGCAGCGGACGACCTGCGGGCCCGCACAACCCCCCGACCTGATGAACGACTAGACCTCATGAAGGGTGCGAGGGGATGCGCGTCTACATCGCGGGCCCGATGACAGGCCGGCCGGAGTTCAACTTCCCGGCGTTCGACGACGCCGCTGAGCGGTGGCGCCGCCAGGGCTTCGACGTCGTGTCCCCCGCTGAGCATGACCGGGAGACCGGCCTGGACGTGACGGGCACGACGGGGCGTGAGTCGCTCGAGGAGCTCGGTTTCGACCTGCGGGCCGCGCTGCTGTGGGACCTGCAGCAGGTCGCCGCCTGCGATGGGCTGGTGCTCCTGACCGGGTGGGAGACGTCCAGTGGTGTGCGTGCCGAGCTGGCCCTGGCGGCCGCCCTGGGCATGTGGGTCATCGAGGACGCGTTCGGTGGGGAGCCGATCCAGGCCGCGACGATGATCGCGGCGACCCCCCGCACCGGTGAGGTGCGGGTGACGAACCCCGACACGGGTGGGCAGAAGGGCTCCAAGCCGGCCAGGTTCGACCTGATCCCCCCGCGGCCCCTGTGGCTCCTGGCTGAGCACTACGGGAAGGGTGCCGCGAAGTACGCGGACCGCAACTGGGAACGCGGCACTGCCTGGTCCCTGAACTTCGCGGCCCTGCAGCGGCACGCGTGGGCGTTCTGGTCGGGTGAGACCACCGACCCGGAGACCGGCTCACCGTCGATGATCGCGGTCGCGTGGCACGCCATGGCCCTGGTGGAGTTCGCGCAGACGCACCCGGAGCTGGACGACAGGCCGACACGCGGAACCGTGTGACACCCCTCCTCTCACGATCATGGCACGGCCCCCTCTGGGGGTGTGGCCCTGACCGCGGGGGTAATCGGCGGGCAGGCCCCTGCGCCTGATCCCATGCATCACCCACACACGAACCGGAGGTTCAGCGATGGTCAGCATCGCCCCCCAGTCCAGTGACCCGGGATGGGTCACGGACGACCCGTCGTGGCTGGGCTCGGCGCACGGCACGGACTCCCCGGAGACCGGCACTGTCGACGTCGCCCTGTTCACGGCCGGCACGCACTACCCGGACGGCTACCTGCCGTCGGGCCTGCCCCTGGGCAAGGTCACGGCGACCGGCCTGTACGGGCCCTACGACAACGCTGAGGACGACGGCCGTCAGGTCTTCGTCGGCCACCTCGTCGGCCCCCGTCACGTGGCGTCCTCCACGCAGAAGATCGCGGTCGGGATCCTCACCCACGGCCGCGTCGTCGAGGCCAACCTGCCCGTGTCCATCGACGCCGCCGGCAAGGCCGACGCCGCCGGCCGCATCCGGTACGTCTGAGAGGAGCTGACCGATGAGTGAGATCCTCTTCGAGGGTGTCAAGCCCGCCGATGTGACGGTGTTCGCGTCGAAGCTGGCCGCACTGGAGACCGACCCGCTGACCGCGATCCTGCCCAACCGCAACATCACGGGCTTCCGCAGCCGGTCGACGAAGGTGTCCCGCACGACCACGGCCGCGAAGTTCCGGTCGTTCGACGCGGAGACCCCGATCGGCAAGCGGCCCGTCGCTGCGACCGTGCAGTCCGTCGAGCTGGCTCCGCTGGGTCAGAAGCTCCCCCTGCGGGAGATGGAGATCCTGACGAAGTACCTGGCCGACCAGACGAACGAGCTGGCGCCGGTCGTGCAGGCCATCTACGACGACACGGAGAACAACGTGTCGTCGATCAAGAACCGGGCCCTGCAGCTTCGTGGCGAGTTCCTGTTCTCCGGTGCGATCAGCATCGAGGAGAACGGGTTCATCCAGGAGGCCGACTACGGCCTGCCGGCCGGCCACGACCTGTCGGTCGGTGACCTCGAGGCGCCGTGGGACAACGGCGGCGACGCGCTCAGCGACGAGCTGGCGTGGATCGAGCGTGTGCAGGAGGCGTCCGGGGAGACCGTCGTGGCCCTGGTGACGTCGTCCAAGGTCGCTCGGTCGCTGCAGACGAACGCGGCGTACGTGCAGGCGTCGGGGACGGTCGCGTCCCGGATCACGCCGGCGGAGGTCCGGTCGGTCCGTGAGGCGTACGACCTGCCGCCGCTGGTGATCTGCGACGCGAAGGTCGGCGGGGTGCGCGTCACCCCGGTCGACAAGGTGGCTCTGGTCACCAGCACCGTCGGGGAGTTCCAGTGGGGCGACACCGTCGAGGGTCTGGAGCTCATCGGCTCCAAGGCTGTCGAGGAGGCGTTCGAGACGAACCCGAAGATCGTCGCGTCGGCGTGGAAGACCACGGACCCGGTGAACATCTGGTCCAAGGCCAACGCGACCGGTCTCGTCGTCGCCGGCGACATCAACGGCCTGCTAGTGGCCGAGGTGCTGGTGGGCTCGGTCGAGTCCTGAGCGTGAGGTGATGGTGGCCCGGCCCTGGGTGAGCGCGGGGCCGGGCCACCATCACGTCTGGCACCTGTCTGGTGAAGATGCACGCACGTAGAGCGGAGGTGGTTGGTGTGGCGTCTGGGCTGGCTGCCCTCGTGCAGTCCCCCCTGGGGGACCTCGTGATCTCTCAGGGCGCGGACAACACGTACGCGTACCGGTACGGGATCGACGACGGCGAGACTGTGACCTGGGTCGACCTGACCGGGTGGGACGCGCGTGCGCAGATCCGCTCCCGCCCCGGCGCCGAAATCTGGCTGTCCCTGGGCGTCGACCCGGCCGAGGCCTCGCGGATCATCCTCGAC
>Ga0302299_10001377_pt1 | contig 14560 bp, 14 predicted proteins | sample III_Fen_N3_4_FD_198795 | JGI IMG/M metagenome (GOLD analysis project Ga0302299, IMG submission 198795) | Peat permafrost microbial communities from Stordalen Mire near Abisko, Sweden - III_Fen_N3_4 | ecosystem: Environmental > Terrestrial > Soil > Wetlands > Permafrost | place: Sweden: Abisko... | reverse complement strand
TCGGTCACAGCGTGGCCGAGGTCGACCTCGTGATCCCGGTGGTCCGCGAGCACCAGCTCGAGGCCGTCACGTGCCACCCGAGCCAGGCCGTGCCGGGCAGCGTGCTCTGGCGCCGCCTCGAGCTGCAGGGATCCAGCGAGCACCTGCGGTGGCTGCTGCCGGAGCTCAGCCGTGCGAACGCAGGATCATCCGGGTCATCTTGAGGCTGACCGCGGCGAACCGGTACGCCTGGATCGGCAGGTTCGTACGCTGCTTCACCGTGCGCTCGGTGGGCATCGGCGCCTCGTAGGCGGACGGGTCGGTGAGTCCTGCTGCGGGACCACGCGGGGTGTCGGGTCCGGGCTGGGACGGGGTCGTGGTCATCGTGTCCTCGTTGCTCGTCGTGGGCGTCGTGGTCTGGGCCGCGGTCACTCGGGGATCATCGACCAGCCGAGCTTGCCCTTCGCCTTGTAGATGAACATGACGTGGAGCAGGTGCTTCATCCAGTGCCCGGCGAGACCGATCTCGCCCGTGGTCTCGGTGAGGCTGCGGCCGTAGCCGGGGAACCGGTCGTAGTCCGGGACGACGGGATACATCGTCATCGAGGCGGCGCTGCCCTTGGTGAAGCCGGCACCCGCCGAGGCGACGCATGCCGCGCCCATCTCGGCCATCGAGGCGTGGTGCTGCGGCGTGTTCGACTTCCCGGTGATCATGTCGGCGATGTTCATGGCGCACGCGCGGCCCATGAGCCCGGACGGCATGCCGGTGCGCGGCGGTGCCGGTGAGATCACCGTGCCGTTGGGCGCCTTGCGCGGGGTCGAGATCGGGTGCGGCGGCGCGAACGCGATGCCGACGCCGAAGACGTTCGGGTAGGCCGGGCTGACATAGGTGCTCGGCCAGTCCGAGGACTTCCACTCCTCCACCGGCTTCGCCGTGTAGTCGGCGTCGACCTTGAGGAAGCCGCTCGGGGCGAACACGGTGGCCGTGATGTCGCTGCCGTCCCTCGCGAACGCCTGGAGGTCCTGGCCGCGGAACGGCGGGAGCAGCATGGCGAAGTCGAAGTCGAGGGTGTCCTCGGAACCGTCAAGGGTCTCGTAGAAGAGCTTGCCCTCCTCGACCTTCTGCACGTGCGCGCGCAGGATCGACTTGACGCCGCGCTCCTTGAACAGCGACTCGGTCCACAGCTTGCTCGTGGTCACGAAGCCGTTCTGCTTGAAGTTGAGACCGCCGACACCGAAGTCACCGAGCTCGTACTCGTTGGTGAGGTAGATGATCTCGGCGAGGTCGCGCACCCCGGCCTCGCGCAGCTCGTGCTCGACGTTGAAGGTGTACTCGAACGCCGCGCCCTCGCACGTGCAGGTGCCGTGGCCGACGCCGATGACGAGCGTCTGCTTCTGGCCGGCCTTGAGCTTGGCGATGACACCGGCCAGCTGCTTCGCGGCCTCCTCGGCGTGGCCGTAGGTGCAGACCGACACGGTGTGCCCGTCCGGGCCGAGGCCGGGAGTCGCGGCGAAGTTGAGCTTCGGCCCCGTGGCGTTGATGACGTAGTCGTACTCGATGCTCTGCGTCTCGCCCGCTCGCGCCGGGTCGGTGTAGACGACGTCGACGTAACCCTTGGAGGTGCGCTCGTCGCCCTCGGGGTGCAGCGCGACGGCCTTGGCCTGGCGGAAGTCCACGCCGTGCTTGTCGTAGACCGGCTTGAGCGGGAACGTGACCTGCGAGGGCTTCATCCGCCCGACGCCGACCCAGATGTTCGACGGGATCCAGTTCCACTGCGAGTTCGGCGACACCACGACGACCTCGTGCTTCTTGTCGAGCAGGCGGCGCAGGTGCAGAGCGGCGGTGTGGCCGGAGATGCCGGCACCCAGGACGACGACGCGAGCCATGAGAACTCCCAGTACTTCACGAGTGAACAACCTCGAAGAGCATACCCCCGGGGGTATGACTTAGGACAGGCTAACGAACCCGCGCAACGTCGAGTGCCCTGTCCCGTGCGTCACACCGGCGTCCCTGGCGCGCAACGAGGATCGCGAGGGACGACAGTTCAACTGTGGTTGTAGTGACGCAGGACGTGACCCGCCCCGAGACGTATGTCGCGGTCTCGGTGCTCGAGGCCGTCGCCGACCCGGTGCGCTGGAGCGTGCTCGCACACCTGTCGTCGACCCCGTGCTGCGTCTGCGAGATCCAGCGCGAGGTCACGATCGCGCCGAGCCTGCTCAGCTACCACCTCAAGGTGCTGCGCGAGGCCGGCCTCGTGGTCGCCACGCGTCGTGGGCGCTGGATCGACTACGCGCTCGCGGACGACGCGCACGACCGGCTGGTCCTGGCCCTGCCCACCATGGTGAGGAGCTGACCGCCATGTCGCTGGTCGACCACATGCCCGTCACCGGTCGTGGTCGCGGGCTCGCGCTCACCGGTGCGGGTCTCGCGTGGGTCGCGGCGTACGTCCTCAACGAGCACGTCTGGGACTGGCTGCTCTACGGCGCCTTCGGGCTCGACCCGTCCGCACGCGTGACCGAGACGGTCCACTTCTTCCTCTACGACACCGTCAAGATCACGCTGCTGCTCGTCCTCATCATCTTCCTGGTCACTGTGCTGCGGTCGTTCATGAGCGTGGAGCGCACCCGCGCTCTGCTCGGCGGGAAGCGCGAGGGGCTCGGCAACGTGATGGCCGCCGGGCTCGGCGTCGTCACACCCTTCTGCTCCTGCTCGGCCGTGCCGGCGTTCATCGGGTTCGTCGCCGCGGGCGTGCCGATCGGCGTGACGCTGAGCTTCCTGATCGCGTCGCCGATGGTGAACGAGATCGCGATCGGCATGCTCCTCACCCTCTTCGGCGTCAAGATCACCGCGCTGTACATCGGCACGGGCCTGCTCATCGCGATCGTCGCGGGCTGGCTTCTCGGTCGGATGCGCGTCGAGAAGTGGGTCGAGCCCTTCGTGTTCGAGACGAAGCTCCGCGGCCAGACGATCGACCCTGCGGCGGGCCTCACGTTCGACGACCGGATCGCCATGGGTGTCGAGGAGGTAGGCACGATCCTGCGCAAGATCTGGCCCTACCTGCTCGTCGGCATCGGCCTCGGCGCCGTGATCCACGGCTGGGTCCCGACCGAGTTCTTCACGACCTACGCCGGACCAGGGTCGACCTTCGGGGTCCTGGTCGCCGTCGGCATCGGCGTACCGCTCTACAGCAACGCCGCGGGGATCATGCCGCTCGTGCAGGCCCTCTATGAGAAGGGCCTCCCGATGGGGACCCTGCTCGCGTTCATGATGGCCGTCGTCGCGCTCTCGCTGCCCGAGATGATCCTGCTCCGCCGCGTGCTCAAGCCCCAGCTGCTCGCCGCCTACGTCGGCGTCGTGGCCACCGGCATCGTCGCTGTCGGCTACCTGTTCAACGCCGTGCTCGCGACCTGACCTGCTCGACCGAGGGAGACGACATGATCATCAAGGTGCTCGGTTCCGGCTGCACGAACTGCCAGAACCTCGAGAAGGCCACGCTCGAGGCGCTGTCCGGGCTCGGCCTCGACGCCACCGTCGAGCACGTCACCGATCCCGGTGACATCGCGTCGTACGGCGTCATGCGCACACCGGCGCTGGTCGTGGACGAGCAGGTCGTGGTGTCCGGCCGGGTCCCCTCGTCGGCGCAGGTGCGTGCCCTGCTCACGCAGGCGTCGTCGCACTGACTCGCGAGGTCAGTGGTCCTTCCACGCCTCGTCGTCCTCGGTGAGCCTCGCGACCTTGCGCGGGAGCTGACCGTCGGCGAGGTGGGCGATCGTCACGTTCTCGAGGACGCCTCGCAGGCTGGCCCGAGCGGCGACCCACAGCGGCTGCAGGATCGCGGCGCTGCCCTCGTACTCGATGTCCTGAGGGTGCTCGCCGTGCACGGAGGCGAGCGGTCCGTCGATGACGCGGATGACGTCGGCGACGGTGATGGTGCGCGCCGGTCGCGCGAGCAGGTAGCCGCCCACGGCGCCACGGTGGCTGATGACGAGCCCTGCGTGGGTGAGGTCGGTGAGGATGGTCCCGAGGAACTTGTTCGGGATGGCCTGCTGCTCGGCGATGTAGTCGCAGGTCAGCATGGTGCCGTCCTCGGCGGCCAGCTCGATCATCGCCCGGAGGGCGTAGTCCGACTTCGCGGTGATGCGCACCGTCCGAGTATGCGGGGTCGGCGTCCGGCCCACGGCAGCGCCTGAGAGGATGCACCCGTGACCCGCGCAGACTCCCACCGGCTCCTCGGTGCGACCGTGCGCGTCCTGGTGCGGTGTCGCGAGGTCGACTACTGCCGCACCTCGAGCATGACCTGTCGACTCTCCTAGTCGCTGAACGTCGCGCTCCGCAGCACGACCGTCCCTCGGCGGGCGCCGAGGAACGGCGTACCGACCTCAGGTCACCGCACTCGTCACGTCTCACGGAACGGCAGGACTCCTCCATGCGCATCGCCAGCGACGTCACCCAGCTCGTCGGCAACACCCCGCTCGTCAGGATCAACCGCATCGTCCCCGAGGGCGGCGCCACCGTCGTGGCCAAGCTCGAGTTCTTCAACCCGGCGCACAGCGTCAAGGACCGCATCGGCGTCGCGATGATCGACGCGGCCCAGGAGGCCGGCCTCATCGGCCCCGACACCGTGGTCGTCGAGCCCACGAGCGGAAACACGGGCATCGCGCTGGCGATGGTGTGCGCGGCCCGCGGCATCAAGATCGTCCTGACCATGCCCGAGACGATGAGCGTCGAGCGCCGGCTGCTGCTGCGCGCCTACGGCGCGGAGCTCATCCTCACGCCTGGCCCCGAGGGTATGGCAGGTGCGATCGGGCGGGCCGAGGAGCTCGCCGCCTCGGACCCGAAGTACTTCATGCCGCAGCAGTTCGCCAACCCGGCGAACCCCGAGATCCACCGGCGTACGACGGCCGAGGAGATCTGGAACGACACCGACGGCACCGTCGACATCCTGATCGCCGGGGTCGGCACGGGCGGCACCATCACCGGTGTCGGCCAGGTGCTCAAGGAGCGCAAGCCCTCGGTGCAGATCATCGCCGTCGAGCCGGCGGCCTCGCCCGTCCTCTCCGGTGGAGCCAAGGGACCGCACCCGATCCAGGGCATCGGCGCCGGCTTCGTCCCCGAGATCCTCGACACCCACGTCTACGACGAGGTCGTCCAGGTCGCCAACGAGGACGCGCTCTCCACCGCGCGCCGGTCCGCGACCGAGGAGGGCCTGCTCGTGGGCATCTCGTCGGGTGCCGCGCTCTGGGCCGCCGCGCAGGTCGCCGCGCGTCCGGAGAACGCGGGCAAGACCATCGTCGTGATCATCCCGTCGTTCGGCGAGCGCTACCTCTCCACCGCGCTCTTCGCCGGGCTCGCGGACTAGTCGACCCCAGGGGGCGTCACCATGCTTGCTCGGATGAGGCGAGACCTGCGCGCCGTGGTCGACCGCGACCCCGCCGCGCGGACCGAGTGGGAGGTGGCGCTCCTCTACCCGGGCGTGCACGCGATCTGGGCGCACCGCGCGAGCCACTGGCTGTGGCAGAAGGGCGCGCCCTTCCCGGCGCGTGCCCTGTCGCAGGCAGCGCGCTGGGCCACCGGCATCGAGATCCACCCGGCCGCGATCATCGGCGAGGGCGTCTTCATCGACCACGGTGCCGCCGTCGTCATCGGCGAGACCGCCGAGGTCGGGCGCGACGTGACGATCTACCACGGTGTCACGCTCGGCGGCACGAGCCTCGACCACGGCAAGCGGCACCCGACCATCGGCGACCGCGTGGTGCTCGGCGCCGGTGCGAAGGTGCTCGGCAACCTCGTCGTGGGCGACGACTCACGCATCGGCGCCAACGCCGTGCTCGTGCGCTCGGTCGGCGAGCACTCCGTCGTCGTCGGTGTCCCCGGCCAGGTCATCGCGTCGGCCGCGGAGCCGGCCTCGACCGGTCGTGGCAAGTCCGAGCCGGACCCCGTCTCCCGCTCGCTGCACTCGCTGCTCACCCGCGTCGACGCCCTCGAGGTGTCGGTCTCGGGCCAGCACTACACCGCCGACCTCTACCTCAACGCCGCCGGCGACTGGCAGGAAGCCGACTTCGTCATCTAGTGGGTGTGCGCCGAGGCGCGATCCGTCGCGTCAGTAGAGGGACGTCGCGACGCGGCGCAGCTCCTCGGGGACGACCTTGAGCTTGCCGGCGACGTCAGCGATGTCGACGAGCTCGATGCTGTCGCCGACGAGCGCGGTCATCTTCGACGTCGCGCCCTCGTGGATCGCGTCGGCAGCGGCAACGCCGAACCGGCTCGCGAGGATGCGGTCGGTCGCGGTCGGGGTGCCGCCGCGCTGGGTGTGCCCGAGGATCGTCACGCGGGTGTCGAAGCCGGTGCGCTCCTGCAGCTCGTACTTGATCCGCTCGCCGATCGCGCCGGCGACGATCGAGCCGAACGGGCCCTCGGGCGCCTCGAAGTCGAGCGTGCCCTCCTTCGCGACCGCGCCCTCGGCGACCACGACGATCGACGACGTCGCGTAGGAGCGGTGCCGGTGGCGCAGGCGTGCCGCGATCTCCGCGATGTCGAACGGCTCCTCGGGGATGAGGATCTGGTCGGCACCGCCGGCGATGCCGGCCGCGACGGCGATCCACCCGACGTGGTGGCCCATGACCTCGACGACCATGACGCGGTCGTGCGACTCGGCCGTCGTACGCACACGGTCGAGGGCCTCGGTCGCGATGCTCACGGCCGTGTCGAAGCCGATCGAGCGGTCGGTGCCCCAGACGTCGTTGTCGATCGTCTTCGGCGCGCAGATCATCCGGACGCCGGCTTCCGCCAGCTTCCCGGCGGCCGCGAGCGTGCCGTCGCCGCCGACGCAGACGAGCGCCTCGATCCGCTCGTGCTTGAGCGTCTCGAGCACGGCGTCGATGCCGCCGTTGTCCTCGTGCGGGTGGAACCGGGCGGTGCCGAGCATCGTGCCGCCCTGATTCACGATCCCGCGCACGTGGTCGCCGGTGAGCGGGAACAGGTCGCCGTCGACGACGCCGCGCCAGCCGTGCCGGAAGCCGACCAGGGTGTCCCCGTGGAGCGTGCTCTGCTTGACGACCGCCCGGATCAGGGCGTTGAGCCCGGGGCAGTCACCGCCACCCGTGAGAAGCCCGATACGCATGACCACGACCCTACGGACGGTGAGCCCTACGCGTCCTGCCCTCGCACCGACCGACCGCGCGACGTGCGTCACCCCGAGCGGCGTCAGCCACCGACCGTGAGGAGGTCCTCGAGCGCGGTGGCGACCGCACCGAGGGCGTGCGCGAGGCCGCGCTGCTGCTCCTGGTCGACGCCGGCCGCCCGGTCGTCGAGCCCGACCGCGCGCAGCGTGTCGGCGAGCGACCACCCCTCGAGCCGGAAGGTCGCCTGCCCCGAGCCGTCGTCGGTGACCACGAGGTCGAGGCACGCGCCGAGGCCCCCCTGCTGCTCGCCGATCTGCGGCAGGCGCGGGTGGCGCTCGGCGAGCAGGTCGTAGGGCGCGCAGAAGATGACCTGCGGACCGGTGCCCTGTCCCGAGGCGAACCCGCGGGGGACGAGGACAGGATCGAGCGCGGCCCGCACGTCGTCGGAGAACGTCGAGGCGGCCATCCGTCCAGGGTGGTGCAACCGAGCCGTGCGCACGGCCGAGTTCCGGGGGATGGGATCCCCGACACCAGTCCGGCCTCCCCGCCCGAATCCGCGAAGACAGGCCCTGAACCCGCGGATTCGGGCAGGGGGGCAGGCGGATCCGCGTGCAAGGACCGCTCCTGGTCCTGCACGACCGTTTGCCGGCGGTGACGGCCGTCGTGTTGGCTGGTCCCGTGAGGCAGGCGACGACCCCGACCTCGACGTGGTGATCCCACCTGTCGCGGCGCTGCCCGACGACCTCGTCGAGCGTTACCTGCGCCGGCTCGGCCTCACCCGCGCCGACATCGGGTCACCGGGTCCGGCCACGCTCGACGGACTGCGCGCTCTGCACGCGGCGCACTGCTCGCGGATCGTCTACGAGAACATCGACATCGTCCGCGGCTGCCCTCCGGGCATCGACCCGCACGACACGGCCCGCAGGTTCGTCGCCGGCCGCGGTGGCTACTGCTATCTGCTCAACGGCGGCTTCAGCGCGCTGCTCGCGTCGCTCGGATACGCCGTACAGCGTCATGTCGGCGCCGTGTGGCGACCGGGCGGCCTCGGCAACGACTCGGCACGCGAGGCGTGGGGCCGTCACCTGGCGCTCACGGTCGAGCTCGACGGTCAGGACTGGTTCGTCGACGTCGGCCTGGGTGACGCGCTCTGCGAACCGGTCGCGCTGCCGGGCGACCGGACCGAGCCGCTCGTCTTCGACCAGGGGCCGTTCACCTACCGGCTCGAGGCGTCGGACGAGGTGCCCGGAGCGTGGCGGTTCGTGCACGACCCTGCGCAGGCCTCGTTCACCGCGATGGACTTCGGCCCCGAGCCGGTGGCGATCACCCGCTTCGCCGAGCGGCACGAGTTCCTGTCGACGTCGCCGGACTCGGGCTTCGTCCGGGTGCTCAAGCTGCTCCGCCGCGATCCGGGCACCGCGTACGGCCTGACGGGGTGCCTGCTGCACAAGCAGGACGCGGCCGGTCGGGACGAGCGGGTCCTGGAGACGAAGACCGCGTGGTTCGGCGCCGTCGCGGACGTGTTCGGCATGCCGCTGCCCGAGGTCGACACCGATGACCGTGAGGCGTTGTGGCGATGGCTGAGCGAGTCGCACCAGTCCTGGGTCGCTGCGACTGCTGGGGACTGACGGGCGCGTGGTCCTCAGCCGGTGAGGTTGCGTGGAGCGGGTGACGGGAATCGAACCCGCACTGTCAGCTTGGGAAGCTGATGTTCTGCCATTGAACTACACCCGCGAGGTGCACCCTGCGGCGCCGCGCGCCGACGAGCAGGCGCCATGATAGCCCGCTCGCCGCACCCGGTGATCACGCCCGTCGGGGGTCGTCGGCCGGGCGGCGCCGGCGCAGATCGGCGGACCGGCCGGACCGGGCGATGACCGTGCCCTGGAACGCGAGGGTGGCCCAGCCGGCCAGCGCCATGCCGACGATGTTGAGGAACAGCTGCGTGACGCTGCCGCGCATCTCGAGCCAGTCGCCGAGGGCGAACGCGAGCGCGGTGTTGGCGGCCGCCGGGATGGTGGTGACCGAGATGAAGACGCCGGCCAGGCCGCCCGTCTTCGCCGAGGTCAGCGACAGCACGCCGGCCACGCCCGCGATGAGCGCGACGATGAACGACCAGCGGTCCGGGGTGTAGATGAACGCCGTGCCCGGTCGCTCGCGACTGAGGTCGGCGACCGTCACCCAGCCGAGCGCCCGCACGGCGAGCGCCGCGAGCGTCGTCACGCCGATCGCGACGGCGAAGCCGATGAGGAGCGTGCGGACCGCCTGGCGGAGCAGCGTGCGGCGTCGGCGTACGAGACCGACTCCGAGCGCCGCGATCGCGCCGAACTCGGGGCCGAGGACCATCGCGCCGATGACCAGGATCTGCGAGTCGATCGGGATCGCGATGGCGGCGATGAGCGTCGCCATGATCATGAAGGCGAGGTAGGTCCAGGTGAGCTCGCTGTCGTTGTAGGCGCGCTGCGCGACCTCGGGCCACACGACCGCGTCGGCACCGGCGCCTGGCGCCGCGATCATCGCGTCGAACGCCGGCTGCGACACCCAGGTCGGCACCTGCTCGATGCGCACCGTGCCGACGTGCTGCACCCCGGTCCCGAGGATGCGGTCGAGCACCTCCTGCGACGACTCGCGGGGCACGTCGAACCGGATCTCGTCGCCCGCAGGTCGCTGCAGCACCCCGGTCGTGACCGACACCGAGGTCACGTAGGGATCATCGGCGAGCACTCCGAGGAGCGTGCCGGTCGTGGCGGTGGGCGAGGCGATCTCGACGTGCAGCATGGACAGATCGTGGCGCAGGACGAGGGCGCGCGCAGCCACGACCCACCGCTCCGGCGGGGCGCGCGTGCGAGGAACGGTTACGCGGTCGGCGCCAGGAAGACGAGCGAGTCCGGGGTCGGGCGCTGGAAGTCCTTCGCGGTGCGGTCCATCCGGATCAGCGGGCCGCCGACGGTCCTGCGGACCAGCATCGTGGTGGACGTGCCGCCGTCGAGCTTCACGGCGGTCTTCACGCCGAGCCGCACCATGTAGTCGGCGGCCTGGTGGTTCGTGGCACCGCCCCAGCGCACGCCGCTGACGAGGGCGCGGCCGGACATCGCGACCACGAGCAGGTCGCCGTTGGGCATGAACCCGACGACGGTGCGCGGGCGGACGTCCTCGCCGCTGCCCGAGCACGTGGTGATCACGTTGACGCCGTAGCGGACGATCGAGCCGCCGGCCATGAGCATGCCGCTGGGGGAGGCGACCTGGGTGTGCGGGTACTTGTCCCACACCGTGGCGCCGAGCACCTTGAGCGCGACGGTCACGCTGGTGCCGACGCGCAGCCGCGACAGCGCGGTGGCGTAGGTGCCCTTCGGCGCGGTGAGCACCATCTGGCCGCTGCGGGGCGGGAGCGTCGTGGCCGACCCGGTGCGCTTCGCGACGACCTTGCCGCCCGCGACGACGATCGCCACCGGGCCGCCCGCGTGGCGCGTGCCGCCCCAGGCGTGGGTGTAGACGGTGATGCCGGTGCTCTGCAGGTTCTGCCAGTTCACGCCCGCGACCGCCCACGCCGTCGAGCCGACCTTGACCATGCCCGACAGGTGGGAGTTGACGAAGTCGAGGTGCGAGTCGGGACCGAGGATCGCGAGGCTGCTGTCGACCGAGCGCGTCGCCTTGCGGATCAGGCCGCCGGTGACCTGGCTCTCGACCGGGATGCCGAGCTTGACCGGGTCGAACACCCCGCCGTTGACGACGAGCACGGCGTTGGCGACCGGTGTCGCGAGCTGCTGCGGGGTGCGCACGGAGTCGACGGTCGGGGCCGTGAGCAGCTTCGGCGTGAGCGTGCCCGCCGGGATGCGGACGGCGACGATCCGGGTCTCCAGCAGCGGGTTGGCCAGGTGGCCGGTGTCCCACACCCGGACGTCCGCGCCGCCCGGCAGCGGGAACGTCGTCGGCGTGAGCGACAGGACGTTCGTCGTCGGGCGGCACCCGGTCGCGGCGTCGACGGCCGGGGCGCTCACCGTGAGGGCGGTCAGCACCAGCGCCGCGGCCGCGAGGGGCGCGACGATCCGGCGGGCAGGCGTGGCGATGGCGGGACCTCCGAGGTGTGGGCTCTCTCTGGTCGTCGGCCGTCCGCGGCCCCGACTGAAGCCCTCGTCACCCGTGACGGTCAGCCCTGCTCGTCAGCCGGCAGCGGGGAGGGCGGTCGGGACGGTCGCCCCGGTGTCGCTGCCCGAGGTGAGGGTGAGCACGACCTGCGAGCCGTACGCCGCCGTCTGGCCCGGCAGCGGCGACTGGTCGGCCACCTGACCGGGAGCCTCGGCCGGGTCGGCCGGTGCCGGTGCGGGGTCGATCGACACGAGGTAGCCGGCGCGCAGCAGCGCCGTCACGGCTGCGTCGCGGGTCAGCCCGCGCACGTCGGGCACGGGCGGCGTGAGGCCGGTGAGCACCGTGGTGGCCGGCGACGGGAAGCCGATGACCGGCTCCTTCGCGAGCAGCGCGGTCATCGTCTGGCGCCAGATCGGCCCGGCGATCGAGCGGCCGTAGACCGTGCCGAACGTCCGGCCGTAGGCCTTCACGTTCGTGAGCGGGTACTTCTGGCCGCCGCGCGGGTCGCCGATCCAGACGCTGATCGCGTACTGCGGTGTGAAGCCGCTGAACCACGTGGCCGACGAGCTGTTCGTCGTGCCCGTCTTGCCGCCCGCGGGCCGCGTGCCGAGGTCGAGGCCGGCGCCCGTGCCGCCCTTGCCGAAGACACCGCGCAGCACGTCGGTCACCGCAGCGGCGACGTAGGGCGACAGGGTGCGGTGGCAACCGGCCGTGGGGATCGGCAGCGCGGCCTTGTGGCGGTCGGTCACCGACGTGATGACCACGGGAGCGCAGGTGATGCCGCCGCTCGCGAAGGTCGCGTAGACGCCGGCCATCTCCAGCGGCGAGACCTCGTAGGCGCCGAGGGTCAGCGAGGCGTCCTTCGGCGTGATCGCGCGCGGGCCCTTGCGCGGCAGGCTCGTGATGCCGAGGCGCTTCGCCATGTCGGCCACGGGCACGACGCCGTACTTCTCCTCGAGCTGGATGTACCACGTGTTCACCGACCCGGCGGTCGCCTGATAGGCGTTGAGGACGCCGTTGTCGCGGTCGTTGTCGTTGTGGAACCCGCCCTTGGGGTAGTTCATGGTCGCGGGCTTGTAGCCGTTCGGGGTGTCGAAGCGCGTCGTGAGCGAGAAGCCCTTCTCCAGTGCCGTCGCCAGCGTGATCGGCTTGAAGTTCGAGCCGGGCTGGTACGCCGCCCGCACGGGCAGCACGATCTGTGTCTGCCCCTTCGCCGTGTCGCGGCCCCACGGCTTGTTGGTCCCCAGCGCGACGACGTGGCCGGTCCCGGGCTGCACGACGGCGATGCCCGCTGCGACGCGGTTCGTCGGCGTGAGGGCCGTGGAGGCCGCCGTCTGCGCGGCCGCCATCGCTGCGCGGTTCAGCGTCGTGCGGATCACGAGCCCGCCGCGGTAGAGCAGGTCGGCCCGCGCCTCGGGAGTGGCGCCGAACACCGGGTCGGTGCTCAGCACCTGCAGCGCGTACTGGCAGAAGAAGGGATACGCCGATGCGCTGCAGCCCTGCGCCGGGTCGGTCAGCCTCAGCACGACCTTGCCGGCCGTCGCCGCGGTGTAGGTGGCGTCGTCGATGCGGCCGGTCGTGCGCATGCGGGCGAGCACGACGTCGCGGCGCGCCTGCGAGCGCACGGGGTGGTCGGCAGGGTTGTAGTTCGTCGGCGACTTGAGGATGCCGACGAGGTCGGCCGCCTGCGCGACCGTGAGGTCCTTCGCCTGCACGCCGAAGTAGTGCCGCGCCGCAGCGCCGATGCCGTAGGCGCCGTCGCCGAAGTTCACCGTGTTGAGGTAGCGCTCGAGGATCTGGTCCTTGGTGAGCCGCTTCTCCATCTCCACGGCGAGCCGCAGCTCGCGCACCTTGCGGACGAGCGTCTGCTCGGTGACCGCCTTCTCCTGCTCCGGCGTGGTGGCCTGGCTGAGCAGCAGGTTCTTGACGTACTGCTGCGTGATGCCCGACGCACCCTGCGTCGACCCGCTGCGACCGTTGTGCAGCACGGCCCGGGCGAGTCCCTTGAGGTCGACGGCGCCGTGCTCGTAGAAGTGGTCGTCCTCGGTCGCGAGCAGCGCGTCGACCACGTGCGGCGACACCTGGTCGAGGCGCAGCGGCACGCGGTTCTGGCCGTAGAAGACCGCGAACGTCTTCCCGGCGTCGTCGGTCATCACGCTGCGCAGCGGCAGCTCGGCGTCGAGGGGGAGCGCCGTGGGCAGGTCCTCCCACGCGTAGACCGCCTGCCTCGCGGCGTACGCCGGCGGCAGCACGAACGGCAGGGCGAAGCAGGCCACCACGACGCCCGCGAGCGCCGACCAGAGCGCGAGCGGCGCGAGGCGCCCGAGCCGGCGGCCGGCCGAGGGGCGGGCCGGTGCCGGGGCAGCGCCGCGCAGGCCGCCGGGGAACAGGCCGTCGAGGCCGCCTCCCGACGCGCCGTCACCGCGGGCGTGTCGCCGTGCCACCAGAGCTCGCTTTCGACTCGTGATACCTGACCATGATGAAGTCAGGCTCGTCCGCTCCACGCTAAGCGCCTCGTCCGGCGTAGTCGCGTCGCTCGGGGTTCATCGTCGTGGGCGAGCATGATCCTGAGCGGGCACGGCCACGGGACGAGGCGCATCATGTCGGGGAGGTGAGCGCGATGGGTCGGCACGACGGGAGCTCGGTGCCGTCGTCGGGGCGCAGGCTCTCGACGACGTCCGCGGGCGCCGTCGTCGCGCTCGTGGCCGTCGCGTTCGCCGTCGTCACCGCCCTCGGCCTCACCCTGCTCGGTGTGCCGCTGCTGCCGCGTCAGACCGCGGCGGCCGCGAACCCCACGCCGACCCCGAGCCCGACGATCGACCAGGTCTCGCTCGCCTCCTCGCCCGCGCAGGGCGTCATCACGCGCATGCTCGGCCCCGCGGTGGTCACCGGCTGGACGCCCGCCGGAGCGGTCGCGTGGTCGGGAGGTACGCCGTTCGACTCGCCCTGCGGCCGTCCGACCGTCGACGCCGTGCTCTCCGGCGCCCGCGTCTACTCCGTCGGCAGCCGCCAGGTCGTGCTCACTGTCTCGGCCTACACCGCCGGCTCGGGTGCCGTCGCGATCCGCGACTGGGCGGCCCGCCTCGGCACCTGCGCCGCGGCGCCCGTGCGGGTCAGCGCACCCGCGGTGCCGACGACCGACGCGTTCGTGGCCACGCTGCCCGCCGCCGGAGGCGAGGCGGGCGCCACGGCGATCTTCTGGCGACGCGGCGACGTCGTGGCGGTCATCGCCGTACCGACGCCCGGGGCGCCGAGCCTGGCGACGCTGGCCGCCCAGGTCGACCCCGCCCTCGTGACGGCGCTGACCGGGGTGTGCGTGAACCCCGCGTCGACCGTCGCCGACGCCGCGCGGTCGCCCTGGGTCGAGCGCGGGCAGTTCG
>Ga0302299_10001375_pt1 | contig 14572 bp, 15 predicted proteins | sample III_Fen_N3_4_FD_198795 | JGI IMG/M metagenome (GOLD analysis project Ga0302299, IMG submission 198795) | Peat permafrost microbial communities from Stordalen Mire near Abisko, Sweden - III_Fen_N3_4 | ecosystem: Environmental > Terrestrial > Soil > Wetlands > Permafrost | place: Sweden: Abisko... | reverse complement strand
ACCACCGCGTGGTGGCTGAAGAGGATGCGGGCGCTCGGGCGCGAGAAGCGCGCGAACAGCAGGCCGGTCGCGAGCGCAAAGCCCATCAGCCCGACCAGCGCTTCGCCCGTGACGACCAGGTTCACCAGCGTGCCGTTCGGGGTCATGCGGCCGTAGCCGATCGTCGCCAGCGTCTGCACGCTGAAGAAGAACGCGTCCTCGAAGCGCGCGAACGGACTGCCCGTGTGCCAGCCGTCGAGCGCATGCGGGCCGCACGCGAAGTAGAGCAGGGCGAAGCCCAGGTTCGTCGCCAGGTAGCCGGCGGCCACGAGCAGGAAGAAACGCGGCCAGGAGATCGTGAGCAGGGCGTGGTACGGCGAGAGCGAGCGCCAGAACGGCAGCCCCTCGCGCACGACGTTGAAGCTGCCGTCGCGGTTCAGCAGCCGCCGCTGGCTCTGCTGCGCGACGCGCGCGCCGAACCCGAAGTCCCCCCGGGTGTCCTCGGCCGTCTCCGGCGCGCGCTGCTTCCTCGGCTCGGCCACGCGGAGGGTCTACTTCAGGAGCAGCGACTTCCAGTCGGGCGTCACGGGCGTGCTCTCCGCCGAGAGGGCCCTCTCGATCGCGAAGTCAGCCATCTTCTCGACCGCCCACGGGAAGTGCGCGTCCTTCAGGCTGCGGTAGTCGAGGTCGGGCGTGTAGTTCGTGAGGTCGATGCCGTAGAACCGGCCGTCCTTGACCGCGAACTCGAGCGCGTTCATGTCGTAGCCGAGCGCGACGTTGAACGCGAGCGAGAGCTCCTCGGAGCGCTCGCGCAGCGCCCGCGGCAGGGCATCGTAGTCCTGGTTGTAGCCGCCGAGACCGCCGGGGGCCGGATCGTAGCGGATCGCGCGCGCCCAGCGCCGGCCGATCGTCGGCACGCGCACGTAGGTGTCCCAGGAGATGAACTCCTGCAGCATCATCGTGAGCGGGCCGGACTCGTTGTAGTGGTGCAGCAGCTCGTCGAGCGAGTGGATCTTGTGCACGTTCTTCCAGCCCCCGCCGAAGGCCGGCTTCATGATGCAGGGGGCGCCGACGTGCTCGAGGTACATCGAGAAGTCGATCGGCCACAGGTTGCGCAGGCTCTCGGCCGTGACGTCGTCGAGGTAGCTGCGGTTGGGCAGCACGACCGTCTTCGGCTCGGCGATCCCCAGCTTCTCGGCCGCGGCGTAGCCGAAGAACTTGTCGTCCGCGCTGCGCCAGAACGGGTTGTTGATGCAGTAGCAGCCCTGCAGCGCCGCCATCTTGAGGTAGACCGAGTAGTAGGGCACCTCGTGGCTCATGCGGTCGAGGATCACCCGGTACGGCACCGGCTCGTTGAGCTTGGTGCCGCCGAGGTGGGCGAACTCCGCGGTGACCCCCTTGCCACTCGCGTTCACCCGCGCGATGAAGGCGTCCGGGAAGGAGTTCTCGCGCCCGCGCAGGACGCCGATCTTCACGCCGTTTGCCGCCATGCTCGCTCTCCCCCGCGGATTCTACTCTCCCAACCGCTCCTGCCGCGCCGCCGCTGCTAGACTCCGGGGATGCTGCCGTCCGCCGTGCTCGCCGCCGCCGCGGGCCACGCCGAGCAGAGCCGCATCCTGCTCGCGCTCGCCTTCGTGCTCGTCGGCGCCCGGCTGTCCGGCGCGCTGGTCGAGCGCCTCGGGCAGCCCGGCGTCCTTGGCGAGCTGCTGTTCGGCGTCGTGCTCGGGAACCTGGCCCTGTTCGGAGGCCCCAGCCTCGCGGCCCTTTCGGCCAGCGAGACGTTCGCGATCCTGGCCGAGCTCGGCGCCATCCTGCTGCTGTTCGAGGTCGGGCTCGAGTCGACGCCGAAGCAGATGCTGGCGGTCGGCGGCGCGGCGACGCGGGTGGCGATCGTCGGCATCGTGACGCCGATGGCGCTCGGCTACGGAGCGAGCTGGCTACTGCAGGGCGGCGAGTCCCGGCTGACCCACGCCTTCGTCGGCGCGATGCTGGCCGCCACCTCGGTCGGCATCACGGCGCGCGTGCTGCAGGAGGCGAAGGCGATCCGCACGCCCGCGGCGCGCGTGATCCTCGGCGCCGCGGTGATCGACGACGTGCTCGGCCTGGTCGTGCTCGCGATCATCTCGGGTGTGATCCAGGCGGCCGCGGGCGGCGGCTCGCTCCAGCCCGCCACCGTTGGCTGGATCGTGGGCAAGGCGTTCGCCTTCCTGGTGCTCGCCGTCGTGGCCGGGACCTTCCTGTCGCCGCGCATCTTCCGGCGTGCCCTCGCGCTGCGCACCACGGGGGTCGTGCAGGCGCTCGCGCTCAGCTTGTGCTTCTCCCTCGCCTGGCTCGCCGCCGAGGCCGGTCTCGCCCCGATCGTCGGGGCCTTCGCGGCCGGCCTGGTGCTCGAGGAGGTCCACTTCGAGGACCACGTCCGGCGCGGCGAGCGTCCCCTGCACGAGAGTCTGCACGCACTCTGCGCGCTGCTGGTGCCCGTGTTCTTCGTGCGCATGGGGATGCTGGTCGAGGTCTCGAGCTTCCTGGACCCTGGGCTGCTCGGCTTCGCGCTGCTGCTGACGCTGGCCGCGCTGGTCGGCAAGTGGGCCTGTGGCCTGGCGACCCCGCGGGGCGTCTCGCGCTTCACGGTCGGCATCGGGATGATGCCGCGCGGCGAGGTGGGCCTGATCTTCGCCGGGATCGGCGCCGGTCTCGCGCTCGCGGGCCGGCCGGTGGTGGGCCCCCGCACCTACGCGGCGGCCGTGTTCATGGTGATCGTGACCACGATGGCCACCCCGCCGCTGCTGCTGTGGTCGTTGCGCCGGGACCCGCCGGCTCCCGCGGAGGCCCTTCCCCGGTGATCCACCCGCTTCGCGACGAGGCGCGCCAGTCCCTGCTCGCCGCGCAGCGCCGGCTGCTCGACGGGCTCGACGTCTGGGCCGCGACGCTGGGCACGGACCCGACACTGCGCCGCGCGCTCGCCGACTCGCGCGCGCAGCTCGACGAGGGCTTCCTGCTGGTCGTGGTCGGGGAGTGGAACGCGGGCAAGAGCGCCTTCATCAACGCCCTGCTCGGACAGCCGTTGCTCGAGGAGGGCGTCACGCCCACGACGACGCGGATCACCCTGTTGTGCTACGGCCCGGCCGAGGCGCGGCCGCCCGGCGCCGACGGCGTCGAGCGGCTGGCCGCGCCGCTCGAGCCGCTGCGGGGAATCACGATCGTCGACACGCCCGGCACGAACGCGGTGCTGCGCGAGCACGAGGCGCTCACGCGCGAGTTCGTCCCGCGCGCCGACCTCGTGCTGTTCGTCAGCTCCGCCGATCGAGCGTACACCGAGAGCGAGCGCGCGTTCCTCGAGGCCCTGCGCGCCTGGGGCAAGAAGGTCGTGCTGGTCCTGAACAAGACCGACCTGCTCGAGACGGAAGCCGACACCGCGCGCGTGGTCGACTTCGTGCGCCGGCAGGCCGGCCTGACGCTCGGCTGCGAGCCTGAGCTGTTCCCGCTCTCGGCGCGGCGCGCGCTGCGCGCCCGGCAGTCCGGCGACGAGGCGGCGCTGCAGGCCTCCGGCTTGCCCGCCTTCGAGGCGCGCGTGACGGCGCGGCTCGACGAGGCCGAGCGCTTCCGCCTGAAGCTGCTGAACCCGGCCGGGGTGGCCCGGCGCGTGTGCGAGCAGACGGGCGGGCTCGTCGGCTCGCGGCTCGAGCTGCTGGCCGAGGACGTTGCCACGATCGAGGCCGTGGAAGCGCTGCTCCATGGCCAGGCCGAGAAGCTCGGCCGCGACTTCCAGCTGCGGCTCTCCGACGTGGAGCGGGTGCTGCTCGACTTCGAGAAGCGCGGCAACACCTTCTTCGACGAGCGCCTGCGGCTCGGGCGCTTCCGGGCGCTGCTCGATCGCCAGCGGCTGCGGGCGGACTTCGAGGCGGCCGTGGTCGGCAGCCTGCCCCGCGAGGTCGAGCGCCGCGTCGAGGCGGTCGTCGACTGGATGGTGGAGGAGGACCTGGCGCTGTGGCAGGAGGTCATGCGCCTGCTGCGCGCGCGACAGGCCGCCCACGCCGAGCGGCTCGCGGCCGTCGACGACCGCTTCAGCTACGACCGACAGGAGCGCCTGGCGGCCGTGGGCGAGGCGGCACAGCGCGCGGTCCTCGGCTATGACGGGGCCGCCGAGGCGCGCCGGCTGGCCGAGCGCGTGCGCGAGGCGCTCGCCGGCACGGCGGTGCTGCAGGTGTCGGCGCTCGGTCTCGGCGCCATGGTGGCCGCGCTCGCGAGTACGACCGCCGCCGACGTGAGCGGGTTCCTGGCCGCCGGCACGCTCGCCGTGCTCGGCCTGCTGGTGCTGCCGGCGCGGCGCCAGCAGGCGCGCCGGGAGCTCGGCGGGAAGGTCGCGGCCCTGCGCTCGCAGCTGCTGGCGGCTCTGCGGGCGAGCTTCGTGCGCGAGCAGGAGCGCGCGCGCGCGCGCGTGCACGCGGCCACCGCGCCCTACGAGCGCTTCGTGCGCGGCGAGCGTGAGCGGCTCGAGGCCGCGCGGCTGGCGCTGCTGGCGCTCGGGCGCGAGCAGGACGCGCTCGTCGCCCGCGTCGACGGCCTGGAGCGCTAGGCCTTCTTCTTCGCGAGCCTGCTCGCGGCCTGCTTCGCCGCCTTCGCGTCCTCGGCTCTCTGGCGCTCCAGGAGTTGGAGCCTCTCCTGCTCCGAAAGCACCTTCACGTCCGCGCCGAGCCACAGCACGTGGGGCGTGATCGCGAGGCCGCCGAGCCTGATCCCGAGCGCGACGGGCTGGCCGCGCACCGTCATGGTCGGCTCGATGCCGACCGGAACCGCCACCGGCTTGATCTTCTCCGTGGGCAGCCGCACGTCGAAGCCGCGGTCGATCAGGCCGCGCACGATCTTCATCACGTTCACCTTCTCGAGCACGAAGCCGCAGACGCCCGTCTTGTCGTCCAGGATCTTCTGCGCCGCGCCCCAGGACTCGGCCGAGGGGTCGATCCTCAGCTTCACCCCGATCACCGGGAAACGCGGCGAGGCGAGGATCTGCTCCGCGGTGGCGGAGAGCTCGAGCCCGCCCTGGACGGGGTAGGTGTCGGGCTTCACTCGCCCGGAGACCTTCTGTCGCACGTCGAGGTCTCCGCACAGCGCGCCCGAGACGTTGCTGCCGTTCCACTTGAAGCTGATCGTCGCCTCGCCGCTGCCGGAGGCGACCCTGACGGGCAGCGCGAGCGTGACCCGATTGCCGCCGAAGCGCACGTCGGGCCTGCCCGTCTCGAGCCGCCCGATCACGTGGTCGATGTTGACGTCGAGGTCGTAGTGGCCGATCGTGACGACCTTCCTGACCGAGCCGCTCTTCTTCACCTTGAGGTTCTTGAGCTCGAGCGTGACCCGGTTGACGAAGCCCTGGACCAGCTTCTCGATCAGCTCGCGCGCGAGGGCCGTGGGGACGGCGACGCGCACGGGCCACTGCGGCATGCCCTCGAGGCGCGGGTCCCTGACCAGCAGGCCGTCGACCTGGGAGCGCAGCTCGTCGCGCTGCCTCTCGAGCGCGGCGATCTCGACGCGGAGCGCCTCGGGTGTGGCTCGATCCTCGCGGCAGGCGGCTGCGGCGGCGAGGCCGGCGACCAGCGCCAGGGCGAGCGGAGCGCGGCGGCGGGCGCTCATCGCCGGCCCCCCTCCTGCTTCGCCGCGTCCTTCGCGCCCGCGGCGCCGGGGCCGTCCAGGCTCGCCCCGACGTCCGCGGCACGCGTGTCGCCTGCCTCGGGCGCGTCGTTCGTCTTCACCAGGTCGCCGGGCTTGAAGCGGATCGCGATCCAGAGCCGGCCCTGGGTGGCCATCACCCGCGAGACCGCGACCTCGATCGGCATGCGCGCGCCCTCGAGTCGCACCGGCCCGCTCGTGATCGCCGGCAGCTCGATCTGCTGCGAGACCTTGACCGGGATCTGGATCGCCGGCAGCTGGTCCTTGAGCTGCAGCCGGATCGTGCGCGCCAGCTCGTCGAGCGCGCCCCGGCTGACGAGCGCCTCGAGGCCGGCCGCCTTCTCGAGCCCGATGTGGTCGATCGCGATCCGGGCGCGCAGGGTACCGCTCGCGCCGTCGATCTGGATCTGCTCGATCGCACCGAGCGCCGTGATCGCCGCCTCCACGTCCGCGTGCTCCTTGAGGCGCACGACGCCGCGCAGCCGCACCACCGGGCTGCCGCGGAACTGCACCTGCGCCTCCTTCAGCTCGGCGTGGAAGCGGTCGACGTCCAACTCGAAGGGCAGTTGCGCGGCGATCAGGTCGCGCACCAGGCCGTCGTCGATCGCGACCGCCACGTCGTTCGGCGGCAGGATCGACTCGCCGCGCTCGAGGCCGCCCACCAGCTCGCGCAGGCCCTGCACTTCCCTCTGCAGCACGACCTTCTTCGCGCGCAGGTCACCTCCGCCCGTGAACTCGCGGCTGCAGGCGGCGGCCAGCACGAGCGGGATCCCCAGCCACGCCGCCGAGCGGCAGTTCATCCGTTTCTCCTCTTGACCTGCTCCCGCCCTGGCCGCGGCCCCGCCGAACCGAGACGGCTCCGGGCCGTGGCCGCCGCTCAGCGCTCGCCCAGGAACGAGCGCAGCGCCGCGTTCACCGCCTGCGGGTCTTCCAGGTTCGCCAGGTGTCCCGCGCGCGCCACGCGCACGAGGCGGGCTCCCGGCACCGCGGCGGCGATCGCTTCCGCCTCGGACGGCGGCGTCAGCACGTCCTCCTCGCCCACGATCACCAGCGTCGGCACGCGGATCGAGCCGAGCGCGGGCCGCGAGTCCTCGCGCTCGGCGAGGCCGTGCAGGGCGTCCGCCACCGACTGCGGCGGCGCCGCCAGGATCGCCTCGCGCGTGCGCGCCACCAGCTCGGGCCGCTCGCGGTGCGTCGTCTCACCGAGGAGCCGGGGCAGGAAGGCCTCGACCGCAGCGGGCGCGCCCTCGGCCAGCACGCGCGTGGCGAGGGACCGGCGCCCGGTCTTCGCCTCCTCGCTGTCGGGGCCCGCCTTGGTGTCCTGCAGTACGAGCCCGGCCAGCCGTCGGGGGTGGCGCCTGGCGAAGGCCAGCGCCGCGTAGCCGCCCATCGAGCAGCCGGCGACCACCGCGCGCTCCACGCCCAGACGCTCGAGCAGCGCCGCCGCGTCGTCCGCGATGCGCTCCATCGTCAGCGGGCCGCCGGCGGGCGCGCTGCCGCCGAAACCGCGCGCATCGAAGCGCACCACGCAGTGCCCGTCCGAGAGGGCGTCGCTCTGCGCGTCCCACATGCTCGAGCTGAGCGGGAAGGCGTGCAGGAACAGGATCGTCCGGCCCTCGCCGCGCACCTCGTGCTCGATCTCGACGCCGTCGACGCGTGCCCTCATGCGCCCGCCTCCACGCGGCCTCACGGCTTCGTCCAGCGCTCGAGCCAGGCCAGCACCTCGGCGTACCAGCGCACGGAGTTGGCGGGCTTCAGGATCCAGTGGTTCTCGTCCGGGAAGGTGACGAGCCGCGCCGGCACGCCCTGGCGCCGCAGCGCCGTGAACATGGCGAGACCCTGCTCGAGCGGCACGCGGTAGTCGCGCTCGCCGTGCAGCACGAGCGTCGGCGTGCGGAAGTTCGTGACGAAGGCGCGCGGGCTCCAGCGCTCGTAGAGCTCCCGGCTCTTCCAGTACGGGCCGCCGAGCTCCCACTCGGGGAACCACAGCTCCTCGGTCGACCCGTACATCGAGACCAGGTCGAAGACGCCGTCGTGCGTGACGAGCGCCCGGAAGCGGTCGCTGTGGCCGGCGATCCAGTCGATCAGGTAGCCGCCGTACGAGGCGCCCGCGGCCGCGCTGCGGCCCTTCGCCACGAAGGGCAGGGCCTCGGCCCAGTCGGTGCCCTTCATCACGTCCTCGTAGGCCTTGCCGCCCCAGTCCTGGTTGATGTCGTCGGTGAACGCCTGTCCCCAGCCGGTCGAGCCACGCGGGTTCGGCATGAAGACGACGTAGCCAGCGCTCGCGAAGACCTGCGCGTTCCAGCGGTAGGTCCAGCCGTCGGTCCATGCCCCCTGCGGGCCGCCGTGCACGAGCACCAGCAGCGGGTACTTTCGCGCGGGGTCGAAATCGGGCGGCTTGACCAGCCAGGCCTGGACGCTCCTGCCGGCCGCGCCCGCGTAGCTGACGCTCTCGCCCGCGCGCAGGGCGAAGGCGTCGAGCCGCGCGTCGTTCTCGTGCGTGACGTGCGCCAGACCGCGGCCGTCCGTGTCGAAGCGGACGATCTCGGCCGGGTACCTGAGCGAGGCGAGCGTCGCGACGAGCGTGTGCCCGTCGGCGAGCGGCGCCAGCTCGGCCAGGCTCCCCGCGGCCGAGGGCGAACCTGGCTCGCCGTGGCCGAGCAGCGGGATCACCGCACCGCCGGCGGTCGGCACCGCGAACACGGCCGCACGGCCGCTCTCCTCGGCCGTGAAGTAGATCGTCCGCGAGTCGGCGGAGAAGACGGGCGCGTCCGCCTGGCGGTCGAAATCGGCCGTCAACCGCCGCGTCTCTCCGCTCGCGCGGTCCATCAGTACGAGCTGCCAGCGGTCGGACTCGTAGCCCGCGCGCTCCTGCGCGCGCCAGACGAGCCACTTGCCGTCCGGGCTGTAGCGGCAGGAGCCGTCGTAGCCGGCGAAGTTGCTCACGCGCCGAGCGGCCCCGCCGGCCGTCGGGACCACGAAGACGTCGGCGTTCGTGCTCCAGGCCTCCGTCTGCGCGTCCTTGCGCGAGAAGCAGACCTCGCGACCGTCGGCCGCGACGGCCCAGTCCTCGTCGCCGAGGCTGAACGGGGGCACCTCGTCGTTGCCGGGTGTCAGGTCGACTGCCGGCCCGCCGTCGCTACGCACGACCAGCAGCTGGCTGCGCCGCCCGTCGCCCCAGCTGTCCCAGTGCCGCGCCAGCAGCTCGTCGTAGACGCGCGCGTTCGACCCTGCGGCCGCCGCCCCGAGCCGCTCCGCGTTGCAGGCGCCGTCCGCCCCGCACTCGGGGTAGACGCGGCTCACCACCAGCAGGCGCGCGTCGTCGACCCAGTCGAAGGCCTCGACGCCCGTCGCGAGCGACGTCAGCCGCTGCGGCTCGCCGCCCGCGACCGCCACCGCCCAGACCTGGGCCGAGCCGCCGCGCGTCGACAGGAAGGCGACCCGCCGGCCGTCGCGGCTCCAGCGCGGACGCGAGTCAGAGGCCGGGTCCGTCGTGAGCCGCCGGGGCGCTCCGCCGGCGACCGGCACGAGCCAGATGTCGCTGTTGCGCCTGCCGCCCGCGAGGTCGATCTCGGTCCGGGCGAAGGCGACCAGCCGCCCGTCCGGCGAGGGTTGCGGGTCGGAGAGCCGCCCGAGCCGCATCATCTCCGTCGCGGTGAAGGGAGTGGCGGCGCGGGCGGCAGGGGCGGCCAGCGCGAGACAGAGCAGGGCGCGCGCGGCGCGGGGCGCGAGCGGCATCGACACCTCCGGCCCGGGCCTAGGCGACCGGGCGCTTCATGAACGCGGCGGTCGCGGGACAGCCGCTGCGGAACTCCCACGACCCGCGGATCGCGTCCGGCGCCGAGTCGCGGGCGGCCTCGACGAAGCCGTGGCGGGCGAAGTAGGCGCGCGCCGTCGTCGTCAGCAGGCACAGCTCGCGCAGCTTGAGCAACCGCGCCCGCTCGAGCACCACGGCCAGCAGCCCCGCCGCCAGGCCCTGGCCGCGGTACTCGGCGTCGACGGCCACGCTGCGCAGCAGTCCGTCCTGGCCATGCACCTCGAGCCCGGCCACCCCGACGACCCGACCGTCGTCCTCGCGCACCACGAAGTAATGGCCCCAGTGCTCGGCGACGTCCTGCCCGGTCAGCTCGGACCGGCCGAGCAGGTCGAGCGCCCCGCGCAGGTCGTGCGGACGCGCGGGCTCGGCGTGCAGGGGCATCGGGCGATTCTACCGCCACTCCCCGTCGTCGCCGAGGATCTCGCTGGCGGCGAACGCGGCCTTGTAGGCCATCACCTGCGAGCCCGCCACGTGGTAGCCGAGATAGAGCCACGGCACGTCGCGGCGGCGGCACTCCTCGACCAGCCAGAGCACGTTGAAGATCCCGGGCGAGCGGAATGACAGCTCGGGGTCGAAGTAGAAGTAGACGGCCGAGAGCGCGAGCGGCGTGGCGTCGAAGACGCCGGCCCCGAGCAGCCGGCCGCCGGCGCGGAACACGACCTCCTCGGTGAACCCCGCCCCGTCGTGCAGGAAGTCCACGAACTCCTCGCGCGTCCCGCTCATCTGCCCGTCGTGCCGGGCCTGCAGGTAGCGCCGATACACGTCGAGCTTCTCGTCACTCGGGTCCGGAGCGCCGAGCGCCGCCGCGACGTCTTCGTTGCGCCTCCGGCAGCGGCGCTGTGCCCGGTTCGGCAGGAAGTCCGCGACGCGCAGGCGCAACTGCCGGCACTCGCGGCAGCCCTCGCACTGCGGGCGGTACACCACCTGCCCGAGGCGGCGGAAGTTCAGGTCCATGAAGGCGTGATAGAGCTCCGGCGCCAGCCGCTCCGGGCGCACGACCACCAGGCGCGAGTCGCGCCCAGGCAGGTACGGACAGGGGGCCGCGCTCGAGGGCAGCAGGCCGAGCGAGCCGAGTAGCGCCGCGAGCCGCTCGCGCAGCGGGTCGCGGGCCGTGCCGCCGCTCACCGGCGGCGGGCGACCAGGGCCAGGAAGAAGCAGGCTCCCAGGGTGAGGATGATCGTCGCGCCTGTCGCCACGTTGAGATGATAGGAGGCGAACAGCCCGAACGCCGTGCCCCCGACGCTCAGCGCCACCGCGATCACCGCGATCGAGGCGAGCGAGCGGCCAACCAGGTTCGCCGTCGCCGCCGGGACCACCACGAACGCCGAGACGAGAACGACTCCCACCGTCTTCACTCCCACGACCACCACCAGCGCGGTGAGCGCGAGCAGCACGTACTCGAGCGTGGCCACGGGCACCCCGGACAGCGTGGCCAGCTCGGGGTCGAAGGTCGCGTAGGCGAGGCGCGGGCCGATCCAGGCCAGCACCACGACCACCAGCACGGCCACGGCCAGGATCACGAAGAGCGCCTCGGGCGAAACCGCGAGCAGGCTGCCGAAGAGCAGCGCGTCCACGTTCACCGGCGCCGAGCGCGCCGAGCGCAGGCCCAGGAACAGGATGCCGGCCGCGAACGAGACGGCGAAGAAGACGCCGGTCGCGACGTCGCCCCCGAGCCGCGTGTGCCGCCGCACGTACTGGATCCCGAGCGCGATCCCGACCGTGAACGGCAGCGCCACCCAGATCGCCCGGTCGACGCTGGCGCCGAGCAGCAGGCCGAGAGCCAGCCCGCCGAAGGTGGCGTGGGCGAGGCCGTCCGAGAGCAGCCCCAGCCCACGCTGGACGATGAAGACACCGAGCAGAGAGCCGGCCGCGCCGAGCGTGATGCCCGCCGCCAGCGCGCGTCGCACGAAGCCCTGGCCGAGCGGCGAGACGAGCGCCTCGAGCAGCTCGCCCATCACTCCTCCTCGCACGAGGGGTCGGGCGGCGCGGCGTGGTCGCGCCCGTGGAAGGCGTCCTTGTCCCACTCGCGGTCCAGCACCTCGGCGGGCGGGCCCCAGGCGCGCACGCGGCATTCGAGGTAGACGACACGGTCGGCCAGCCGGCGGGCGGCCGCAGCGTTGTGGGTCACCAGCACGGCGGCCACGTCGTCGCGGGCCGCGACGCCGGCCAGCAGGTCGAGGAACTCACCGCGCCCGCGCGCGTCGACCCCGGCGGTCGGCTCGTCGAGCAGCAGCAGCGCGGGGTCGTTGACGATTGCGCGCGCCAGGAACACCCGCTGCGTCTCGCCGCCCGACAGCCCGCGCAGTGGGGCGTCGAGCAGCCGCTCGCCGCCGACCCGCGCCAGTGCGGCGCGCGCCAGCTCCCGCTCGGCGGCGGAGACGCGCAGTGGCCACGCCCCACGCTGGTTGGCGAGGATCAGCTCCACCGCGCGCGCAGGGAACCCCGGGTTGAAGCCCTTGGCCTGCGGCAGGTAGCCGACCTCGCGCCGCGCCAGCGCCGGGGCGCGGCCGAGCACCTCGATCCTGCCGCCGGTCAGAGGCGCCAGGCCGAGCGCCGCCTTGAGCAGCGTCGTCTTGCCGCCGCCGTTGGGCCCGCACAGGCAGCAGAACTCGCCGCGGGCGACGTCGAAGCTCACGTCCTCGAGCACCCGCTGGCCGCCCAGCTCGACGCGGACGTCGCGCACGCGCAACGCGTCGCTCACCGCAGCGCCTCGCCCAGCGCGCGCCCGATCCCGCGCAGCATCTGTTCGTAGCTCCCGGCGGCCGGGCCGCCGCCCATGGGATCGATCTCGTGGACGACGACCCCTGCCTCACGCGCGAGCGCGCGGGCGAGCTGCGGGTCGAGCTGGGGCTCGCTGAACAACGCCGCCGGTTCCGGCCCGCGCAGCAGCGCCACGAGTTCCTGCAGGTGTCGCGCCGTAGGCTCGCTGCCCGGGACGGGCGAGACGACGCCGACCACCTGTAGCCCGTAGCGCGCGGCGAAGTAGAACAGCGAGCCGTGGAACGTGATCAGGCGCCTGCGGGTCCAGGCCTCGGCGGCGCGCGCTATCTCCAGGTGCACGGTGGCGATCGAGCGCTTGAGCACGGCGCCGTGCTCCCTGTAGAAGGGAGCGCCCTCGGGGTCGAGCCCGCCCAGCGCCTCGACGATCACGTCGACCGCTCGCTGCGCGCGGATCGGGTCGGTCCAGAAGTGCGGGTCGATCAGCGGCTCGCTGCGCACGACACCAGCCGGGGCCAGGATCGGGTCCATCAACGGGCCGAGCTCGAACACGCGCGCCTCGCCGGCGCCGGCCGCCCGCGCCAGGCCGTGCGCCCAGGGGTCGAGGCCGAGGCCCACGGCGAATACGAGGCTCGCGTCGGCGAGCGCGGCTACATCGCGCGGCCGAGGCTCGTACTCGTGGGGGTCGAGACCGGGCGCCAGCACCAGCCGCACCACCAGCCGGTCGCCGGCGACGCGCCGCACGAGGTCGTAGACGGGGAACACGGTGGCCGCCACCTGCCGCGGCCCACGCGGCGCGCGCTCACACGACAGGACGGGCGCGAGCGCGGCGGCCAGCAGCACCAGCAGCGCGCCCCGTCGGCCCGGCATGCGTCGCGCGCTGGTCACGCTGTGCGGCCTCCCGAAGGGGCGAATCATAGCATCCGCCCCATGGTGCCGCGCGCCGCGCTGCGCTTGGGCCTCGCGCTCGCGGGCCTCGCGCTCGGCTGGTGTCCTCTCGAGCACGGGGCCGGCGCCGGCGAGCCCGCAGGTCTCGCCGCGCGCGTGCGCGAGATCGCCGCGCGCTCGACCGGCCGCGTCTGGCTCTTCGCCCGCAACCTCGACACCGGCGCGAGCTTCGGCCTGCTCGCGGACGAGCCGGTGCGCAGCGCCAGCACGATCAAGCTGGCGATCATGGTGGAAGCCTTCGCGCGGGTGGCGGCGGGCGAGGCACGCTGGGACGAGCCGCTGCGGCTGCGCGCAGAGTCGAAGGTGGAAGGCGCGGCGTCCTCTTCGAGCTCGACCCGGGCCTCGTGCTCACGCTGCGGGACGCGCTGCGCCTGATGCTGGTCCTCTCCGACAACACCGCCACCAACCTGGTGATCGACCGCTTGGGCGCCGACGCCGTGAACGCGCGCATGGACGCGCTGGGTCTGCCGCGCACCAGGCTCATGCGCAAGATCGGAGGCGGCGGCGACAGCGCGGCCGGGAAGGACCCGGCCAACCGCCGCTTCGGCCTCGGCTCGACCACCAGCCGCGAGATGGTGGCGCTGCTCGGCCGGATCGAGGCCGGAGAGGTCGTCTCGCGCGAGGCCTCGGCCGAGATGATCGCGATCCTCAAGCGCGAGCAGTTCCCGGACGGGATCGGCCGCCGGCGCACAGGCTGTGCCACGAAGGCGGGCGCGCTCGACCACCTGCGCAGCGACGTCGGGATCGTCTACACGCCCGCCGGCCGCGTGGCGCTCGCGATCACCGTGGACGAGATCCGCGATGTCGAGTGGACGGTGGACAACCCCGCCACGCTCGCGATCGCTTCGCTGACGGACGTGCTCGTGGACGCGCTGGCGCCGCCGCGCCCCTCGCGCCCCTGAGCTGCTGCGCCCGGCACCCGACCCGGGGAGGCCGCCCGTGAGCGCAACGTTCCTCCGCGTCGCCGAAGGCCGGTCCTGGGGAGGCAGGGCGCTCGTGACGCTGACGAAGCTCCCATGCTAGTGTCTTGAGGCGATGACTGCCTGGCGCAGAACCGGCCCACGGCTCCTGGCATTGCTGCTGGCCGCAATCGTCTGCGCGGACGTCACGCTGGACGCGGCCTGCGACCCGATCGATCTTCCCAGTCCGACATCAGCGCTGGTCGCGCTCTCGGTCGACACGGGGTCGGCCGACGGCTGCGCCTCGTTCTGCGTCCCGGACTGCTCTTGCTGCTCCCGTAGCGAGACGGCCGGGCCGGCCCTGACGCTCCCGCCGCTCACGGTGCTGGCGCAGACGCCGTCTTCAAATCCGGCCGCCGTGCTCGCCGTCGTCCGTGCCGTTCCAGAACTCCCTCCGCTCACGTTCTCCTGAGCCACCCGTCTCGATAGCCCTCCGGGCCTCCCGCCCGCGGGGGGTGCGTCATTCGGAGTCCGTACTCAGGAGGTTCGT